>Ga0310124_10001218_pt1 | contig 17996 bp, 13 predicted proteins | sample CB11b_AW_Bot5_MG_FD_203507 | JGI IMG/M metagenome (GOLD analysis project Ga0310124, IMG submission 203507) | Marine microbial communities from Western Arctic Ocean, Canada - CB11b_AW_Bot5 | ecosystem: Environmental > Aquatic > Marine > Oceanic | place: Canada: Western Arctic Ocean | collected... | reverse complement strand
ACTCAAAAGCATGATCGCCCAGGGGGCCCTCGGCAAGATCTTTTATATCTATTCGAACCGGCTCAACATCGGCAAACTCCGGACAGAAGAGAATATCCTGTGGAGCTTCGCGCCGCACGATATTTCGATCATGCTTATGCTGCTGGAGGAGGAACCGGTTCGGGTTTCGGCTTTCGGCGGCGGTTACATCAGTCACAACGTTTACGACACGACGATGACGACGCTCGAATTTCGCAACGGTGTCAAAGGTCATATCTTTGTGAGCTGGCTGCATCCCTACAAGGAACAGAAGCTCATCGTTGTCGGTTCCGAAGGGATGGTTGTTTTCGATGATGTCAGTTCCGAGAAACTGCATCTGCACCGGCACAAGATTGAATGGATAGACGGTAAAACCCCAATCGCGCAGAAGTCGGATTATGAAGTTGTACCGGTGTCGGACGGGGAACCGTTGCGGAGCGAACTTACGCACTTCGCAGAGTGCGTCCGCACCCGGCAGCAGCCGCGTTCGGACGGGGCCGAGGGTCTGCGGGTGCTGAAAGTGCTGCAAGCCGCCGAGGATTCACTCTTGCCGCATGCCACGGTGCAGCAGACGCCGTCCTATTTCATCCATCCATCGTCTTGCGTCGACGACAACGTCACTATCGGTGAGGGTTCGAAGATCTGGCATTTCAGCCATATCCTGCATCACAGCCGGCTCGGGCGGGAATGTGTCGTCGGCCAGAATGTCAGTGTCGGACCGGATGTTGTGATTGGTGACGGTTGCAAGCTGCAAAACAATGTTTCGGTGTACAAGGGTGTGACCCTGGAAGACAATGTCTTTTGCGGGCCGTCCTGCGTCTTTACCAACGTCTACAATCCGCGGGCCTTCATCGAGCGCAAGGAGGAATTTCGCCCCACGCTCGTAAAGCTTGGCGCGACGCTCGGTGCCAATGCCACGATCATCTGTGGTGCTACCATTGGCAGTTACGCCATGATCGGTGCCGGTGCTGTCGTGCGCGGTGACGTACCGGACCACGCGATTGTTGTCGGCGTTCCGGCGCGTCAGATCGGCTGGGCCTGCACCTGTGGGGCGACGTTACGATTTGAAGATGCCGTGGCCACCTGTCACTGCGGCCGCACCGCGACGCTCACCGACGATCAGCGCGGCGTGCTGATCCGCAGTGACTGAGTGACAGAAGCTGCTTCTTCCGTGGAAAGATTGGCGCAGCCGAACCGCGGCCGTTCCACGGCGGCACAGCAACAACCACGAAGCAAGGTCTTGCCGCGTTTACAGGCCCTTGATTACCTCGAGCACCTGGTCGTAGTCAGGGTGGTCGGTGACTTCACCGACGATTTCGGCGTGCGCGATATTGCCCTCGGTATCGACGACATGGACGGCGCGGGCCAGTAGCTGCAATTCTTTGATCAATAGCCCGTAGGCGTTGCCGAAGGCTTTGTCCTGGTAATCCGAGAGCGTAACCACCTTGTCGATGCCGTGGGTGTCACAGAAGCGGCTGGCGGCAAATGGTAGATCCATGCTGATACTCAAGATCACGGCATCGAGGTTGGCCGCCTCTTCGTTGAACCGCCGAGTCTGCTGCTCGCAAACCGGTGTGTCGAGCGACGGTACGGAGCTGATGACGACAACTTTCCCGGCGTAGTCGGATAGCTTGACCGGCTGCAGCGCCGGATTGATAGCGATGAAGGCAGGGGCAGTATCGCCCACGGCAACAGGTGTGCCCTGCAAGGTCAGCGGTTCGCCCTTGAATGTGATAAGGTCGCTGCGTTCCGCCGCTGGTTCGTCAGCGTTGCTGCCGCTGCCCACGGCTTTTTCGAGCTGCTCGACACGCGCCGCGAGGTCGTCGATTTTGCGACTGGTCGGCAGTTTACCGACCGCGGCGTTGACGGTGCCGTTGATCTTTTCCTCGATGTCCTTGCGGGTCTTGGCAGATTCGTTGAGAAGATGATCGTACAGCTTGCGGCCTTCCTCTTCCGAGAGCTTGGCGCTCTCGGCCAGGTCCCGTGCGGCCTCGGCAATCTTCTCCTTGGTCATGTAAGCGAGTCCGAGGCCGGTCAGCATGGATTTTTTGATAAAGTCAATCATGGTCAGTCTCCTACGGTGTTGTTCGACGTCTGTATCGATACGAATGTTGCGGCCATTGCGAAAAAACGGTAATTCGGGCCTGGCGCCAGCTCAGCCGGTGATCAGCGTCCCGGCGCTGGTATCGCCACCGACAATGCGCTGTAGGTTGGCGGCGTCATTGAAGTTACAGACGATGATCGGGATGCGGTTGTCCATGCACAAGGCGAAAGCGCTGGCGTCCATGATCTTGAGCCGCTTTTCGAGCGCTTCCTGATAGGTCAGCGTTTTGTAGCGCTTGGCGTCCGGGTGGGTTGCGGGATCTGCCGTGTAGACGCCATCGACTTTGGTAGCCTTGAGAATGGCATCGGCGCCGATCTCGCTGGCGCGCAGCGCCGCGGTCGTGTCGGTCGTGAAATACGGCGAGCCGGTACCGGCCGCGAAAATCACGACGCGCCCCTTTTCGAGGTGCCGGATGGCGCGGCGGCGAATGAATGGTTCGGCGAAGCCGCGCATTTCAATGGCGGTCTGCACACGGGTCGGAACACCCAGCTTCTCGAGCGCATCCTGCATAGCCAGGGCATTCATCACGGTGGCCAGCATGCCGATGTAATCGGCACTGACTCGGTCCATCCCGCGGCTGCTGGCGGCTATACCCCGGAAGATATTGCCACCCCCGATGACGAGGGCCACCTGCACACCCATCTCCTTCAGCTGCTTGATCTGGTTGGCAACGTTTTCAGTAGTCGCCGGGTCGACGCCAAATGGCAGCGGCCCCTTGAGTGCTTCGCCACTCAGCTTGACGAGGATGCGCTCGAAAATCATTTCAGCCAAGGTATGAACCCCTGTTTTGCCGCGTGGATCGCGCGATACGTGGACTGACAAACTAACCTTGCACGGCGCTGTTTTATAGATGCCGCAGAAAAACCTTGTCACACGGGCAAAAAAAAAGAGCCACCGGACGGGTGGCTCTTTGAGAGCATCACTGGGGGGCGACTTCGCCGACCTGCCAGCGGGCGAACCGGCAGATCTTTGCTTTCGGATTCACCTTCTCCACGGCGAGCTTGTCGTCGCGAACCCAGGCTTGCCTGGTCAGGCAGATATCCTTGTACCACTTTTGGATTTTACCGGTGAGGATCTTCTCGAGCATGTCCGCCGGCTTGTCGGCGAGCTCTGGGGTGGCGGCGGCGATTTCCTTTTCCTTTGCCACGGCCTCGGCGGGCACGTCATCGGGCGAAACATATTGCGGACTGTACGCGGCAACATGCATGCACAGATTCTTGAGGTACTCTTCGTCCGCTTCGCCGTCGACATCGACGAGCACGGCGATTTTGCCGCCGGCGTGGATGTAGGACTCGCATTTACCCTGCGCTTCCCAGCGCATGACGCGGCTGATCTGGATATTTTCACCGACTTGATTGACCAGGTCCGGCAGCTTGTCCTTGGCCTGGTCCTTGATCGCGTCGGTCTTGCAGCCTTCGCCGTCGAGCTCGGCAGCGGCGGTCGCCAGGCTGTCGCAGAATTGGCCGAAGACTTCGTTCTTGGCGACGAAATCGGTCTCGCACAGAACCTCGACGAGTACTGCGGTATTGTTGTTCAGCAGCGTGGTGACACGCCCTTCATTGGTGCTGCGACCCGCTTTCTTGGCGGCCTTTACGGCGCCGGACTTTCGCAACTGATCGACTGCTTCCTGGATGTCCCCATCGGATTCAACCAGGGCTTTCTTGCAATCCATCATGCCGGCACCGGTTTTTTCGCGCAGTTCGCGAACCAGAGTTGCAGTGATTTCAGCCATTTCTTTCGGTCCTCTTTGTTAATGCAGTAAAGAGGCAGGCATGATCTGCTCTTGCCTGCCTCTTGAAGATCAGTCCTTCCGCGGTCATTGCTGGAATTATCGAATATTACTCGGCGTCTGTGGCCTGTGCTTCCGGCTCGGCAACGGCGGTCTTATCGTCCTTTTTCTCACTGGCGGCTTCATCGGCATCCTCGGCTTCAGCCGCGGCGGCTTCCTCGGCAGCGATGCGTACTTCTTCAGCTTCTTCGTCCTCTTTCTTCTTCGTGAATTCCTGTTTCGCCGCCTTCATAGTGGTGGACAGGACGTCGACGATGACTTTGATCGCGCGCAGCGCGTCATCGTTGCCGGGAATGATGTGCTGGATATTGTCGGGATTACAATTGGAATCAACGACAGCGACAACGGGTACATTGAGGCGGTTGGCTTCACGCACGGCGATCTCCTCGCGCTCGACATCGATGACGAACATGACATCCGGCATCTTGTGCATCGACGCGATACCGCTGAGGTTGCGTCCCAGCTTGTGCAGTTCCCGGCGCATTGAGGATGCTTCCTTCTTGGGCAGCGTCGCCATCTCTCCGGAAGTCTCCATGTCCTGGAGTTTCTCCATGCGATCAATGCTCTTGCGGATCGTCTTGTGATTGGTGAGTGTGCCGCCGAGCCAGCGCTCGCACATATAGTGGGTGCCGCTGTCGATCGCTGCCTGGCGCAGGCACTCCTGAGCTTGGCGCTTGGTGCCGACCATCAGCACTTCGCCGCCGGTCACTACCACCTCGTACAGATACTGACAGGCCTTTTCCAGATGAGTCATCGTCGTGCGCAGATCGAAGATGTATATGCCATTGCGGGCACCGTAGATGTATGGTTTCATCTTCGGATTCCAGCGCTTGGTCTGGTGCCCGTAATGGATACCGGCATCAAGCAGATTCTGCATCGTGATCTTGTCAGCCAAACTTTCCTCCGGCGTTTTTGGAGTATGTTACATGTCCATTGAGAAACAGTGAAAAAGACGCCCGGCGGCGATCGCGGAAAAACAGTCGTCGCCAGTCGCATGAGGAACGCATACTATACGAGAGACCGCTGTATTGACAATCAGCTTCGAGGATTAATTTCACAATTTTTCCGGACGGTTTCGGCGCCTTTCCTTGACCCCTTTCGGAAGACCAACAACTTTGCAACATGCTGCAGCTCCAGAACATCACCAAAGCCTATGTCACCGGCCCGGTGCTCACCGACGTCACCTTTCGCGTCGAACAGGGCGAACGCATCGGCCTGATCGGGCCGAACGGTGCGGGGAAAAGTACGATCGTGCGCATCGTAAGCGGCGAAATCGAGCCGGACAAAGGATCGATGACTTTCCGCCGTAACACGACCGTGGCGCACGTGCGCCAGCAGATTCTGCCAAACACCACACAGACGCTGGTCGACTATGCGCAGGCGGCCGTGCAACGGCTGCTCGACGTCGAACACGCCATCACCGACATCGAAGCCTCACTGATCGATGACCCGTCCTCCCAACCGCTGCTGCGCAAGCTCGGTGAGCTTCAGACGGAATTCGAACAGCTCGGCGGCTATGAAATGCGCACCCGTGCCGAAACCGTTCTCTCCGGCCTGGGCTTTTCCGCCGATGATCTGCACCGGCCGCTGCAGGATTTCAGCGGGGGCTGGCGCATGCGTGGAGAACTGGCCCGCGCCCTGGTCACGAACGCGGACCTGCTTTTGCTCGATGAGCCGACGAATTATCTCGACCTCCCGGCGATCGAGTGGCTCAAGAGCTATCTCAGCACCTTCGCCGCCACCTATATCCTGGTGTCGCACGACCGCTATCTGCTCAATGAGTTGACCAATGTCACGCTGGAGATGGTTAACTGCGCTGTCGAACGCTACCCCGGCAACTACAGCTATTACGTCAACGCGCGCGAGCAACGGCGGCAACAACTCGAAGCCGAGAAAAAGTCCCAGGACAGGCAAATCCAGAAGATCGAACGCTTCGCCGAGCGCTTTGGCGCCAAGGCAACCAAGGCGACCGCCGTCAAAAGCCGACTGAAGGCGCTGGACAAAATTGAGCGTGTCGAGGTGCCGACGTACGAGTACCAGGGCGTCCGGATCCGTTTCCCGAAACCGCCGCACAGTGGCCACAGCATCGTCAAACTGAGCGAGGCCAGCAAGTCCTACAACGGCGAGGACTGGGTGCTGCAGAACCTTACCCTGCAGATCGAGCGCGGCGACAAACTGGCGATCGTTGGCCCCAACGGCATGGGCAAGACCACCCTGCTGCGGGTGCTTGCCGGGCGGCTCGACATCGAGACCGGCGAGCGCCAGCTCGGGCATCAGGTGCGCATCGGCTACCAGGCCCAGGATTTTCCCGAGACCATGGATCCGCAACTGACCGTCTGGGACACTGCTCGCAGCACCCCGTCCGGGCTCACCGACGGCGAGATTCGCGCCATGCTGGGCGCCTTCCGGTTCCCCGGCGACAACATCGACAAAAAAGTCGGCGTACTAAGCGGCGGCGAAAAGGTGCGGTTGGCGCTATGCAAACTGTTGCTGACGGCGCCGAATTTCCTGCTGCTGGACGAGCCAACAACGCATTTGGATATTCCGACGCGCGAATTCCTGCAGGACGCCCTCAGTTCTTACGAGGGAACCGTCTGCCTGGTCAGTCACGACATCGAGTTCATTCGCCACACTGCCGATTCGGTCCTCGAACTGTCGGCGGCCGGCGCCGAAAAGTTTCACGGCGATTACGACTACTATCGTGTCAAGATCGCCGAGCGCCTGGCCGCCGCCAAGCCACAGGCCAGATCCGAAGCTGCGCCGGCAGAGCTCTCAAAACGCAAAGCGGCGAAACGCGAAGCAGCCGAGCAGCGGCAGGCCGTTTACAAACGGCGCAAACCGCTGCAGGCCAAAGTCACGAAGCTTGAAACGGAGCTCGACAAGCTGCATGCCGAGCAGGAGCACTTGTTCGAACGGCTCGCCGACCCGGCGCTGCCGCCGGACCAGATGGTCGAATTCAAACGACGCCTGCCCGAGATCAAAGCCGAGATTGACACCGCCAGCCAGGGCTGGCTCGTCGCGGCCGACGAATTGGAAGCAGTCGATACGAAGTTCGCAGAGGACGCAGCTGAATAGACGACGTGAATGCAGAGCGAGGCTGTCGAAAACATCGGGTGATTTGCATTTTTTCCCCGTTACATCGACGGGAACAGCCTTTTCCCTTGCGAACGCTGCGTGCACGCGCGGCTATCAGCCGTCGCGTGCAACAGCTGGTTTGTACTTTTGATTCAGCCCCGTGTGTGGCTTCGAGTCGGCGTTCTCGCTGTCACGAAAAATGCCAGAGCCACAGCCGCACCGAAAATGGCCGCAGGCCAGAACGGCAGGCAGCCGATCATGCGGGTCTGCATCAGATCCACCACATAGCCCAGCCCAGGCGCGATGATCATAGTGGCCACGCTCTTAGCTTGCGACTCAATGGAAAGGATAGTCGCGCCCATGTCCTCGTCCGAGTGTGCGTCAAAGCGGCTGATGAGCACCGGCCGCCAGAGGTTCTGCATGACATAGAGCGCAATGAAACCGAGGATGATGACCGTGAACCAGCAGTAGTAGAGGGCCGGCACCAGCACCGTCAGGATCAGTAGGGATATCAGCCACAGAAAGCGGGCCGTATGGTCCTCGCTACCGTGCTTGTCAACGAGCACGTACGCCTTGCGGCTGGCCAGAGCGGAAAGCAGGTACAGCGCGAAATAGACCGGCCCCACCAGCAGGGCCACCTGCTGGTGTTCGCTCAATCTGTCACTCAAGAGCAGTGCGCCGGTCAGTGGTATGGCTGCTGCCTTGAGAATGGGCTGCAGGTAGTCTTTAGCCGCCTTGAAGAAACCCTCGAACCCCATTGACTCACAAACAAGGCGCCGCAAAGAGGCCTGCTTCACGGACACGGCTAAGGTCTTCTTGAGGTGCAGTATCACTTCTTTGCCCGAAGTGGCTTTCTTGATGTTCCCGTCTACTTCGCGCGGGTACCCCATGAAATTGACGATGCCCAGGACATAGGGAATGATGGAGAAGAAGAAGATGTATACGTAATTGCTGGTGGCAAACACGAATACAGCCGCCAGGATTGCCGAGAGGGCCGAGCCCAGCTTGGACCAGGAGCGGGTATACCCGTAGACCTTCGTGCGCTCGTCCTCGCGGCCCTCCACACGAAGCCAGGTGAAGATCATGGCCTTGTGCGTGCCCGTGCGGAAAGCGTTGCCGACCGCAAAGAAACCCATGGCTCCGAAGAGAAGCGGCAGGATCGCCGCCGGTGGGATGGTTCCGTTGGTTGCGGCAACGCCGGTGACCCCGAATACCATGAAGCTGATAATGTAGCAGACAAAGCTGAGGATCATCGCCTTGCGCCGGCCAAACAGGTCGGCGACTGCGCCGGAGGGTATCTCCATCAGATTGGCGATGACCTCGCGGAACGCGACCAGAATCCCGATCATGAAGAAGGAGAGCCCCATCTGCCGGAAGGCCAGGATCAAGAACGGGTCGTAGTACTGCTGGTTCTTGAGAAATCCGTATAAGCTGAAGCGGCCCAGCATGGGTTTGGTCTTCATTCAGCCCACGTAATCTATCGACATCGGCATGGGGGCAGTCTCCCGACATTATTGAGAGCCGCGGCGTACTTGCCGTTGCCTCCATTAATTCTGTACATGATTCGATAATCATCATATCGTTACTTGCGCATTCCGCAACTCTCTTGGTAAACGATTCTCAAGTGAACCGGACTAATCCGGCGGACTCGGGCGGGCGCGGCGAACTACCAGCCCTCATGGGTTGACGGCGTTGAGTGAATGGACACGGAAAGCCGTTCTGCCTTGATTGCAGCTTTTGCGGGAACTGCTGATCCCGGAAGCGCTGCGGGCACCTTGGAAAAAACCGACGTTGCGGATTAAGTTCCCACCGAGGTGCAGCCAATGAACGCATTGATCCTTGTCGATATCCAGAATGATTTCATGCCCGGCGGCGCGCTCGCCAAGCCGGATGGCCATGACATCGTGCCGGTCGACAACGGCTACCGCCGCGCGACGGGACTGACGGACTACCCGCGCGAACAAAGCGTCACCGGCGCTTGCGTTTATGGTGTGGCAACGGGCTATTGCGTCAAAGGCACATGCCTGGACGCCCGTAACGAGGGGGTCGAGATCTCGATCATCGTGGATGCCTGTCGCGGCGTCGAGTTGCAGATCGGTGACGTCACAGCGGCAGTGGATGAAATGCAGAGTGTCTGTGTGAACGTCATCCGCGGCATCGAATTATGACCTCCGCAGTCGAAAAAATAGAAATCGTCATTGCCGACATCACGACGCTCGAAGTCGACGCCATCGTCAACGCCGCCAATGAGAGCCTGTTGGGTGGCGGTGGTGTGGACGGTGCCATTCACCGTGCCGCCGGCCCGGGCTTGCTGGCAGAGTGCCAGGGGCTCGGCGGCTGCCCGACGGGCGATGCAAAGATCACCGCGGGCTACGATCTGCCGGCGCGCCACATCATCCACACCGTTGGTCCGATCTATCGCGACGGTACCCGGGGTGAGCCGGAGCTGCTGGTCTCGTGTTATCGGTGCAGCCTCGAATTGGCGGTTGCCAACGACGTGCGCACGATCGCTTTTCCGGCCATCAGTTGCGGCATCTACGGCTATCCGCTGGCGGATGCCTGTGCGATTGCCGGTCGCGAAGTCACGGTCTTTGTCGAGACCAGCGGGGCAATCGACAAAGTCATATTCTGCTGCTTCAGCGCCGACATCAGAGCGGCTTATGAGCAGGTGATCAAGGCTTAGCTTGGATACTCCGAAAGAGCGTACATCTCGGCTTGAGACGGCCCTGCCGATTGCAGCGGCGCTGCTGGTTTTTATCTGCATCTGTGAACCGTTGTTCAGCGGCCGCTATTACGCCGGCTTCGACCATCGCGAGTCGTTCTATCCTTATCGCGTGATCTATGCGGCAGCGGTGGAGCAGGGCGAGTTGGGATTGTGGGGGCCGCACTACTTTCGCGGCTTTCCCCTGGCCGGCATCGGGCAGCCCGGAATTTTCCACCCGTGGCGCTGGATCTGCGCGAAATTCCTGCCGCTGGATGTCGGCATTGCTTTGGATCTGGTCATTACCTTCCCGCTGACGTATCTCGGGGCGTTTCTGCTGTTCCGTCACTATCGCATGAATCGGCCGGTCGCTCTTTGGGGTGCGACCTTGCATGCCTGCAGTATTTTCTTCCTGTCCCACTTCGGCCAGACGCACATGATCACCATCCTCGGACACACGCCCTGGGTGGTACTGGCATACGAGTGTTCGATGCTTGCGAAGTCCCGCTGGTGGGCGCTGCTGCTGCTCGGGTTGGGGTATGCCTCGATGCATCTGCTGGGGCATCCGCATACGGTTTTTCTCGTGTCCTGTATCGTAGGGATCGCCATTCTGCATTGCGGTCTCCGCAATTCCTGGCGGCGGTCGTGGTGGATCGCCACGGGGCTGGCTGCCTTGGCAATCGTTGCCGGCACGATGATCGGCAGCCTGACATTGATCCCGATGCTCGATCTGCTCGGCAACCATCCACGCGGTCAGCTGTCGGCGGGTGAGCATGGAAATTTCTCGGTGCACGCCATTCATCTGCTGCAGAACCTGTCGCCTGCCTTTTTCACGGAGCTGCCGGGCGACCTGGTGTACAAGGACAATCAGCCGACTGTTTTCCTGCAGAACCCGACTGCCAACGCCGTGTATTTCGGTGCTGGCGTATTGGCGTTGATCAGTGTGGCAGCGGTACGCTGGCGCCGCGACTGGCTGGCGCCGAAGCACCGCGGGGCGGCGCTTCTTCTCGGCGGCATGCTGCTGTTGTTTCTTGTACTGACCATGGGACGATACGGTGGCCTGCACAGCCTGCTGTGGCATGTGCCGTGGCTCAATACCTTTCGCGCGCCGCACCGGTACAAGGCTGTCATCGCGGCGATCACGGTTGTGGCTGTCACGATCATTCTGCAGCGGCTTTGGCGGCATACGAGTGAGCCGATTGAAAAACGCCGGGATATTATCGCCGTGCTGCTGACGGCGGCGCCGTTTGTTGGTGTGTTTGTCATCGGCCTGACACTGGGCAGCGTGATTTTTCGTGGCACCCGCCTCGAGGTCAGCGGCATCGGCCCACTGTTGTGGGGGCCGGCAGTGGCCGTCGCGGCCATCGCGCTGTTCTCCGCCAGGCAGCGAAAGTGGGCGCCGCAGCTGCTTGCCCTGCTGCTGGTTACCGACGTGGCGATGTTCGGACTGCACATCGTCCGAGACGTCGAATACCGTGACCGGCACGAACTCCTGACTTTTAAGGCGGCATTGCAGACCAGCGATCACACGTATCGGCTGATCGCGGATAGTAACCTTCCAGTGTGGGAAGGACATTATATGGTTGGCGGGTACGAGGGGTTGTTTCCGGTCGAACCGCTGGACCTGGGAAATCTGCAGCATCTTCGACTGGCGGCGATCGGTGAATTTGAGGTCGATGGCGAGCGCCGGTCGATGACTGATCCGTTACCGCGCGTGCGGCTGGTACCGAACCTCGAGATCAACGCAGAACCGCTGGCAGGACTGGCGGAGGCCGACCTCGAGTCGACAGCGCACTGCGGCCCGGGACACGCCGAGGCGTTCACCGCGCCGGCACTCGGCGAAATGGAGTACGTGCGCACTGAGCACGACGGTTTCGAGGTGCTGCGGATGAGCGTCCAGGTCGAACACCGGCGCCTGCTCGTGGTTGCCGACAAATGGGACGCCGGCTGGCGGTGCCTGGTGGACGGTGAATACCGGCCGATCCTGCCGCTTTACAACGGCGCTGTGCGCGGCGTCATGGTCGACAAAGGCGAGCATGAAGTTATAATGACATACGCACCTGGTACTCTGGTAACTGCGACGCGGGTCGCGGCGGCCGGTGGGATCCTGTTGCTGTTGCTTGTCGCCGCAAGCTGGCGCTTGGGACTGAACTTTTCGACCGAATGGCGGTCTGTATAAACGAAGCGATTCAACGTCGACCATGGAGCTGAATATGAACCGTCCTTGCCAACTCGCGATCATCGTCGTCCTTGTCAACCTGGCCCTGTGCCCGATTCTCACTCCAACCTTTGCCACGGAGGCCTGGTGGCCGTATGGCGAGCAACGTAAAGACTCTACTGAGCCGGCCAAGCTCGACACCTCGCCGCTCCCCGTAGAACTTAAGCAGCGCACCAGTTTCGCGGAAGTCATCCGCAGCGTTGAGCCCGGGGTGGTGAGCATTTTGACTACCAGGAAAATCGATGCCCGCGAGCATCCTTACTACAACAATCCTTTATTCCGCGAGTACTTCGGGAACGGCCATCGCCCACCGGCCAATGAATTAGGACTCGGCAGTGGTGTGATCGTCACGGCGGACGGTTATATCATCACCAACAACCACGTGGTCGAAGACGCCGACGAGATCAAGGTAGCGCTGATCAATCCGCGCCGGGAATTCGACGCACGAATCATTGGCACCGACCCGGGCACCGACATCGCGGTGCTGAAAATAGAAGCGGAAAATCTGCCGGCGGTTGTTCTGGCAGACAGCGATCGGGTCGAGGTGGGCGACATGGTCATGGCTATCGGCAATGCGTTTGGCGTCGGGCAGACGGTGACCCGCGGGATCGTCAGTGCCATTGGCCGTAGCAGTGTTGGCGTTGTGAAATATGAGGATTTCATTCAGACCGATGCATCGATCAACCCGGGAAACTCCGGCGGCGCCCTGATCGATCCGATGGGGCGTCTGGTCGGGATCCCGTCCGCGATCATCAGCCGTACCGGCGGCAGTCAGGGTATTGGGTTTGCGATTCCGACCAACCTGGTGATGCACATCGTCGAGCGACTGTTGGCGGACGGCCGCGTCGTGCGCGGCTTTCTCGGCGTCCAGATCGACGACCTGACGGTCCAGCTGCAGGAGGCATTCGACATGGAGAACCTGAACGGCGCCCTGGTCAGCGAAGTCCTGCCGGACAGCGCTGCGGCCGAAGCCGGGATTGAGCATGGCGACGTGATTGTCAATTTCAACGATGTTGCGATCCGCAATTCCGGTCATCTGATGCTGGTCGTGGCTCGGACGTCACCGGCGACCGTTTCCAAGGTGAGCGTGTTCCGAAACGGCGAAGCAATCGACATTGACGTCAAACTGAAGGAGCGTCCGGATCGCGATATCACCAACAGGCCGCCGATGGTCAGTGAACCGGAGACCGAATTGCTCCGCGGTATTACGGTCGACGATCTCGATGCGAAAACGCGCCAGCGCTTCAATGTGACGCCCGACATCGAGGGCGCCGTTGTCGTCGGTATCGAAGCGGACAGCCCGGCTATGGACAGCGGTCTGCGATTTGGCGACGTGGTCCTGGAGATCAACAAGATGGAGGTGCGCAACGCCGATGACGTGATTACCACCAGCGACGAGCTCGAGGAAGTGGACAATGTGCTGGTCTACGTCTGGCGCCAGGGCAAGCGGCAATTCATCATGATCGAGGAAGAGCCGGGCGACGAATAAACGTGTAGCGTTGCGAATGCCCAGCAGAATTGTAATTCCTCGATGGTATGCTATTCCTCCTTATGCCTCATCTTTCTGCCATTGATATCTAAAAACGCTTCGAGGGAACCTGACATGAAGATCCACATGACCGTCGTGCTGCTCACCTGTATGATCGGATTGACCGGATGCATGACTCACAAGAACGCCGTCCAGCTCGGGCAGTTGGAGCGAGCCGTTGCAGTCATGCAACCGACCGCAGGCAACAGTGTGCGGGGTATCGTCAAGTTTGTTCGGGATGGCGCACGGATCACTGTCATCGCTGATATCGAGGGCCTGTCACCGAACGCTAAGCACGCGTTCCACATTCATCAGTGGGGCGATTGCAGCAGCCCGGACGGCAAGAGTGCTGGCGGCCACTACAACCCCGAAGGCCACGACCACGGCAATCCGGACGCTATCAGCCCCCGGCACGCCGGTGATCTTGGAAATCTCGAGGCGGATGCCGCCGGCAAAGCACACTACGAACGGACCGTGTACAATCTGACGATCGCAGATTCACACAACCCGATCATCGGACGCGCGGTGATTATTCATAAAAAACACGATGACTTCGGCCAACCGACCGGCAATGCGGGCTCGCGTATGGCCTGCGGCACCATCGGTGTGGCAAAGTAGCATCTGAAAAGCTTCGCTGCGTTACGAGTTCATAAATGCTGGGTTGCGCGCGCCTGAGTCTACGGCATGGCGCAGCGCTTGCCGGTACTGCTCCGGCGCGTCGTCCCGTTTGCCGCACTCCCGTGTGATACCGAAGTCCTGCCAATACGGACAGATCGTGATGCAAGCCACCGCTCTCCCAGTACTTGCCGCCTATGTATGACACGCGTTCGGGAAACGTGTCAATCGGTCACTTGGATTACCGTGCAGATCAAAGGCAGCGTTCCCGGATCAGGCTGAGTTGGCGCTGCAACACGTTGAGCTCCGCCTGCCAGAAGTTTTCGTTGCCCCAGTCGGGAAAGCTTTCCTCAAAGCGCGGGTCACCGACTTGGCGGCTGCGCCAGGCGTCGAAGTAGAGAATGCGCATGGCCCGCAGTGGTTCGATCAGACGTAGTGACTGATGATCAAACGGGCGGAAATCCTCGTACCCTTCAATCACCAGATTCACTTGGTGACGGGCGGCCCAGACATGGTCCGGCAGCAACATCCACAGATCCTGCACAGGCGGTCCCATGGCCATGTCGTCGAAGTCGATGAGCATGATGCCATCGTCAGGGTGCAGCACGTTGGCGGTGTGGCAATCGCCGTGGATACGGATGTATTCTGCGTTGTCGAACATCGGCTCGATCAGTTCCATTAGCTCGCTGGTGATAACGACAAAAGCTTCTTCGTGGTGCGGTGGGATAAATCCTTCGTCGAGCAGCGTGTCGATGTGCCCGGCAGTCGACTGGGCGGGGTGCAGGATCACACGATGTTCCGCATCGTATTCTGCGCCGCAGCGATGGACGCGGCCCAGCAGCCGTCCGAGCCGGCGCCAATCCTCGTCCTCGACAAACTCGAACATGCGGCCGTGGCGCTTCGGGTAGATCGCAAAAACAATTCCCTCGGCATCGCCCACGGTATATGAGTCATTCAAATCGAGCGGGGCGATGACGGGGATCTCGGCCTCTTCGCAGTCGAGTATGAACATGTGCTCGTCGACGATGGCGTCGTCGGTCCAGCGATTCGGCCGATAGAATTTGGCGATCAGCCGAGTGCCGTCTGTGGCCTCGAGTTCGAATACCCGGTTAATGTAACTGTTGAGCGGACTGGTCAGGCCGGTGAGCTCGACGTTCAACGCCTGCTCGACAGCCGTGATGATCGTGTCGGGTGTCAGTTTTTCGAAATCGTGCGGGTCGGTGTCTTCATCCATCCCGCTACGGTAGCCACCTGCGATAAGAGTTCAAACAACTTACAGCGGTCGTCGCAAACGATAATCTCTGTGCCAATGACAACACATAACAAAACGAGGAGCAGTTCATAGGGCCGTCATGGCTTGGAGCATCATCGGATATTGTGTCAGCGGGCAGTATCATGCCTTTGCCGCGCGCTGTGGAACACGTCGACCCGGTCGCGTGACTGGTTTTTAGCGCTGCGATCACGTAGCTTAGCCCTCCGATACCCGCCAACTTTCCCGTGTGCTGGGCCCATGAATGAAGTGAAAAACTTTGTTGAGACGGCTGCCGTCGCGACGCTGATCGATTTGGCATCCTGGACCGACCGTCTGCCGATGCTGGCGCCGCAGTACCAGTCGGGCAGGCCATTTCCACATATATTTTTGGAAGGTATGCTGCGGCCAGACAAGGCGTTGCAGGCGGCGCGCGAGTTTCCGGCGCCGGAATCGACGTCCTGGACACACTACAAACACGTCAACGAAAACAAGCTCGGCAAGAACGACCGCGATCACTTCCCGCCATTGCTCGGGCAGATTGTTGATACGCTCAACAGCCCGGCATTCGTCGAGTGGCTGAGCCAGCTTACAGGTATAGAAGGGCTGATGTCCGATCCGCTGCTGGACGGCGGCGGGCTGCATCAAACGGAGCCCGGGGGCTTCCTCAATGTCCACGCCGACTTTACCATGCACCACTACCACAAACGCTGGCGGCGTCGCATCAATCTGATCCTCTACATGAACGAACGCTGGGAGGATGACTGGGGCGGTGCCATCGAGCTGTGGGACGGCGACATGCAGGCGTGTGTCGAGAGAGTACAGCCATATCTCAATCATGCGCTGATTTTTAATACGAACGAGACTTCGTACCATGGCTATCCGGATCCGATCCAGTGCCCGGACGGCGTTCAGCGACGCAGCGTCGCACTGTATTACTACACCACCGAGGCAGACAGCAGCTATTCAATGAAGTCCACGAACTACAAAAGCCGACCGGACGACAATGCTGTTGTCCGTATTAAAATCTGGCTCGATAAAGTGGCGCTCGATATTTACTCACGGCTCAAGGCGCGATTCGGCTGGTCGGACGAGTTTGCCAGCAACATCCTGAGCAAGCTGGCCAGGGGCAAGAAAAAACGCGACGAATAAACTGAGTAGATATGTGGCAGGTACGGCTTAAATACGCATGTGGAAGGTTGCCCGCCGGCCAGAGGCTGCCTCCGACAGTCAATAAGCACATTCAAAAACAGTAAAGAGATACGCGAAAAACGCCTCACTGGCGTTCGAGCTCTGCCCGTTTCGCCTCCAGCAACCGCCGCCCCGCATCCGACGAGGTCTTGTCGATCAGAAGGTCCATCATCGTGACGGCGTTAGCGTGGCCCGCGGCATGCAAGGCAATGATTGCGTCGGCGCGAGTGCTCGGTGACAGCGCGGTGCTGTTCGCGACCTTGAGCAACTCCGGCCGCAGTGCCGGGTAGGGAACCTGACGGAGAAACAGTAGAGCCTTGGCCAAGCGCACTTCTCTGCGGCGATCGATCTTTGCAAAAATCGGTTTGAGATCTTCGGCGTTCACTTCGGCACCGGCCTGGACCAGCGGTACCAGGGTGTGATAAGCCTCCGCCTCGAGCGCGATCGCGACGACCGACTTGTCTTGCTTGTTGCGTGCCGCGATGTCAACCATACGTGATACCAGAAATGCGACCGCCGGAGCGTTCTGCGCACGCACGGCAAGGTGCAGCGGCGTGTTTCCCGATAGATCCGCAGCGTCAATGTCGGCGCCGAACTCGGCAACGACCTGCAGGTGCGTGAAATCGGTCGCAGGTTCCTTGCCGCGGACGCCATGGCGTCGCGCCGCAGAAAAATGGGCCGGCCGCTTTTTGGCGAACGGCGTGACGGCATCGGCGTCGGCGCCGCTATCGACGAGCAACACAATGATCTCGGCCGAGCCCTTGCCACCGGCGGCATGGTGGATTGCCTGTCGGCCGTACCGATCTGCTGCAGCGATGTCGGCACCTGCCTCGAGGTACATCTCGACGTGTTCGAAGTCGGCCATTCCGACGATGGCATTGAGATTCGCTTCACAGCCGGAAACGGGATCGAGACCATAGTCGCGGAGCAACCGGGCGCGACGTGTCTGCTCGGTCAAATCCTGGATGGCCGGAAACAGCTTGCACGCCATCAGCGGGCATTCGCCCGCTTCGAGCAAGGCTACCAGCATCATGTCTGTTGACTGCCGCATTGCCACCTGGAACGGGCTGGGCCGTCCCGCGTTGACATTGGCGCCGTGCTCGATGAGCAACTTGACCAGTTCGGCATTGCGCGCTTCCACCGCCACAGTCAGTGGATTCGGTCCTCTCCTCGGGTAGCGGGCCGGCTTGGCGCCGGCGGCCAGGAGCATCCTGCAGAGTTCCATTCTTTTCGACTTCTTGACCTGCAGTGCCACGGTCAGTGCATTTGCTTTCCTGGAACCAGCATCGGGCTTGGCGCCGGCAGCCAAAAGCACCTTGACGGCGTCAGCCTTGCCGGCGGCACAGGCCATCATGAGTGCGGTGCCGTCGGTCCGGTGCGGGGTGTCGAGTTTGGCACCGCGCTCGGCCAGCAGCGTCAGCCATTCATCAGCCTTCTGCGGGTGTCTGGTTGCAATCATCAGCGGTGTGGCGGCCTTGCCGTTGCGGGCATTGATGCCCGCCCCGGCA
>Ga0310124_10001216_pt1 | contig 18003 bp, 17 predicted proteins | sample CB11b_AW_Bot5_MG_FD_203507 | JGI IMG/M metagenome (GOLD analysis project Ga0310124, IMG submission 203507) | Marine microbial communities from Western Arctic Ocean, Canada - CB11b_AW_Bot5 | ecosystem: Environmental > Aquatic > Marine > Oceanic | place: Canada: Western Arctic Ocean | collected... | reverse complement strand
AACCATACTCCAGGTAAAACCGGCCGGCTGCGCACCTGATACCTCAGGATCCGGTGATCGAATGGATGTGCCATCTGGGCCAAATACCCAGGCCATACTTTGATGTTTCCAATTGGCAGCCAATCCTTTCCCACTGGCTAAAGCGAACACCAACATCACGGTGGTCAGGGTGATGCGCTCCCACCTGGTTGACGGATTCATGAAACGGGCCTTTCTCAATTTCGCCAGTAGGCTGGCTGATCGAAGATGCGGAAGTGTGTCGGGAACAACAAGGCAAACGAGAAGTTACCTATCATCAGCGGGACATTCCAGGAGGTAAATTTCATCTACTGGCAGCAACCATTTTCCGAAGTCACCAAGGTCCGGCGCCACCCACACCGGATTATTTTATTATAGTCGACCCCGGCCGATTCAAATGCCCAGATTCGCCAAAAACACCTGCTCTTTAAACCGGGTCCGCCGCAAATCTTAAGATCACCCAACGGGCGTTGCTGCTCGACCGCGAAAACACCACGATCACATCGTTGGATCATCCAGCTGGTATCGGTAATTCAATATCGCCCATGATCCCGGCCTCCGATTTCAGAACCGGTGTCCGCTACCCGTGTTGCGCCGGGGCTTTGTGCAAGCTATTTTTCGTCAGCGGATGTGCCCAGCTGCCCATCCTTTCGACCTCCTGTTGCTGCCATCATGAAACGGTGTTCGTCAGCTTCCGACTTCGCAAACCGGTCCGTTATCCTGCCTTCTGCTAAAACAATGCATCGATCGCAGAGAGCCAGCAATTCAGGCAGCTCCGAGGAGATCAGGACCAACGCCATCCCTTCGCTGACCAATTGAATCATCAGCTTGTAGATTTCGTTCTTGGCACCCACGTCCACGCCCTTGGTCGGTTCGTCCAGCAACAGAACCTGGGGCCTTGCCAGTAACACCTTGGCAAGCACCACTTTCTGCTGGTTGCCGCCACTCAAATTCGAAACCGGAATATCAACCGACGCTGCCCGAATAGAGAGTTGCTGTTTGTAATGGTTGGCATAAGACTTTTCACGACTCTTACTAAGAAACTGAAACCGGGAAACGGATCTTAGAGCACTGAGTGTCACATTTTCCCGAATTGCAAAATTGAACAACAAACCTTCCTGTTTGCGATCTTCCGGTAAAAAACCTATGCCATATTTTTTGGCATCACGTGGCCCACCAATACAGACTTCCTGCTCTTCGACAAAGATTTTTCCCGTGTGCGGCAGCCGTCCGTAGAGGGCATTGACAATCTCGCTGCGACCGGACCCGACAAGACCGCCGATCCCCAAAATTTCACCGCGACACACTGAAAAACTGATGTCCTCAACAACATTTCTACCGGAAATGTGGGGGTCGGGAACCGTTAGTTTCTCGACTCGCAAAACGGTCTCTACGCCAACTTCGGAATCACGATCCGGATAAAATTTTTCAATGGACCTGCCCACCATCGCAGCAACAATATCGTCTTCATTCAGTTGGTGTCGATCAAAATCGGCCGCCAGTGCACCGTCGCGGAGGACTGTGGCGCAATCGGCAAGGTCAACTACCTCGCTTAGTTTGTGGGTAATGAAAAGCGACGTACCCCCCTGCCTTTGCAGATGCCTCAGAATGCTGAAAAGATTTTCTGTTTGATCGAGCGTCAAGCAGTCGGTAGCCTCGTCAAGTATCAGCAATGAGGGGTTGGTCGACAGCGCGCGGGCAATCATCACCAACTGCCGTTGACCGGCATTGAGCGATGAAACGATTCTTCGCGGATCGAGTCGGATATTGCATTGATCGAGAAGCTGTTGTGAACGCACAAACAGGCTGTTGAAATTCACAATGGGGCTGCGCCCATCATTCCAATGCCCGACAAAGATGTTCTCAGCAACGGTAAGACCATCGATCACCGTGATTTCCTGGGGAACGTATCCAATTCCTTTAAGCTGGGCATCGTGCGGCGATTGAAATTGGACCGCTTTGTTGTCGAGATTGATGTGCCCTTGAAACGTTCCGTGCGGATAGACGCCATCCAGGATTTTCACCAGGGTGGATTTGCCCGCACCGTTTTCTCCCAGCAGAGCATGAATGTGCCCACGCCTGATTTCGATGGTCACATCATCCAGCGCCTTCACACCAGGAAATTCCTTGGTGATCTGCTGCATCTCGAGAATCGTGTCAGAGTTGGTAGGCATCACTCGCTGATCGCCGCCTCAACCTTGTCCAGCAACTTGTCATAATGAGCCAGCTTATCCTGGGTAATCAACGGTGCCGGCAACTTGGTCCACCAGGGAATCTCTTCACCGCGCACGGCTTTGTCGAGCAGTTCAGCAGCACCAAACGATTCATCCCACAAAGGTTGGCCAATCACGGCATGGATCTCGCCGCTTTTGACAAGGTCCAGATTGATGCGGGTATAATCCATGCCGACGACGACAATCTCTCGACCTGTCTCCCGCTGGCCACCTGCCCAGGTGGTCGGCCCACCGCCCGTAGTCGAAATGGCTGCCACGATGTCGGGATGGGCCTGTAAAAGGAAAACAGCCTTCGAAATCGCCTTGGGAGCATCGAATCCTTCTTCTTCGAGATCGAGGACTTTGACTTCGGGATATTGCTCGCGCATGGTCTTGGTAAAAACTTCCGCGACCATGTTCTCAGTTGTATTGAAACTCCCCTGCGTGACGACAACAGCGCCCTTCCCACCAATGGCCTTCCCAATTTCCTTGGCCGCTTCTCTTGCATAGTCAGCCGGATCACAACTGATAATGCCGGTTGCCCCGGGGACCGCACCCTCGTCGACAGGAAAATGAGGCAACACAACGGGAATACCAGCCTCTCCCACTTTTTCGATCAGGGGATTCCAGGCTGGATTGCCAGTCCAAATGGCCATGCCCTTGGCATTGCCTGTTGCCAGCGCTTGTTCAGCCATGGCAATCGTACCGGCTATGTCCAATGTCTCGGTGCCAATGATTTCGCAACGGTATCCAAATTTCCTGCATCCCTCCCTGAATGCAATTTGAGTCATCTGATGGACCGGATGCCCTTTCAGCGGTTGGACCCAATAGAATGTACCGGTCCCAGGCTCCGCTGTTGTCTCTCCGTTTCCGCCAGAAGGCCGCCCACCACAACCTGTTGCCAGGATGACCAACCCCAGGCAAACCCCTTTGAGAACAGACGATTGACTCATCACAAAAATCTCCTCTTTGGTTTACATTTTGGCCCGTCTTCGCAGTAAATCCAAGCTGACGGCAACGATCATGATGACACCAACCGAAACCGTCTGCCAATGTGTGTTCACACTGGTAACGATCAGGCCGCTGCGGACGACCTGCATGATCAACAGCCCGAAAAACGTGCCCATCACAGTCCCGATACCACCAAACAGGCTGACTCCGCCAATGACAACACTTGCAATCACATCCAGTTCCCAACCCATGCCGATTTCTGGCTGCCCAACGTTCAGTTGAGCCATCAGAAGCATGCCCGCCATTGCCGCCAGCATGCCCGTCAGTACATAACAACTCATTTTGACGAGGTCGGTATTGATACCGGCAATCCGCGCTACCTCACGGTTACCACCCGTTGCCAGAACCTGGCGTCCAAACACCGTTTTTCTCAGACTAAAGTCTCCGATAATCACCACACCGACAAAAAAAACGAAAGCCCAGGACGTACCCCACGGTTCTGCTTTGCCAATTGAATTTAAGGCATCCGGAATCGGATAGATGGGATACCCTTTACACAACAGGTAGTTCAAGCCGCGCGCAATGTACAACATGCCCAGTGTGGCAATGAATCCAGGAACTCCAATACGAACGGCGACAAACCCATTGATCAGACCGGCAAGCGCACCCGTCATTAAACCGCCTGCCAATCCAACGGCAATCGAGCAGCCAGCTTCCTTCATCAGCCAGCCGGCAACCACTGCGCATAAACCGCCACTGACCCGACCGATAGGTCTAATTCTCCCGAAATCATCAGCCATGTTTGTCCGACAGCAATGATGCCCACAAATGCCATCGCTCGCGCCATGGCTGCAACGCTATTGGGACTGAGAAACAAATGACTGATAAGAAAGAAGACGAGCGTCAGAGCGATCAAAGGTATTAGGATACCGACCTCGGGAATTTTAAAGATTTTTTGCATGTGCGAACGAGTTCTTGGAGAACATCCTTTTTGGGCAGGATCCACTGCTCGTATTGAGATCCTGCCTGGCCAGTAAAACAATCCTCAGCGGATTACGGAAGGTAGCAGCTCCTCAACCAACCAACCTTGTTTTTGAACGTCGGCTCCAACTCGCTGCATTTTCTATCTTTAAAGCCATTTAACTATTTATCGAATTTTATTCTCAGCCGAAACATTATCGTCTAACCTCATTGAATCGGGCAATATCGTCGCTGAATATTTTGGCATTCAAGATTTTCACCGTTTGAAACAGAGGCTCAAGTGTGAGCTCACCCACCAGATCACTTTCTTGCCTCCGAGCAGGTTGACACGACCACGCTGATTCGCAAAGATAACCGTCGTCGTTCATCCCCAGGCAATTGAATTCAATGCTAACCAACCCGCCCATTTTTTGCTTTTCTCTTCCGTTCACGTGAGTGCACGTGTCTTAACCCGTCGGGTTGTGTCTTTCTCAAGAGGTCTCTCTCTAAACAACCATCCGACCGGTGTGCGGTACGGTCGTGCCGCTCGGCTTGTTGGAGTCCGAGCGTGCGTTTTTTCCCAGATTTTTTTTGCTCCGCTATTTGCAATTCTGAAGGACTCTGATGAAAAGACGGACATTTGTTTTGTTGATCAGCTGTTTCACACTTGGATGTACTGCGCAAACACCCACTGATCAAGCGTCTGAAAAAATCTTGAAATTCTCGGCAATACCTGACCAAAACAGAACGGAATTGAAAGAGAAATTTGACGGACTCGCCAACTATCTTTCGGCACAGCTGGGCGTTGAATTTCAGTATGTTCCATCGATTGACTACAAAGCGTCGGTAGAGGCATTTAAAAATGGTGATATTCAATTCGCCTGGTTTGGCGGCCTCACAGGCGTACAAGCTCGACACGCCGTCGAGGGTGCACGGGCGATCGCGCAAGGAAACTCCGACCCGACTTTTATCTCCTACTTCATTGCCCATCAAGATACCGGGCTAGAAAAATCAGAGGATTTTCCTACTGAACTTGGCAAATACAGTTTTACCTTCGGTTCAGAATCGTCCACATCGGGACGTTTGATGCCACAGTTTTTCATCCAAAAAAACACGGGCAAGTCACCGGCCAAGTTCTTTGCACAAGCTCCAACCTATTCCGGCAGTCACGACCGGACAGTCGAACTGGTCGAGTCAGGCCAAGTGCAAACAGGGGTCGTGAATTTCAAAGTTTACGACCAGCGAGTTGCCGAGGGAAAAACGGATCCGGAAGTTTGCAAAATCATTTGGGTAACCCCCAAGTATGCGGACTACAATTTTACGGCCCATCCGGATCTCGAAAAATCATTTGGCGATGGTTTCACCGCCAAACTGCAACAAACACTCATTAACATCAACGATCCTCAATTGCTGTCAGCTTTTCCACGAGAAGCCTTGATCGAAGCAAAGAATGCTGACTTTGAGGGAATCAAAAAGGTTGCCAAAAACCTCGGGTTCTTACGATGACCTCGCACGAATTTGAACTGGAAAATGTCACGGTTCGCTTTCCCTCCGTGACCGCACTCGACAGCATCTCGCTGACGATCGGCACGGGCGAACAAATCGCACTGGTCGGTCCCAGCGGGTCTGGCAAGACAACGTTATTGCGATTGTTCAACGGAACCATCCGGCCGAGCTCCGGCTGCGTGCGGGTGCGGCAGGTAGACACGCGAGAATTGTCATCGATGAAACTGCGACAATTGCGCTCGCAAATTGGTTTTGTACATCAAGATTTGAGCCTGGTTCCCAATCTCAACGTACTTCAAAATGTGTTGTCAGGCAGAATGGGCCGCGAGTCTTTCTCCCAAAGCCTGCGCATGATGCTGCTGCCCATACAGTCCGAAACAGCGAACGTTCACAAATTACTTGAAAGAGTTGGTATCGAAGACAAACTCTTCGCGCGTACCGACAGGCTATCCGGCGGGCAACAACAGCGAGTAGCCATTGCGCGTGCACTCTATCAACAACCCGAGGCAATCCTGGCCGACGAACCGGTTTCCAGTGTGGATCCGGCACGCGCCAAAGACACCATCGGGTTATTAACCAAGATCTGTCGTGACGACAATTTGACCATGTGTGTTAGCCTGCACAATCTCGATCTGGCGCGCAAGTTTTTTCCGCGTCTGATTGGATTACGGGAGGGTGCCATTGTTTTCGACCGCCAGACATCTGAATTGGATGACGATGAATTCCACCGACTCTATCAATTGACAGAAGAGGAGATGTTATCTGATAAGGTGGAGTCCTAAAAACATGCGACCACTGACCCGTATTTTTGGCCTGCGGAGTCGCGTTCTTTTGGGGATTTTAATCGCCGGCGGATGGGCTGCATGGCAGCTTCAACTTGATTTTCACGAGCTGTTGCCATCCAACCGCTGGGATACAGCCCGTGATTTTTTTCATGCTGCCCTTTCACCAGCAATCGTTTACGAAGATCCAACACCTCCGGGCACTCAGCCGCTATTGGCAAAAGTTGCCAAGGGGATTTGGCAAACAATTTGTTTTGCTATGACTGCCATCAGCATGGCAATCGTTGGCGGTGTTCTGCTGGGTTTTTTATCTTCGTCGGCCTGGTGGGAAGATGACCCTGTACGTGATACGAATTGGCTGCGACAGCTCCTGCGTAACCTGATCAATCCCACAATCGTTTGGCTAACCCGCACGTTCGTTGTGCTGATACGATCGATTCACGAACTGTTGTGGGCAATTTTATTCTTGAGTGCAATGGGCTTGAATACACTGACCGCGATCTTGGCAATTGCGGTTCCCTACACGGGTTATTTCGCCAAGGTCTTTTCGGAAATCATCGACGAGACACCACGAGACGCAGCCTACGCAATTCGTGAACTGGGAGGATCCCCATTCAATGTGTTCTTTTTTGGTCTTTTACCGCGAGCATTGCCGGACATCACCGCATACGCATGTTATCGATTCGAGTGTGCTTTACGTTCTTCAGCGGTCATGGGTTTTTTTGGCATCCCAACGATCGGCTACTATCTGCGACCGGCATTCGACGAACAACATTTTCACGAAGTCTGGACCTATCTGTACGCATTGATTTTATTGATTGTCATTGTTGACCGGTGGAGCGATCTGCTGCGGCGGAGAATCACGCAATGAGCCAACGCAATCTTGAAATTCAATCGCTCCGCCTCAAACGCCCTACCAACCGGTTTTTACGGTTCAATTTTCTTGGCCTCCTGATACTCCTGGTGGCGGCCTGGACTCATCTCGACATTCCTTGGCCGGAACTTTTTTCATCCCGCCGAATCGAAAATTTGCAACGTTTCGTCCATGACATCTATCCGTACGATCTGCGCGACCAGCCCTTTAGCTTCACTGGATTCTGGCAATGGTTTACTAAAATCTGGAGTGAAAAAGGGTTCGCAGCAACCCAAACGACCTTCAGCATGTCCGTCGTGGCGATCATCCTGGCTGGAGGGACAGCAATGATGTTCGTTCTCCCCGCATCACGGAACGTTGCCTCACCCGAACCCTTTTTACCAGCCAGCCAGAAACCACAACTTCGGCGCCATTGGCCGTGGAAGATGTTGGTGGCGTTTGTTCGTGGTCTGTTCATCGTCGCCCGCGCGATTCCGGAGTACATTTGGGCGTTTCTGTTAATCGCCCTACTTGGCCCGGGAGCCTGGCCAGCGATTCTGGCGTTGGCGATCCACAACTTCGGCATTCTTGGAAAACTAGGCGCCGAAGTTGTCGAAAACATCGATCCCACGACACCGCGTGCATTACGAGGTCAAGGCTTGTCGCGTTTGCAAATTGGCATCGTCGCCCTGTTTCCTATGTCGCTGTCGAAATGGCTACTCTTCTTTTTCTATCGCTGGGAAACGTGCATTCGAGAAGCCACCGTACTTGGCATGTTGGGAATTGTCTCGCTTGGATTTTGGACCCGTGAATCACGAGCCCGCGATTGGTATGATGAAATGCTGCTGTTCATTCTTTTGGGCGCGATGCTGGTTCTGGTCGGAGATTTTGTTTCAACTGTTACCCGCCGATGGATACGACGTGCATGAGCACCCCGCACGCCAGCTAACGATTGGATTCGGATTGCGCCTCTAAAACCTGGAAAGTTCACAAGCCAACGGTCAAGGAGCACTTCCATCGCGAACAACTTCAGAACCCTCGACAACGAAAAGTCGGTTGAAGGTGTCAAGCTGCTTCGCTAGGATGATCTGGAACCCAACATCATCTGTCCCCAGCTAGAAAACTTCCCCCTCAAACGATCTCACTGCTGATCACGATGTTTGCGCCCCCAGGACTTTGGTAAACTGTGTTCCCTGACAAACCCATCGGATCCGTTAGAATGTGCCGCTGCCACGAGGTCCGGACAACGCCTCCCTACTCTTATTATTCCGGAAACACAGCGTGGAAGATTCTGTAGATACCGACGATCATCCCTCCGTGACAGCGGACACCCTGCTCAAAGCCCTGGAGATTTTCGAGCGGCTCGCCCTGGATCGTGGTTTGCTTGCACAGCTCAGCAATCAAGATCGCAAGCGGTTGGTACAAGCTGCCGAACGAGTTGCCAGTCCCGACCGCACGTCCCGCAAGCGGCTGGCCCGTGCTTTTAAAAAACGGGAGCAGGCGCAACTGGATCAAAAAAAATCCGCCGATGAACAGAAATTGGCACAGACGGGGATTCGCAATCCACTTGGAACACGTCAGCTCAAAAAGCCGTGTCCGCCCGCGCCATTCGAAACACAACCTCCGCCGCCAAGCAAACTTCCTGATGAACATTTCATCGATCGTTTGAATGTGGCTCGGAGTTGTTATATCTGTAAAAGAAATTTCGACCGGTTACACTTCTTCTACGACTCACTTTGCCCGGATTGCGCCGGATTGAACTGGGAACGTCGTCAGCGATCCGTCGATCTTTCCGGCCGTTATGCCTTGCTTACCGGAGGCCGAGTCAAGATTGGCTACCACGCGGCACTGAAACTGCTACGTGCCGGCTGCCACGTGATCGTCACAACTCGATTCCCCAGGGATGCAGCCAATCGCTTCACAATGGAAAAGGACAGTGCTGACTGGACCCTTCGACTTCAGATTCATGGAATTGACCTGCGACACACGCCCAGCATCGAGGCTTTTGCAGACCACCTTTGTACAACATTGCCGCGTCTGGACTTTATATTGAACAATGCCTGTCAGACAGTACGACGTCCGCCCGGCTTTTACGACCACTTGATGGAAGGTGAACGACAACTTTCCCAAGAACTGCCAGCACGTGCCCAGAAATTGCTTGAGTCATATGAATCACTGCGGACCAAGGGAAACCTCCTGGACTCGGACAACCCTTCGCTGCCGGCACAGGTGGAAAACAGTTTGGCGGGAATCCAGCGGGCAGCAGAGCTGTCTCAGATCCCACTCGCACCCGAGGATGCGGAACATGGGGAAACACTGTTTCCCAGCGGACAGCTCGATGCTGATCGCCAGCAAATCGATCTGCGTACCATCAACAGCTGGCGACTTCGCCTGGCCGAAGTTTCAACCGTCGAATTACTGGAAGTTCAACTCGTCAACTCCATCGCCCCGTTCATTTTAAACGCGAGACTGAAGCCACTGATGCAACAGGTTCCCTCCCGAGACAAACACATTGTCAATGTTTCCGCGATGGAAGGTGTCTTTTATCGAGCTTACAAGACCGACAAACATCCGCATACCAATATGGCAAAAGCGGCCCTGAACATGCTCACCCGAACGTCCGCTCAGGATTATGCTCGAGACGGAATTCATATGAACAGCGTCGACACTGGTTGGATCACCGATGAGGATCCCGTACAAATCGCTCGACGCAAAACAGCAGAACACGGCTTTCATCCGCCACTGGACCAAGTCGATGCAGCCGCACGCATCTGCGATCCGATTTTCACAGGACTTCTGACGGGTGAACATCTGTGGGGAAAATTTCTGAAGGATTACCAGGTCGCCAACTGGTAGTCCCTTTCACAGTGAACTTTCTCGATCCCCACGATCTGCCCGGACAACCGATCGCTTGGTGTTCTTTTAGCAATGCCATTTTCTATCGCCGACTGGCGGAAAAAGGAAAGCTACCACCTTTAAGAGAATGCTTATCAAGGATGATCCGGTCTTTATTCGTTTTGTAACCGCCGACGAAAAGAAACACTCATTGACCGTTGCCCACTGAATTGTCACGACCACTGGCTTGGTGACTGATCCGCCAACTCTCGACTCACGTGCCTTTGTGCCACGACGCGGCGATCTCTTCCAGCGAGCGATTCTTCGTTTCCGGAAGCAACATCACCCAAAAGATCAGGGAAAACACGCAAATCCCGGTGAACACCAAAAATGTGGCGCCCGGTATTCCTTGACCCTCAAATGCTCCAAAGATCATTGGGGAAAATTGTGAACCAGTAAAGCTTGCAATCCAAACACAAGTTGTTGCAATACTGACGGTACGCGCCCGAATGCGATTTGGAAATAGTTTGGAAATTATCAACCAGGGCAGCGGACCCAGGGCGACAGCATGGGGAATCAATACCAGTAGAACGCCCGCAACGACAACATATCCCGACGTAAATTGAAAAATACACGCCATCGCAATTGTGGAAACGATCATGGCAATCGATCCGGTCACCCACAGCGACTTCCGACCCCAACGATCAACCAATGCAATGGCCACGAAAGTCAGCGCTGTGTTGAGGACCATCAGCGTCACGGATTGAGCGATGGCTTCTTGCGGCGACAAACGACACCAGGAATACATACGAACCGGCTGCCTGCTGTACTGTTCCTTTCGCCTCGTTGCCAGCCGTCACGGTGTTCAACCTCCCATTTATCAATTCGATAATTCAAACTAGCCACTGGAGCTTCCCAAGACAAGCCGCCCTTAGCCACTGCACATGTCATAGATTTTTGCTACAGGGTGAATTTTTCGAGTAGCGTCGACCGTCAGTGTCAATGTGGCTGACGTGATACTCTACTGCAGGGCACTCTTGAGAAGATGGCGCTGAAGCCGTCGCAGCGGATCTTTTGCAAGGCCATCGCGATAGGCTACCATTGGATTCGTCCCGTTGCCAGCGTCCCGCGGTGGATATCTCGACAACTCAAGGTGCACGCACTATGTTGAGGATCGGCCAGAGGCTTTCTTTTTTCCGAATATCAAAAGGAATGTGCGATGTCCAACGCGAGCAGTAAGTCGGTTGTTCGATCGAATTTTCCGTCCTGAGCAAATTCTGACTGCGTTTCCAGAGGCGATGCGAATTCTGACCGATCCCGCCGAAACGGGAACTGTCACCATCTGCCTGCCCCAGGACGAGCAGCCGGAAGCGTATGATTATCCAGTCCATTTTTTCGCAGAGCGGAACTGGACCATCGAGCGGCAACTGCCCAGCCCAGGACGAATTGAGCAAGCGGTCGCGCTGCTCAAGTCCGCCCAGCGGCCAATGATCATCGCCGGTGGCGGCGTGATTTTCTCGGAAGCCTCTGCGGAACTGAAAGAATTGTCACAGCTGTGTGGAATTCCTGTCGCCGAGACCAAGGCCGGGAAAGGTGCCCACACAAAGCCCTCCGATTGGCTCCTCCATGGCCATGGTACCAACGGAAATCCTGCGGCAGCGAAGGTCACTGCGAGGTCGATCTGGTACTCTGTGTGGGCACGCGGCTGACGGATTGAAGAGACTGGCTCGCAATCGGCTTTTCAACATCCCAATGTAGGCTTCATCAGCATCAACGTTGGGGGACATGACGCTTACAAGCAAGGATCCGTACCGATCCTTGCCGACGCCCGCGAAGGACCACGGGCACTGATTCACGCTTCCCAACAAGCGGGTATCTCTCCCAAGGACGACTATCGACAAGAAATCGCCAGCCTTTGTCAGGGGTGGGCGGCACAGTGCCAGAGCAAGATTTTTAGTCACTCGGGAGACGTGATGATCCAGGGTCAGCTCATCCACACGATGAATGAAGAAGCTCAGCCAGGCGACACGGTTGTCGCCGCAGCAGGCAGCCCGCCAGGCGATTTGCACAAGCTCTGGGACGCAACCGACGGGCGAAACTGTCATATCGAGTTCGGCTATTCTTACATAGGCTACGAAATCCCTGTCGGAATCGGCGTGCGGATGGCACAACCCGACGGTGAGGTGATTGTCTACATTGGTGATGGTACTTATCTGATGAATCCCACCGAGCTAGTGACCGCCATCCAGGAAGGGCTGAAGGTAGCGGTGGTGATCACTGAGACCGATGGCTATCAATGCATCCGTGCACTTCAAGAATTCCGCTGTCGCGATACGACAACCAATCGGCTTGACGGAGAATACGTGTCGATTGATTTTGCGAAAAACGCCGAGTCGTTCGGTGCCAAAACCTGAAACGTCGATACCGAAGTCGAGCTGCGTGATGCACTGCGTGCGGCCCGTAAGCAGGATGGACTGTGAGTGATCGTCGTCAAAACGGCCCGCGACATTGTCCTGCCCGGTTCAGGAATGTTCTGGGATTTTTCCGTCGCCGAGGCGAGCAATGACGAGCTGACCAACAAGCTTCGCACTGAACATGAAGAGGACCGCCAGGTCCAGCGCTTTTACTATTAGTTGGATCGTTTACTAGCGATTGGATCTCGCCGAATTGCTCGAGGGCGTTTTGAATTTCCGCAGCGGCCCGCACGAGTCGAGGTCCCAAAAGAACACACTGCTCTTGATCACACGATCACGGCAACGGGACCACACGGTGACTCGGCTTGGTACAATGTAGACAAAGCACTCGCCAAATCGACCATCGTCTCTACATTACCCGCCTTCTTTCAGGAGAAGAAGAGTCCTGCCAGAGCATCAAAACAAGTCAGTTGTCGCACAGATTCTGGCAGTAGAAAATGGGCCTGACACAACTTCCCTTGGCATCAATCGATCACAACCCTCGCTAAATAAATCGACGTTGGACTGTATTTTTCCGGGTGCAGGCCACCTCCGACACTCTGGTTGCGGTCAATCATCTGGGAACAGCTATAGCAGGCCACCAGCAGATCGCCCTCGGGTGTGGGCAGAAAAGCCGACTGGCCACAGTCGCCCCAACTGGGCAGTGACGTGGCCTCGGTCAGCTCGCCCGTCTGGTCGTCAAAAACCAGAGCCGGGTGCCAAGGCGACACTGTAGCGAATTTTCCGGATCGAACCGATTCGGCCGAAACGTCTCTTCGTCCAGGTTACGTCCACCGATAATCCAGCGGTCTTTGTGCCAGATCACGGCCGCTTGGTGTATCGATTGGTCCAGCTGAAACTTTTTCCATTTTTGGTAGGGGGGTTCGCTTGTGTAAGCAATCGTGTGCTTCCAACCCTGACCGTTGCGGCTAACGACAAGGGCCCGACCGTCAGGCCGGAAAGCCAGTCCCGGCTCACCGTCGTCATGGCTGCCAAGGTGGCCGTAACACGTCCAACAACCATGTCACGCAGCGTCACAAAAAGCAGCAGCGAAAGCATCCTCTTCAGCCGTCTCTTGTAAAATTGCCTGTTACACGATTACCTGAAGGAACTTTGGCCATCGATCGTCCTTGCACGGTCGGCTGACAAGTACCCGTCTTTACCGTCCTGGTCCAGACAAACGGCTGGTAATTTTTGCATCGAACAACAAATTCGTCACACCCAATGGCGAACTTCCCACCAACTTTCAACGGTGCTTTCATGGGGAACCGATCGGCCTGGTCGATCCGGCGAAGTGGCTAGCAAAATCTGTGTCGAACTGGCCAACAAGCGGGGTCCATCTTTGCTCGGCATCATAGCTTAGCATCACCCAAATCGTTTTCAGCCTCCCTGAGGCCTGCGCAAATACACTTCTCCAGCTATAATGCAGCCACTTTCTTTGACCGATTACCCATTGCTGGAGCAACGAATGAACAACGCTCGGAAGTTCACTGACAAACTGGCTCGCGGAGAAACGTGTTTGGGGACGGCAATCACACTCGCCGATCCGGGTATCTGCGAGGCACTTTGTCCGGAATATGATTTCTTCTGGATCGATACCGAACACACGGCCCTGTCGCTGGAACATTTGAAGGGCCACTTCATGGCAGTCAAGGGCAGCGACGCGGCGGCCCTGGTGCGGGTTCCCTGGAATGACCCCGTGTTAATCAAACCCGTGCTGGACCTCGGCGCCGACGGAGTCATTGTCCCCATGGTCAGCACCGCCGAAGACGTTTCCCGCGCAGTGGCAGCCTGTCAGTATCCTCCGCAAGGCATCCGCGGGTTTGGTCCTCTGCGCCCTCTGAATTATGGAAGGCGCGATCCGAGCCAGTTTTGCGATGAAGCCAATGAGAGCATTATCGTCGTCATTCAAATCGAACAGGTCGAAGCTGTTGAAAATATTGAAGAAATCCTGGCCGTACCCGGCCTGACCAGCATTGCCTTCGGCCCTCAAGATTTAGCGGCCTCGTTTGGATATCGCACCCAGCCACAACATCCTGAAGTCCTGGCAGCCGTGAAGACGGTCGTTGAAAAGGCACAACAAGCAAACATTCCGGTTGGCATTTCTGTCGGTGATGATCCCGACCAATTGTGTCAATGGGCCGACATGGGAATTCAGTGGTTAGCCATGGGCACCGACGCAACGCTGCTGATCCGTGCCGCGCAGGACGTCTCTGGAAAAATTCGACAACATCTTCAACAGCGGTAGTAAGAGGGGTCCCGTCCGGAGGTCTCAATTGGAGCACCGACGAACGACCGACCGGACAGTTCCACTGCGAGGGAGTAGGCGTTTAGCTCGAAAACGGTGGCGAGGGTTTGGCTGACGGAGGCTTCGAAGGGGTCAGACTTTGTTTTTGATTTTTACCCTGTTCTAGCGAGCAAGCGACTGTTTTCGAGTTAGCTGTTCTTCAATATGATCGGCTGACGATCGATATGCGACACGGGAACCGTTGTTTCCAGTGTCTCGTACCGGTCACTGTACCGCTTGTAGACTTTGATCTTCACCTGTTCCGGTAGCGGAGACTCTATGGACCAGTGAAAGAAACCAGCACCATCGCTGTGAACGTGCCAGTGGTTGAGTACGACACATACGCCGGGAACTGGACGGCCGTTGCTATCCACGAACCCCTCGGCCGGCCTTCATTCGAAACTCTTGCGGTTGGACCTCCAGGCCCAACCGGGTATGCCGATGCTGGGGAGCCTGACCATCAGCTTCAACTGTTAGAACGTATTCACCAAGTTTGACTGAGTCGAAACGGAAACGTCCCTGGCCATCTGTCTGTACCGGCGGATGGCCCTCTACCTTGCGGATCGATCGGTATCCCAAACCCGGCGAGCCAATGGTCAATGGAGTCGTTTTCCAGGGACCTAGCTGGTTGGGATGCTCCAGCCAGTCGTCGTGGTAGTAACGGTTCGGACTGCGCTCGACAATCGCACCCACTATCGGCTCGCCCTGCTCATCCAGAACGCGGCCAGCCAGGGCAACAGGAACTGAGGACACCTTCACGCGATCGACTCTTACTGGCCATGCTTTCGTGCCCTGGGCGTCGCTACCGACGGCTACCAAATCGTTGGAGCCAACTTTGACCATGTCGAACTGGCCGGTGAGGAAGGGCTCAGGCAGATGGGTGAAGGAAATACGGTCCTGCCAGGTGTAACCATTGTCCAAACTGAACGCGATGTGAAATCCGGGTCGGCCATACTGGCATGCCACCACTCCGTTGTCCAAAACCTGGAGAGTCGGCGAAATGGTCATCAAGTGTGGCTGAGTCATCGTCGATTCGGTCCAGGTCTTTCCCAAATCGTCCGACCGACACACCTCCATGGGCCTGTACTCACCGGGTAGGTGCGAGTACTGCTTGCGCAGCATGGCCAACATCTGTCCGTTGGGTAAGAGAGTGATGCTGGGTTCGCAAGCACCGGCGTAATGACCTGGCAACTCCGGGTGAGGATCCTCGGGAGTATAGTCAATCGTTGCGTAATAGCGCCACGTGTAACCCTGATCTGTCGAGCGAACCAAGATTGCACGGTGTTCCCGTGAGCTATCACCCTCGAAACCACCGTACATGGACATCAGCAAATCGCCACTGGGAAGCTGAAGAATCTTTCCTTTGGCCGCACTGAGATACTTCACATCAAGAGAAGCCGCATAGTTAGGCACATGAATCGTGGCCGTTTCGGTTTTCCAACTCAGAAAATCATCGGAAAATATCATCCGGTTGATTTCTAATTGGTCTCGCCTGCCTTCAACGGGACGATCACCCCACAGGAAAATCACACCACCCTCCCGCAGACCTACCGACATGGGACCTGCGTATCCGGGAGGATAGTCCAGCTCCTTACCCCAGTTGCGCCCACCGTCATTTGAAACGCGATAGAACTTGGCCCCGCCCTGCGGCCTAGGGTAGAAAGCGGCGACGGTGCCGGTACGTGAGACCGCCACCGCGGAAGAATTCTGATATCTCATGGTTGTTAAGGGAGTCGGCGCGCCTACGGTGATCTTCAAAATCTCCGTCTCATCTTCAGCACCGACCGCTGTCGGACTGTGCTCCATAACCGAGACACACAGAGTACTGCCAAGCAGCAACAATCTGACTATCGCATTCCACTTGTGAATGTGAATTCCCTCACTCTCTTGAGCCGACATTCTGTCGGTCATGGCAAACTACATTGTGTTGCCGGACTAAGGGCAATGGTACAGCAACTGGCCGGATGACAGAAGAGGTTGGAAGACGCGGATCCGCATCGTGAACCCAACCACCGGCGGTAACAACTTTCTTGTGAATTATTTCCTCATCCCATGGCTCGTCATGAATGTAAATCGCAGCTTTATCCAGGACACCTAAATGATCAAGAATCTTTTCAACCCGGACCCAATAGCTTTTCAGGTTTTCGATTTCAGCGGGCGTGTACTCACGCCCCAGTCTGTTGAAATCCGCAACAACAATTCCTGCATTAAGGAAACAATCGGGTGGGCGAATGAACAGCAAGCTATTGCCGCTTGCGAAAAAACCTTTTATCGGTTCTTCCACCGCTTGCCACTGCTGTTCGGTAATGTCGACAAGCGTCGCGGGATCGCTTCGCGTCGTTGGATCCGATGCAAACGGTGGTTCCCACCAAGCACTCGATATCTTGTGATCCAGAAGCAAGCTAGATTTACCCCGCTGAAATAGGTTTTGATCGATGATTCATCAGGCAGGATGAAATCCCAAATTTTCACTTGCACGTGAATTTGCTCTTTCGGCATCCCTCTGGCTGAATCTCTATCGAACCTTCGTAAAGTCCAGCCGCTGTTTCCGAATCCGCGTCGAGAAGAATGAAAATGGATTGAAGCTGACCGGGTGACACGGTAAAACCGCTTTTGTCCCACAACATGATGTCCGGCGCTTCGTAGGTTCCTTCGTGAAGGAAGGATTCGCTGGTGACATAACCTACCGGTCCCACTCTTACCGTATCCAATTTCGTACCACTGACTCGGCAAGTGAAATCGCTTACTGACAGCCTTGCATTGTTAAAGGCTTTGTCTTTTGCAAGCGGAAACAGCGCCAACTCGCGATACTCATTTTCGCCGCCGGCGGCAGACATCCACAAACAAGCATCGACCACGTCATTGTCCTACGTACGATTTCCATAGGATTTCCAAATCTGAATTAGAGAACTTTGCTGATGACACAAACCCTCAAGATCAACAAGGTACTTCGCTTCACCTAACCAAGCCCCATTTCACCTCACCTTAGTCGAAGGTATAGCAATGTTCGATTCACGAGACAGGTGACGTCCTCCCCTAAACTTGTTCCAGCCGCAGTGAGAGAATCATTTCGGGCCGCAGGCCCGGAAAGGATTCTTTCAGATGAGTCAGAAACGACACTCAGTGGATCAGATCATAGCGAAGT
>Ga0310124_10001215_pt1 | contig 18010 bp, 22 predicted proteins | sample CB11b_AW_Bot5_MG_FD_203507 | JGI IMG/M metagenome (GOLD analysis project Ga0310124, IMG submission 203507) | Marine microbial communities from Western Arctic Ocean, Canada - CB11b_AW_Bot5 | ecosystem: Environmental > Aquatic > Marine > Oceanic | place: Canada: Western Arctic Ocean | collected... | reverse complement strand
AATCCAAGACAATACCCAACGCTTGAACACTTGCATCAATTGAAGGCTGGGCGCAGATACATCAACTCTTTTTCAGAGGCTGATGTTTTGATGGATGCACACATTTCAACAAATTCCCCCGTAACAAAAGTCTGTTCCGTCAGACAAGTGCATGTAGATAATCCCAATAAACTTTTTAGTGGTCTAATTTATTTCCGGCAGCCAGAAGACGACTCAGTCGGCGGTAACTTGCAGCTTTGCAAATGGAAGAGTGAGTATAAAGATCGTCAAAAGACAAAGAACTATCGGGAGAATTTAAGCGAGGATTATTTCAGCGTGGTTGATGAAGTTAAATATGAGAACAATGTTTGCATTTTATTTCTAAATTCGCTGGACGCATTACATGGCGTAACGCCTCGAAGTGTCACGAGTTGTTATAGAACATTTGCCAATTTTGTTGGCTTAGTTCCATATCAACTCTATTCAAAAAACAGAAAACAAATATTTTCCTATGCAAAGTTGCGTAGGAAATTAGGAATGATAAAGCGAAGGTTATTAATAACCTGATTTAGCGTCGTATGTTGTTTCAGTAAGGACAGGGCAGGCTGACTCTGAGGTGGGATAGGACCGGTTACACCCAGTATCCTTGGGGCCACTGATAGCACCGCGAGGGGTCGGCGCGCGCTCCGCACTGGTTGGGTGTGGTCCTGGAGTATTGTGATGTGGCGCGATGGCGGTGACTCACGCAGTCGCAGATCGCAGCGGCTATCCAGCGTGAGCCGGAGCAGCGTCGAGAGATCGGGAGGGCAGTCGTCGGCGACGATCCGATCGGCGCTGGCCAGCCGCGTGATGAGGCGCTGATACCGCGTATAGGGTAGGAGGTAGCGGTGGAAGACGGCCTCCTGGTGGAACCACCACGGCTCGTATCCGTGGTAGCGAACCCGACCCGTGAACGCGTGGCCATCCCGGTCTGCGAGAGCATTTAACCGACGGAGCAGGTCGAGGGCGGTATCCTGGTTTGGTGGGTCGAGCCAGTCGGTGACCGGCTCAGGCGCGCCGGTGCCCCCGACGAGGGTGCCCGACGGCATCGCGGTCGACCGTTCCTCGAGGGTACCGCCCAATCCCCCATCCGAGAGGCGCAGCACGACGGTCCTGCCGGATGATGTCCCTTCGACGGACGAGGCGCGTCCTCTCACGTGCCCATCCCCTCAAGACCGTTTGTCGTTGCGAGTCGGAAGATGTCGTCTTTTGCGTCCTCGAACCCCTCCCTGGTGCCCTCGTTCTTGTGCGTGTTCCCGCTCAGGACGGTGACGGGGATGCCGAGGTAATAGGCGAAGATGTTCAGGTGGTGACGACCCGACGGCACCTGTCCGAACTCGCGCATGCGCGGGAGGAGCCGTTCCGGACGACCGGCGCACTCGGCGGCGGCGTCGACCACTCCAGACAGGCTCAGGTTCTCGAGCACCCCCAGATGCCGCTCGTCCGCCGCGTCGACGCGCAGGTACCAAATCTCACCCCGCACCTCCTGCAGCGCGGCTCGCAACTGTGACGACATCGGAACCGCACCTCCCGTCACAAGGATACGAGCGGCGCTCCCCACACGGGGTCCTGCGTTCCGGAGGGCTTGCGCAGCCATTTACAGAAAGGTCCACGCTGCGTCGGCGCCGAGTTCGTGAGGCACACCGTGCGCATCCAGATACCGAGATGATACCGGCTCCAGCACGACGATACGGTCGAGACCTTGCAGGATGCGGAAGTCCGCCGGTCCCAATCCGGCCAGGGTCGTATTCACGAGGTGGACCGGTTTCCCCGACTGCGTCGAGACCCTGGCGATCGCGAGGATGCTCCACGACGAAGGGCGGCCGTCGTGAATCGATCCCTCTCCGTTGATCACGACGACCTCGGCGGTGCTCACACGTGGCATGATCAGCGGATCGCGTTTGACGACGCGTACCGCCGTCGCTGCATCTCAGCGGTCGGAGAGGACCGTCGACAGTCGTCGTAGACGCATTCCGCCGGCCCCGCCCATCAGGCGGTTCAACCGATGGATCTCGCCCGAGGTGATGACCTCGATCGTGTGTCCGTCGAGCAAGGCACGGTGCCCTGATGAGGTCGCGACGCGGCCGACGTTGCGTTCACCGCCGGTGTCGTTCACGAGCAGCACGCGCATGCTTCGCCCTTTGCATTTCGCCGAGCCCGCGCTACGTCACGGCGCGCCCTGCTTGAGTCCTGAGGCGGTCGGCTGCCTCCCGCGCCCGCGTCGCCCTGTGAGCGTACACCCAGATCACCGTGACCAGAACCGCAAGTGCTTGCTGGAACAGGAGGGCGGCCGCCGCGGCGATGATGCCCCAGCGCGGGGCGAAGAGGACGATGATCGCCATCGCCAGGATCATGCTCACCGCGCTCATCGTGAGGCGCACGTGGATGTCGCCCCAGGCCGTGAACACCATGCCGATCCAAATGGAGAGCAGGCTCAACACGACTTGCAGTAGAAGGAGGCGTGTCACCAACGTGGCCGGCGCGAACTGCAGGCCGTATACGAGTTCGATCGCCGGCTCGATCACGAGCACCAAGAGGCCTACGACGGCGATGCCGGGGACGCTGATCGTCCACATGTGGGAGCGGACGTACCGCCACATGGCGTCCCATTCTCCCAGCGACCACAGGCGCATGACCTGAGGGAACGCGACCACCCGCACCGATGACACGAGGTTCAGTAGGTGGGCGGTGATGGACTTCCCCAAGGTGTAATAGCCGATCTCGATGGTCGGACGGAAGATGCCGAGAATCAACACGTCGGCACCCTTGACGGCCACGCCAAGGAACGCGTTCAGATCCGAGAAGACGAAGAACTTGGCAATCTCCCGTCGTTGCCCTACCAACTGCCGCCATCCACTCCGGAGCCAAGAGGCGCCCCAGCGGCGGACGACGACGCGGTGAGCGGTCACGACCGTGAACACTCCTAGGATCGTGTTCGCCACGACCGTGCCGTACACGACCCCAGGGATCCCGAGACCCGCGACGACCAGTCCGATTACCAGCCCGGTCCGGAGTGTCGCGCCCACGATCTCAAGCCCACCCGTCAGCAGGAACCTGCCCGTCACCGAGAAGATGCTGACTGACGTCGGACCCATGGCGGCGGGGACTAACGACAGCGCGTAGACGGTCGTGAGAGGGACGAGCTGATCATCGTCGAGGAAGATCGGCGCAACCCAGGCGGCGGTCAACGCGACGATGGCGAACGCCACTGTCGCTGCCGTCAGGTCAAGGCCATAGGCCACCTTGCAGAGGCCCAACGCGCGCGAGCGCACGCCCTGGGCGTCGTAGTCGGCGAGAAACCGCGTCGTGATCTCTGACGTCCGGACGTTCAGGATGCCGAAGATCAGCGAAGGATAGGCGGCAATGAGCGCGACCGCGCCGAAGGTCTCCGGACCAAGAATCCGCGCGACGATGACGCTCTGAGCGAACGCGAACGCGATCGACACGGCTCGAGCGATACCGAGGATCGAGACGTTCTTCAGCACGGACCGTCTGTTCCTGGAGGCGCGTGCATCTCATAGCCTGCCGCCCTGGCCAGCGCGCCGGCTCGGCGATCCCAGCTGTACTGCCGCACGTCGATCGCGGCTTGGCGCGCGAGTCGTTCGCCCCGCGCCCGGTCCGTAAGAAGTGCGCGGATGGCGTCGGCCAGTGCCGCTGCGTCATCGGGTGGCACGAACAGCGCGTTGGCGTCGTGCTCGAGCACCTCTTGTATCGCTGGGACGTCACTTGCGACGATCGGCGTCCCGGCGGCCATGTATTCGAAGAGTTTCATCGGCGAGGTGTAGCGTGCCGAATGCGGGTGTTGGCCCGAGTTTGGCAGCAGAAGCAGGTCAGCGCCTTTCTGAAGCGGCGGAATCCGTTCCGGTGGCAGGTACCCCATGAATTCGACGTTGTCCGGCCCATGCTCTGCTACCCGGCGGCGCCATTCGTCCACGTGTTGCGGCATTCCACCGGCGACTTTCACTTCGACATCGGGGGCAAGCCTACGGGCCGCCTCGACCAGGGTCTCGATCCCCTTTTCGCGAAACAGATGTCCGGTGTACAAAACGATGGGCTGATCGACGCGCCATGGCGTCTCCGGAGGGCCCTCATAGCGCTCTAAATCGACGCCGTCGTGCAACGCGGTCGTCTTGGTTATAGCGATTCCACGCGACGCCAGCGTCTGCCGAAGGGCCTCGGTCATCGTCACGATGACGCGCAGAAAGGGATTCTCGGCGACGCGCTTCAAGAGCCGGAGCGACCATCGTTCCGGCGCCCGGTGAAGTTCAAGCACAGTCGGCAGTCCACGTCGTACCAGAGCTGCCGCGACCGGGATATCCCGCGCCACGAAGAAATCTGCTGGCGCCAGGAGCGGCGCGTGTCGTACGGCGTACTCGGCCCAGAGCAGGCTGTGAGCGAAGTGCGCGACTGTGAACAGGCCGCCGGGTAACCAACGTTCGGTCCGCACGATATCGAGGTTCGGCAAGGTATGAACCGCAAACTGGCATCGTACCGAGTAGAAGTCGAGTGGGTTCATGCCAATGAGCCATTGGGGCTGGCGCCTGGCCGGGTGGACCAGGGCCGTCCGGATATGCAGACGTTGAAAGGCTTCGCACATCCGAGCTAACTGCAGCCCGTGAGCCTTTTCGGTCGGGAGTCTGACGTTCACGATGTAGGTGACACTCGATACCCGATGCTCGTCACCCACGTTCATCCCCTCGGCGCGGGGCAAGGGTTTCTCCTCGTGCTAAGGCGGCGTACGCTGATGCATAGGCGTCGATGACAGCGGAACGCTCGAATCGTGCGACGCGTTCTCGGCCGGCGGCGCCGATGGTCGCCGCCGCCTCCGGGTCGTCCAGGAGCCGCTCGATCGCCGCCGCGACTGACGTTGGTGTCCAATCGACGAGCAGTCCACTGCGCCCGGGCTCGATTAGCTCCGGCATCAGGCCCACCGGTGTCGAGATAACCGGGATGCCGCAAGCCATGGCTTCGGCTGTGACTCGTGGACCACCTTCGCTGAACGACGTGCAGACCAACATCCGGGACGCCCGATACAGCTCGGCGAGCTCCGACTCAGAGCGGACCCAGCCGCGCCACGTCAAGTGGGGTGTGATCGCGAGCCGGTCGGCGAGCCGCCGCCACGAGGCCTCCGCCGGACCTGCGGTGCGCAGGAGGAGCGACGCCGTGGGCCGTGTGCGGACGATTCTGGCGAATGCCCGGAGAAGGATGCCTACGCCTTTGTTGGTGTCGGCGCGCCCGCAAAACATGACGTCGAACTGCTTGTCCACCGGGCGGGGTGTGAAGACGTCGGTGTCGATGTACAGCGAATTCAGTATCAGAATCTTGCCTTGCGGGACCCCGAGACGACGCAACAAGTTCGGGAGCTCGATAGCGTTCACGACCCGAAAGCCGGCGACGCGCCGCTTGACTGCGCGGATATAGAGCTGTGTCGCGCATCTCTGGGCCCGCTCGATAAGATTGGCTGACCGTGGGTATCCTGTCACGTGGTGGATTTCACTGACATACGGTGTACCGGTCGTGCGATTGAGCAGCCAGGCGCCAAGCCCGTTCACATGCCAGCCATAGTCGTGGGACGTCATGAGCGCGTAGGGGCGCTTTCGATGCAACGCGCGACCGCAATCGGCGATGTGCCGCCACTGCCACGCCTTGGTCTTTGACGAAGGGTGCACGAAGACGTTGCCGAATAACTCCGTCGTCACGACGGCTGAGGGCCGCGGCACGATGACGTCTACCCGTGACCATACGGGTGCGAAACGCTCGAGCATGAGGTAGAAGGCACCCCGCCGGCCGGCGGCGATCGTCGAGTCACCGCTGATCATCAGCAGGTTCACTCCCCTTCCTCACCATCCTTTCGCTGCGCAGCGGCCGTCCCCGGGGCTTTCGCCCCAAGCCTCCGGACGAGTAGAAGGCCCACGAGCAGCACTGGCACCGGCATGAATGAAAACGCGAAACGCGGCACCGCGGCCAAGCCGTTGCCGTAGTTACTTCCCAACACGATGATAGCCATGGTGTAGTTCGCGTAGGCAAGGAGAATCAGCGAGAAGTCCGGCAGCCGTCGACCGAGCAGGACAAGACCGGGGAGGGCGAAACCGAGAAGCACGTAGTGCTCGACGTACATCAACGACTTCAGCGCGAGACACGGCCGGCTGATGGCCGTTGCGGCGACGCGCAGCGGGTGCTCGGCAAACTCGGCGCGGAAGATCGTCCAATAGCTGCCCGTGGGGCCGGTGCAGCCGAGTTGCACGGTGCCGTCCGGTGCGCCGAACGTTTGCCAGAGCTTGATAGGCAGGCGCTGAATCTCCCACGCCCAGTGGACCGCGGTACTGCTCTGATCGGGTACTGAAAGCGCAAGGGTAGCCGGCTGACGAATCTGATCGGGTACTGAAAGCGCAGGGGTAGCCCGCTGACGAAAGTGTGCCGCCACGCGCTCGTGGATGGGCTCAATCGGACGCAGCAGAAAGGCCGCCGCGGCGCGTTCAGTTGAGTTCAAGAGCAGGTACTCCAACCGATAGGTCGTCGTGAAGTTCCGAGCAGTCCACCACAACGTGCTTGTGGCGCCGGTGAGGAGCATCACCAGTGACGCACCGACCGCCCATCGAGTGCTTGACACGGGGCGAAGCCGCCAGCATACGAGGGGCGCGATCGCGAAGACCGGGAGAAAGAAGAGGTTACCCGACCGTGTCATACAACTGAAGCCCCAAAAGAGGGCCGCGGCGGCACATCGCCAGGTCGATCCGCGTTTGATGCCCCAAAAGAGGAGCAAGAATGCGGCCACGAGCCAGAACACTTGCAGCGGCTGGGGGAAGAGCACGACCGCGTTCAGAATGGCGGGTGGGTACGTCGCCCAAAGAAGGCCAATCAGCCAGCGGCGTCGGCCAGGCATGAGCGCCTGAGCCGTCCAGGTCATCATGACCGCAGTAGACGCGTCGATGAACGACTGCGTAACCGTGATGGCTTGGAGTGCTTCGCCGAACGTCCACAAATGGACCGCCAAGAAAATATGGTAGAAAGGGACTCTGATAGTGTCGCCGGACGATTCGCCGTACGCTCGACCGGCCAGAATATCGCGGGCGATCGACAAGTAGTGCGTCGCGTCGCCGTCCTGAGTGAGCGGGACATCCGCCAGCCAGACGACCGTTGCCAAACGCAAACTCAGCGCAATACCGAAGACTGTCGCCGTCGGATGCGCATCGAGCGTCGTGACCACCGCCTTTGTTTGGTCGAGAGCTACCCGTACCAGACGGCTAGACCGTAAGCGCTCCCTTGTCATTTCGTAACCTCGCGTTGGGTGTCGCCGCGGAGGACGGTGAGCGTCTCATCAGCCATTCGTTCAAGCGTGAATCGGCTAACGTGCTCCCGGGCACGTCCGGCAAGCCGATGCCGTAGCGCCGCGTCTCGCAGTACTTCCATCATCGCGGTAGCGAGGGTCTCTTCATCGTTGACGGGAACGAGCCGCCCCGTTTCTCCATCGAAAACGGCCTCCGCTGTACCGCCAGCGTCCGACGCGACAACCGGCGTTCTTAGCGCCTGGGCCTCGAGGACGGCGTGCGGCAAGCCCTCGTACGTCGAATTGAGCACAAAGAGGTCGGCAGCCGCCATCAGGCCGAGCGCCTCGACGTGGTCGCGCAGACCCGCGAACCATATTCGATCAGCGCATCCTTGGTCGCGAGCGAGCCTTTCTAGTCGTTCGCGTTCGAGCCCGTCGCCAACAATCGCAAGCCCGACGTCAGGCAGCTTTGCCACAGCGCGGATGAGTCCGGCGAGTCCCTTCCAGGGCACCAATCGGCCGACCGAGATCACTTTGCTGCTTGTGTAGAGGGGGATCCGAAGTACCTCGACCTCATCGGGTATCTGGACGGCGTTGTAAACGACGATGAGGCGCTCTTCAGGCACCCCCCAGCCGGCGACGATGCGGCCCAAGTAACGGCTCGGCACAATGACCGCATCAGCGCGACAGGTCCATCGCGAACGCAGTCGACGAAGCCTATCTACCGAAGCCGTCTGAGGTGCGCGTTGAAAATCCTCGAAGCTGTCTGACGTCTCCCGGGTGGTCACCGCCATTTCCCACGCCTTGTCGCCTACTACCTTGTGGACCTGTCGCAACCGCAGCACGGAGTTTGCGATGTTAGCCTCGAGCGCAAGCCCGTTGATAAAGAGAACGTCAGCGCCTCTGGCCCCGCCCAGAATCGCCAGGATGGTCCTTAGTCGGCGCCACAACTTGGGCGATCGACGTAGAATTCGCACGAGTCGAAACGGGAGGGGCTCGACCGACTCCTCCGGAGCGTCGGCGAGCGTCACCACCGTGACACCGTGCCCCTGTTCGCTCCAGGCCTGAGCGACACGTGAGACAAAGGTCGCCGGGCCGCCGACGTCCGGCGGGAAGATACCGGTGACGATCAAGATCTGCAGAGGGCTTCTCCGGTTACCGGCAGTTCGCTTTCCAACGGGTTCAGGCAGCCGAGACCGACGCAGGCCAGCGGGCGTGACCCGGCGAGGAACAAGACGGGAATCAGCAGCCGATTCGCCTCTGGCTGGACGCGGCACCCAACGGGTCGACCGCCACTGCCCTGACAGCTGCCTTCGCGATCATGAGAAGTGCTTACATTACACTACGTAGCGCCGTGCGGTCTTAAGAGTCCTCCTTCTGGGTGCGTTACCGGAGCTTGTTCGGCTGTGGAGTATAACAAGGCGACTATTGTTGTCAATATACAGGGTCGTCTCGTCAGTGAGATCTGGGCTAAGAAAAGGCCCTACGCCAGGTCGGCCGCCGCGTAGCGACCGTCCACCCATCCCTCTCGACCCGCTCAGCGAGTGGACTAACCCATGGCCCTTCGGTCCGACCCACACCGCCCAGGCCGTTAGCTTCCCTGGCGCTCGACGCCGGCACCCTGCTTGGCACTCGGTCCGTGACTATTCATGTTGGCCAGGAGGAATCATGCTCCACTCACGGGCCAGATATACGATTGCCGCCGTTCCGATAGCCGCCATGGCTCACATTTCTTACTTGATCAGAAGGAGGAGTCCATATACGGGCTGCTAGCCTATGCGAACGGTTCTTCACATTTCAAAGGTCAAGGGTATCGCGGGCTCAGAGAACCACCTGCTGACGCTGCTCCCTGAGCTTCGCACCGCAGGGCACAAGCCGACGATGCTGGTGCTTTGTGGACCGCAAGATCGCCCTGAGGAATTCGTTGCGAGGCTAAGTGATGTCGGCATTCCCGTCGAAGTCTTACCCATGCGATCAAATGTCGACCCGGGCCTCGCTTGGCAACTGTATCGGTTCCTGTCGACCCACGACTTCGACGTGGTGCACACTCACCTTTTTCACGCGGACGTCTACGGCGCCGTTGCAGCGCGTTTGGCCCGTGTGGGACCGCTGGTTACCACGAAACATGGATTCAACCCGTGGCGCGTGCGAAGGTTCTTCTCCTGGTTGGACCGCAGGGCCGGCGACACGCAGGCGGCAATCATAACCATCTCAGCCGCCATCGGCGAGTGGCTCGTCAGAACGGAGGGACTCTCTCCAGCCAAGATGCGCGTGGTCCACTACGCTCTGGACGGAGAACGATTCCGCTCCGCGGCGGTGGGCACTGCCGATCTACCGACCGGCGATCCGTTGATTGGCACCGTGAGCCGGCTGCTCGACCAGAAAAAGGTCGACGTTTTGGTGCGAGCGGTGGCCGCGTGTGTGGAGCGCCACCCAGGCATCGCACTCGTCGTCGCCGGCGACGGCCCCGAACGGCAACGACTCGCCAGCCTTAGCACCCAGCTTGGAATAGCCGACCGGGTCACGTTTCTCGGCCACTATGAGGACGTCAGCGCCCTCCTGCGACGGCTTGACATTTTCGTGCTTCCCACTGGCGGCGAGGGATTCGGTCTCGTCGTTCTCGAAGCCTACGCGTGGAGCACGCCGGTGGTAGTCAGTGACGTGCTAGCACTCCCAGAGATTGTCGAGCGTGACGTTGGAGGGCTGCTTGTGCCGCCCGGTAATGTCGCCAGACTAGCGCGCGCTCTCGATGTATTGGCTGCCGATTTGGGGTTACGCCAGCGTTTGGGCGCTGCCGGTCGTCAACGGCTGGAGCGCGATTTTACCGTTGAGCGCATGGTGCGCGAGACGGTCGCCGTGTACGACGACGTGCTGCGACGAGTCAGCTAATCGCTGGACCCTCGAGGTCGCCCTGGATGGTGCTTCAGAGACGCACGCTGACGAGCCCGTAGCGTCCAGAAGAGGTCACCGCCCCGGAAAAGCGGATTCGTTCTCGAGGGACACATTGACGGGGAGCACGCGGACCTGAAAGAGGAGCAGGTCAGCAAGAAGAGTCCGCACGGGCGCGCAACAGACCGGTCGACAGCGATTCGCACTACCGCCTCATACGCACGACAGTCACCAGTGGTGACCAGTCAGCGCACCGCGCACTGACGCCACGATACGGTCTTGAACGTCAGCTTCCAGGTATGGATGCATTGGTAGACTCAAAACCCGACCCGCGAGATCCTCAGACACCGGTAGGCCACCTCCAGCGACCGGGTACGCTTGGTAGGCTGTTTGTTTGTGCAGGGGCACTGAGTAGTACACCGCGGTCGGGATACCCGCGAGACGCAGATGCTCGGCCACGATGTCCCGCTGACCGATCTGCAGAGTTAGCGTGTATTGCGCCCATGCGGAGACCACGCCCTCAGCAACCACCGGAACCCGAACGATATCCCCGAGGCTTGCTGCGTAACGGTCGGCCACCATCTTTCGCCGCCTTAGTTCGTCTGAGAAGATATCCAATTTGGCGAGCAACACAGCGGCCTGCACGGTGTCGAGTCGGCTGTTGTACCCAATCCGCACGCTGTCATACTTGTTGGTGCCTTGGCCATGCGCTCGTAACGATCGCAGCCTTTTGGCGACTTCGGTGTCGGTGGTAAGAACCGCGCCGCCGTCGCCGTAGCATCCAAGGGGCTTTGCCGGAAAAAAGCTAGCGGTCGTAATTCGAGTCAAGCTGCCGACCCGCCTCTCACGGTCTGCCGCACCGATGCTCTGGGCGGCATCGGCCAACAGCCACATTCCCTCCCCGTCGGCGATCGGCCGTAGTATGTGATATGGCTCGGGCAAGCCAAAAAGGTCGACCGCGATAATCCCGACGAGTCGCAATCGCCTCTCTTTGCAGAAGCTCACGCCCGCTTGCATCGATGTAGCGTTGACGCTGAACGTCGCGGCATCGACATCGATGAATACAGGCGTGGCACCCACCAGGACGACGGCCTCGGCCGTGGCGCAGAACGTAAAGGACGGCACGAGGACCGCGTCGCCGGGAACGACGCCGAGTGCGCGCAAGGCAAGCACGAGGGCATCGGTACCATTGGCACAGCCCACGACGTGGTTTGCTCCCGTGAACTCCCCCAGCCGCCGTTCAAACTCCCCAACCTCGGGGCCGAGGATATATGCGCCATGGGCGAGCACAGCGTCGATCCGCGCTCTGAGCGAGGCATCGATGCGCGCACGCTGGGCCTGCAGATCAATGAATGGGAGTCTTGACGTCGCCACGGTCTCAGTCACTCGCCGCGCCCGCGACCGGCTCCGCCGACCGGCGATCTCCGTCGGCGAGCACGAGCCCGCTCGTCCCCACCTTCTCATATCGTTCGCCGGTGCGCGGGCACGTCAGATCGTCCCCGAGGCGCTCGCCGGCCCGACTTATCCAGCCCATCTGTTTCGCTGGCACGCCGGACACGAGCGCGTAGTCTGGCACCGGCCGGGTCACGACCGCACCGGCGGCGACAAAGCAATAGTCACCGAGACTGTCGCCGCAGACGATCGTGGCATTGGCGCCGATTGATGCGCCCGTGCCAATCTCACAACCGTCGTCGACAAACGAGGAATCGTGGACGAAGTAGTCAAGCGGGGCGGCACCGCGTGCGCTCAGGGCGAAGATTGTCTTGACTGGCTCAAGTTGACAACACCGGTGAATCGACAGCGGTTACTCTTCATCGGTGACGCACCTGGCCGGGTCGGACTCGGCCAGGACGCTGGGCATGTGTCCGGTGTGGATGTAGTCTGCTCCCAGCTTGCCAGCCATCGGTCCCCGCCCGAAGCCTGATGACGACAGACCACTGACGATGTAGAGATTGTCCCGCAGAGGAATCTTGCCGATGATTGGGGCACCGTCCAGTGAAAAGGGCATCAGCCCTGCCCAGGTTCGAGCGATGGGTAGTTTTGCCACCAGCGGAACGACTTCAGCGGCGTGGCCCCGGTTGACTTCGATTCCCACAGGGTCAGGACTGGTGTCGTATCCCAGGTCCCGACGGTCGCCCCCGAAGATGACCTCTCCGTTCTTGCGCTGACGTCCGTACAGGTGGCGGGTTAATCGCCGGTCTCCCTTGTGGGTCAAACTCGGAGGAGTCGAGTCGTCGGCACCGTTGTCCTGGCTCCATGCAAAGCTCGATTCGGCAGAGGATATGGTGTGAAAAATCCGGGGCGGCTGGCTTTCCGTGGCCCACATCTGGCCTCGTGTTGGAATAATGGGGATCTTCAATCCCAGCATGTGTCCCACGGGACCGCACCACGCACCGGTGGCGAGAACCAGAGTCTGACAGATATATTCCGCTGTTTCGGTCCGAACCGAATAGTCTCCATTGCCTCGAACCGTAATCGCGGTCACGTTTTGGCCGGTGTTGATGGACGCCCCCGCGGCTTGAGCGGCATGGGCGAAGGCCCGCGTGGACTTCACCGGATCGGCCTGTCCTCGCCCGGGAGGAGTGTACATATACCCAAGCAGATCGAGATTAAGTTCCGGTTCGATGGCGCTGGCTTCTCTGGGTGTAAGGAGTTCGCCGTCATAGCCATTGGACCTCAGTGACAGCACCCGGTCCTGAAGGTATTCGTGCTGCTCATCTGTGTGGATTGCTGTCAGCCCACCCGACAGCCGGAACTCCATGTCATAGCCCATATCGTGTTGCAGTTGCTTGAAAATTTCAACACTGCCCATGGTCAGGTAGGATTGCAGGTTAGGCACGTTGCCCCAGCCTGGGCCGCCCAGTCCGCCCATGTTTTGCCCGGAGGCTTCGGACGCGATCTCACCTCGCTCCAGCAGCGTAACGTTGCGTCCATGCTGGGCCAGATGGAATGCGGTTGAGGCGCCTGCGATACCGCCGCCAATTATCAGGGTTTCTGCTTCAGATGTAGCGTTCTGAGCTTTAATGCCGTGGGGTAGCCAACTGGCAGCAGCCAGTGTCCCAAGGCCGGTGATGACACGACGCCGACCACTATTCACTGAAGATTTGCCGGGATGTTCGGGGTGTGGCTTTGTATCCTGCTCTGCCATATCTATACCTTCTAATTATTGCTCTAATAGTAACACCGCCGACGAATGACTCGGCACCAGCTGCATCTCCGACGTAGACAATTTTGTTGTCCTTTACCGCGACTGCATCCGCTTCGGTTGGTTGTCGCTCATCGTGATGACATTCGCGTTGCTAAACATATAATCCGCAACGGCTTGGTCGGGCGATTCACTACTGCATGCACTGGCCCTCAGGCCCACGAGCAGCGGGCAAACAAACAACACGTCTTTCCTTTCAGAATTCCCTAGTTTTGACGAGCCTGAGGCCGAAGAACTACGCTTGGATCAAAATGATCCTCTGCTCATGCGCCGCTTCAAGGGCTTCGGCGATCTGCTTGGCGATGGGTAATGCCTCGTCCACCGGGATCGGCCCCTGGCAGCCCGTGGTGAAAGTCTCGCTGCATTCGACCGTCGCTGAATCCGGCCGACCTGCGTTGTTCATCGGTCAAATACTGCCCGTATTTTCCCTCTTCTCGCCTTGTCCAGTCGGCCCAGCGGCGGTCTCGGTGCCAAGCGGGACTTTCGCCACGGGCTGCTGGGCGATGCTGTCCGCCAGCGTCGGGCCTTCGATCAGTTCGAGGACGAGCGCTTGCGTGTCGTCCGCTGCCTCGGCCCCGTGGATCTGTCCGATGTTCGGGTGGTTGAGACTGGCGAGGACCTGCGCTTCTCGGTGAAACGCGCACGTGGGAAACTTGACCGGGACTTCTTGAGGGTTGAGACGATGATTGAGCCAATCAAGCAGAAGTGGGTTGCAGACTCAGATGTTCAGCAAGGGAGGCTAGTCTGGATCGGACATGACATGAAAGCGCGGCTCACACTCTCCGTTCAAGGCGTTCCTCCAGCCGGGTATAACTGGGAGGCCGAGTCTGATGTAAAGGCTGGCGAGACTGGCATTTTTATCAGGCGTGAGAAGCGTAAGGCCCACGCGTAGTTCGCAGTCTGTGAGTTTTCGCTGCTCACAGTCAGGTTGGTGCTTGCTCCGGTCGCTGTTGTCGGTCGGAGGATACAGATTTCCGCCCAGAGCAACAATCGCGCATCTCATCCCGACCCCCTCAAACGCATAGTGGGACGCGATCTGCGTGACGTGTTGGGTAGTGCGCAGCCGTCCGGCGATGCATCATCAGGGGCATGATCTGGGGGTGCGCAGCACCGTAGCAGCCGAACGAACTGGGGACCTGTCCATTGCAAGGCTGGCCGTCCGATTCACTCTCGGATTCCTTCGGTCTTGCCGTTTTCCTTTTCACCAAGAAGTTCGAGGGGTAACAAATAAACTTCTCACAAAATCGATACCAAGTTTGACTTGCATTTTCTACGGTTTTCCTTAGCAGCCCGTGGTGAAAGTCTCGCGTAGCATCAAGACCGACGCAGGGCCGGCTGAACAAGGCGAGAAGAGGGAAAATACCGGCAGTATTTGACCGATGAACAACGCAGGTCGGCCGGATGCTGCATCGGTCGACTGCAGCGGGACTTTCACCACGAGCTGTTAGGCTGGTCAGCAGTGATGGCAACGAGAGCAGAAAAAGTCGGGGCGAGCATCATTGCGAACGAAGCGCGCTGGAAAGCCATTCAGAAAGCAGTCGGCGCCGCGCCGGCGGACGGCTGGCCGGGCAAGGGAACCGTGGCAGCCCTCGAGACGAAACTGGGGATCGAAGTGACGGTCCCGGCGGCCAAGCCACCCGACGTCTCCAAGAAAGGCGCCGCTTCGGGCACGAGTGCTCGCAAGCAGTGGCCGAAGCCGGACTACAACAGCATGGTGGCGTTTTACGGGAAACCCGGAAACGAGTCGAAACTCGTCCGCGTCACCTTCCCCTATCGAATGAGACTGTATAAGCGAGGCGCGGCGTTGAACGTCAGAGGCCACCGCGTCCACACGACGTGCGCAGACAGCCTCGTCGCGATTCTCGGGGATCTCCTCAAGAAGTTCGAAAAAGACGGACTGGAAGAGCACGGCCTCGATGTGTTTGGCGGAATCTACAATTACAGGAAGGTCCGCAATGGAAGCTCCACTTCGAAGCACTCGTGGGGAGTGGCGATCGACTTGAATCCCAACGAAAACAGAAATAGGTAAAAGTGGGCCGCCAACAAGGTGGGCGCTTCCGGATACGCCAACATGCCCGTCGCGGCCGTCGAAATTTTCGAGAAGCACGGCTGGAAGAGCGGCGGCCGGGCCTGGGGCCGCGACGCCATGCACTTCCAGGCGACCCAGTAGCGGCAACGCCATCGCTTCCTGGTTTCCGGAACAGCCGCGCCGGATCGCCTCGGAGCGGTTTCGGTACTTGATATCGACTGGAGAATCCCCGACGCTTCGCTACCTGATGTCGAAGATCCTGAAATGCATCGCGGCGCTCTGGGCGACGGTTTTCCTGTTCTCTTGCTCGGAGAGAGTGCCGGAGATCGCGGCTCCGGCGGCCGAAGATGCCGCGCCTGCAGCAGAGAACGCCGCGCCGGATCGCCTCGGAGCGGTTTCGGCACTTGCCTCGAAGAACGCCGCGCAGGCGGCGGAGGGAAGGCCGGTCCCGAAACACTCCGTTTCGTGGTCGTTCGAGATCATGCAAGACAACGAGGACAATCCAGTCGGCAAGGTTGCCCTTGTGGTGAACGGAAACCGCCATGAGGTGGTGGCGGAAGCCGCTTCGGGCTATCGCGAACTGACGCGCGACGACTACGAATCGTATCTGGTTCCGGCACAGGCCGAAACGGCCGCGGCTTCGTGGTGGGCGGGGTACGGCAACGTCATCTACGTCTCGCGGGAAGGGGACGGCCTGGAGGTCTATCGCAGAGAGATTTTCGAAGGGGACGGACAGGAAGAGCCATTCAAACGCATTCTCGTGATCGAGGAAGCCCCCTAGCAGCCCGTGGTCCATGCCGCCGACCCCGGTCATGATCTACTTCGGGGGGAGGGTCTCGACAAACGCGAGACAGAGACCCACCCACGATGACAGGTCGTCATCCGAGGCGAATCCCGCCGTTGCGACAAACACCATGCCTTTCATCGTCCGGCCGGTAAAGTCCATGGTCCGGGCGCCTGACCTCGCGAGTGCGGCCTCGTATTGGTCAGGACCGACACGGGCCATAAGCGCGTCGTCCACGACGCCACAGCACATGTGGCCGGACACCATAAAGGTGAGTCCGCCAAACATCTTTTTTTCGACTACGTCCGTGCGTCGCGCGAACCGTTGCCGTACGCGTTCGGCGACGTTTTCTGTATAGGCCATGGTGCGCGCTCCTTTCGGCAGGTCGACGAGACGGCTTCACCTTCGACGGCGTCCGGCACCTGATAGAGTCGATCGGTGACTCACCGTCGATACTATGGCTGGTCGGTGGTCCTGCTGGCGGCGGCCGCTATGGTGGGTACGCTTCCTGCTCGGACCCAGGGGCTCGGAATTGTCACAGAGCATATCCTCACCGATTTTGGTCTCGATCGGGTGGCCTGGGCCGAAATCAATCTGTGGGCGACGCTGGTCGGGGCTGGTGGCGCCGTCACGGTCGGTCGGTTACTCGACCGGTTCGGGGCGAGGGTCGTCCTCACGACCACGGCTCTACTCTTGGGCATCGTGGTCGCGGGCATGAGTGTCGCGACAACGGTGGCAGTCATGGCCGTGCTCATCACATTGACGCGGGGGGTTGGTCAGAGCGCGTTGTCGGTCGTCAGCCTGGCGATGGTGGGGCAGTGGTTCGTGCGTCGGCTCTCGTTTGCGATGGGCGTGTATTCCGTGGTGATGAGCCTCGGCTTTATGCTGGCGTTCCCGTTGGTTGGCGTTGTCGTTCAGACCTACGGCTGGCGCGCTGCCTGGGGCGGCATTGCCGCCGCACTCGTTCTTGGTCTGACCCCTCTTGCCTGGGTGGTGGCGCGCCGCGGTCCGGAGACATTGGGCCTTCGGGTTGACGGCGAGACCGCAGAAGAAGCCGACGAGTACCGTGGCCAGGATGTCGTCGAGCATCCGGAGACACACCGGGTTGGTGCGCCGTCGGTCGGGAACGACGCGCTGGTCGGCTGGGCGTGGCGGGATGCGGTGTCGACGACGTCCTTCTGGGTGTTTGCGATTGGCGCGGCGTTGTATGGCCTGGTGGCGTCGGGAATCGGTCTGTTCAACGAGTCGATTCTGGCCGACCGCGGATTTGGCGCGGGCGTGTATTACCAAACCCTGGTCGTGACGGCGCTCACGGCGTTGGTCGGGAACTTTGCCGGCGGATGGCTCGCCGAACGCTGGTCGATGCCGCGCTTGATGGCCGTGGCCATGGCCGTTTTGGCGACGGGTTTGGCGGTGCTACCGTATCTGGCGACCCTGGGGCAGGTGATGGGATGGGCCGTGTTGATGGGGTTGGGCGGCGGCTTTGTGATGGTCTTGTTCTTTGGGTATTGGGCTCGCGCTTACGGGCGACGGCAGCTCGGGGTGATTCAAGGCGCCGCGCAGGCGCTGACGGTGCTGGCCTCGGCGGTCGGTCCGCTCCTTCTGGCGCAGTGGGTAGCTCGGACGGGATCATATTCCTCGATGTTCACACTGCTGGCGCTGGTGGTCACCTGCAACGCGGTCGCCGCGCTGCTCGTCCGTATGCCCCTGCCAGAGGACGCGCCCGTCGCTCTGGCGCACGAGTCTACGTAGGTGCAGTCCTCTTTCCATCGCCGCGGCAGGTTTCGGTTTGCGCATCGGCGTCGTGAAGCACTAGAT
>Ga0310124_10001214_pt1 | contig 18015 bp, 15 predicted proteins | sample CB11b_AW_Bot5_MG_FD_203507 | JGI IMG/M metagenome (GOLD analysis project Ga0310124, IMG submission 203507) | Marine microbial communities from Western Arctic Ocean, Canada - CB11b_AW_Bot5 | ecosystem: Environmental > Aquatic > Marine > Oceanic | place: Canada: Western Arctic Ocean | collected... | reverse complement strand
GTCCAGTTCAGCGGGTTGAGTTTTCTGCCGCTGAGGCGGAACTCCACGATCCCCCCTCCGGCCATCGTCACCCCCAGCACCGCCCACCGGTTCTGAAGCCTGACAACGTCCGGTTCGGCTGCAACGCCCGGACCGCAGGTCAGCAACACCGTCAGCAGGATCAACAGCAGAAGCGTGGACAACTGACCCCGCACCCCGGTTCGCTGCCCCAAAACACTCGACGGCCGGTTCATGCTCGCATCTCCCACGTCACGTTGATCGATCCTGCTGAAGCCGCATTGTAAGCTGTACCGCCCCCGGGTGGCGAACATCGACACGAGAACGGAGAGACCACAATGGACCTCAGTGGAAAGTGGGCACTGGTGACCGGTGCCGGACGCGGAATCGGCAAGGGGTGTGCCCTGCAACTGGCTGGACGAGGTGCCGACCTGGTGGTCAACGACCGACCCGGCAGCCCCGACCTGGCCACGACTGTCGCAGAAGTCGAAGCGATCGGCCGACGGTGTGTCCCAGTGCCCGCCGACGCCTTCGAACGGAGTGGCTGCGAAGAGATGGTCGCGGCGGCGATCGAGGCGGCCGGACAGATTGACATCCTCGTCAGCAATCCGGCCTTCAGTGACCGGTGTTCGTTTCTCGAGTACCCACCAGAGCTCTTCGAGCAGACGTTGCGAGGCACGTTGCTGGCCGGGTTCCATGTCAGCCAACTCACGGCACGCCACATGGTCGAGCGAGGTGGTGGTGGCAAGATCGTGTTCATCTCGAGTGTCCAGGCCTACCTGCCGATCGCTCATTGCGTGGCCTACGGAGCGGCCAAGAATGGTCTGAACCACATGATGCGGACCATTGCCGTGGAACTGTTTGATCACCGCATCAACGTCAACGCCATCGAACCCGGCTGGATCGACACACCGGGTGAGCACGAGACATTTGGAGCCGACCGAATCGAGAACGAGGCGGCCGGGCTCCCGTGGGGCCGACTGGGCACTCCAGCGGACATCGGCAAAGCGGCTGCGTTTCTGAGTTCCGACGAAGCCGACTACATCACCGGCACGATCCTGCGTGTCGACGGCGGTTTCGTATTCCAGGGCTGCCGACGCCCCGAGCTCGAGTAGCCCAGAGCAGAAGACCAAAATAAGACACACCACCGGCCGGAGCCCTCTCAAGGGAGCGGCCAACGGATCCATTCCGTCGAACCGGACTCCTCTGAGAGACCCCCGAACCGGTGGTGCGGCTGCGGTGTCCGAGCATCCATTTTCCCGGTCCCTGGTCATCACCAGCATCATGCCCGGCGATCATCAGAGCACCGCTCACCTCGGTCCCAAAGTCCTATTCCCCCTCAACAATCTCCTCTCACCTCTCTCCTTCTCTCCTCTCCTCTTCAGAATCCCGACACCACCGACGCCCGTTTCCCGGGGCAGGGGAGGCACAGAGGCCGGTCACAGGACGCGGACGCCGGTGATGCCGTGGGTTGTTCACGATTCGCCCTACTCAGCGCCTTGATGTCCCTCCTGCCCCAGATTTCGCCCGCTTCGAGGTGCCTGGAGGTATCGGACGCGACGGCCCACTCTTCCTACTCTGACCCTGTTGCCGCGCCCGCAACCGAGCCTCTCGAGCCACCTCGGCCATCCGGATCAACTCGGCCAACCGCTGCTTCTGCAACGCCGTCAGCACCTCGAGCACCTCCAGCCGCTCCTGCGACCGCAACTCCTCAAGCTGCCGGGTCAAGATCTCGGCCCGGTCGCGATAGATCGCCTGAATCGCATAGACGCGTCGCTTCTGGATCGCGCTCACCCCCACCTTCCCAAAATACCTCGGCAACCGACCCCGCGGCTTCGCCGTCGGTCTGGCCGCCGGCTTGGCTGCCGGAGTCGCCTTGCTCGAGGATGGCTCCTGCCGAGGAGCGGGCCGGGCCGTCCGCCGAGCGGTCTTGCGACGCGGTGCCTGGGCCAGCGTCTCGTCGGCCAGAATCGTCAACGGGACCGTCTCGATCGCCACCGCTCGCTTCAGCCGGTGACCAGACTCCGTCAAGTCCCGCAGGACGTGTGCATCCGAAGTCACCGTCGATACCAAAGTGAAAGACGGTGCCCGACTCCGAATCGGTACCATTACCGAGTTCGGGTCCGGGTCCGGGTCCGTCGAACGACCGCTGGCCCCCTGGGCCGTCGATACCGCCGACCACATCACCGTGGCCCCCAGCACCGCCAGCCCCAGGCTCGCCAGCAACACCCCCGGCAGCCGACTCCCCGGATCGCGTTTCCCGCGTTTCCCCCGGATCTCGCGTTTCTCGCGCATCCGGCGAACCCTCCGGTCGCCCTGATTCCCTATTGCTTGTCCCCATCCGCGTGTGCTCTGGTTCATGCGTCATTCCTTTTCTCGCAAAGAACCCTCAGGTCGCCTCGCTACACACCGTGCTGCCTCCGGCAGCATCAACGAGCGAGACGGTGCACACCGCAGCCGGTTTCGCCATTGTGTTCGGCAGGTTGTTGGGCAGGTTGCCCGGCAGGTTACTGGTCATCGATTGCCAATGGTCCTGAACAACGTCGCAAGTTGTAGTAAACAGTTGTACGCTACTTGACACTATCCGGGTCGGAAAAGCAAGAGTCAATTGGTCAGAAACTGGAAAAACCTGAGTTGATCAGCAGCCGGCTGGCCGCCCGTTCATGAGAAAGAACTCAGACTCTGGGGTTAGACGCCGCCCGTGGCGGGGCCTGACCCCTTCCCGCGAGAGTTGGCGGTTGGAATAAAGGCGTCAGGCCCCGCCCGCGGGACGCTCCAGGGGAAACAGGCCAAACTGGGGGCGGCGTCTGCCCCTGCTCCGTGCCCGAACCTGTGTTTTTCAATCCGCCGCAGGCGGGCTAGAGTTCCAGGTAGCCGTTGGATTCGAGGAACTCAACCACCTCGGCCCCCAGCTCCTCGATCCCCTTCGTATCCGCATCAAGGACCAGCTCGGCCGACTCGGGAGCCTCGTACGGATCATCGATCCCGGTGAAGCCCTTGATCTCTCCGGCACGAGCCTTGGCATACAGGCCCTTGGGGTCCCGAGCCTCACACGTCGCCAGAGATGCGTTGACATACACCTCGACAAACTCACGCTCGGACATCAGTTCCCGTGCCTGGTCCCGATCGGCGGAGTAGGGGGAAATGAACGCGGTCAGGGCGATGGTGCCCGAGTCGACAAACAGCCGGGCGACCTCGCCAATCCGCCGAATGTTCTCGGCCCGGTCCTCGGCGCTGAACCCCAGGTTCTTGTTCAACCCGTAACGGACATTGTCGCCATCCAGCACGTAGCTGCTCTTGCCCTGAGCATGCAGCAGGTGATCCACCTCGTTGGCCACAGTGCTCTTACCCGAAGCACTCAGCCCGGTGAACCAGACCACCACTCCCCGGTGCCCGGCACGTTCTTCACGAGCGGTCCGCTCGACTCGACTTTCGTGCCACGTAATATTCGTCGCTTTCTGCTCACTCATCGTCACAACGACTCCAGTCTCTACTTGAACACGGCCTGAGTGCACCAGGCGTTTCGACACGGGCACCGCACCGCTCGCGTGCCCAGCACAGTCCAATACTAGGCCACGTCCCGCAGCAAGAAAAGTCGACCGCCCCGCTCGGACCCTCGCCCACCCACCTCTCATCGCCTCTCATCGCCTCTCATCGCCTCGCATCACCAAAGACACTCCACTGGTGAACACCCGATCAAGCTGCTAGTTTGGATTTGTTCGCACTTTCGAGCCGCCCGGCCCATCAATTCCGAGCCATTCCGCGGCTGAAATCCTCCCCGATGGGAACCCCCGATCTCGTGAACGGCCCCGATTTCAACAAGTCCGACCTGATCCCAGTCATCGCCCAGGACGCCGAGGATGGCTGTGTCCTGATGCTGGCCTACATGAACCAGGACGCCTGGCAGGAGACCTGCTCGACGGGCCGCGTCTGCTATTACAGCCGCAGCCGCGACCGGCTGTGGCGCAAGGGCGAGGAGAGCGGGAATTATCAGGAGGTCCGGGCGATCTACTTCGACTGCGACGCCGATACGCTGCTGATCAAGGTGACCCAGCACGGCGGAGCGGCCTGCCACGAAGGCTACCGCAGTTGCTTCTTCCGAGAAGTCGACACCGACAGCGGCGAGGCGAGTGTGATTGCCGAGCGAGTGTTCAATCCGGACGACGTGTACAAATCGAACGGTTGAGACCATGAGCGACACCAACATCCTCAAACTGGGCATCCCCGCCGGCAGCCTGCAGGACGCGACCGCCGAGTTGTTCCGCCAGGCCGGCTACAACATCCACTTCTCCTCACGCTCCTACTACCCCTCGATCGACGACCCCGAGATCGAGTGCCTGCTGATCCGGGCCCAGGAGATGGCTCGCTACGTCGAACAGGGCGTGCTGGACGCCGGCATCACCGGCCACGACTGGGTGGTGGAAACCCAGGCCGACGTGGTCGAGATCTGCGAGCTGGTGTTTTCGAAGGTCAGCCGCCGCAAGGTCCGCTGGGTGCTGGCCGTCCCCGAAGACTCCTCGATCCAGTCGGTCGCCGACCTCGCCGGCAAGAGGATCGCCACCGAGGCGGTGGGGCTGACCCGCACCTTCCTGGCCGAGCACGGGGTCGAGGCGATCGTGGAGTTTTCGTGGGGTGCCACGGAGGTCAAGCCGCCACAACTGGCCGACGCGATTGTCGAGGTGACCGAGACGGGCAGTTCGCTGCGAGCCAACAACCTCAGGATCCTCGACACGGTCCTCGAGAGTTCCACCCGGCTGATCGCCAACTCCGATGCCGCCACCGACACCTGGAAGCGGAACAAGCTCGACAACATCGCCCTGATGCTGCAGTCGTGCCTGGACGCCGAGGGCAAGGCCGGACTGATGATGAACGTCCGCCGAGCCGACCTGCCCACGATCCTCGACCAGCTCCCCGCGCTGCAACAGCCCACCATCTCATCGCTCTCGGATCCCGACTGGGTGGCCGTCAACACGATCCTCGATGGACCCACCGTGCGGACGCTCATCCCGCTGCTCAAGGCTTCCGGAGCCCGCGGCATCGTCGAGTATCCGATCAACAAGATCATCGACTGAACCCTCCGCGAGCCGCAGATGTCGGCGCACACCTCCGAGGTTCACGTGGTCAAGCTCGGCGGCAGCCTGCTGGGCTGGTCCGAAACGCCCCACCGGCTCGCCGAACTCCTCTCCCGAGCCTCGCTCACACGGCCACTGCTGATCGTCGGCGGCGGCCGCGCCGCCGACAGCGTCCGTGACTGGCAGCAGATTCACCGCTTCGACGAGGCCACCGCACACGACCTGGCCGTCGATGCCATGACGCTCAACTCACAGCTGCTGGCAGCCGTCGTGCCCCAGGCAACGCTCGTCGGCAACCGCGACGAAGCCGCCACTGCCTGGCAGCAGCACCGCTGGCCGATTCTCGACTGTGCCGCCTTCCTGCCCCGCGAAGAACCGCTGCAACCGCTCGAACTGCCGCACACCTGGGCTGCCACCAGCGACGCCATCGCCGCCTGGGTCACGCTGGCCTGGCCCGCCTCTCGCCTGGTGCTGCTCAAGTCCACCGGCCTCTCCGACCAAATCCCGGCAAGCCAACTCGCCGCGGCCGGGCTGATCGATCACTGCCTGGCCGGCTGGCTCGAAGAGCTCCCGACCGTCGACTGGGTCAACCTGCGTGCCGCCACGCTGCAACCGACACGCTGGCACAGCCGAGCCGATCAGCCAGTTCCCTGACCCGATCCGCCTCGACCTCCAAATCGCGTCGCCCATCTCGGCAGGCCGCAGAGCGGACCGCCACCAGATCGGGCTGGACCCGCGTCACTTCGGGCAGGTCCTCCAACGACACCTTCCCGGCCAGGGCCAACAGCAGCCCCGCCGCCGCAGTCCTCTCGCGGACCGATTCGAGTTGATCCATAGACACGTGATCTCTCAACCCGCCTGCGGTCTTGTCCCACGTGTCGATCAACACCCCCGCACAGCCGGTCTCGATCGCCGCGGCCACAACAAGGTCGAGCTCCGGAGCCCCGCAATGCTCCGCATCGGCATAGGCCACGGCGATCCACCGCCCGGGACCGTTCAACCGTTCCCGCAGGCTCTGCCAATCCCGCAGCCAATCACGCGAACCCTCGCCCGGGGCCAGGCCCGAGAGTCCCAGCTTGGCAAAGTCGACACTCAGCGGTTCCCACTGTGCCACCCGCGAGTCGCTCCAATCGACCACCTCGCCCATCGCCATACTGGTCGCCACACCGCGACCGCTGCCCCACTCGGACACCTCGCGAATCACTTCCCGATCGGCCATCCCCAGCGGCCCCCGAGTGGGCTCCTTGACGTCGAGCACGGTGCAGCCTCCCTCGAACGCCGCTTTGGCCTCCTCGAGTGACCTCACGCTGACCAGCAGCCCCACACCTCCGCCGCTCACTTTGACGGCTCCCGGCCATGCACAACCGCCCGGCCGGCAAGTGCCCCGGTCGGCTTGCCCCGAAAGACCGCCGGGCGGCCGTTGACCAGGACATACCGAAACCCCTCGGAGTACTGGTGAGGGTCCTCGAACGTGGCTGCGTCCCGAATGGTCTTCGGGTCAAAGACCGCCACATCGGCGACCGATCCGACACGCAGCACACCCCGGTCCTTCAGGCCCAGGATCTCAGCCGGCAATCCGGTCATGCTCCGCACCGCCGCGGCCAGTCCCAGTACCTTCTCACGGATCGCATAATGACCCAGCTTGCGAGCGAAGGTGCCGTAGCTGCGAGGATGCGGCCGATCGGCACCGGGCAGATAGGCTCGGCCATCCGAAGCGGTCGCCACCCACGGCACCTGCATGATGTGCCGCACATCCTCCTCGCTCATGCTGAAGTTCACAATCGCCGCCCCGCCGCTCCTGGCCACCTCGACGGCCACCTCGACCGTCGTCAGCTTCTCGCTCTCTGCGATCTCCGCGACGCTCTGGCCGACCCAATCGGGTCGAGGTGCGTAGCGGGCGATCTTGAGCACCTGGCCGTTGTCCTTGCGGCTGAGATTCTCAGCAATCGCGGTCCGCAGCTTGATTCCGATCTCCTTATCGTCGAGCCGACGGATCAACTCCTTGCGGCCTCCGGCCCGAGCCCAGGTCGGGATCACCGTCGCGTCCAGCGAGGTACTCGAAGCGATATACGGATACTGGTCGGCGGTCACCTTTTGCCCCTTCTTCCTGGCCTTGGCAATCATCTCTGCCGCCCGCCTGACCAGGCCCCACGAGTCTCGGCCACTGGACTTGAAGTGCGACACGTGCACCGGCAACCCCGCCCGCCGCCCGATCTCCATCGCCTCGTCAACCGCCGCCAGCAACCTCACGTTCTCGTTGCGGATATGGCTGGCGTAGATCCCCTTGTGCAGTGCCACCACCTTGGCCAGCGTGACCAGTTCGTTCGTATCGGCGTAGGTGCCGGGAACATAGATCAACCCGGTCGACATGCCCCAGGCTCCGTCGTGCATCGCCTTCTCGACCAGGTTCTGCATCTCCTTGAGCTCCTCGGCCGTCGCCGCACGGCTCTCGCTGCCCACCACGGCTCGGCGCAGCGATCCATGCGGCAGGAGGTGGATCACGTTGGTGCCGGCACCGGCCTGGTTGATCTTGCCGTAGTACTCGCCCACGTCGACAGGACCGGATCCACAGTTGCCCGTGACTACCGTAGTGCACCCCTGCATCAGGTAGTTGATGTTGGCCCGCGTCTTGGGATCGACCACCTGTCGGTCACTGTGATTGTGCAGGTCGATGGCTCCGGGCATCACTACCAACCCCGTGCAATCCAATCTCCACTCGGCCGACTTCGTCTTGAACTCCCCCACAGCGACAACCCGATCACCGCGGATCGCCACGTCGCCCACCACGGGCTTTCTCCCCGTGCCGTCATAGATCGTGCCGCCCACAAGCAGGATGTCGGCCTCAATCGGCTCGGCAGCCGCCGCCGTCGGCCCCGACCACAGCAACAGCACGATCGCCAGGAATCCGATTCGTCGCATCAGCTCACTCCCGAACACGTTCGCACACGCTTGACCTCGACCTCGCCGCGGGCTGCAATGCCCGAAGACGTCGCCATTGTATCGCCGCATGTCGTCGGCGATAGCGACGCGTGCCCACCCGCCCCGGTCACCATTCCCGCCATCCCCGCAATCCCCGCCACGCATGCCACTCCCCATCAGCAGCCGCCGCGAGCTCGGCGACGACTTCACGATCTGTTCACTGCCGGTCGGTCTCTGGCAACTCGCCGGAGGCCACGGCCCCATCGACCGCGAAACCGCCATCGAGTCGCTGTTTGACTATCTCGACGCGGGCTACACCACGCTCGACATGGCCGACCACTACGGGCCGGCCGAGGAGATCTACGGCGAATTCCGACGTCGGCTTGGCCAGCGGCGTGGCGAGCAGGCGCTTGCGGGCATCCAGGCCATGACCAAGTGGTGCCCGTCGGCGGGGGAGATGACCCGCGAGGTGGTCGAGGCGGCTGTTGAGGTCTCACTTGGGCGGATGGATGTCGAGTGCCTCGACGTCCTGCAGTTCCACTGGTGGGACTACGACGACCCCCGCTACCTCGACGCACTCAGCCACATGGCCGACCTGCAGCACGAGGGCCGCATCGGTCACCTCGCCCTGACCAACTTCGATTCGGTCCACCTGGCCCGGATCGCCGAAGCGGGGATCCGAGTCGTCTCGAACCAGGTCCAGTACAGCCTGGTCGACCGACGGCCCGAACGAGAACAACTCGCCGTCTGCCGCGAACACGACATCCGCTTCCTGACCTACGGAACGCTCTGCGGAGGCTTGATCTCCGAACAGTACCTCGGTAGCGACGAACCAACTCCGGCCGACCTCGAGACGAACTCGAAAACGAAGTACAAGCGGATGATCGACGCGTGGGGCGGATGGGATCTGTTTCAGCGGCTGCTCAGAGGCCTGGCCGACGTCGCGGCCAGGCACGAGGTCGGCATGGCCAACGTGGCCACCCGAGCGATTCTCGAGCGGGAACGGGTGGCCGGAGTGATCGTCGGCTGCCGACTGGGGCTCAGCGAGCACCGCACCGACAACGCCCGCGTCTTCGACTTCTCACTCGACGAAGCCGACTGGGAGGTACTCGACGAAGCGGTCGACGGCCACCAGGACCTGTTGAGCAGCATCGGCGACTGCGGCGACGAGTACCGGGGGTAGTCCACCTGTTGAAGAACGCCAAGTGCCGGGGGTCTGACGCCGCCCCCAGTTCGGTCTGTTTCCCCTGAAGCGACCCGCAGGCGGGGCCTGACCCCTTGCTGCGATCACCGGTGGCTGGAATAAAGGGGTCCGGCCCCGCCACGGGCGGCGTCTGACCCCGGACTCCGAGTTCTGCAGCGGGCTGTTAGTCCGCCGTCACCGGAAGCAATTCCACCAGCGCCAAGGTCGCCCAGCAGGTGCCGCAGATCGAGATGAACTGAGACTTCTCGTAGGGGAATCCCGACTCGAAGTACGTCTGGATCGCCTTGCTGCGGGTCGTTACCAACCACGACCCGTCCGGCTGCACCGTCTTCAGCAAGAACCTGCAGCCGTCCTGGTACGACCGGTGACCGACCTTGATTCCGGCCGTCTTCAGAGCGAACAGCACCTGCCCGGTGGCGTACGAATCGCTTGTCCCTTCAGCCAGCTGCCTCCACCCGCCGTCGGGCAGCTGCTGCTTGATCAGTTCCTTGGCCAGGCGCTCCAGGTCATCGGACTTGCCGCCGGCCCACACCAGCCCCACCAGCCGAAACACCCGGTCCTCGTTCGTCTTCGCCTCGGTCTTCAACAGCCAGTTCTGCGTCCGAGGAATCCGCTCGGCCAGGTCCTTGGCCCCCGCCTTGCCCCCATACAGCTGCAGTCCCCGCAGGCTCAACGCCGTCGCCGTGAAATCGCTGTCCTCCAGGGGAGGCCGATGCGTGCGGATCCGCCAGCTGCCGTCTCGGCGGTGCTTGGTCTTCAGATAGGCCACCAGGTCATTGGTGACCGAATCGGGCTTCCGACCATCGGCGTGCAATCCCCACAGCGCGTAGCCGGCGTTGTAAGGCCCGCCCGGCACACCTTCGCCGACTCTCACCCGCTTGGCACGCCCGCCGAAGTATTCGTGAGTGAAATCCGACTGCTCGCCGGTCAGCTCCGCATCCACACTCAACCCGGCCCGTTTCGCCCGGGCCACAGCGATCGCCGGCAGCGCCTGGTGGTGACAGCTGAAACAGTCCTTCTTTTCTATGTAGGTCGCCGCACTCTTCTGCAGCAGCAGAACACTCCGCTTCAACACCTTGCGAACACACTTCGCATCGATCGGAGCATCATCGGCCCGCCCGACGCCGACCGCCGAGACGACGACCATCCCCAGAGCCAGTAACAGCCGCCCCGTGCGTGGCAGACGGGACGGAGATCTTCCCGAGGCGATCATCGACGGCAACTCCTCATCGCCTGCCTACTTGCTGCCACATCCACCACTACCGCAACCGCCGCCGCCGCTTCCGCAGCCGCCCGGTTCGGGGTCGAACATCGGCGTCAGCCTGACATCACAACCGGTCTGCTTGGACAACTCGACGGCCAGCCGTTCAGACTCCGGCCCCACCTCGCCCAGGCAATACACCACCGCGGTGTGCCCGTCGACCAGCACCTCGGCATCGACCGGCTCGAGCTCGGTCTCCCGCTCGCGGATCGTCCCGATCAACTCGTCCAGATCGAGAGGATCATCGGCGGCCACTGAAGCGTCGTCGTCATCGGCCAGCCGCAGCACTTCGCCGGCGGAGGTGACATCACCGACGAGGTGTTCGGCGACGTTGGAGAGCAATTCACCGAACTCCTCGCCCCGCTCGGTCTGGATCACCACGCGATCACCACGCAGCGCACCCAACTCCTCGGCGGCGGAAAACAGCGCCACCCATCCCAGTCGCCCGTAGCGAACCAGGCACGCGGTCCGTGTCAGCACTGCGTTGTCGGTTTGGCTCATCGCGCCCACAGTATACCGCTCCGGAGGTCGCCGTGGGTCATTGAGTCGGGGGGTCAGCGAATCAGGAGTCATCCGCTGGAATCTCAACCGGGAACATCTCGGGTCGCCTCTTCTGGAACACCAGGTCTGCAAACCGGTGCGTGTGGATTCCTGTGGCATCGATGTTGTGAATCGAACCCGCGATCGGTCCGAAGGCGGCACGAAAGTGTGCCGCGGATTTCACGCAGATGTACTTCATCGTGGCGCAGTCGATGCCCAGCGTGCGACTGAACGCCATGTCGTAGGGCTGTTCGCGAGACGTCACCACGACGACATTCACTCCCTGGATCCTGAGCCAGGCCGAGAGCCCCATGGTCCCGGTCAGCCCGCGCAGCATCGGCCCGTCATAGGCAAACTCGCCGGTCGTCACCGCAACGACCTCCACCGTACATTCGACCGCCGGCCCCTGGACCGGATCAGATTTCCCGCCCAGTGACACGTCGATCGACTCCCCCACGCCCGCCTCGTGGGCCGCTTCGGCCACCTCGGGGTCGACCATGTAGAGAATCAGAGCCTCTTGGAGTCCCAACTCCAGAAACGTCTGCAGGACCTCGGTCGAATCCCCCGGCGACCCACCGCCGGTGTTGTCGCAATGATCTGCCAGCATGATGGGAAACTGTCCGAGTGCGTGGCCGGCCTCGAGTCCCTCTTTCACCGACACCGAAGCCGAATACCAGGTCTGGCGGTTCTCCCAGACCCAGTCCCCGAACTCATCGGCGGTGTCAGATGCCAGTTGCTGATCACCGTCGGCCACAACGATCACCGAAGCTCCGACGTCAGGCACATCCGACCAGGCGAACCCGGTGGCAATCGTCACGCACACGATGCCCGACCGCTGTTCGAGTTCATGAACACGGCGGATGACATCATCCATGGGAGGATGAGCCGTCACCTGCTTGCGAGTGGCCCAGAACAGCGGCAGTCTGCGAATGGCCCCCACCGGAGCCATCTCGCCCCGGATGGTCGCCAGCACGATCTCGGCCGCTTCTCGGCCCCGTTCCGACATGTCGACGTGAGGAAAGGTGTCGAACCCCACGACCGCGGTTGCCGAAGTGACTCGCAACACGGTGTGGTTGCCATGCAGGTCGTAGGTCACAACGATCGGCCGATCCGGACCGATCGCCTCGCGAACCGCCGCTGTCATGTCCCCATCCGCATCGTCGATGCCATCGACGACCATCGCTCCGTGCAGGTCCAGCAGCACACCATCGACCGGCCCATCGATCCGTTCCGCTTCAGCCAATCGCTGCAGCAGGTCGTTCTTGATGGCCGCATAGTCTCCGGCATCGACCAGGCCGCCGGGAAACGCACTGGCCCTCAGCAGAGGAACAATCTCCACGCCGTCCTCTTCCTCAAGACGGTCGATGAAGCCTCCCGAGCAGACATTGGTTCCACGAAACCGCTCGACCATCTGCTCACCACGTGCAATCCCCGAGGCATGCTCAAAATCGGCAAACGTAGTCCTGGTCTCCACGAACGTGCTGGTTTCGTGAATGATGCCGCCGATCGCAATTCGCATCGTGTCCTGGCTCCCGTTGCGTCTATCGAGAACTGCCCTTGGGCTTCTTCTTGCTGGGACTGGGTCCGGCCATCGGAGGAGTTTCGTAGAACCGGCCGTTGTCCTTCAATCGCGGGTCGTTGGTGCGTCGCAGTTCCGCCATCAGGCGTTCGAGCAGTTGATCACGGATCTTTGCATACGCCGGGTCGCCGGCGACGTTCTTCATCTGATGCGGATCCTGCTTCAGGTCGAACAACTCATGACGCGATCGCTTGCCGTAGGCGTGATCGAAATACGGCTTCCATGTCTCGTCGTCGCGACGCTCGACCAGCCAGGCCTTTGTGGGACCGGCGTCTTCGTCGGGCAATGTGACAAAGGTGGACTGTTCGAGTTGCCGCAGCGTCGGCGGGTTGTCGCCGGCCAGCCTGTAGTGATCGCCGAGTGGAAATCGGTCGGGACGGAAGTTGACCACCAGCAGATGATCCGCTGTACGAATTGCGCGTTGCGGATACGGCAGATTTCCCGCCCGTGCGATGCGAACGTGACGCTCGCGACCGGTGAAGACCTGCGTCCGGGCGGGGTCGACCAGCCCTTCCCGGTTCGACTCCAACACCCTCCAGAGACTCCGTGCGGTCATCCCCGAGGGGACTTTCACATCGCCCGCCTCCAGAAATGTTGGTCCCAGATCGGGCAGAATTGTGAAGTCATCGACGACCCGGCCGCCCTTGATTCCTGGCCCCGCCACCAGCAGTGGCACACGAGTACCGAAATCGTACAGGTTGCACTTTCCATGCGGGAACCCGGGCGGTCCATGGTCACCGCTGATCACGATGATCGTGTTTTCTCTTTCACCGAGCCTCTCCAGTTCCTTGACCAACACCCCCAGTGCCGCATCGAACGCGGCAATCTCACCGAAGTAGTCGGCCAGGTCTTCGCGGACTTCCGGGACGTCCGGCAGGTAGGGGGGCATCTTTCCCTTGAGTGAGTCGGGGTCGATGTTCCACAACCGTTTGCCAGAACCCTTCGTCCACTTGCGGTGGACATTGGTCGGGCCGAACCAGTAGCAGAACGGTTGATTCTTGTTCCGCTTGGCTATGAAGGATGCGAAGTTCCCGCGCACGTCGGCCATCAGCATCTCTTTGGCCTGCTCGATCGTCTTGTTCCCAGCGATCAACTGCGTCACCGTTTGCGAAAAGCGATTGAACCGCCCGCCCGACTTCTCAAACGCATGAGTGCGTCCGCCGAAGGGTGCGTCCCTGGGGGTGCCCGGGCTCCAGACCTTCCACGTCTTGCCGATGTGATAGCCCGAGTCCTTCAACAACAGCGGCCAACTCGGGATCTTCGGGTCCCAGACGGCGCCCTGCAGAATCGCGCCTCGACCGGTTTGCCAGAAATACCGCCCCGACAGCAGCGAACTGCGGCACGGCGTGCAGGAGGGCGCATTGACGAAGGCGTTGTTGAACAGCACACCGTAACGGGCGATGCGATCGAAGTTCGGCGTGCGGACCACATCATTGATCCCGCCCGGTCCATCGCTCTTCGCATACGCACCCGCACATCGGCCCCAATCGTCCGCGAACGCGAAGAGAATGTTAGGCCGAGTGGCCGTGCTCGGCTCCTCAGCAGGACACGCCGTACACAACACCAGCATCACAACACATGCCGTCGCAGAGTTCATTCGGTTCAGTCGGATCAGTCGGATCAGTCGGATCAGTCGGATCAGTTGAATCAGTTGGATCAGTTGGATCATGGATGGACACCATTCTTACCAGGACACAGATCTGAAGCGCAACCAGAGGCATCTCGGTGCGTGGGGTTTCGACAAGGTACCGGTTCGACAGTATCGCTCGCAGAGACGGGAAACTCGAACGCATCACCTATCAGCCTGTTGAACAACCTCAAGTGTGGGGGTCAGACGCCGCCCGTGGCGGGGCCTGAACCCTTTCCGCGTTCACCGGTGGCTGGAATCAAGGGGTCAGGCCCCGCCAAGGGCGACGTCTGACCCCGGCGTCCGAATTCTTCAACGAGCTGCTATATTGCGAACTGACATCGGGGATGACCACGGAGAGACTCATGCCGACGCCGCTCGACACGCTGGTCGCCAGCGGAACCCAACTGTGGCTCGACAGCCTCGACCCTGTGCTGATCGAGGCATCAGGTGGCTGGGGTGTCAGCGGAGCCACCTCCAACCCGATCATCATCGCCAACCTGATCCGCACCGGACGCTTCGACGCCGAGTTCGCCGAACTGCTCGATCGCGACCTCGACGATCACCAGGTCGCCTGGCAACTGGCCGACGGCATCGTCGCACAAGCCGAGGCGGAGTATCTCAACGTGTTCGAACAGACCTCTGGCAACGACGGCTACGTCAGCTTCGAACTCGACCCGCTGCTCGAGGAGCCCGACACGGGCATGTCAGTCGAGGAGGTGGCCGGTCGCTACGTCGAGTTGGCACAACACTGGTCACACGATCACCCCAACCGCATGATCAAGGTCCCGGCCACGCCAGCCGGACTGATCGCGATCGAGGACATTGTCGCCGCAGGCGTGCCGATCAACGTGACGCTGGTCTTTAGCGACCGGCAGCATCGGCTGGCCTGCGAGGCCGCCTGGCGAGGTGCCCGGCGGCTCGAGGACCTGAGTTCCTTCAAGAGCGTCTACAGCATTTTTGTCAGTCGGCTCGACGTCTACACCACGACCGCTCACCCCGGTCTCTCCGCCGCCGCCCGGGGACAGGTCGGCATCGTAAACGCCAAGCGGATCTACCGGGCCAATTGCGAGTTCTGGAAGGACAAGCCCACCGCCCTGGCCCAACAGATCGTCTTTGCCAGTACCGGCACCAAGGACCCCGAGGACCCCGTCGACAAGTACGTCGCTGCATTGGCCGGTGCCGATATCCAGACCAACCCGCCCGACACAAACGCCGCGATCCAGGAACTGGCCGACCGGTCCTTCACAGCGACAATTGACGAACCAACCGATTCGGCGGTGCTGGAAGAGATCGACCGCGAGCTGGATTTCGAACGGCTCGAGACGGTGTTGATGGAAGAAGGCCTCGAGAAGTTCGCGGCACCGCAGCGGGAGTTGCTCGAACTGGTCGCCGATCGCCGAACAACCCACGTCGCCTGAGGAGGGGAGGAAGGGCCGGGTGGCCACAACGGACTTCAGCCCGGCACAGATCAGAGTCGTCAGAGAGTTCTTGAGCAAGCAGCCATGGCATGCTCCCCAAAAGCTGATCCAGATGTTCTGAGAGTCTCAACAGAGTCCCCTGCGATCTGGCCGCCTCAGCTGATGACTTCCTGCACAACTCGAGCCTTGACCTGGACGCCGGTGAGGCGTTCGTCGAGGCCTCGGTGCTTGACGCTGAATCGTTCGTGGTCGATTCCCATCAAGTGCAGGATCGTCGCGTTGAGGTCGCGGATGTGGACGGGGTCCCGCGCGATGTTGTAGCTGAACTCGTCGGTCTCGCCATGCGTCACGCCGCCGGAAATGCCGCCACCGGCCATCCAGATCGAATAGCACTTCGGGTGATGGTCGCGGCCGTAGTTGTCTTTGGACAACGTCCCCTGGCTGTAGATCGTGCGTCCGAACTCGCCCGCCCAGATGACAAGCGTGTCGTCGAGCATCCCGCGGCGCTTCAGGTCCTGGACAAGCGCCCAGGCCGGCTGGTCGACTTCCCGCGTCTGCCGGCGGATGTTCTTTGGCAGGGCGCCGTGATGGTCCCAGCCGCGGTGAAAAATCTGCACGAAACGCACGTCACGCTCGGCCATGCGGCGAGCCAGCAGGCAGTTGGCGGCGAACGTGCCAGGCTTTTGGACATCCGGACCGTACAGGTCGAGGATGTGCTTCGGCTCGCCCGAAATGTCGGCCAACTCGGGGACCGACGCCTGCATTCGAAACGCCATTTCGTACTGTGCGATCCGCATGTGGATCTCGGGATCGCCGACATCCTCGTAGATGCGACGGTTCATCGACTTCAGCCGGTCGAGCATCAGTCGCCGGGCTTCGAGACTGATTCCGCCCGGGTTCGACAGGAACAGAACGGGATCCCCCTGGGCTCGAAACGCCACACCGGCGTGGTTGAGTGGCAAGAACCCGCTGCTCCACAACCGGGAATACAGCGCCTGACCGCGCGGCTCACAATTGAGGACCACGAAGTCGGGCAGGTTGCGGTTCAGGCTGCCCAGGCCATAGCTGAGCCAGGCGCCCAGCGCCGGTCGGCCGGGGATCTGGTTGCCGGTCTGAATAAACGTGATCGCCGGATCGTGATTGATCGCTTCTGTCCAGACCGTGTGAATGAATGCCAGGTCGTCCGCCATCGAGCCGGTCCTCGGCAGCAATTCGCTGACTCGCTTCCCGCAATCTCCATGCTGGCCAAACGCGAACATCGAGGGAGCGATCGGGAATCGTGACTGCGACGCGGTCATCGTCGTCAGCCGTTGCCCCTTGCGGACGGACTCGGGGAGGTCGCGGTTGAACCACTTGGCCATCGTGGGCTTGTAGTCGTAGGTGTCCAGCTGCGAGGGAGCTCCTGCCATGAACAGCCAGATGACTCGTTTGGCGCGGTGTGGGAAGTGGCCGCCGTCTAGCGCCCCGCCACCGACTTCACCCGCAGCCTCTCGCCCCATCAGCGAAGCCAATGCCGCAACACCAAGCCCCCGGGCACCGTTGCCGAAGAACTGTCGCCGTGTTTCCAGCGAGATCCACTCGTTGATGGGATTGGGGGTCATGGCGTGTTCTTCAGAATACCGGGAAGACTTGTGACACCCGAAGGCCAGGCCCGACGGGCCTACTTGTTAATAAAATCGTCTCGATTCATAAGCGTATTGGCGAGCAACGTCCACGCGGCGACTTCGGTCGCGTTGAGAGACTTGTCCGGCTTGCTGTCACCGGTTTCGATCAGCGCCTGGGCTGCCTTGGGTTTCCCCTCGAACACACCTCGAAAATCGGAGATCGCGGCGAGAGCGTCAGCCCGGTCCGCCTTGCTCGCGGGACGGCAGAGCACACTGAAGAGCATCCACTCGACGCGCTTGCGGTCCTTCTTGTGCCGCTTCAACGTGTTTTCAGCGAGGTGTCTCGCCGCTTCGACGAACTGAGGATCGTTCATCAGGACAAGTGCCTGCAGCGGCGTGTTCGTTCGCTCGCGGCGAACGGTGCATTGTTCTCGGGTTGGCGCGTCGAAGGCGGCCATCGACGGCGGGGGCGACGTCCGTTTCCAGAACGTGTAGACACTCCGCCGGTACAACGCGTCGCCTGAATCCCGTTTGAAGATCCGCGTGTTGCTGCCGGTGATCGCGACGACTCTCCACAATCCCGCAGGCTGGTAGGGACGCACGCTCGGCCCGCCGATATCCCGCCGCAACAGACCACTGACGTCGAGGATCTGGTCGCGGAGCACTTCGGCGTCGAGACGAATGCGTGGGCCGCGGGCGAGATACCGGTTGGCGGAGTCGACCTTCAACTCGTCGGACGTGACCCGGCTGTCCTGCCGATAGGTGGCCGAGGTCACGATCAGCTTGAGCAG
>Ga0310124_10001212_pt1 | contig 18025 bp, 16 predicted proteins | sample CB11b_AW_Bot5_MG_FD_203507 | JGI IMG/M metagenome (GOLD analysis project Ga0310124, IMG submission 203507) | Marine microbial communities from Western Arctic Ocean, Canada - CB11b_AW_Bot5 | ecosystem: Environmental > Aquatic > Marine > Oceanic | place: Canada: Western Arctic Ocean | collected... | reverse complement strand
CGGCATCACCGCCACCGGGTGTCATTGGTAAGTTCAATGTGTATCCCTCGCCCTTTCCGATACCGGTTTCATCAGCGAAGCCGGTTCCGGGATAGCATGTAAGAGGATCCTGATGGAGGCTGATGAAAAGAATGTCACTGCGATGTTCGAAGATATGCTGTGTGCCATTTCCATGATGGACATCGAAATCGACAATTGCCACACGTTTTAGACCATGTTGTTGGCATAGATGTTCTGCTGCGATGGCGATATTGTTAAACATGCAGAATCCCATGGAACGGTCACTTTCAGCATGATGTCCCGGCGGCCGCACAGCACAGAATGCATTATTAACCTGTTCTTCCATCACCGCATCAACGGCAGTAAGCACGCCACCAACGGCCATGAGGGCAATTTCATAGCTACGTTCACAGATTACTGAATCGGACACGTCGATAAAAGGCTGTCCGGTCTGGCATGCAGACTTCAGGCGATCGATATACCTCGGGTCATGAACCTGACGTACAGGCCCGAGATCTGTGGCGTTAATTTGTAGGGTGACAATCTGTTCAAGCACACCGGATGTGCGCAGCATTTCTCCAATCGCCCGAATCCGGTCGGGGCGTTCGGGGTGGCCACGGCCCGTGTCGTGCAGGCAGTAGGTTTCGTCAAAGATCAGTCCTGTGGTCATGGCATCACTGTTCGCAATCTTTCGACAGCTTCGTGCGGCGTTAGTCCAGTGACAGCGATCGTCTTGTGGGATCCTTTCTGTCCGGCAAGGATTCTCACCTGGTGTTTTATGACATTCAACGTCCTAGCAATCATGTCACATACGGCCTGGTTGGCCCTCCCATCTTTCGGAGGTATCGATACCACCACCTTGATACGTTCGCCGAGGATGCCGACGAACTTGTTGCGGCTGGCACCTAGGACGACCTTGACCTGGAGTTTTACGCCGTCTGGCATCCTTAAAAGAGCCGGGTGAAAATCAACATTATTTGTCATCGGTGTGGTTTCGGCCCTTTGCACCGGCGAGGAACCGTGGTTTGCCAATAAAAGGTGTGCGCAATCCTACTGCATTTCAACGTGTTGGTAAGGAATGTCTATTTACCCATAACTTTTTTTCGGCGGAGGATGTGGTGGTAGTGTTGAGCAAATCGGTGCGCCTCATCGCGAATGGCTTGGCAGAACCGCAGTCCGTGATTTTGACGAGATAGTTTGATCGGTTCGCTTTGTGCTTGAGCGTAGATCAACTCCTGTTTTTTGGCAAGAGAAATTACCATGGCTGGTTTGACTTCCAGTTCGTCGAATACCTCAAGTGCCGCATGTAATTGTCCCAGTCCACCATCGATGATGATCAAATCGGGATACAGTTCGTTACCGGATCCGGCATCCCGGTAACGGCGACTGACAACCTCACGGATGGCTGCGTAATCGTCGTTGGTGGCTGTTTTAATCTTGTAGCGTCGGTACTCTGTCTTGAGTGGCCGACCGTCTATGAAGCAAACCTTTGATCCAACCGTTTCACCGCCTTGTAGGTGTGCGATATCGATACATTCCACACATCTCAGCGGTTCGTCATGCTTCAACGTCTTTCGCAATGACTCCAAGCCTTTTTTTGGGGAAATGTAGAAGGATTCTGTTTCAGGTTGCCAACCTTGGGATCGTTTGCCTCGTTCGTCGAGTTTTTCAATGGCCTGGATTTGGTCACGCAAGACACTGGCCTTCTCATATTCCTGGTTTTCTGAAGCTTTTTGCATCTGTTGGCGCAGATCACGCAGCATCACGCTGCGTTTGGATTCGATGAACCTGATGAATCGATCGATATCAATTCGATAGTCGGGCTTTGATATTTTGGCGGCGCATGGGGCAGTGCATTGCTTGATGGGGTAGAGCAGGCAGGGTCGGAAGTGATGACGCTTGTCATCGCCATCCATGATTTCCAGGTGGCAGGTTCGAAACTTGAAGGCCCGCTGTAGTAGTTGTACGGACTCGCGCAGGGCGTAGACACTGGTGAAGGGACCTAGCACTTTGGCGCCATGAAACTCGGGGTCGTTTGGTTGCCTAGTGATAAATACACCGGGGAAATCGTCACCCAGGGTGATTGCGAGGTAGGGGTAGCTCTTACCGTCGGTCAATCGTTCATTGAATCTGGGGTGCAGGTCCTTGATCAGGCGATTTTCAGAGAGCAGGGCCTCCCACTCGCCTTCACATTCGATCACGTCGAAGTCATCAATAAGATCGAGCATGGATTGTTTCTTGGGACCAAGCCCGGTACCCCCCAGCGCCGCCGACGGTATGAAGTAGCTGCTCACCCGGTTGGGCAGGCTGGATGCTTTGCCAACGTAAAGAACGAGGCCCTTGGCGTCCTTCATTAGATAGACGCCGGGCACCTTCGGTAGATGTCTCGCTTTTTCGCTGAGTTGTTTGAGTTTTTCTGGTTGCACGGTTTTCTGCAGATTATACCCTGATGGCTTACAGCTTTGTCCCCTTTTTCAGGATGACTGGCGGATATGTTGACTGCCGTCCTCCGGTGAAGCGGTATTTTCTTGCGGCTAACAGTCTGAAGATCATTGGGTTCAATAAAAGGAGTAGTTGGTTTTGAGGCCTATTATCATTGGAGCAGGACGTGGCAGTCGGTTGAAGGCAATGACCGATCAGCAGCCGAAATGCTATGCGCCCATTGGTGGCCGCCGTATTCTGGATTGGACATTGGAAGCATTTGAGGGTGCTGGCTTGGGCGATCACCGCAATGTGGTGTTTATTGGCGGATACCGAGTCGATCAGATTCAGACGGACTACCCCAAGATGACTTTCTGTCACAACCGAGACTGGCAGAACAACAACATTCTTGCATCGTTGTTCTGCGCTGAAGGTTTTATGGAAGAGGGCTTTATCTGCTCCTACTCAGATATTCTTTTTCGTGATACGGTTGTCATGCGAGCATTGAACCATCCGGGCGACATCGTGATTTGCGTGGACACCCATTGGCGGGATCGTTATGCGGATCGTTCACAGCATCCGGAAGATGATGCCGAAAAGGTTACCGCTACTGGCGATCAGATTGTCCAGATCAACCGCAAAATCGGTTCGCAGGAGTCGGATGGTGAATATATCGGTGTGGCCCGATTTTCATCCCGAGGTGCGCAACTTCTACGTGATCATTATCATCGCGTTCGAGCGCAATTTGCGGGCAGACCTTGGCGGCAGGCTTCCGTATTTGAAAAATCCTATTTGATTATCCTGTTGGAGGAAATGATTGAACACGGTATAGAGATCCACATGGTGACCACTGAGGGCGATTACATGGAAATTGATACGGAGGAAGACTACGCATTGGCAAATCGCAACTGGCCCCGTGCCCTGCTTGATGACACGGCCCATTAGACTGGTGATCCATGCAATCAGAACTGCAATCAATTCAAGCTGCGGTAACAGCATTGGAGGATGCATATGAGGCTGTCTTTGAGGTGGCACATATCGGCATGACCGCAGATCAGATTGATGCTGTGATTGAACAACAGCTTGCTGCTCACGGGGCCAAGTTGCCTGAGAAACGGGCAACCAATACTCCCTTCGTTGTTGCTGTTGATGGCTTGGGGCCGAAATTACGCATCAACCGGGTGCTGCTGGAACGTGACAAGCTATGGGCCATGGACACTTCTGTACAAGTGGATGGCTGCTGGGCTGATCTTGGTCGTTATGCGTGGTTTGGTTCGTTGCCTCAGAGCATCGGTGAAGCTCATGAGTACCTGCTGGCCCGCCAGGAACTGATTGCTCACGCGATCCGGCCAGGAATGGGCATGGATGAAATTTACAAGGTGATTCCACCCGGTCCGGGGTTTGAGATCCACCGGATAGGAAGTGAGGCGCACCTCATGCCATTCTGCGGGGATGTCATCCCCTCGGTTACCGAGAAGATGGACCAAAGCGTGGCACAGGGACTGGTGTATGACACGGGGCAGGTTATTTGTATTGAACTGTGGGCGGGCATGGTAGGTGGAATCGAGGATATGTACCGTGTGGAGGCGGATGGCGTCGTTCGGATCAGCAGCTCACAACGATGCGTGCGAGAGATCAAGGTTGGTGATTGATGGGGACAGCCAATACCGAATCACAATTTGATGGGCCTCGCCCGGCAGCAATGGCAGATCGCGAATCGGCCTTGGAATCGATCAATGAGGTGTTTCGTGTCTCCCGTGGTTTGCCACCGAACATTCACCACAAGTATCAACATGTCTATGCGCCGCAAAATCTAGAAAACGTGATAATCGTCAAGGACGGTTCTTGTGTTGTCAGTTCAACGGGTATCTGGGTTAATAAAATTCATCTGGGACCGACAACGCTAACCGTTGGCGGCATCAATGCGGTAACAACCCTGCCCGCGTATCGGCGGCTTGGGCTTGGTGGCAAAGTGATGTCAATGTGCGCCGACCGGATGAAACAACTGGGCTGTCACGTCGGCTTGCTGGGGACTCGGATCACGAATTGGTACCGTAAAATGGGATGGGAAAATGCGGGTACAGTCTGCATGTTTCATCTGAATCGATCAAATGTCGCCTTGTTACCCGAACTTGCCGCCGATGAATCGGTCCAGGAACTCGGCAGTGAACCGGATGATATGGTGCTTGAGTTACTGGTTCACCTCCGTAACCATGATCGCCTTGGAGGGGGTCGAACCGTGGACCTGATGCGTGCTCTGCATCGGGCCAATAATCAACCACATGTCATATTCGCGCTGCGAGATCGTCAGCCGGTTGCCTATCTGCTGATTGTGAATCGCCTGGTCAAGGAATGGGCTGGGCCATGCAATACGGTGGCGGGCCTGATTAGAGCTTGGTACGAATCAAACGATGACCCGCAGATGAGCACAAGCGCACGCGACGCTAACAATGAAGTGATTTTCAGTGATCACCTGGAGGTGGTCTCGCCAGCATATGGACATGAGCTGCCCAAATTGCTCCAATCGATTGGTCTGCCGTGTCGGCGGTATTATTTGGGTATGATTCTGGTTCTTGACCCGAGGGCAATACTTGATGCATTTGGCCATGACCAAGTCAAGGTGAATCAGCAAGGTGATTGCTATATGTTGGAGTCCGGCGGTTTAACGATGTCGGTAACACAGGGGCAATTGGCCAAGCTGCTGTTCGGCCCTGAACGACTTGGAAAGTTTGCAGACAATATCTTGCCGCTACCCTTATGGCAGTGGCCATTTGAACGCGTTTAAAGGAGATCAATAATCGATGGCAGATTCGGCATCAGACCCTAAATTGGATTCAAGACTCAACACGCCAAAGCAGATGGTGAATTATTTTGGATCGAAGATGCGTACATTTGATGATCGCATGTCTCGACCACCTATTCGCAATCCTAAAGATCTTCTGGGTCAACTGCCTGAACTACAAAGTTCCATGTCGGCTGCTTGTGATTGGTTGATCGATGTGGCCCAGGTGGCCACTGAGCAGGTGGATCCCCAGCAGAACCCGCGTAATCTTCGCCATGACTACTGGAGGGGGGCATTTCGCGGTGAGTACCGGGTGGGGACGAAACAGTGGGATTTCTTCTGCCCGTGTTGGCATGGTGCGCAGGCTGTCAAGGCGCTGTGCCTAGCTTATAAGGTTACCGGGGATGCGCGGCATCTGGCTGCAGCACGCATGGGGGGCGATTTTATTCTCCGTTGCCAGATAAACGAGGGTCCGGACACCGGCCTGATCCTTGCCTATGAGGATTTGCCGGACAAGGTAAACAGTGCGGCGATTTTGGAATCACTGGATGGTTTGTTTCATCTGGCGGATACAACAGGTGACAAGCAATACGAACAGGCAGCCATTGCGGCGTTGTGTTGGGTGCGGGATCATGTGTGGGTCAAGGGTGAAGGTTTGATCTGCGATCGTTACGACCATGTAGAACGTAAGAACGTTCCCGTTCCTCACGTTTCAAAAGATGGCGGGCCGGGTCGACCACTGGCAGATGATGCGGTTTTTCTCAAGGGTTACCAGCGGTCTGGTGATGAAAGTCTTCGTGAGGTGTTCTACGACATTCTCAAGCGTCTGCTGATCGATGAACGGCCTGAGGGCAATTGGGTTGATTACGGTCCTTGTTTTCGGGAAACCGGTGAAATTCATCCCCGCCATGCCTACTGGTGGGGTAAACCCATGATGGATGCTTATCGTGACAGCGGTGAGCAGAGGTGGCTGGATGCAGCACACCGATCAGCCACCTGGTATACCAAGGCGCAGCGTCGCGATGGCGGCTTGTTTCGCATGACAGATTTGAATTTCGATACCGGTTGCTTCAACCAAGCCACCAGTGGCACTGTCTGTGCGGCGATCTTCTGGATCGAACTGTGCGAGCTGACCGGTGAAGCCAAATGGCTGGAGCCGATGGGTAAAGCGCTTGATTTCGCAATAAGCGTGCAGTTCGTCGAGCCTCAGGATCCAAATCTAAAAGGATGCATCCTAGAGAAGGTCCTGCCGCCGGACGGAACTGATCGTAGCCCATATCACATCCGGGATCTGGGTACGAGTTTCTTTGTGCAGGCGGCGGCAAAGCTGCTGTCTGCTGCCCAGGGTTGAATACGGGAAAAATGCAAGCTGGTTCGACATTATCAGATGCAGGCGGTTGGGTGCTGGCTGCTGGCTGCGAATTTTTGAATTGCAGATGCCAATCGGTTCCCGGTGTGAAATTCATTTGACATACCGGCGCCGTTGGTATCGCCTGGAATTATCAGTAGATCATCATGAGCATTTAAGCGTAAAAGTGATCTTTGAAGTAGAGTGATCATCATGACCAAGACCGTATTTATGACTGGTGGTACAGGGCGGATTGGTAAGCATATCCTTCAGCAACTTCTCGCTCTTGGTTACAAGGTCAAGGTTCTCGTCCACAATACCGAACCGGAAGGTGTTTGCAGCGACAACCTGGAGATCGTTCGCGGAGACATTCTGGACCGTAATACCTTTGCCGATGCGCTTAAATGTTGTCAGTTTGTCTGTCATCTTGCAGCGGTTTTTGATATGGGGGCGGCAATTGAGACCGATTCGGAAAACGAATATCTATTCGAGCATCTGATTCGGGGTACTTCCAACGTATTGGAGGCGGCGCGGGCGGCAGGGACAGTTGAGTTGTTTGAGTTTGCCAGCAGTGATGCGGTGTACTGTGTGATTTACAAGCAAACGGAGGAGTTGATCACCGAAGAGGTTGAACTGACGCCACGCCCAGGCCGCTATTACGCCATGGCCAAGGCGACCCTGGAAAGCATGTGCATTAATTACCAGAAGACTTACGGGTTGCCGTATGTGGTGCTTCGCGTCGGCTGGTGTCTGGACGATGATGACGTGTTGGATGCTTTTCAGTCCGGGTTCTGGGACTCGATGTATGCGGCCGGGGAGCAAGATAGGTTGGGCAGCATTCATTGTGATGCCGACTATCTGATCGCACCGCAATATGAAAATGGTGAGTCGGTGGCGGTACAACTTGCACATTCTTATGACATCGCATCTGGATTCGTTCTGGCCATCGAGCGCCAGCAGCAGGCAATCAATCAGATCATCAACCTTTCGAGCGCTGCGCCATTCAAGTTCCACGATTGCATTGAAAAGGTGGCCAGAGGATTAAACAAGCCCTGGGAAGCGGTCACGCTATCGGGGTTAGGTACGTATCGAATCAGCATCGACAAGGCCCGTCGGTTGCTGGGGTACGAGCCGAGCTATGACATTGACCGCATGATTGATGTGGCACTGGTAAAGCAGGGGTCATAACCTGGTGCCATGAGTGAGTTGATGAAGGGCTTCTGTGGTCGGTTGCCCAGCGGCCTTGGTTCCACATGTCCGTGGTTTTAATGTCTAGTCAAAAGCCACGGCTGCCGGGCAATTGCCATCTATTAGCCAGCATGTTTCAGTAAGTTTGCCAGGTTCTTGCCTTCGATGAGTTGTCGATCATTGTCGGTTAGGAATGGCATCTGTTCGAACAAGGCGAATGTCTGCGGAAACGAGAGCCAGTCGAGATGAGGTGAAAAATCGGATGCCCACAGTAGCCGTGAACTTCCAAACTCATTGAGCAGTGCCTTGACATAAGGCCATGCAGATTCATGAGGGTAGTTGTGGCCAGGGTCAGTTACGGCATAGAAGCCACTGAGTTTGACATGTGTGTTGTCAAAACGTGCCAGGCTCAATACCGAAGCCATGTGTTTTTGTGTGGTCTGAGCATCGGGCGGATCGGACATTTTGGGAGGTAAACCCAAGTGGGAAACAAGAATGCAAAGTTTACTGTGGCGTTCAAGTACGTGTTGCCAGGCGGTCCAGTTGTTGCCGGTAGAGTTGATACTGATCAGCCATTTCCGCATGGTTAACCATTGCCACACCTCATCGCTGATCTTGCTGATTGCAGTGACGTCCTGGTCACTGAACACATAGAGGCTGATGCCAATGAATTGATCATCTTTGTATCGTTGAAGATCCTCGATGGTCAAGGGCATTGCCAAGTCGATATAAGCCGTTGGGTGTACCCAGTTACGTTCCTGTACAACTCTGGCCAGGTAGGCGTTGTTGTCGCCGGCAAAGGGTTTTCCCGCATAGCCGACCACCAGTGCCTGATCGACACCAAAAGATTTACGAAGTGTTTCAAAACAGTCTGCTTCGGCGATTGTCACACCAGGCCTGCTGGGAAATGAATTGCCATAGCCATTTTCGAACAGGTGAATATGTGCATCATTGCGGGTGTACATGGCAGTGGTTTCTACGATTGGCCAGTGATCTCGGCACTGCGAACGGTTCGTTGTGCAATCTGATCTTCATTCGGCACATAGCCGGTAAAGGGTTGAGTTGAAGCTTTTACATAAAAGCCGTCCTGCAATTCGATCTGCGGGGAAACGAGATCCTGATGATAAAAGCGGGTGCTGGGGAAAATATCAGCCGGGTAAGTGAAATTTGGGAGCATAGCAAGTTCGATCAGAATCCCCGCCCCGACACCACTTTCCAACATGCTGCCGACCCAGCACGGTACACCTGCATCTGCACAAAGATCATGGATCGCCTTGGAAGCCGTCAGGCCACCTACGCGGCCCGGTTTGATATTGATGACTTTGCAGGCCTTGTTTCGGACAGCCAGTTCGGCATCTCGCACTGACTTTACACTTTCATCCAGGCACACGGGGGTCTCAATTTGGGCCTGGAGCTGCGCGTGTTCCAGAATGTCATTATGGTGCAATGGTTGTTCAATCATCGCCATTGCATAACGGTCCCATTCCTTGAATGTTGAAAGTGAGTCCAGTGAGTATCCACCGTTGCAATCCACATGGAATGCCAGATCTGAAAATGCCTTTCGCACGGCACGTATCACCTCGGTATCATTGCCTGGCCGTACCTTCAATTTTACCCTTGGAAATCCAACGTCGATGGCTTGCGCGATGTGTGCAAGTAGATCATCAATCGAATCCATCACTTCGAAGTCGGCCCCGACTTGTACCTTGTGGCGTTCAGCACCAAGCAGTTCGTGAAGCGGCTTGTGTTGCTTGACCGATTCAAGTGCCCAGAAGCAATGGTCAATCGCCGCCTTGGCAAAAGGGTTGCCCCGAAATGCCGAAAGGTGATTGATGACTGAAGCTGTATTATCAAAATCCTTGCCAATGACGTGTGGCCCGAAGATATCCCGCAAATTAAAGAAAACCGACGTGGATGATTCGGGGCAGAAGATCGGGTGATCAAATGGGGTCGACTCCACCCAGACATCAGCGCCCTCGGAACAAGCATTAACGAGCACGCCACCCACCGTACCATGGTCACCATAAGCTGTCCGCCATGGTCTTATCAGTGGCAGGCTGACCTGAACGATCTTTAACCGATCAAGTCTCAATGCGACGTGTTTCCCTTGTTCGGTATTTGGACCCTGCCATGATCATCCCCTGTCAATCACCGAACACGGGAAGCGGTTGTTGCGACATATCAATCCGAACAGTTTTTAGTCGCATGTGATCATGCAGCCCTTCAACACCGCGTTCGACACCAATACCACTTTTCTTCCACCCAAGAAACGGTGAGTTTAACGCCAAGCCATTGAACGTGTTAATCCAGACCGTTCCAGCCTCGAGACGGCGAGCGGCGTAATGTGCCTTGACAAGGTCACGTGTGCAGACACCGGCCGCTAGGCCGTAGGTCGAGTCATTGGCAATGGCGATTGCCTCATCTAGATCTTCAAAGCCAATGCAGGTGATAACCGGCCCGAATATTTCTTCCTGGGCAATCCGCATTCGGTTGTCGGCATTGGCCAAAACCGTGGGTTTGTAGAAGAATCCGTTTCCAAGTTCACCGGTCGTGGCTCGTTCACCTCCGGTCATGACAGTGGCGCCCTCTGCTCGGCCGACTTCAACATAGTCATCGATTTTGGTTAGCTGCTTGTCATTGATGATGGGGCCAATATGGGTTTTTTCATCCGTCGGATCACCAACCCGGATCCGTTCAAATTGTTTTTCTAGATCGGCTAGGAAGGACTCCTGGATACTCTTTTCAACCAGCAGGCGAGTGCCCGCACAGCAGCACTGTCCGCAGTGCAACAAGCAACCAAACGTGGCGCTCATCAGAGCCTGTTCACGATCTGCATCAGCGCAAATGATATTTGCACTTTTACCACCCAGCTCAAGTGTTACATCCGTGATGTTTTTCCCCGCAGTTTGCATGACCAGTGAGCCGATTTCGGACGAGCCGGTAAACACAAGTTTGTCCAGACTGGGGTTGGCCGCAAGTGCTGCTCCCGCTTCTTCGCCGAGTCCCTGGACAATATTTGCCACACCCGCAGGAATACCCGCTTCATTCAAGAAATCACCGAGCAGGCTGGCCGTGATCGGGCTGTCCTCGGCAGGTTTCATCACCGCTGTATTACCTGCGGCCAAGGCGGGTGCCAGCTTTAGTGCCGTTAATACGAATGGGAAGTTCCACGGGATAATAATTCCAATCACCCCTGCTGGTTGCCGTACCGTGTAGCCAAACTGATCCGGTGCCGGGACGGCGTGGACAGTGCCAATGGCCGATTGTGTGAGGTCGGCGTAATAGTCCCATACCTGCGCTGCAATCTCGACTTCAAGGCGTGCATCGGCGAGGGTCTTGCCCGCATCAGCGACTTCTAGCGGAATAATCTGTTCGGCCCGATGTCGGATGACCTGTGCTACCTTGCGAAGGATCTGTCCTCGTTCCCGACCATCCATGTCCGGCCAGGCTGAATTTGAAAAGGTGTCCTGGGCAATCTGCACTGCGTTGTCAATGTCGGCTTTGGTGCCCCGTGCAGCTTCACCGATTGTCTGACCCGTTGCCGGATTGATCGTTTCGAATGTCTGGGAACTGCCGCGATATTCGCCGTTGATGAAATGTTTGTATGGTTTCATGGCGGCCAAGTTTTTCATGGAGTGCTGGACAAGTCAAGTGGCCCCTACATGATTGCAGGCAGCGGCGATGGCATGTTTGCCGTGAAGTTCTATTATTGGGATTCGCTTAGTTTAGTATGGCTTCAATGAGAAGGAAGCCCCAGTTGCTTATTAAGGATGTGAGTCATGCTCGTTTCCCAGCACAATGACAATTGGATGATGCCGCCCGATTCACCTACCTATCCGTCCCTTCCTCCATATTACCGAGATACGTTGTTTCAGTTGGTGTATTACACCGCCAGCAAGGATAATGTCGCGCCGCTTTTACCCAAGGGGTTGGAACCTGCCGATGATGGAATGTGCTGTGCGTTTGCAATCAAAGTTCCATTCTGTTCGCATTGGGGTGCATTCAACGAAGTTGGTATATATCCTAAGGTGAGCCACGACGGACAGAAAGCTTCTTTCTAGCCGGCCTGTTTTTGAACAGCAGCGATGCAATTGCGCCTGGGCGAGAGATCTGGGGATGTCCGAAGAAGATCGCGGATATTTCCGTTGAACATTACGGTAGTGATTTAACGTCAACAGCGGTCAGGGCAGGCGGACCTTTCATGCGGTTGAATTCCCGCATTACGGCTCCTGCCGAACCCGAAGAGGTACCGCCAATTTTTCCCATATACCTGCACAAGATACTTCCTAGGGCAGACAAGAATGAATTGGAGATCAATCAACTTGTAGATAATGGTCCGGTTTATGACGTCAAGGTCCACAAACTCTTTAAGGGTCCCGGTGTGGTGTCATTTGAGCCAACCGTGAGCGGTGACTTTTGGAAGCTTCAGCCAATCGAGTTTCTCGGATCTTTCTACCAGGTGTGTGACTATGCGCAGGGCCATGGAAAGGTGGTGATTGATTACCTTGCGGACGAGGATTAGAACGCAAGATTCACCAAGAACAGTTGGTGTCCCATATCAACGTTTGGATCACTACGTTCCCCGGAAAACTTTCCATCAGTGAGAGCTTCAAGTTGTATTCGGTGCTTTGGCTATCCCAATGGATGTTGGTCAACCCTCTGCCGATTCCTCGAGCTTTTTGAGCCAACCTTCGATCTGGATCGCGTCTTCGTAACGGGCTGCAAAAGGTACTTGGGCCTGACCGCGGACAACTCGACAGAAGTGACGATCCTCTTCAGCCAGCATGCCCGACGGTGTATTGTCTTCCATGCATATTTCATAGATGGAAGGCCAACGGGCACGGTCAGCCCATACTTCCACGGGTCGTGGTACCGGGTTTGAACGTGCCACCCACCCATCGCCAAAGACTTCGAGGCGATCGAACCCGTCTTCATACATTGAAACAGGTGTGAGATAACTGGCCACGATTGACGCAAGTGTTCCATCATCCCATTTCAGTGTGACCAATGAGACATCTTCTTCGGCCTTATGGGTTTTATGGCGTACGTAGCTGTACGAGACCGGGTCATGGCCGCCGGTCAGGACAAACATCATGTAAAGGTCATGGATCATCCCCAGTCGAAGCGGCGGCTCACCGGGGTAAAGTTCAAGGTGGGGGATGCAACGATGTCGCACGGAATTAATGAAAACTGCGGGACCTCGCTGCTCCAGTTCACGGCGGAGTACGCGAAACTCACTACCGAACAGCAGAATGTGTCCCATCATGAAGTTACTAGAGTCAGGTTTGATCAGTGGTCGTATGGATTCGCCAGACTCAAGGTCTACGGCGATCGGTTTTTCGACCAGTACCGGTAGTCCGGCTTCAAGGATTGTCTTGGCCACGGGCATATGGCTCGCGGTACTGGTGGCAACAACCCATGCTTCGGCCCCGCTTTTTTTCAACGCGGTTTCCAAGTTGTTCCATCTGGGGACTTCACTTAGTTGCGGCGGTAGTTTGCCGAGTGTGTCCTCGTCGCGATCTACAAGGGCGACTAGTTCAGCCTCGCCGAGGCCAGCCATGGTCACAGCATGCAGGGAACCAAAATTTCCCGCACCGGCCACACCTATGCGTACAGGTTGGAAAGGCCTACGATTCATATCAGTTAACGGATGACTCCCATGATTTGGGTGGCTCGGCCATCAAGGCGTGGTATCCCCGGATACCGGATTCCAACTGTTCTAGGCTGAGCCACTCGTCTTTCATATGTGCCTGGGCGATATTTCCCGGGCCGAGGATCAGGCACGAGATGCCGACCGCACCGTAAGCATTGCCGTTGGTTCCGTACCTTGCGCCTAACGGCGTGCTGTCATAGCCGCAACGTTCAAGGATCTGCCGTACATTGGCTGAGAAGTTCTTGCCGCTCTTTGGGTCCAGACCGTTCATGATGAATGGTTCCGCCTGTTCGACCTGCAGGCCCTCATGTTGGTGTCGCAAATCGTCAAGTATTTTTTCCACCACCGGCAGAATCTTTTTGCCATCTTCTCCGGGTACGAGCCTGCGATCGATATCGATGGTACAAAGGTCCGGGATGACATTGGCCTGCACACCGCCCCGAATAATGTTGATGCTGCAAGCGGCCTTGCCTGTAAATGGATGTTCGGCCTGGATCGTAGGTATGTAGTGCGTTTCGATCGCGTCAACCACACGCATCATGTCGGAGATGGCGCTGCGGCCGCGGCCGGGATCACTTGAATGAACGGCAATGCCCCTAGTGTGGATCTGCCAGCGAACTGCCCCGTTGCATGCGACGATGGGGGTCATCATGGTTGGTTCACCCACGATGATACCGATCGGCTCCCAGTCGAGGGTTTGGCACTGTTCATTGGCAAATGCCTTGGCGCCGCGACCTCCTATTTCCTCATCCACAGTGAAGAGGATCGCGATGTTCATCGACCCTGTATTTTCCTTTGCATATTCCCTTAGTGCCCAGAGCATTGCCGCACCTGTCCCTTTGGTATCGCAGGTGCCGCGGCCAAAAATCTTGCCGTCTTCTGTTTTGGCGTTGAATGGATCAACAGTCATTCCCGCTACATCCACAGTATCCATGTGACTATCGAACATCAGCCACTTGCCGTCCAATTTTACCTCGTGTGTGATCAGGACGTTTGGTGCACGGCCTTCAACGGGGAGGATATGAGTCTTGAACCCCCAATTGCGTGCAACTGAGTCCAGGTACTCCCCAAACGGTTGTTCTGTGCTGGTACTGGTAGACCCTGGGGCACTGACCGTATTAAAACTGACCATCTGAGACAGTAGTTGTTCGCAAGTTTCGGGTTCCATATTTATATTCATTTGTCATGATTCCAAGAACTTCTCGGGAGCATCACTTGCATCGTAGGGATTGAGTTGGATTTTCATCGCCATCCCTTAAATGGTTCATACGGGTACTTGGCGCAAGCATCCAGGTCGAGTTCCACGCCCAGGCCAGGACCTTTGGGCAGCACTATAGCGCCATTGCGAAATTCCAGTGCAGGGTGGATCAGTTCAGCCTGCAGGGCGGTGTCGGCTTCTGAGCCAATTGTTTCAAGAATCAAGAAGTTGGGGATCGCCGCAGCGAGATGAATTGAAGCCAAGGTGGCAAGCGGACCATTAGGATTATGGGGTGCGAGCGGAACATATTCAGCTTCGGCCATGCCGGCGATCTTTTTGGCTTGTGCCAATCCACCGCAGTTGACTACATCGGGTTGGGCAATGGCCATGGCTCGGCGACCAAGAAACCGTCTGGCATCGTAAATGGTAGACCATCGCTCACCCGTGGCGATGGGTGTTTTGCTGTATGTGGTGACTTCAGACAATGCCTCCACATTTTCGGGAGGCACAGGTTCTTCAATGAATAGGAGGTTATAAGGTTCGAGGGCTTCAACCAGGCATTTTGCATTGGCGGTACTTAAGCGGCCGTGGCAATCAACGGCCAGGTGTACTTTCGGGCCAACCGCCTGGCGGGCTGCGGCAAAGAATTCAGCGATCCGCTTGAAGATGTCAGGTTCTAGGATTTCAGTTTCCTTGTGGCTTGGATCAATGGTGCCATGTGATCCGCTATAGCCAAACGTCTGGTCGGTTTGTTTACCCCCCAGTTCTAACTTTGTCGCCGCACCGTAGAAGATCGGCAAGGTCACCTTCATCGCCTGGTATCCACGTGCGACGCAGGCGGTAGCATTTTCTGCAAATATTTCGGGTGTGGCGCCAGCAGGGCAGTGGCAGTAGACGGGGATTTGATCTCGAGTCGGGCCACCAAGCAGTTTGTAGATCGGCGCGTTAAGTGATTTGCCCACGATATCCCACAACGCGATCTCAATCGCACTCATCGGTGTGGTATGAAAAGGGCCGCCAACGAAGAATGAATCGCGATACATTTTTTCGAATATGTCTTCGATTCGCGTCGGGTCTTTTCCGATTAAAGAACGTTTCAAATCAAGGATAGTAGCTTCGACTGACTTGCTTCTACGCTTGTAGACGGTTTCAGAGATTCCCGTGATACCTTCATCGGTGTCAATGAAGACAAAGATGCTGTTCCTGGGCCCGACCAAAGTAAGAATGACCCGCACATCCGTAATCTTCATGCGATCATTCCCTGTTGGGTCATCAGGTCATGCAGTTTCTGTTTCTGCTCGCTGTTCAGGGGTTCAAATGGAAGGCGGGAAAATCCACCATCCTGCCCCATCAGGTCAAGCCCCGCGCGGTAAATGGCCAGGTCGTTGGTCGGGCCAAGATGTTGGTGGCTGTAAAGTTGTTTGAATGGAAGCAATTGCGACCAGATCTGTTTGGCCTGGTCCATCTGGCCACTGGATACCGCCTCGTACAGTTGTACACATGGTTTGGTCAGGAAGTTAAGAAACCCGCTGATCCAGCCGTGGGCACCGGTCATTAGTGCTTCCAGTGGCGACTGGAAAGTGCCGTAAAACGTACGAAAACTTTTATCACACATGTTCAGTAGTTCATGGATGGGTACCACGGAGTCAAACGTTGATTTGACGCCACAGATAACGCCTTCTTGGTGCAGTTGTACCAGTTCAAGTGTCGTTACAGGATCACAGGCGGCGTAAGCGGGGTTGTTGTACAACCATATGGGTAGATCCGTATGTTGCTTGAGCGTGCGATAGTGGTTGAGAATCGCTGGTTTCGGCGGCTTTTGGAAATAGGGAAGAATGACAAGCGCGCCATCTGCTCCGGCTTGCTGGGCCTGTTGTGTCAATTGGATTGTATGGTGCGTGCTGTAGTGCCCCGTGCCCGCAATCACCGGTATGCGACCAGCGACGGCATCGATGATGATGCGTGTAACCACCATCCGCTCATCGTTTGTCAGGGAAATGAATTCACCCGAGGTGCCACAAGCGATGATCCCGTGGACTCCCGACTCCACTAAATAATCTACATGTTTGCGCTGACCTTGTTCATTGATCTTACCATCAGCGGTGAACATGGTGAGGCATGCAGGGAATATGCCGTGCCATTGATCGTGGGATACTTTTGCCATGTCAACCTTCGATGATACCATGCCAGCCATGGATAACGCCAACACAAAAGACTGGTTGCCAACCGCAATTGCAAACCTTGATTGGATAAATGGTGGTGAGCCTTATTGGGAACAGGATTATGCGGCCTTCAAGGTCGATAGGCAGGCATCATTCAACACGAATTTCCTGATGTTTTCTGCTCACGTGGGGGGCTACGCCGTGTATCCGTCCGACATTGCGCCAATGGCACCCAGGTTGGAGTCGGATCTACTGGGGCGCATCATTGATCTGGCTCATGAACGGAAGATGAAGGTGGGTATCTATTGGTTGGCGACCACTCCGAGCAGTGCTTTGCAGGCACGAGAACATCCTGATTGGCAGCAGCGTCAGCGTGATCAGACGACCACGGGTTGCATGTGCTACACAAGCCCGTTTGGACGTCACACCCTTGGCCAGGTGTCCGAGGTGCTTGAACGTTACGAGGTGGACGCGATTTACTTTGATCAGATGCCAGTGGCTTGCTATTGCTCGTACTGCCGGGATAAATTCCGCAAGCGTTTTGGGATTGACATGACGGCATTGGAAAAGGAAATCTCGGCGAAGCCATTTCGGGAGGTGTCTTCCTTTGCCGTCGAGGCTGAGCGGGGGGGGCATTCGCTCGCCTATGAAACCGAGCAGTTACAAAAGTTCACCCAGGAAAACACCGACTGGTGGGTTCGAAACGTTCGTGCCCTGGTTGATCAGCATCGTCCTGTTTGTGCATATGGCCAGGGGAAGATTTGGGGTACCCAACTGCGTCATCACCGCAAGCAGATTGACTATGTGATGCCTGAGGTAATGTGGTGGACGGTGGGGTGGAACCTTGATTATCTGGCGCTTCATCGTCAGATTTGTAGCACGTTCAGCGGTGGCAAGGTGTGTTTCGACGTCGACAAGTATGACAATACAAATATTGAGCGACGGCCCATGGCAGAGGTCAGGCTTGAAATGGCCAACGGTTTAACTGTTGGTTGTAATCCTCTGTTAAGGGAACTGCGTTCTGCAGATGGTGCAGAGCACGATCAGGCTGAATTGGCAACGTCTTTAGATCAGGCTCGCCAAGTCCTTGGGATGAGGCGTAACGCGGTACGCATTTGTCGTACGGCGCTGCTGCATTGTCCGGCGGTTGATCGCCTGGCGGTGAATGACATGGGGCAGTCACTTTCCAATGGCTACCAGTTGCTTCGCCAACACCAGGTTGACGTTGATGTCGTAGATGAAGAGGAGTTGGCGGTCGACAATCTGAAAAACT
>Ga0310124_10001211_pt1 | contig 18052 bp, 16 predicted proteins | sample CB11b_AW_Bot5_MG_FD_203507 | JGI IMG/M metagenome (GOLD analysis project Ga0310124, IMG submission 203507) | Marine microbial communities from Western Arctic Ocean, Canada - CB11b_AW_Bot5 | ecosystem: Environmental > Aquatic > Marine > Oceanic | place: Canada: Western Arctic Ocean | collected... | reverse complement strand
TTGAGTCGTTGCCAAATAGGTTGAAGGCCTGGCGCTTCCGGCTCTCGTAATGGTGGTGGCGATGGGTGTCTGTCACGAGGATGTGGTCGTGAGGGGCCGCCAATGCTACTGGCGATTAAATGTGGTTCACGCTCTAGCCGCCTCCACTTTTCGGAAGGTGAGTAATATTGCTTTAAGTTATTGGCGAGTTCTTGAGCTAGGGCAATCTCATTATTATTTGTGAAATCTTGGAGCCCTCTTTGAAAACTGGAGTTAATAAAATAGGTCAGTACAAAGAGCATGGTCACGCACACCATTAGTATTGAAACAAACAGTTTGGTGAAAATTGATATGCGCACGTTCTCTCCAGAAATTAAAGTGAATTAAGACGATAGAGTGAGTTAAGACAATAAAATGAGATAAACCAATATTAGCCCTCGATCGTGTGGGAAATATGGACATTGATTTCTTTATTCATCTTAGGCCATGTATAAGCACTCTTTTGTTAGAAATGAATAGCGAGCTGACAGGGTGCTATACCCCATCAGCTCGCATTGAATTATCACTATTTTAGGATAACCCTCTAACCATTATTGACGTCTTGGTGGTGGCGGCGGAACTTCCTCTTCCGATAGACCACCGCTTCCATCTGCGTCTAGTTTATCAAAGTCATCGGCGAGTGGACCTCTGAGCTCTTCTAATTGTAATTCGCCATCACCGTTTGCATCCATTTCTTCAAAGCTTGGCATTTCTCTTGGGCCTTCACGGCTTTCAGCACACGCTTGAAGCGCGAATGTCGATGTCAGTAAAAGTAATGCCGTCGTGATTTTTTTCATCATTTAATTCCTATTCGTAACCAAATATAAGTGTAATTCTTTGACGCAAATAGGTTAGCGATCAAATTAGCAGAGAAAATGGATAAATCTAGGAGATGAAAGTTAGCGCTTAACTTTATAAGAGCATCAGATCATTAGCCCATCAAGTCAGGTTGTTTAAACCTCCATTGTTTCTACATAGTTTCCACATTTTCTATTTTTATCCTAGTCAACTATTGAACTCATGAATTTAATGCCTTTAGCAATAAAGGCAGAAAGCTATCGTTGGTATTGAAATGGATTATTTTTTAGGAGCCGTAGAATGAAGGCAATGGTAAAAAAATCAGTCGTTGTCTCTTCTACGTTGTTGGTTGCTTCTTATAGTAACGCTGCGCTTTATAGGGTGGTTTTAGAGGAGTCACCAGTAGAAACGGAATCGGTGTATGGAGTCGCAGTTGAACCAGAGCTTGGTGCAACGGATTGCTTTAGTACCAGTTGTGGTGACACCGACTACGCATTCGCAGGGGAAGCTCAAAATGCAGAACCAGGTTTTTCCTTTAAAGAGGAGGTCCCCTTTGGTATCGATAACACGTTCTACTATTTGGATTATGACGATATCTATAGCTACTGCACGAGCGAACTTGGCTACGCGACTTGTGAAGCTTGGAGTTCTTTATTGTGGTGTGGCGATGATGATGCGGGCATTGGAGGCTTGAAAAATGAGCGTGATGCGTATTACGAGCTTAGCTATCAGACCAATTCCACGGCTTTTTATGATTCTTCTTCGCTAAGCGAGAGCCCCGATGTCGGTAGTAACCCACCTGATGTGAGCCGTTATAGTTATTCCTTTGTTGATGGAACAGAGGAGAAGGTCATCACTAAAGTTGACGAGAATGGTTTTGTTCTTGGTAACACCAGCAGTGGTTACTACAGTTATAACAACCAATATATTCAGTTGTATAGGCAGCGTGGTTACTACGATACAGGCACTGAATTTACGGTTCTCCAACCTGAAGCCGATACCAGCATTACGATCAGCGATGCTGACGGCGAAGCGAATATAATCTCCCAAATGGGAAGAACGATGGCTTTTGACTCTTTCAGTTATGGAGGGGAAAGCTATGTGGTCGGAAGCGCGTCCGTTGCGACTTTTTATTACAGTGATGGATACAAAGATTATGACTCTCCGTACACATCCGACAGTGATGCTGAGGATCTAGATAATTGTATCGATGAAGATATTGAGCCTGCTTTATATCCAGAGTGTCAGAACTTTGCTTTTGCTAATCGAGCTTTTGTCTGGAATATAACCGATGCGAATGGTCCCAATGATGATGGAAACCGTTTTGCAGTATCCGATTGGGAAACCAGTTCGACCTATTACTCTTACAACGATGATGAAGCTTCAGCACAAGCGAGTGTGAGGGCTGCAACGATTTCGTCTAGAGGGACATATAGCTCTTATCCTGTTTTAGTTGGTTACAATACGGAACTAGATGATTCAGATAACTTTCTTATGCAGGCTGCTGTGTTTAGGCCAAGCAGTACGTCAAATTTCAGCGTTTCGGAAAATGCTTGGACGACTACATTTATCGCTAATGCGACGGTAGAAGTGAGTGATTCATACATTCACAGTAATTCTGTCGCAACAGACATTAATGAAAACATGATGGTTATTGGTTATGCAAAACGAGATGGTGATTATCCGTCGGATCGTGTGTCTGATAATCGTATGTTCGTCGCTGATGCGAATGACACAACGCCAACAGCCACATTCTTCGCAAGTTTAGGTGAAGACATTTTCTTTGACAGTGCAGAGGGAAAAGCAAGTGAGATCAATAGCTACAATGAAATCGTTGGCTATGTTGACGCCGAAACTCACGCTGAAGTAGACGGCCATGAAAGAAGGCATCGCGGCTTCATTTTCCCTTATAACGACACTGGTACCGATGCTGATAGACGTGCAAGATATAATGATCAAGCTTGGTGGTTAGACGACCTAACTAACGGTGGTGACGACAGTGATGCCAACAACCACTTTAGAATATTGGACGCAACCGATATTAATGACGCGGGTGTTATCTCAGGGACGGCAATACAATGTTTTGCGAGTGAAAGTAGCTCCTCTTCTATGGCTTATGATTCAACCGCACACTTTGCTTATTGTAATGATGGAGTAGGTGACGAGAGGGTGGTGGCTGTAAAACTTATCCCGATATCTGGAGCAACAAGTGAAGACATTGCTGAAAGAAGTGATGATAGCGCTGAAGATGTTGAACGTAGTGGTGCCGGTACCGGGCTATTGGTGCTTATCAGTTTAATGTCTGTGCTTTCAGTTCGCTTGAAAAAGTCTCGTTCTGTGATTGCCTAAATTGATGACGTGCTCACGAGAGAAACAACCTCTATTTGACCGTCCACCATTAAAGTAATGGGTTAGGTTTGATACTTCGTCCCATAAGAATACCGCTGGGATATGAAGCTTTTTAAAAGAGCATCACCTGTTTTGTGATGCTCTTTTTACGTTCAACATACACTTATCTCTTTCTGCTTTAGCCAAAAAAATCACTTGTAACAATTAAGTAACATGTCTTGCTTTGCTGTAAATCAAACCACCACTCTTCAATCCCTTGATAGCACTCACTTTGTTGTTGTGAGGGTTTGTGTGTAACAAATATTTTACAAATTGACGGGTTTTTAGCGTTATTGCCCATTTCCTTCGATGCATTCCAATCTTTCCGCTTGTGGGCCAAATTTAATTAAGGACAAAAATCACGTAATACAAAACCAATAGGTACAAGGAGAAAGTTCATGGTGGATACATACAACCCGCTTGGCACGGATGGATTCGAGTTTGTTGAATACACGGCCGTTGACCACAAGGGAATTGAGCAACTTAAAGCACTGTTTGTGTCACTTGGTTTTGCTGAGGTCGCCAAGCATCGCTCAAAAGAGGCTTGGCTGTATCGACAAGGTGACATCAACTTCATCGTTAATGAACAACCGCACAGCCAAGCGGAAGCGTTCGCTAAAGTGCATGGGCCATCGGTCTGTGGCATGGCTTTTCGTGTCAACGAAGCGACAGCTGCAATGGAACAATCGTTTAAGGGCGGTGGTGAAGAGTACAAAACAGAAATAGGGCCGATGGAGCTGAGTATTCCTGCCATTTACGGCATCGGTGAAAGCCTGCTCTATTTTGTGGATCGTTATGGCAAGCAGAGCATCTATGACGTCGATTTCCGATTCTATGACGATGCGGAACAGCGCATGGCCGAAGCCAATGTTGGCTTGTATGAAATCGACCACCTCACGCACAACGTGAAACAAGGCAATATGGATGTATGGTCTGGGTTCTATGAGCGTCTTGGCAACTTCCGCGAGATTCGCTACTTCGACATTGAAGGCAAGCTGACAGGCCTTGTGAGCCGCGCCATGACCTCACCGTGTGGCAAAATCCGTATCCCTATCAATGAGTCTTCCGACGACAAATCACAAATTGAAGAGTTCATTCGTGAATACAACGGCGAAGGTATCCAACACATCGCACTCGCCACCGATGATATCTACAAAACCGTGAAGACTCTGCGTGATCGCGGCATGGACTTTATGCCAACACCAGACACCTACTACGAGAAAGTTGACGATCGTGTGAAAGGCCACGGTGAAGACACCGATCTGCTGCGCGACTTACGTGTGCTGATTGATGGCGCGCCGACCAAAGACGGCATCTTGCTGCAAATTTTCACGCAGACAGTAATCGGGCCTGTGTTCTTTGAAATCATTCAGCGTAAAGGCAATGAAGGCTTTGGTGAAGGTAACTTCAAGGCGCTGTTTGAATCGATTGAAGAGGACCAGATTCGTCGAGGAGTATTAGACGATGCATAAATGGATCTCGTTTCCTCATCGGGAGGGGGTGTGCTCTAAACAAGCGCATGCCGACTTCCCCGAAGAGGCAATTTATGAGCGAGAGGCGGGCCGAAGTGGATTCTTCGGCCCTGCCGCTCATTTTCATCACCAACATGCCCCAACAGGTTGGTCGGAGTGGGAGGGTGATTTACGCCCTCGCGCTTTTGATTTTACGCTGGTGGAAAAAGCCAGCCAGATAACCCCTTGGGCGGTGCCTCATCTTTTGCACAATGCGGACTGCAAAATCCGCGTGTGGCGCATGGATGAGAAGATGGATTTCTTGGTGCGTAATTCCGACGGTGATGAGCTGCTGTTCATTCACCAAGGTAGCGCCGATCTCTATTGTGACTATGGTCATCTAGCGGTGAGTGAAGGGGATTACGTGATGATCCCGCGCTCGACTAACTGGCGCTTAGAGCCAAGTGAGCCGATGTTCATCTTGATGATTGAGAACACAGATGCGGCTTACTCCTTGCCAGAGAAAGGTATGGTCGGTAATCACGCGGTGTTTGATCCTGCTGTGCTCGACATACCTTCAATCAACGATCAATTCCGCGCTCAGTACTCAGAAAATCAAACTCAGGTTCAGGTGAAACGCCACGACAAAGTCAGTGTGATCACCTATCCGTTCAATCCATTGGATGCAATTGGCTGGCATGGCGACTTAGCGGTGGTGAAAGTGAATTGGCGCGATATCAGACCGCTGATGTCACATCGTTACCACTTGCCACCGTCTGCACACACCACCTTTGTTGGCGCAGGCTTTGTGGTGTGCACTTTTGTGCCGCGCCCGATTGAGAGCGACCCAGGTGCATTGAAAGTGCCGTTCTACCACAACAATGACGACTATGACGAAGTACTCTTCTATCACGCTGGTGACTTTTTTAGCCGCGACAACATTGAAGCGGGCATGGTGACCTTCCATCCGGCTGGTTTTACGCATGGGCCTCACCCTAAAGCCTTTAAGGCTGGTCAGGCGCATAAGAAGAAGTTTACCGATGAAGTCGCGGTGATGATTGATACTCGCCATGCACTGCAGTTCTCTAAGGAACTCGATAGCGTTGAGAACAAAGAATATGTCTACAGTTGGCAAGACTCTGGTTTGAAAGAAATGGCTGACGATAAGAAATAAGGGACAAGGATGAAATTAGCAACCAAGAAAAATGGCACTCGCGATGGTCTATTGATGGTCGTGAGTAAAGATCTCAAACAGTGCGTCGCTGCCACCGAAATCTTCCACGCGATGCACCTTGCACCCACCATGCAGGTAGCTTTGGATAACTGGGACAGCGTTGTTTCTCAGTTAGAAGAGTTATACACCTCGTTAAACAACGGGCATGTGACTGGCAGTGAAGTGTTTGCACCTCAGTACTGTGAATCACCTCTGCCACGCGCTTATCAATGGGCCGATGGCAGCGCATATGTAAACCACGTTGAGCTGGTGCGCAAAGCTCGTGGTGCTGAAATGCCAGAAAGCTTCTGGGTCGATCCACTCATGTATCAAGGCGGTTCAGACGCGTTTATCGGCCCTCGTGACAACATCGAATTTGCCAGTGACGAGTGGGGCATCGATTTCGAAGGTGAGGTTGCGATTGTCACCAGTGATGTACCTATGGGCGCTAGTGCTAAGCAGGCACACGATTCGATTCGCTTGCTGATGTTGGTGAACGATGTGTCGCTGCGCGGTTTGATTCCGGCGGAGCTTGCTAAGGGTTTTGGCTTCTTCCAGTCTAAACCGTCTTCTGCGTTCTCTCCAGTTGCGGTAACACCTGATGAGCTTGGCGAGCAATGGAAAGGCAGTAAGGTACATTTACCGTTGATATCGACCTACAACGACCAGCCTTTTGGTTGTCCGAATGCCGGTGTAGATATGACCTTCAATTTTGCAGAGTTGGTTGTGCATGCAGCTAAAACTCGACCATTATCGGCAGGCGCGATCATAGGTTCAGGCACGGTATCGAATAAGCAAGGCACTGACCATGGCACCTCAATTGCCGAGGGCGGCGTGGGCTATTCATGCATTGCCGAGGTGCGCATGATTGAGACGATTAGAGATGGCAAACCGTCGACTCAATTCATGTCGTTTGGTGACTCGATCAAGCTTGAGATGTTTGATGCGGCGGGTGATTCCATTTTCGGTGCGATTGACCAAAAAGTGAGCCAGTATCGGGCGCTATAGTCCACATAATAGGATTTCTGTATGAGCGAGAGCATCGTGAACAAGAACATTATACTTTACGGTTACTGGCGCTCGTCTGCAGCCTATCGTGTGCGTATTGGATTAAACCTAAAACAGCTCAATTATGAGTCTAAATCGGTGCATTTGGTGCGTAATGGCGGCGAGCAACATGACCCACAATATCGCGATCTCAATGCCAGTGAACTAGTGCCTGTGCTGGTGGATGGTGACGTTCAACTCAATCAGTCACTGGTTATTCTTCAATATCTTGATGAGCACTATTTTTGTGAGAGCAGCCCAGACACCTCGCTCATTCCAGAGCAAGTGCCGCTGCGTTATCAAGCGTTGGCAATGGCTCAGGATATTGCGATGGAAATTCATCCTCTCAATAACCTACGCGTGTTGCAGTATTTGGAGCGAGAATTGTCGTGCGAGCAAGAGGCGAAAATGGATTGGCTTCGTTACTGGATGAGCCAAGGGTTTTCAGCGTTAGAAGAGAAGCTGGCCAAACACCGAAAAACACACGGTGATTCGGTGTATAGCCTCACAGATTCGCCTTGTATCGTCGATATCTGCTTAGTGCCGCAAGTCTACAATGCGCTGCGTTTTGGCGTTGATATGTCACCGTTTCCGCTGATTAACTCAATTGTCGAAGCGTGTAATCAGTTGCCCGCGTTCATTGAGGCGATGCCAGAGAACCAAGCGGATGCGAATGCACCGATGTGAACGTATTGAATTGTTTTTTAATGAACTGGAAACATTATTTGGATGAAGTCTCGTTATAATTACGCTTTGGTATATTTAAAGATATTATGTATTTATTATTTTCAGGTTTAATTTCCAATCTTATGAATATTTATCTCATCTAGCATTAAACGGGCCGAATAAAACAAGCCTCATTATAATTAAATAAGAGGCTTGTAATATAATTTATATTAGTGGTGTTTATCACTCGATAATATTAGTAATAAACAATACCTTCGCCTTTCGTTATCAGAGTGCCAGCTTCATTGGTAATTATTTTATCTAAATCAAATAATGAACCAATCGCCGCATTACCCAAGCCAGCTTCAACGAATTTACAAACGGCATCAATTTTTGGCCCCATAGAACCAGCAGGGAATGAAAACTCTGCTAAACCAGCAGGCGTTGCTTGCTTCATTTCTGCTTGGTCTTCTTTACCATAGTTACGGAAAATTGAACCATCGGTTAAGATAATAAATAGGTCAGCATGGATTTTTTCAGCCAGTAACTCAGCCGTAAGATCTTTGTCAATGACGCACTCTACGCCAGTACTCTTACCCTGTTCAATACTCACGGGAACACCACCACCGCCACAAGCGATAACAAGATTTTCTGTATCTAGAAGAGTTTCAATTTGCTGAATTTCAACAATGCTTTTTGGCATAGGAGAAGGCACAACGCGACGGTAGTACTCGCCATCAGCTTTAAACTGCATTGTGCTTTGAGCCATTAACTCTTTAGCTCGTTGCTCTGTATATACAGGGCCAACAAATTTAGTCGGGTTAGCAAACGCAGGGTCTTTTTTGCATACTTCAGTTTGCGTGACTAGCGTCGCTACGTCTAATTCAGGGTCAATGTTTCTTAGTTCTTGCTGTAGCATGTAGCCCACCATGCCACAGGTTTGAGAGCCGAGTACATCCATTGGATACGGGGTCGTCTCTGGTGAATATTCGTTGTAAGCTGCGTTTTGTTCCATCAACAAACCTACTTGTGGGCCATTACCATGAACGATAACAATCTCATGCTCGCGTGCGATTGCAGCAATACTCGCCGCTGATTTGATTATATTTTCACGTTGGTTCTCAGCCGTTAATGCTTGGCCTCTTGCTAAAAGAGCGTTACCGCCTAAAGCTAATACTATGCGCATGATAATGTCTCCGATCATTTAATAATGATTTTATTTTACGTAGGGATTAACCGCTTGTTTCTAATTAAATTCAAGCTTATTAATAACAATGACTAGTTTTTTAATTACTCTTAAGTAATTAACATGCCGAGATAGTATTGGAAAATAACTGTTCTAAATGTGATAGCTATCAAATTATCATTTCACTAGAAATAGAGCTGTGGAAACGGGAATTATTATAATTCGATTAAATATCCATAAGCTGGGATACAATCCAGTGGTGGACTCTTTTTTTGTATAAATGATTCGCCTTTAGTGAATATTATCTCAGCCAAAAAAATGAATAATTTAACATTTTTGTGTTAAATATGACGTTCAGATCTCATTAAGAACTTTAGAAAAGGTACGGGGCAAAACTGAGGCGAGGGTTCACGAGCTTAAAGAGTAGTTTAGATTCGGTTTTTATTGGCCAATCAAGGGCTGCTTAAAGTGTTCAGTGTTTAATGCTTCTCCCGTTGCTTGCTTCACTCAGTCGTCGGTTTTCAATCGGCTGCCTTTACTTCAGGTGTTATCTGACAGCCAAGTGAAAATTGGAGATAGCTCGCCACGTTCTAAGGCTCAACGCTAAAGCGAAACAACGCGCTTTATCTCTTCCAAGACCTCGGCGTTAGCGATAGCCCCGAGGTTTTCTACACTCTTACCATTGATGACCTGTTTCACTGCCAGCTCCACCAGTTTGCCAGAGCGTGTTTTTGGCACATCGCTGATCGCAAATATCTGGCTTGGCACGTGTCTTGGTGAACAAGAGGATTTGAGTTTGCTTTTGATGGCTGTCAGTAACTCATCATCTAGACCCACACCTTGTTGTAGTTGAACAAACAGCCATATCTGTTCGTTGCGGTCGATGTCTTTACCGACTGCGATAGAATCAACTATGCCGTCAATGGTGTTCACTTGTTGATAGATCTCAGCGGTACCAATTCGCACGCCACCAGGGTTGAGCGTGGTGTCACCTCGCCCGTAAAACAGGTAGCCGCTATGCGCGCCCTGTGCGACTTCGTCACCGTGATGCCACACATTGTCGAATCTATCCCAATAGGTGTTGTGGTAGCGCTCTCCGGTGTCATTCCAAAAGCCTGCGGGGAAGTTGGGTAGTGAATTGCTACACACCAGCTCACCACGTTCGTGATTGACCTTTTGACCAGACGAATTGAACACCTTGATGTCGACTCCAAGCCCGGCCTGTTGGCATTCGCCGCGATACACAGGGGAGATAGGGTTGCCTAAAACAAAGCAGCCACAAATATCCGTGCCGCCAGAAATGGACGCTAAATGCAGATCTTGTTTGATGTGTTTGTAGACGTAATCGAACTGCTCTGGGTAGAGTACTGAGCCCGTCGAGCACAGTGTTCTTAATTGAGGCAGAGAGTGGCTATCGATCGGTGAGAGTTCCGCTTTCTCAATCGCTTCTAGGTACTTGGCTGAGGTGCCAAATGTCGATACATCAGCTCTCTGCGCTAAATCCCACAGAACGTTAGGTTGCGGATAAACTGGGCTGCCATCAAAGATAACCAAACAAGCCCCGCTGGCGAGTGCAGAGACGTGCCAGTTCCACATCATCCAGCCACAAGTGGTGTAATAGAACACGCGATCGTTGGGCTTTATATCGCAATGAAGTTGATGCTCTTTTAGGTGATTGATAGTGGTGCCACCAACAGAATGGACAATACACTTTGGTTTTCCGGTGGTACCGGAGGAATAGAGCACGAACAACGGTTCATTGAAGCCGACACGAGTAAATCGAAGAGGTTTTGGCTGATAGTGATTAATGATGCTGTGCCAGCTTTGAATCGACACATCATGTTCAGCTTTGTTTTTCTTTAAATCGTTCTTCTCTAAATCGCTTTTCTCTAAGTCATTACTCGGTTTCAAATAACCGATCTCACACACCTGTTTTAGCGCGGTTAAGTGTCCAATGATTGCACGGTTTTTGTCCGTCATATCGAACGTTTTGCCATTGAAGGTGTAGCCATCACAGGTGAACAGCACCTTAGGTTTTACTTGGCCAAATCGCTCAATCACGCTCTCGACGCCAAAGTCAGGCGAGGTTGACGTCCAAATCGCGCCTAAGCTAGTGGCGGCTAGCATCGCTATCACGGTTTGTGGCAGATAAGGGGTATAAGCGGCAACTACATCACCTTTCTCCACGCCACAATCCAGGAGCCACTGTTGAACACTAGAGACTTCCTCACAAAGGGTTTGCCATGTGTAGCTTTGTTGCTCGCCATGTTCATTCTCAAACCAAATCGCAAGCTCGTTTGGCAACGTTTTTGATGAATGCAGCAAGTTTTCGGCGTAATTCACTTGTGCATTCGGAAACCACACCGCATCGCGATTCGATTTCGGCTGCTGCCAGCGGCTCTCACCTTGATTTTTGGTGTCACCTCCTTGCAAACCCACCATTCCACAAAACTGCCACACGTTCTGCCAAAACGACTCGGGATGTTCCACAGACCATTGATGGAGCTCCGTGTAGTTTTGTAATTCCCGATCGAGTATGGCCTGCTGATCGAGGCTATCTATAAATCGGGTTACGTTGGCGTGTGCGATACGCTGGTCACTGGGTTGCCAAATTGGCTTATTGCTCTCGTGCATTCCTTTACCTTTAACAAAAAGTTAACGATTTCAGTCTGGTATTTAGGTTTTACAAAGTCAAAAGATCAGCAAAATAAGGGGTTGTCGGAATTGTGTAAATAAAATGTTACACGATTGCCTGTTTCGAAAAATCGTGCAAATTGGCGGATATAAGGAGTCGAGATAGGCTTAAAGGGAGACATTCGAAAGGAGGTGTGTAATGACTCAATATCATTCTAAGCCCGTGAGCCAAGAGGGATGGGTTGAGTGGAGCCTCGAAGAAGACGCCATTTGGCACGACTTAGTGAAAAGGCAACTGGACGTAATTAATGACCGCGCATGCGATGCCTATTTGCACGGTTTGACCCTGCTGGATCTGCCATTAGACAGAGTTCCCCAGCTTCCAGAGATAAACAAAGTACTAATGGAAACAACAGGTTGGCAGGTTCAGCCTGTGCCTGCGTTGATCGATTTCGACCGTTTCTTTGATTTGCTCGCCAACAAGAAATTCCCAGTTGCGACATTTCTGAGAACGCGAGACGAGTTCGATTACTTACAAGAACCTGATTTCTTTCATGAAATTTTCGGCCATTGTGCCATGCTCACCAATACCGATTTTGCGACATTCACTGAGCATTACGGAAAACTAGGCCAAGCAGCCACACCTAAACAGCGCGCGTATCTGGCCCGTTTGTATTGGTTTACGGTTGAGTTTGGTTTAGTAAAAGAAGGTCATAGACTGAAAATCTATGGCGGTGGCATTCTTTCGTCTCCGGCGGAAACCATGTATGCGTTGGGAGGGGATTTGGCCGTTCGTGAGCGGTTCGATCTGCAAACGGTTTTGAGAACCCCTTATCGTATCGACATCATACAACCGAAATATTACGTGATTGATGAGTTGTCTGAGCTATTCAAAATCAGTCAGGAAAACCTATTGCAGCAAGCTGACCTCGCGATAGACGAGGGATTACTACCACCACTTTTTGAACCTAAGGAACCAACACATGTTGAATGAACAAAAATGCGAAGCCTGCAGTATCGACGCGATTGCCCTAAGTAAAGATGACCAACAATCTTTACTGTTGGAGTTGTCTGATTGGCAGATCATCGAAAGAGACGGCATCCCACAACTTGAGAAGGTGTTTAAGTTTAAGAACTACAAACAAGCATGGGCATTCAGCAATAAAGTGTCAGAGTTGGCAGAAGAAGAATTCCATCACCCTTCGATCTTATTGGAATGGGGCAAAGTCACCGTCACCTGGTGGAGCCACTCAATCAAAGGCCTGCACAAGAATGACTTTATCTGCGCCTCACGCTGCGATGTGTTTGCGGTGAGTGAGTAGCCTTTTTGGGTATAGATGAGGCTTTTTTCCGACCTCTGTGATGTGATTATCTTATTATTCGGCTCATATTATGATTTGAATAATGAGATTAAACTGCTCATAATGTGATTAGAATAAGTGTAACTTTTGCATCATGAGGCGTAATATGTGGATTTGGCAACAAGATAATTGGCCAAACTTTGTTTGGGATAATCAGAAAATAGGCGTGAGGTTAAGAGAAGTACGGCTTAATCAAGGCATCCTATTGGGCAAGATAACCTCTCAATCCGCAGACCAAACGCAAACAATGCTCGATACTTTGCTAGCGAACATTGTCCATTCTAGTGCGATCGAAGGAGAAAAACTCAACGCCTTCTCGGTTCGTTCTTCTTTAGCCAACAAGCTTGGCGTGAGTGAAGAGTGCCCTTTTCCTACGACAGAACAAACCGATGGCCTAGCCGAAATTATGTTGGATGCCGTGCAGAACCTCACTGAGCCATTAGCGCTTGATAGGATCTTGCATTGGCACGATAGACTGTTTCCTCAAGGTTACACCATGTTTAACCCTGTAGTCGGAGGTCAGCTAAGAGGCGACACTCCGATGCAAGTGGTATCAGGAAGAATTGACCGCCCAACCGTGCACTTTGAAGCACCTCGCCGAGACATTCTTGATGCTGAGCTAGATGCGTTTATCACATGGTTTAATGATTCACTTACCGACGCCACACTTGATCCTCTATTGCGAGCCGCAATCACTCACCTGTGGTTTATCACCTTACACCCGTTAGATGACGGTAATGGCCGTATTACTCGATTGTTGACTGACTTGGCATTAGCACAAGCCGAGCAGCAGTCGGTACGTTTTTATGCTATGTCGGTGGGGATACTTGCTAACCGCAAACATTACTACGAAATATTGGAGAAAACCCAGAAAGGGGGACTCGATATTAGCGATTGGTTGATGTGGTTCTTAGATACTTTAGACGAGACGTTTACCGGTGTTTTTTCTGAGGTAGACCAAACCGTTTATAAGACCAATTATTGGCGAAGTGTTGATCAAACCAAGCTTACTGTAGAGCAAGTAAAAGTGCTGAATAGGATGCTCGATGGGGATTTTTCAGAAGGCATTAATGCCAGTCAATATAAAAAGGTAGCAAAGGTAAGCAGTGCCACTGCAACACGTCATTTGAGCGCTTTAGTTAGCAATGGCTGCTTGGTTAAATCTGGTTCTGGCGGCCGAAGCACGCGGTATCTGTTGCCGAAGTAGGGTTTATGCCTTTGATGTATCTCAGGGTAAGTTTGACCTAGCTATTAGCGACCACATACCCCTGCTCTGCTTTCAATTTAGCGTATCAAAAACTCATAAATCTCAAAAGAATAATGTTATGCAACTGCAGTTCTATATTGGTATTATGATACTTTGATAAGCGTGATGAATCGAGTTAAATGATGCAGTTAGATGAGTATATTAAAGAGACGTTAGTACAGATAGTAAAAGGCGTGAATGATGCTGCTCAAGAGGTTTCTTCGTTAGGTGGCACTGTTAATCCTCATGCAACGTTTATTGATGTTGGTTTTGATGTACACCCTGAAAAGCCACCAAAGCAAACTATTAAATTTGATATAGCAATCCAAGTAAAAGAAAGCACTGATGTTGATGCTAGCGCAAAAGCCAAATTATCAGTTTTCTCTATCGGAGGCGGTATTAAAAACTTAGATGAATCAAACATTGCTCATAGAGTCACTTTTGAAGTTCCTTTAGACCTCCCTTGCCAAGCTTTTACTAATATAGAGTAAGCGTGTTAGTTATGCTGCTGCTTTTCTCGAAATGCAGCAGCATTGGCCATACAAAGATAACATTTACCCCCCCCTACTTTTTATCTTGTAACGGCTCTTTAGCCAAACGCACTTTTCCAAACTAGCTTGACCTGCATCAGCGACTTGCTGCTTTCTCGTCCGACAACCCCCACTATTGCTCATAGTATTGGTTTTATGAGGCTGCTCTATGATATATTTCTCGGCCAAGCGTATTACAGACGAAGGCTAATAATGTCTATCAACCTTTCACTCCTTCCACCCAGTGAGAAAAATAAAATCGAACTGGATAAGCAAGCATCGTTTCTTGTATGGAAACTGAAGCAAGCGAAATGTGGCCCTGAAGCCATTGTTGAAGAAGCAATGAAGCTAGGTGATCCAGAAGAAAAGGCTTGGTTTGATCAGTCTGTTGAAAAATACAAACGAGTAATGGGTGTCGCATAAACGCAGACAAACCTTACCCAGCAAAGCTGTTGAATTGAAATGACGCAGTAATTTGCTAGAATTTGCACCGTTAATTGAATCAGAGAGAAGATCCCGATGGGAAGAAGTTTTGAAGTGCGCAAGGCCTCAATGGCGAAAACTGCAGGCGCAAAAATTAAAGTTTATTCTAAATACGGTAAAGAGATTTACGTACTGGCTAAGAACGGTAGCTCTGACCCAGACATGAACCTACCTCTTAAGCACCTGATTGCTAAAGCGAAGAAAGACCAAGTACCCGCTCACGTTATCGACAAAGCGATCGATAAAGCGAACGGCGGCGGCGGTGAAGACTTCCAACCAGCTCGTTACGAAGGTTTTGGCCCAGGTGGCACAAGCGTAATCGTTGACTGTTTAACTGACAACGGCAACCGTACTTTCCAAGACGTTCGCCAATGTTTCGTTAAGACTGGCGCGAAAATCGGTGTTGAAGGTACTGTTTCTCACATGTTCGCTCACCAAGCTGTATTCCAGTTTGCTGGTGAAGATGACGAGATCATCCTAGAAACGCTAATGATGGAAGACGTAGACGTGACTGACGTTGAGCTAGAAGATGGTGTTATCACTGTATTCGCTCCAACGACTGAGTTCTTCAAAACGAAGACAGCACTACACACTGCGTTCCCAGAGCTAACGCTAGACGTTGAGGAAATCACTTTCGTTCCTCAAACGACTACGCCAGTAGCTGAAGAAGATTCTGAGAAGTTCCAGAAGTTCTTAGACATGCTTGACGACTGTGATGACGTTCAGCAGGTTTACCACAACGCAGGGCTGTAATATCAATCTATAATTGATAGCTTTGCTCTTGTGAGTAGAATATAGAATACAAAAAACCGAGCCTAGTGCTCGGTTTTTTTATGGGCGTAATTCAGACATGTATCCGTGAGCATGATTCTTTGATGGCAGCTTCTAGATCATAGCTCCTTGAACATAAGCCCTTGATCATCGTTCCGTGATCTCTGGTACGCAAAGCGTTCTCGGGCGACAAATCCATGCTGAGAGTTTTCTGATCAAAGGGAGCACGGTGAGGTTGAGCGTGATGGCACACGGCCAAGCAATCAAAAAGCTTTGCAGCCAGATTGGCGGCCATTCGTGGCTGAATCCCATTTTGTAGCCAGAAATTAACCCAGACATGATGGTCGCCATGGTCAGGGAGGATAAAATCGCGGTTACCCAAAATTGTTTGTTGTTCATACAGTGTTCTCCCGTGATTTTCTGTTGTTGATGAGATAAGGTTACATCTATCCATTAGTGAGAAAAATAGGCACATATAGAAGCATGAATTCCATATTTGGAAACATTGATGATCTGTTCTTATTCTGTGCAGTGGTTGAAGAGGGCTCTTTGCTATCGGCCTCTAAACGGCTGCAATTGCCTGTATCGACCATGTCGCGTCGGTTAACCGCATTGGAAGATCGCTTGAATATCCGACTTTTAGAAAAGAAAGGTCGTGAGTTGGTGGCCACCAAAGACGGTGAGGCGGCCTTTGCTGCACTGAGCAGTGGCATGGAGTCGATTCATCAAGGCTTTAATAGCTTGCTGGAAGAGCGTGACGCTATCCAAGGCAAGATAAAGCTCGCAGTGCCTCATAACTTCTATAGTGGCTTTCTACGGTCGACAGTAGAGCAATTCCTCACTCAATATCCGAACGTTCAGCTCGACCTAACCCTGAGCCAGCAGCAGCTTATTCCTCAGACCGATCGTGACTTACTGATTACGTTTAAGATCTCGGATATGGAAGGCATGATTGCTCGACCGCTGTTTAAAGCTAAACACGGGTTTTATGCGAGCCAAGAATATTTGGATTCGCGTGCAACAATAGAAAAGCCGGACGACCTAGAGCTCCAAGACTGGATTAATGTCGACGATGTGTTTGATATGCCGCTCTACAAGTCCGACCGCTTAGAACAGATGATCACGATTAAACCCAAGTTCATCGTCAACGATATTCATGCGGTGGCGGCCGCAGCGCAAAAAGGCTTGGGGCTCGCTTCATTGCCTTTTCGTCATGTATCCCCTGAGATGAATTTGATTCAAGTGCTCCCTGAGTATCATCGGGGTGATCGCCAAGCGTATTTAGTGTACAAAGAAAGAAAATATCAGCCAAAGGCTTTGACCCTGCTTATTGATGCATTGATTGAGAGTGTTCGATCTTTTCATAGCGATGACTCGGTCAAATAAAAGGAGAAAGAAATGAAAGTAAGTTTTATCGGGCTAGGCGTTATGGGCTTCCCAATGGCAGGCCACCTAGTCAAAGCCGGTTTTGAAGTAACGGTATTTAACCGCACTCACAGCAAAGCGCTAGACTGGGCTGATAAACACCAAGGTAAAGCGGCAGAATCTGTGTCTGAGTGTGTCGTGGAAGCTGACGTGGTATTAGTTTGTGTGGGCAACGATGACGATGTACGCAGCATGACAACCAGCGAAACAGGCGCACTGGCTGCAATGAAGCCAAACGCGATTCTTGTCGACCACACCACAACGTCTGCTGTTCTGTCTGAAGAGCTTGAAGTGGCAGCTAAGCAAGCCGGTATTCGCTTTATGGATGCACCTGTGTCTGGTGGCCAAGCGGGCGCAGAAAACGGCGTGTTAACCATCATGTGTGGTGGCGAACAAGCGCTTTTCAACGACCTCCAACCTGTGTTCGAAGCTTACGGAAAATCGTCAGTTCTGATGGGTAAAGTCGGTCAAGGCCAACGCGCGAAAATGGTTAACCAGATCTGCATTGCAGGTGTATTGAACGGTTTATCTGAAGGCTTGGTACTTGCTGAAAAATCAGGTTTGGATATCCCAACTCTGGTTGATTGCCTTAAAAACGGCGCAGCAGGTTCATGGCAGATGGAAAACCGCGCGACCACAATGGCGCAAGACAAGTTCGACTTCGGTTTTGCAATTGATTGGATGATCAAAGACTTAGGTTTCTGTCTAGATGAAGCAGAGCGCCAAGGCATCCAGCTTCTACTGACTGAAAAAACCAACAACGCTTACAAGGCATTGTCTGCTGAAGGACAAGGCCGCATGGATACATCAGTATTGATGAAAGCCGTGGTTGAAG
>Ga0310124_10001208_pt1 | contig 18062 bp, 18 predicted proteins | sample CB11b_AW_Bot5_MG_FD_203507 | JGI IMG/M metagenome (GOLD analysis project Ga0310124, IMG submission 203507) | Marine microbial communities from Western Arctic Ocean, Canada - CB11b_AW_Bot5 | ecosystem: Environmental > Aquatic > Marine > Oceanic | place: Canada: Western Arctic Ocean | collected... | reverse complement strand
GGAGCCGGCCCGCTCCGGATAGACCACCCACGTGCTGACCGGTACGTCGCTGCCCGGTAGCGTGACGTCGACCCACTCGCCGTGGCGCGGTGAGCTGTTCAGGCGATCCGGCGCGGTGGCCTCGGTTGGTGGCAGCGCGGGAGCGGTCGGCATCGGGTCGGGCATCGCCTCCGACGCCGCGGTGGGGGCGTCGGCCTCGTCTGGCGTCGCGCATGCGAGCCCGAACGTGCATGCCGCGACCGCCGCACTGATGACCAGTCCTCGTCGAATGTCCATGTCGTCGCCTTTCTGGCTCGAGGGTGTGTGCTGGAATTCTAACCCGTTGGCGCCCTGCTCGGACTGTTCCCGCCGCCTCCGTCGGTCGCGCGCGGGTCGGTTGGGGCATCGTCGCCGGCCCGCACGGCGCGGGATAAGATGGACGGCACATCCCTTCTCTCACACGTGATGATGAAACTGAGCGAACCAACCGAAGACTCGTTTTCAGCGCGACCCGCCGTTCAGGGCGTGGGCACCGGTTCGGACACGGGGCTTGTCAAGGCACTGAAGTCACAGGACGAGGGTGCCTACGAGGCGGTCGTGCGCACCTACGGGCGGCGGCTGCTCGCCGTGTCTCGCCGCATGCTTCAGGATGAGCAAGAAGCGCTGGACAACGTGCAGAACACGCTCGTGCGACTCCTCGCGAACATCCAGACATTCGAGGGACGTTCGTCCCTCTGGACGTGGTTCCGTCGGCATCGCCATCAACGAGGCGCTGCAGCGGATTCGGTCTCGACGACCGCTCGCCAGCGAGCCCGTGGAGGACGTGGTGTCCCCATACGACGCGTTTGGGCTGCGGGTGGAACCTCAATTGCGGTCGCCCGAGAGCGGGCCTCGTGGCGCCGAGTTGGAGACCCTGGTCCGGGAGGCGATCAATCAGTTGTCTCCGATGTACCGGCTGGTCATCTTGTTGCGGGACATCGAAGAACTCGACACCGCAGAGACGGCGGCGATGCTCAACGTCAGCACCGGAGCGGTCAAGACGCGGCTCCATCGGGCTCGGGCGGCACTCAAGACGTTGCTCGCACCGGTCCTGAGTCAGCCCGCGGATTCGCCCGACCGCGGCGTGGGCCGACGCCTCCGTGGGTTTTTCAATCGTACCCTGCCCACCGCGCTCACCTGTGGCGAGTTCGAAGCGCTCATCGCGAGCTACCTCGATGGGGAGCTGGACGATCGACCGCGGGCGGCGTTCGAAATACATCTTCGGCGATGCGCCGATTGTCAGCGCTACCTCGCCGGTTACCGGCGGTCGGTTGCCCTCGGCCAGACGCTCTGCGAGACACCCGAGCTACCGATTCCGCGTGACGTGCCGCCGGACCTGGCGGATGCGGCACTGTCGGCGAGGCAGATGCACGACGCCACACACACTAGCGCCGAACCCCAGCCGTTCGAGCGCCTGCCTCAGTGAATGAGTCGCGCCGACGTAACCGACGTGCTGACACGCGCATCTCATTCCTTGCGGGTCGATGACCGGACGCCATGAATATGTTGCCAGACGGCTCTCCCAAGATCACCCCGGACGCTCCCGCACCCCGCCGCGTGGACCTCGAGCGGCGAGAAGACCGCTTCGTCGTCTACATTCGTGACACGCGCGAGCTCATCGAGGAGCTCGCGCAGCACACGAAACAGCTCGCGTTTCCAGACACGCCGGTGACCCGCACCGTCTATTTTGGCGATGTCGCGCGCGGGCTCCCGCCCGGGCTCTCGGTCAAGGCACGGGGCTACGAGCGTGAGCGTCTGCCCGGTCGATGGGACCTGACTCGTGACACCGAATTCGAACTGCTGGAAATCAAGAGAACCGTAGACTCAGACCCGAGCCAGACCTCGCCGAAGCGGAAGAGGCCCCGCCGCCGCCGGACCAAACCGGACACGCGAGACACAATGGTGGAAATTCTGCGGCTGTCTGACGCCATTCTTGGTCGAGACACGCACAAGTCGAAGCAACGCCGGCCGCGACTGTTGCTGGAGGACATCACCCGGATCATCGGCAACCCCAAAGCCGAACAGCGGACCATCGACCACTCCCTCTACGTCTATCTGCTCGAAACGGTCGGCGCGTTCGAAGATTTTTGCTGGCTGCCCGTCATCGGCACCGAATACGAGCGCACGCACTTCGTGGGTCGCACCGACGAATACCGTGATCTGTTTCGGGCGACCCTCGATACCCGCGTGACTCACTACGCGTTTGACGAGGACGATGAAGGATTTGCCGGGGTGCCGGTCGGCACCGAGGAATTTTCACGTTTCGAGGTCAAGATCGACAAGGCACGTGTCACGGGCACTCCCCTTGGCGACTGGCTGAGACAGACGATCACTCGTTTTCGGGCGTTCCGGACGCCTTCCAAGAAATACCGTGGGATGAGCCTGCGCTCGGCCCATCAGATTCGCCGAGAAGGATTCCTCGACGAGCTTCCCGGTTCACGACTCTCCACGGAATTTGCCAGTCGGCCGGTGCGGTACAAGCACCACGAGCACTACGTCAATCTGGCACGCTATCTGGAGAGTTCGAAGACCTTTCGCCCGTATTTCACGCACCCGGTGCTCTTGGAAGAGCACGAGCACTCAGTGGTGGGCGTCTACAAAGGACTGTCGATTGCGATCAGCGGTGCGCAACTCGAGTGCTGGCGGCCCAGGGAGTCCGTTGCGACCAAGCCCGTGCCGATCTTCAGCCGCGACGTCGTGCCGGTGACGCGTATCTCGCTCGTGTCACGCCATGACCTGGAGAAGGTGTCGTGGGTCACCAAGATGAAACGTGGTCAGTCACGGTACAAGCGGTCCAGGGGATTTCTCGTGGAGAACGGGCGGTCTGGGCGTATATACCGGGTTGCCCTCGAGCGGCGCGCCCACGGCAGCAAGACCCCCGAATATTTCGTGGTCATCACCTACGTCGGTCGGGCCCGCGGTCGGCCGCGCTTCGACTCTGCTCCGATCGTGAAGGACCTTGCCCTGCTTCATCGGTTTCTGCTTCGCGACCCCCTCCTCAAACCTCACGAACCCGCGTAGCGCAGGCGCGCCGGTCGCGACCGTCGGAATCCCGTCACTGCAGCCTGGGACCGGTGCTGGGCTCGGCCGACAGAGCACCGTCGGACCACGCCCGCGCGCGTTGCCAACCATCGCCGACCAGCCTCCCCAGACCGAGACGGCTTCGCACGCCTGGCCCGACAAGCGGATGGAATATCGGATTACATGTCTCGTTACGGATCGCTTTAATAGCGCAATGTGTCACGAAATGAATCATTTTCGAACAGACTCCGCTGCCTGGTCTGCCATCCCACGATCCGCGTCTGCGCGCACTTCAGCCCGGCCGGGGCGCACAGAACTGCTCCGACCGTAGCGGCCACGGCCGTGCTGTCCGGTGCTGGCACACACCTTGCCTCTGTTGTCCAAGAGGGCGTCACCATCGATCCGGCGGGATCGGAGGTGGACGGACTCCGCGGACCACCACACACAGAGAGGAATGTTGGGTGACACGTAGCCAGCGACGAACATCGACCCTGTTTCTTGCGCGTATTGCGGTGGCCTGCCTGGCTTCCGTCATGCTGGCCGCGGCACTTCAGGCGCAGCCTACCTTTGAGGTCATCATCGACCCGGTCGGCTACCTCGGCGCCTACAACGTCGACGGTCACCCATCACTACGGGGGCGCCAGACCGTGACTCTCGAGTCAGGTCAGCACAGCGTTTCCGTTCGATCGTTCGTCTCAGGACACAGCTTCACATTCATGGTCGATGCCGGCGGGGTCGTAACGACGAGTTCAATCGCCGCGAATGGGTTCGGCGATACGTTGAGCTTGAACACGGTCACCATCAATATCGATCCTGGAGCCTACGGCGGCCAGTACCGACTCCCGGCCTCGTTCCCCGGGTACTGCCGTGGCGTTCAGACCCTCGAGGTGGTTCCCGGGTTGGCCTATCAGTTCCACAACGGTTCTCTTGTCACCCGGGCGGTTGTACCAGCTCCGGTCGAAGAGTACGACTTCTCCTGCCGCCGGGAGGTGGGCCACATACCGCTGAAAGTACCACTGCGTCCGCTCCCGCTCGGTTGGTTTCTGCAAAGCCACGATGCGGCACACCCGCGGGTTCAAGCTCTCGGTAATGCGTTTGATCGTCCCGCCCTTCCCGGCCGCGTCACGCCCCTCGAACAACACCAGCACCTTGAGTTGCTTGTCGACAACCCATTCCTGCATCTTGACCAGATCAAGCTGCAGTTTCGCCAGCTCCTTCAAATAGCGCTTGTTGCTCAGAGACTTGGTGCGTGTACTGGTCTCTCGCTTGGCCATCTCTGCTCCGTCGTCCGACGGGGCGCACATCGTGTCACAACACGGTCACCTGTGTGGCCCGTCGCCTCAGTAATCGACCTCAGCCACGTTGCCGCCAGGTCACTTCGCACCGCCGATCAGCGTCGGACCGGGAGAGACGCCGTCCGTCGTGAGCTGTCTGTACTCACGGCCAATGATGAACGCCAGGACCAGCCACACCGCGACGATGAAGATATTGACGACCGCGAAGCCACTGCCTCCCAGCGCGAGATAGGTGGTGCCGACGAACACGAGGGCCGCCGACAACACGTCGCCGATCCGAACGAAGAATGAGTCGATCGCCTGTTTGGCGCTGTATTTCTGCTCGCGCGTGCACGGGAGAAATAGCATGTTTCGGACCGTGTTGTTGAGTGAATAGTCCGTCGCGTTCTCGGCCGTTTTGGCCCAGCGGACGGCCGCGAGCACCGGAAAGAACGCCAACACGTTGTAGGCGCCCATGGCGATACACGGGAGCGCCATCACGCCGAATCGCACCCCGAAGTACTTGATGATGCGGGACACCAGGAACAGTTGAATCAGGAGTCCGACGATGTTGACGACGCTGAAGAACTGCGAATAGAACTGTCCAATATACTCCTCGACCGTCAGGCCATCTGCGGTTCCCGCCGCGACCGCGTCACGGGCCACGTCTTCAATGACACTGCCGAGGATGTATTCGCCGGTCGTGTTCACCCAGCTCATACACAGGAGCATGACGCCGAGCAGCAGCAGGTATGGCGTGCCGAATACCATCCCGAACGCCCCCGTGGCCGGCTTCTTCTCGACCTCCGGTGATGGCGGAGCGCCTTCGGCCGGCCGACCGTCTGCGCGCGCGCTTTCCCGGGTGTCAACGTAGCTGGTCAGTGCCGCTTGGGCGACGAGCAGCCCCGCTCCTACGAGCAAGAGCTGGTCGAGACCGATCGGCGCAATCAGCCACCCGGCGACGACGGCCCCGAGGACGGCACCCAGCGAGGCGCCGAAGCCGACGATCGGAAACAATCGCTCTCCCTCGTCCTTCGTATAGAGGTCGTTTGCGAACCCCCAGAATTGCGCCACGATCATCATGTTGAAGATGCCGATCCAGATGAAATAGATCATCCCGATCTGCACGTCGAGTTGCACGAGCGCGTAGAAGGCGACCAGACAGACGGCGAAAATGGCGGTCACGATGTTGATCAAACGGCGGCGGGGGACACGAGCCGCCAGCCGACCGTAGAGGGGTACCACCACGGCGAGGACGACCACCATGCCGGCGGACATGTAGCTCTTGAGCTCCGCCGACCCCTGTCCGAGGATGAGCGCCTCTCGGACCGGCTTCAGCACGTAGTACGCGGTCAGCAACAAGAAAATAGTCAACGCTAGGAGCACCACGGTGATGCCTTCGCCGGGCCGAACATCGGCGAACAAGCGAAGAAACCGATCAAGTGGGCTGGCGGCGGGTCTGCTTTGGGGAACCATGTTTGGATAATTCGACCCTTTGGAGGCAGCGGGTGAGCATTCGACTTGCCGACCGTGGGGGGTGTCGTGGAGTGACATCGTCACACTATATGACGGGCTCTGGCTGGGACGAATCCGCGGCGCCCGCAAGACGCTCGCACCTAGCAGATGCCAGCCGGGAGCACGAGGTTATAGCGCCGCTCACAGAGGCGTCCGCCACCGACCGCCGGTGTAACTCTTCCCCGACGCAGCGCATCCAACGTGAGATTGAACGACAATGGCACGGTGGTCAGGAACGGCCCACGGGGGGCGTTGACCGCGTCCGCGATCCCGGCGTCGAGCGGCGCCGACATCATCTAAAGGGCATGACGAACCATGCCGCGATTTGCGCCACTTGACCACGGGTCCCACCGGGAGACGCGCGACGCGCTGCACGCGTATGCGCGAATACTTGGCGCGTGGATGACGAGCTGCCGTGCTCCGCGGAAGCATTGGTGGCAGGGCAGCCTGCGACCCGCGTTTAGCGGTCTGACGACCGGCGTGATCCATGCCGGCGCGGATGACTTCGAGCTGGTACTCGATTTCCAGCGCAGCGAACTGCATGCACGTACCACCGGTGGCGAGGCGATAGCCGAGCCGCTGGTGGGGCAATCGGCGGCACGGTTGGCGACCCGCCTCACGCGGTTTCTGGTCCAGAGCGGCGGCCTCGACGGCCGGTTTGTGCCGACCGGCGAGCACATCGCGGACGAGACCGCGGCGGGTGCGGGCTACTCGGCCGCTTGCGCCCAGACCATCGCTCGGGCGTGGGGCGACGTGGCCGCGGCCATGACCGCGCTGCGGGCGGGTATTCGCGAAGAGACGAGCCCGATTCAACTCTGGCCGCATCACTTCGACCTGTCCATGGTGTGGCTGCCTGACGAGACCATTCCGGGCCAGGACCCCGGGGACCCCGACAATGCGGACAAGCAGATGAACTTTGGATTCACGCTGGGCGATGACACCGTGCCCGAGCCCTATTTCTATGTCACGGCGTATCCCGTGCCGGACGCCTTTCCGTCCCTGCCCCTGCCGGTCGGGACGACCTGGCGGACGGCGGGGTTCAACGGCGCCGTGCTGCTATACGAATCGCTGATCGCCAGCCGTGATCCGCAAGGCTATCTCCTGGACCTCTGGAACGGGCTGCTTCTGGCCGGCCGCCGGCACATGCTGACACACAGTCGCTGAACACTTGCCATGACGACAACACACAAGACACGTGCGTGGTACCGCGTCGCCGATCGCGACGAGGTGCCGAGCGGCCGGGTCAAGACGGTCACGACTGGCACGCACTCGATGGCGCTGACCCATATCGACGGTGAGTACACCGCGATGGACAATCGATGCCCGCACCAGGGCGGTCCTCTGGGCGAAGGCTCGATTGAAGTCGGCGACGACGGCCAGTGCTGGCTGCGTTGTCCCTGGCACGGGTGGGACTTTGACCCCAAGACCGGGCGCGCCCCGGGTGGACACGACGACACTGGTCAGAGCCTCTATCCGGTCGAGGTTCGCGAGGACGGCGTGTATGTGGGCCGAGAGGCGGAGGCGCCACACGGGACGACCGTGACTGATGTCATGGCGGAGACCATGACCAATTGGGGGGTGACGACCGTGTTCGGCATGGTCGGACACTCGAATCTCGGCTTGTCCGATGTCCTCCGACTGCAGGAGAAGCGTGGGCGCCTGCGGTACTACGGTATTCGCCACGAAGGCGCGGCGGCGTTCGCCTGTTCGGGCTACGCGAAGCTGACCGGCAAGCCCGCCGCGTGTTTGACCATCGCCGGTCCCGGCGCGACCAACCTGATGACCGGGCTGTGGGACGCCAAGGTCGACCGTGCGCCCGTGCTGGCGCTGACCGGTCAGGTCGATGCGCAATTACTGGGCCCCGGTGCATTTCAGGAGATCGACCTCGCGGCCGCGTTCGCGCCTGTCGCCCGGTTCTCGCAGACGGTGTTGCACACGTCGAGGCATGCCGAGCTCATGACCCTGGCCTGTAAGACCGCGCTGGTTGAACGCGACGTGGCGGCACCTGATCTTCCCGGACGACGTGCAGACGCTGTCCGCGTCCGCGCAGGCTCCAACGCTGACGGGCGTATTGGCGACTTGAGTATCGCGCCTGCCCGGGATGTGCTGAGTGACGCGGTGTCGCTGATCACGAAGTCGAGCCGTCCGATCGTGATCGTGGGATACGGCAGTCGGGACGCGATGGACGATGTCATCGCCCTCGCCGAGCGCCTGAACGCGCCGGTCCTCACGACGTTCAAGGCCAAGGGCCAGATTTCCGACCACCATCCGCTCGCCGCGGGTGTGCTGGGTCGCTCGGGTACCCCGATTGCAAGCTGGGTGATGAATGAATGTGACCTCATCCTGGCATTCGGTTCGTCATTCTCGAATCACACCGGAATTACGCCGAAGCGGCCGATTATTCAGGTTGATTTCGATCGCATGACGTTGGGCAAGTTTCATGCGGTGACGATTCCCGTCTGGGCGGAGATCGGGGTCGCCGCGAGACTGCTAGCGGCCGAAATCCCGGACGCGGTCCATACCGTCGACGAGCGACCCGTGTTGGCCGAGCGCTGGAAGATCTGGAGAAACGAGAAGCTGAGTCGACTTGGGGACGACCAAGGCCACGGACTGAACTCCTCGGCGGTGTTCGCGGCCCGCAGTGAGGCTGAGCCTGAGGACGCCATCATTGCGGTCGACGTCGGCAACAACACCTACTCTTTTGGGCGCTACTTCGAGAGCAAGGGGCAACGCGTGCTGATGTCGGGGTATTTCGGTTCGATCGGGTTTTCCTTCTCAGCCGCCATGGGTGCGTGGGCGGCGACCCAGGACCAAGACGAGTAACAGGGGCGCAAGGTGGTCTCGGTCAGCGGCGACGGCGGATTCGGGCAGTATCTGGCTGATTTCACGACGGCGGTCAAATACAACATGGACATCACGCACGTGCTGCTCAATAACTCGCAGTTTGGCAAGATCTCCAAGGAGCAGCGAGCGGGTGAGTGGCCGGTGTGGCAGACCGAACTGCACAACCCCAGTTTTGCCGCCTACGCGAAGTTGTGCCGTGGGAAGGGGCTGCGTGTCACGACCGCGGACCAGGTGCGTCCGGCCCTCGATGAGGCGCTCGCACACGCGGGCCCGGCCCTGGTCGAGATCGTCACCGACGCCGATTTGATCTAGACATCAACGGCCCGCACACAACATGTCTCGTCCGTGGTGCTACATCTGCCGTCGCGCACAGGTCACCTGCATCTGCCGGTGCATCACGCCGGTCCGCACCCGTACGCGCTTCGTGCTGTTGACGCATCCGATGGAACATCGGCGGGTGAGAAACGGGACGGGGCGACTCACGCACCTCGCCCTGCCGAACTCCGAGGTGCATGTGGGGACCGACTTCCGCCGGCACGCGCGCGTCAATGCGCTGATCGATGATCCGGCCACCGACTGTCACCTCGTCTACCCGGGAGCCGTGACCAGGAACCTCTCCGGCGGCGAGTATCGACCACGCCCGCGACAAAAGCCCGTGTTCTTCCTGATCGACAGCACCTGGAGCTGCGCCACGAAAATGCTCCGCAGAAGCGCCAACGTGCGCGCGCTGCCACGCGTGGGCTTCGACCTGGGCGCCACCTCCGACTTCAGTATCAAGCGCCAACCCCGGCCCGAATGTCTGGCCACCATCGAGGCCGCGCACCGCTGTCTGACCCTGTTGGGCGCCGACGGTCACGAAGACTTCGGACCTGAGGAGAGCCATCGGCTACTCGCGCCCTTTCGGCGCATCGTGGAGATCCAGAGGGACTACCCGGGCGCCCCAGCCGATGGCGACGCGCGGTCGTCTCTCACGCCAGAACCTCGCCGGCGCCAATCTCGTCCACTCTGATATGGACCACGCTACGCCGATGTCGAATCGAATCAGTTGGAAGCGTAAGCTGTTGTTCGCCCTGGCGGGATGTGCGTCGGTCGGTGCGTTGCTGGTCGTCGTGGGGCTCGCGGTCGCGATGTGGGCGACCTCGGTGGTCGACGATCTTGGCCCGCCGACCCCCGTTGCGATCGCCGTATCGGTGGCGGTGGCGGCCGAGGTGTCACCCGCGATCGACATCGCCCTCGGCCCAGCCCGGCCGGGCCCCCGGTTGGAGATCGATCTCGCGGACGGCCGATTCGAGGTGGTCGCTGGGGAGCCTGGCAGCGAAGTTCAGGTGAACGGCGCCTGCGCGTCGCACTACTACGAACTGGTGGAGGAACACAGCGCGGCCGACGGCGCGGACGGACCGGTGACGGCGATTCGCCTGCGTCCGACCAGCAGCAGCCTCGTGCGGATGATGGCCGCGTTTCGGGGTGGTCGCCCAGACACTGAGGTGAATCGCCTCACCGTGTCGATACCACCCGATCGCGCGCTCGCCCTCGTGTTGCGCGTCAAGCAGGGGGAGTCTCGGATCGATCTCGGAGGTTTGACCCTCACCGATCTGGATGCCGAGCTGTCGAGGGGCGACCATCGGCTCGGCTTCGGGACGCCGCTGGCCCAGCCGGTACCGCAGATACGCGTTGATAGCCGGATGGGCAACGTCGAGCTCGCTGGTTTGGGAAATGCCCGGGCTCGGCTGCTGAGCGCGTCGAGTCGAATGGGCAACTTTAGCGTCGATCTGAGCGGCGTGTGGCGCGACGGCGAGGTTTCGGAACTGGACCTGGAGCACTCGATGGGAGACCTGCGGCTGAGCGTCCGGACCGCGGTACGGCTCTCGGCCGACTCGGTCAGTTCGGCGACATTCGGCGAAGGCGGCCAGATTGACCGGCGCGGCGAGACATCGGACACGGATGCCCCGGCGCTGAGGCTCAGGGTCTCGACGACCATGGGCAGTACCCGTATCACCCGATACGACACCGCCGAATCAGACGGGGTGGCGACGTGGCTGCCGGCCCCGGCCGCGGGCGCCATCGTCCGCTGACCTCGCAAACCGGAGAGGCCGCGGATCGATGCCGACCCGTGGGCGCCTAGGACACTAGCCAGTCTAGGAGGGCGCGGAAAAACGATCTAGGGCGGTTTCCTGTCGAGGTGTTCGGCTGGCAAGGCGCGACGAGGGAGCAGCCAGGCGGGCTGTGACCGAGGAAGCAACGCCGTTCAGACGGGCACCTCGGCAGGAAATCTAGAAGACGTGTAGCGGCGGGGTGCCTGCGGGCAGGAGCCCGAGGCTGGCGGCCTGCCGGCTCAGCATCTCCAGAGCGGCGCGCCCAGTGACGCCCAGGTCGGCGGTCCATTCATTGACGTACAGGTCGACGTGCTTGAACATGACCTCGTCGGTCAGTTCTTGTGCGTAGGTTCGCATCGTCGAGATGGTGTCTTCGCGATGGGCAATCGCGTAGGCGAGCGAATCGGCCAACACGGTGGTGACGGTGGCAATCGTGTCTGACGGGAGTCTGGAGCGGGCGAGGATGCCGCCCAGCGGCAGCGGGGTCGCGGTCTCTCGCTCCCAGACCTCGCCGAGATCTTCGACCAGCGTCAGACCGTGCTCACGCCAGGTGAACCGACCCTCATGGATACAGACGCCGAAGTCGGCGGCGCCGCGTGTAAGAGCCGGCATGATGTCCGAGAACACGACCTGCTCCAGCGTGCCCTGGTCCGGATGAAACAGTTTGTATAGCAGGGTCGCCGTGGTGTGCTCGCCTGGGCACAAGACCCTGGCCTGACCCGATCCACCATGCCGCCGGCGGGGTGTGCCTGGATGGTCGGCGGCCGTGGCCGCCAGCAGCAGCGGCCCAACCCCGAATCCGAGGGCGGAGCCCACCGGCAACACACCCAGGTCGCCGGCCAGATGGAGCGCCGCGTGAAAGCTCGCTTTCGCGACATCGAAGTCTCCGGCGAACAGCCGGCGGTTCAGTTCTTCGACGTCCAGCAGCTCGACCCGGAATGCCAGACCACGCAAGTTGATCCGTTGCGTCAGGATGGCGTGGAACGTGAACGTGTCGTTGGGGCACGTCGAGATCCCGAGATGTATCGGTGTCACGGGCGCGTGCCCCACGTGGGTCGGGCGATCAGGTCGTTGGCGATCAGCCAGGCGGCGTCGAGGGCTTCGGGGATGCGCCAGTGCTCGAACCGCCGGTCGCCGACCTCGTTGGAGATTCCCCGAGCGATGGCCAGGGGCACCTCCGCCAGACGGCACGCCAGGGCCACGCTGAACCCCTCCATGTCTTCGGCCGTCACGCCAACATATTGGCCATGGCGTTGAGCCGCCTCATCAGTAGAGGCGGACGCCGTGCAGCATGTCAGTAACGGTCCGGAGGCGGTCGGCACCGGAGCGGCCAGGGACAACTCGTCCAACGCCGGCGGCGGTTGCCCGGCTCGCCACCAGTGGTGAAAACCGAGTGTGGCGGCTGAGACGAATCCCGATGCCACCCCAACCCCCACGCCGTGCATCGTGACGCTGGGGAAGATGGCCGCTGATTCGACCGGCAAACCGACCGGCTCGTAGGTGCCCGCCATGCCGACCAGGAGCACGCGGTCCGGTTGGTGTCGTGCGATCAGGGTCGCGGCCCGAGCCGCGGCGGCGACCGGGCCGAAACCACACAACTCGCACAGAGCGTCGACACCGAACCCGGGCTGGCGCGCGAGATGCCGACGTTCCTTCTCGGTCGGCACCAGGACCAGCGTGGAAGGAACTTTCACCACGGGCGGCTAACCCTTGGTCTCGCGCCGGGCCACGCCGCTGGCCCTGGCCGCCTTGGCGACCGCCTTGGCCACAGCTTCCACGACCGCCTTGTTGAAGACGCTCGGGATGATGTAGTCCTCGTGGAGTTCGTCGGCTGGGATCACACCGGCGATCGCATAGGCGGCGGCTCGTTTCATCTCGTCGTTGATCGTGGTCGCGCGCACGTCCAGCGCGCCCCGAAAGACACCGGGGAATGCCAGGACGTTGTTAACCTGGTTCGGGTAGTCTGAGCGGCCGGTCGCCATGATGCGGACATGCGGCGCGGCCTCCTCGGGCATGATCTCGGGGGTGGGATTGGCCATCGCGAACACGATCGCATCCCGATTCATCTTCTTCAGCATCGGGACCGTCAGCACCCCGGGCGCCGAGAGACCGATGAAGACATCGGCGCCCTCGATGACGTCGCCCAGAGAGCCCCGTTCATGGTTCGGATTGGTGTGGTCCGCGTACCACTGCTTCATGAAGTTCATGTGTCCGCTGCGACCGGAGTAGATCGCGCCGCTTCGGTCGCAACCGATCAGGTTCGTGATGCCGTAGTCCATGAAGATCTTGCTGACCGCCACCCCGGCGGCGCCGACACCGTTGAAGACCACTTTGAGGTCGCCCGGTTCCTTCCCGACCAGCCGGAGCGCATTGATCAGCGGCGCAAGTGTGACGATAGCCGTGCCGTGCTGGTCGTCGTGGAACACCGGGATATCGAGCCGTGCTTGCAGTTGTTCCTCGATCTCGAAGCATCGCGGGGCCGCGATGTCCTCCAGATTGATCCCCCCGAACGCGGTCGCCAGGTGGCTCACGGTGTCGACGATCGCGTCGGTGTCGGTGGTGTCGAGAGCCAGCGGAAATGCGTCGACGCCGGCGAACTCCTTGAAGAGCGCGCACTTGCCCTCCATCACCGGCATGGCCGCGGCAGGCCCGATGTCGCCGAGACCCAGGACGGCCGTGCCATCGGTGATGACCGCGACCATGTTCTTCTTGATGGTCAGCGAGTAGGCGTCTTCAGGGTGTTCGTAAATCGCCATGCACACCCGCGCGACCCCGGGGGTGTAGACCATGGAGAGATCGTCCCGCGTGCGGATGGGCGATCGACTGACTACTTCGATCTTTCCGCCCAGATGCAGGAGGAAGGTGCGGTCCGAGTGATGAAGCAGCGTGAAATCGCCCAGCGCTCGGATGCCGTCGAGAAGGTCGGTTGCGTGGCCGTCGTCCCGGCAATTGATGGTGAGGTCTCGAACCATCATGCCGTCGCCAACGGAGACCAGGTCGACCGAACCGATATCGCCGCCGAGCCGACCGATTTCCGAGGCGAGGCGGCCGAGCATGCCGCTGTCGTTCTTGAATTGGACCCGGAGCGTCAGACTGTGGCTGACGTGCGGTGTGTCACCCATTCGGCTACCTCGTCCCTACTAAGACCGGGCTGCGCCCTGAACCCCACGCGTCCGCTCCGTGGGGACCCCGAGTGCCCCACTTCCGCGGCCGCGGGCGCGCATTGTCGCGCGCCCTTGCATCGTATCGCAGACTGTTCGGGACATGTCGCCGAATCAGGCCAGGGCATCTTCGATGACGACCGGCTGGTCAGGACATCGTGGAGACTCTCCGAGGGAGGATCACGCTCGAAGATCGTAGCAGCGGAGACGGGGGCTGGCCCCGGTCAAGATGTCGCGGGTGTTCTGCACGACATAGAGCAGCCCTCGACTGAGTACCGGGAGCGTCCATGATTCTTGCGCGGCCGCGAGCCAGCCCCGCGAGATTTCCCGGTACCCGTCGGGCGTCAAGTCGAGCCAAAGTAGGTGTCCCAGTTCGCCGAGGGCAAGAAAATCCCCGTCAACCGCCAACAGCGAGCCCCGTGCCGTGCCTACCGTGGCCTGTCGTTCCCGGTCACCCTGCGTGAACGTCTCGGTCCATTGCGGGGCTTCCCGCCAGACGACTCGACCGTCCGTCGCATCGATGCAGGCGAGTGACGCATCACCCTGATTGCGACCGTCGAACCCGTACAGGTGGCCGTCCTGGTGGATCGGGGTGTTGAAGTGCAACGCGAACTCCTGTGTGGTCCAGAGTATCTCCGGGGAGAAGTCGGGGAGAATTCGAACCAGCGCGCCGCCGGTGCGGTAGCTGGCCGACACGAAGACACGGTTGTCGAACACCACCGGGCAGGATGCGTTGACTGACTCGTAGGTCCGGCTGCGCCAGGGGAACTCGAAGTCGATGGCGCCGTCAGCCGGATTGATGCAGAGCAGACCGCCGGCCGGCGGCGTCGACTCGCCCCCAGCGAATACAAAGACCCGTTCCTGGCCGTGGACGACGGCCGGTACCGGCGACGCGTAGCCCGGACCCCAGTTCCCGGTGCGCCAGGTTTCTCGTCCGGTGGCGCCGTCGAACGCGACGACGCAGCGACCCTCCGGGGCGCCGACGTTGACGATCAGGCGGCCTCCGTGGATCAGCGGCGTGGAGGCGGTCCCAAAAAATTCCTGGCTGACGTCGTAGTCGTCGCGGAGGTCACGCGTCCAGATACCGTCGCCCGTCGCCAGATCGAAGCAGTGCAATCTGCCTTCGGCTCCCATCGCGTACACACGGTCGTCGCTGATGACGGGACTCGACCGCGGACCGTTGTTGTAGCCGTAGCGGTCGCGATAGGCGGTGGCGTAACGGAATTGCCACCGGATCTCGCCGGTCGACGAGTGCCGGTTCTCGACCACTTCCTGGTCGCCGACACGATGAAAAAACAGGAGGTGGTCGCCGACGATGGCCGGCGACGTGAACCCGGTGCCCTTCTCGACCTCCCACACCAGTGGCGGAGGCAGTTCCCGGCTGAGATGCGTTTCGGTGGAAACAGCGTTGTGCGTGGGGCCGAGGAATGACGCCCAGTCGTGCGTGATCGCGTTTGGAGCGAGCGGCTTTGGACCGGTGGCAGGCGATTGTGCCCAGGCGGTACCGGCGGCCACCGCGCGCCCAGCCAGGACTTGGAGCACAACTCGACGGGAGATCGTCCGCATGGCGGGACGCTTACTGTCGGGTGCAACGGACCCGCTCAGCCAGTGGCTGGCATAGCTCCGCCAGCCAGTCCAACTCTGCGGCTCGAACCCACCCCGGAAAAAAGCGACCAGGAGGCACCGGGCTCCCTGGTCGGCGTAGCAAAGCGCGCGAGCGCGCAGTGACTCAGCTGCCGAGCTTGACCACGTTCTCGGCCGCGGGGCCCTTGAGGCCCTGCACCACGTCGAACTCTACTCGCTCACCCTCGGTCAGGCTCTTGAAGCCCGAACCCTGAATGGCGGAGTGGTGGACAAAGACATCCTTTTCCCCATCATCACGAGTCAGAAATCCGAAACCCTTTGCATCGTTGAACCACTTCACCGTACCCGTATTAGCCATGTTCTTCCTACACGTCTTGTTCGTCGGAGATCGGTCTGACCGTGTACTGCCGACTACTTGAATGCGCGGCTGGCGCCGCGCGTGTGACGGCACCCAAAAGGGCGACGCCGTTACAGCTGCCACTAGCATACTCGAAAGTGTCGACCTGAGGTCAAGGGCGACCGGCAGAAAAGTGAGAGGTCAGGTTGGCCCCCAGCGGCGGGGCGGTGTCTCACGGCCTCGATGTCGCGCGCTATAATCCGATTCTCACTGGCCGTTCGAGTGCGTCCGCGTGAGACCGGAAGGAAGGAAAGCACGTGCCGACAGACGCCCCCAAGAGTGCCGTTGAGCTGGTGATGGAGCGCTTGCGGAAGCAAGACGCGACTGACAGCAGTGAGTCGACGCCGCTGACCGAGGACCAGAAGCTTGCGATCGCCGCCGCCAGGCGCAGTTACGAGGCGAACGTCGCAGAGGCGGAGATTCTGTATCGTTCCACGCTGGCAGCGACAATGGACCCGGAGGCCAGACGGCAACTCGACGCCAACTACCGTCGAGACCTGGCGCGGTTCGCCTCCACTCGTGATCGGAAGATTGGGCTCGCCCGCAAAGGCGATCAGGCGGGATGAAGATCGCAATCGTCGCCCTCACGCTGGTGAACTTCGCGCTGCTGGTGCCAGGCGTGACGCTCCCGATCTATAGCGTAACCATCACGACGTTGGTCGAGGCGACGATCATTCCGGACCCGGTCGAGGTCACGGTCTACGAGCAGACTCGGTCCATCCTCGGCACGGTGCAAGAGCTGTGGCGGTCGGCCGACTACCTGGTGTCGTTCCTGATCCTGCTGTTCAGCATCGTCGTGCCGGTGACCAAGGGCGCCATGCTCCTGGCGTCGATCTCTGGGGTGTCGGACGCCGTGAAGCGAAGGCTGGTGACGTTCGTGGACCTGATCGGCAAGTGGTCGATGGCTGATGTGTTCGTGGTGGCGGTGTTTCTCGCGTTTCTCGCGACGCGCGACCAAGCGCAGACAAACAGCTTCAATGTCCAGGTTCTGATCACTCAGGTCGATGTGGATATGGCCACCCACCTGACCTCGATACTCGGTCCAGGGTTCTACTACTTTCTGGGCTACTGCCTGTTTTCGGTGCTCTGGACGCAGGTGCTCAAGCATCAGCGGTCCGACTGAGCGCGGTCTGGCGACGCTGCCCGCTGTGCCCGCGGCGCTCGGCGAGCGAGGATTGGCGTCGGTATGTTGACCCTCTTCGGTGTCGTCACCCTCGGCACATTTCTCGCCCTCGTCCTGCGCCGGCAGACGTCTGTCCTGGTGGCGCTGATTCTGGTACCACTCGTCATGGGACTGGTGGCCGGCCTGGGGGCCGATGTCGGTGCGTACGCGCTGGCCGGTATCCAGAGTGTCGCCGGGACCGCCGCCATGCTCGGCTTCGCCGTGCTGTACTTCGGGCTCATGAACGACGTCGGGCTATTCACGCCGCTGATCCGGACCGTGGTACGGATCAGCCGCGGCGACCCCCGCAACGTGGTGGTTGGTACCGCGGTGGTTGCCATGCTGACGCATCTCGACGGAGCCGGAGCCTCGACGTTCCTCATCACGGTCCCAGCCTTGTTGCCGGTCTACCAGCGTCTTGGTCTCGACCGTGGCGTGCTCGCCGCCACCGTCGCACTGGCGGCCGGCACGATGAACATCATGCCCTGGGGCGGCCCGACGCTGCGGGCGGCCGCATCCCTGCAGACCGACGTCGGAGAGCTGTTCGGCCCGCTGTTGCCGTCGGTTGCTGTGGGCCTGCTCGGCGTCCTGGGGGTGGCCGCGTGGCTCGGACAGCGAGAACACCGCCGACTGGGCGACACGCTACCAGCCGCCATACCCGAGCTGCTCGAGCACGAGACGGCGCTCTCGGGGACTGAGAGTCCCTCGCCGGGGCTCTACGTCTTTAACGCGGGGCTGACCGTCGTCACGCTCACCGCCCTGCTGTTCGAGCTGTTACCACTGCCCATCGTGTTCATGACCGCGTACGCGCTGGCACTCGCTGTCAATCGTTCTGGGGTGTCGGCCCAACGTGAGCAACTGACGCGCCACGGGAGCGACGCGATGCAGATGGTGGCGCTCATCCTCGCGGCAGGGGTCTTTGCCGGTGTCCTGCGCGAGTCGGGAATGCTTGGGGCAATGGGACAGAGCCTGGTTGCCGGCCTGCCGACCGGG
>Ga0310124_10001207_pt1 | contig 18065 bp, 18 predicted proteins | sample CB11b_AW_Bot5_MG_FD_203507 | JGI IMG/M metagenome (GOLD analysis project Ga0310124, IMG submission 203507) | Marine microbial communities from Western Arctic Ocean, Canada - CB11b_AW_Bot5 | ecosystem: Environmental > Aquatic > Marine > Oceanic | place: Canada: Western Arctic Ocean | collected... | reverse complement strand
CAAGAAGGATGCAATCTTCTTCCAAATCAAGCGCCACACCACTTTTCAAAAACAGCGTCCCCGTAACGTAGCGGCCCCGAGGCAGACAAACAACGCCACCACCCATGGCAGTACATCGATCGATGGATTTTTGAATAGCATATGTACAAACAGTCTTTCCGTCACCGACCGCGCCGTATTCAATTGGATTGATCTGTTCCGAGTTAGCCATCACATCCTCATCTTTAGATTACTCATGAATTACAATTCATGCCCCACAATACCTGATGAAATTCTACACGATCTGACACTCAATGGCCGAAACAAGTCACCTCGTGGCAACCCTTAAGAAAATATTTCCCACGGGTTGGTATCGCTGCCACCCAACTTCGTTTCCTACAAAGAGCGATGACTATGGCAGGAGACGAGTCCCCGACAGACGGTTATAATGCCGCCACCTATGGAGGAAAGGATCAAACCCATGGAATGGCGATCATCCATAACAAACACCACTGCCTTCCTAGTAGTCATTCTAATTCATGGCTGCACGATGAACAGTGAAAACCTGCCACATGCCAGCCTCATTGAACTATTGCCATTATCTGATTATCCAAACATCAGCGTATCTGAAGATCTGCAATCCTCGTTAAGTTTTTCACCACCATCCAAGACATTTTCTCCAATGCGTCTGGGGGAAAACCCCACACACACTCCATCAATGCGGGTGAGCGTCCCATTCAAGTCCGTTGATGATGACAATATTCAACCCCTGTATTACCGCTTTTGGTTCTTCAACCAACTTGGCCATACCATTGGACAAGTCCCCGGTTTTACCCTTATGCAACTTAAACCGCAGATACAGGACTACCTGGAAGGCAGCACCTTTGACACCACAGCCACCGACTGGCGGCTCGAAATTCGATCCGCACGTTAGTGGCTGGAAATGCTTAAAAGTAGATGTTTACGCCCGAACACATTCGCGACCTGCTTGATCGTGTGGCAAGCAGAGAATTAGACGTTTCAGAAGCATTGGATGCTTTGCGTGCAATGCCGTTTGAACAAACTCCCCACGCCACGATTGACCATCATCGCCAGCTGCGTGATGGCTTTGGCGAAGTGGTTTATTGTGAGAGCAAATCTGCCGAACAGGTGGCACAGATTATGGCGAAGCTCGCGGATCATGGGCCACGCGTACTAGCCACTCGCGCAACCGATGAACAGTTTCAAGCTGCCTGCGCACTGGTCCCGGATCTCCATTATGACGAATCCGCACGGGCGATCTGGCTGGACCGCAACCCGCGATCCTCAACTGAAGTGTATCCCGGGACGGTGGTTGTTGCAGCTGGAACCAGTGATCTACCGGTCGCCGCCGAGGCAACACTCACATTAAAGCTGATGGGACATCAACCCCAATGCATTATGGATGTAGGAGTGGCCGGTTTACATCGTCTTTTACACCACGTTGAAACCCTTCAGGCTGCAAACGTGATCGTGGCAATTGCAGGCATGGAGGGGGCCCTGCCCAGTGTGATCGGTGGAATGGTAAGCGCCCCTGTGGTTGCCGTACCAACCAGTGTGGGTTATGGCACGAGTTTTGGGGGAATCACTGCGTTACTTTCCATGTTAAATACCTGCGCTTCGGGGGTAACGGTGGTTAATATCGACAATGGATTTGGTGCCGGCTACTTTGCAGGAACTGTTAACCGCAAGATTGTCGAGGCCGGAAGATGTTAACAATTGGGCTGAATGCAGATCCAACTGAAATGGATGCTATCGTGATGCGTATCATGCAACACCGAACCGATAAAGTAAGACAACCTGCTAGTTGATCGTTTTGGACGGGAAGGTATAGCGATGAATCAAGTTGTCTCAACTAAGATCAAACACCTTGAACACTGGTTCAACCGTTTCAAGTCGATCCTGGTGGCCTACTCCGGCGGTGTCGATAGTGCATTGGTCATGGCAATGGCACACCGCCAGCTCCACGAGAAGGTATTAGCATGTATCGGCGTCTCTCCCAGTTACCCCCGTCGCGAAAAAGAGCAAGCCATAACCATGGCCAAGGAACTTGGTGTTCCCTACCGCCTGATCGAAACAAGTGAATACTCTAATCCCAATTACATGGCGAATCCCAGTAATCGCTGTTATTTCTGCAAAACCGAATTGTTTAACCAACTTAAACGGGTCGCAGATAAAGAGGGATGGCAAGTAATTGTTGATGGCACCAATGCCGATGACACCGGTGATGACCGGGCTGGCATGAAAGCCGCCCACGAACGCGGTGTCCGCTCTCCATTGCTTGAGGTGGATATCAGCAAGGAGCAGGTACGAGCTATTGCGCATCGGCTGAAAATCCCAGCATGGGACAAACCTGCAATGGCCTGTCTTTCATCCCGTGTCCCACACGGCGTACCCATCACTCCCACCCTGCTACGTCAGATTGAACTGGCTGAAGACAGCCTTGCCGAAAAGGGATTCAAACAGTTTCGAGTACGTCACCATGGTGATTTAGCCCGCATTGAAGTACCCCAGGAAGATTTCCTGCGTGCACACGACCTCCGATCAGACATCGTGGCAGGTTTGCGCAAAGTCGGCTATCGCCACGTCTGCCTGGACCTTGCTGGCTTTCGATCTACACCATTGACGGATCGTGATGTGGTCTCGGTTACCGTGAAGGGAAAGGCATGATTGGTTACCTTGACCTGCCATCTGGTCTATCGGGCGACATGATGCTGGGATGTCTTATCGACGCTGGATGGTCAATTAATCAACTTGATCATATGCTTTCGGCACTCGGGATTGCACAGGCAGGCTGCCAAGTCAGTTCCCGGCCGGTCATGAAGGGTCCTCTTCGCGCCACAAAGGTGGATGTCAAAACACCTCCTCAACATGTTCACCGGAATTTGGGTGACATTCATCAGATTATCAATAAGGCCGACCTTCCGGAGGTTGTCCAAAAACGTGCCATAGGTGTTTTCACCCGTCTGGCACATGCGGAAGCAAAAGTACATGGAACAAGCGTAGACCAGGTCCACTTCCATGAAGTCGGCGCACTGGATGCAATCATTGACATTGTCGGCAGCGTCCTTGGCTTGCACGCACTGAACATCGACCGCCTATACGCATCACCACCAATGTTAGGCGCCGGGTGGACCAAGAGTATGCACGGACCGATACCACTGCCCGCACCGGCGACACTGGAGTTGCTTGCTGCCGTATCAGCACCAACCAGAGCGGCTGGCGATACAGCAAGCGGAGAGTTGCTTACGCCGACTGGTGCCGCATTACTGGCAGAACTAACGACTTTTGAACAGCCTGCAATGCAACTGGGTCGAATTGCAACCGGGGCAGGATCGCGCGACACCGAAATGCCGAACATTGCACGTTTATGGCTTGGTGACATCTTTGAAAATGGACCCATGATTCAGATCGAGACCAATATCGACGACATGAACCCGCAGCACTACGCCTCGGTAAGCGATCGTTTATTGACCGCTGGTGCCCGTGATGTATGGCTCACGCCCGTGCAGATGAAGAAGGGTCGGCCGGCCATTGTTTTGAGTGTACTGGCAGCCCAGGAACACGAGCAAGTTCTGGTTGACCTGATAATGCGCCAGACAACTACCCTTGGCGTACGGGTTGTCCCAGTCCGTCGGCACGAAGCAGTACGTGAAGAATCTTCCGTCGAAACGCCCTACGGTTCAGTGCGAACCAAACTGAAATGGATCGATGGCCAAATTATTGCAGCAGGACCCGAATATGATGATTGCCTGGCGATAGCAGATAACCTTGGAATTGGTGTCCGGCAAGTCTATGAAGCGGCTTTAACAGCAGCCCACAAAAGATTTCAGTTGGCTTGACACAATTAAACCTTATGAACATTACACGAGACCGATCCCAAGTTCGATTGCTTTACGGTCGTAAAGATCTATGCATTTCAGTGCCCCGGACGGCAACCACACTCACCAGCAAATCCATCTCGACACTGAAAAATCCAAACTCGGCTATTCGCAAAGCCTTGAATGCCCCCATTGGCACTGCCCCGCTTGCGGAACTGGTTCGACGCAGACAGCCCAAACAGGTGGCAATCACGATCAGCGACATTACACGACCCGTGCCAAATGAACTCATTGTGACGCCACTACTGGATGTGCTTCATGCGACAGGAATCCGGGATGAACAGGTCGTCATCATTATCGGCACGGGCATGCACCGTCCAAGCACACCACAAGAGCGTAATGAAATGCTTGGCGTTGACCTGCTGGAACGGTGTGAAGTCATCGATCATTGTGGCGATGACCCTGATGGGCTTATACAAGTCAGTCAGGATCCGCCCGTCTCAATTAATCAACGATTCGCAGAGGCTGATTTCCGGATCGTCACCGGGCTCATTGAACCGCACTTCATGGCCGGATTTTCCGGCGGACGCAAAGGCGTGTGCCCAGCCCTGGCGGACTGTACAACCGTACGGCGATTTCACAGCTTTCCAGTCCTGGCTGATCCGAAAAGCACAACTGGCCTGCTGGATGGCAATCCCTGCCACACCGAGTCGCTTCGTGTGGCCCGATTGGTTGGCGTGGACTTTCTCATCAACGTGACGATTGACCGCGATCGGAAATTGGCCGGTGTTTATTGTGGCGATCTTGAAAAGGCGCACCTGGTTGGCGCTGAACAGGTTGGCATGTGGAATTCAGTTCAGATTGATCGGACTTACGATCTGATTGTCACCCACGGCGGTGGTTACCCACTGGACCAAACTTTCTACCAAAGCGTCAAGGGGATCGTGACGCCGCTACCTGCCATGCATGATCAGACAACCGTGCTCATCACCAGTCACTGTGGCGAAGGAATTGGATCACCGCCCTACACAAAGACCATGATGCAGTGGGGTCAAGATTGGCGTGGTTTTATTCAAGCAATATCCACCTCGCATCATGTAGTGAAGGATCAATGGCAATACCAAATGCACGCTCGAGTATTGGCCAAGATCGGGGTGGAACAACTTCGATTTGTGACTGATCAGATTGATACCAATACATTAAAGCAACTCGGCGTTAATCCAGTTCCAGGCGATAGCCCGGCCGAACAGCGTTGCCAGCAATTCATCGACAGATTTATTAATGAGCACCCATCGGCTTCCATTGTGGTTTTCCCGGAAGGACCCTACACCTATCCATTGTCCCCTGATTTTCTTCAGGGCACACCCGAAAGCAGTGTGGCGTGACGGCACCCAATCATAATCACAACATGGCACGCTTTGCTGAATTCCCTGGTTTGGGGCGGGTATGCCGATTGGGACTCGCCACGCGGGCAACACATCCCTGGACCTTCAATCCGTGAATGAAGCAATTCGTCGCGGCATCAATTACCTCAACTGGTGTGGGCATGATGATGGACTTAGCCAGGCGATCGCATCGATGAACAAGCAACGACGCCAAGGACTCTTTGTCGCCGTGCAACTGTCCGCCCGAGATCGCAGCGGTGCCGAACAAGAACTGACCGATTTCTGCGACAACTTAAAACCGATCACATCGACGTTGTCACGTACTACTACGTGGAACATGAAGACGAATGGGGGCGGACCCTGGCTCCCGATGGCGCGGCACAAGCCTTGCAACGGGCCAAATTGAATGGGCGTGTACGGTCCATCGGCCTAACCAGCCACCAGCATTATTTGGCTGCAACAATTGCACAAAGCGGTCAGCTTGACATGCTCATGGTCCGCCACGACGCAGCTCACCGGGGTGCAGGACAGGATGTGTTCCCAATCACCAAACAACGATGCATGCCAGTAGTCATCTTCACGGCCCAACGGTGGGGAGCATTGATGAAGACCACACCAGATAATCCGCCCAATCATCAACCACCAATGGGGACGGCATGGTGTCGCTTTGTCTTCTGCCACGAGCAGGTAACGGTGGCCATCATGGCGCCCAATGGATGTGATGAACTCGAACAGAACCTGCAGCTATTAGATGATTGGCATAGTTTGGACGCAGATGAGTTTCAGAAAATACGTGCTCACGGTGATCGTGTTCGCCGACACGCCGGTCACTTTGTGTGATTATTCTGCACCGCAGGCTATGCTTGAAAATCTCAATGCAATGGATGGCACCACCCGCCAAACGTTCTTATGGTCGGATCTACTCATTTACTCCACCACAATCGTCGCCTTATCAATCCTGAGTGGCTTGGATGTTGTGCCATCGCGACTGCCATACTCCTCAAGTTCCTTGACGGTATCCATTCCGGAAACCACCTCGCCAAAAATAGAGTGCTTGTCATCGAGCCAATCAGTGGGCATGAAAGTTAGAAAAAACTGGCTCCCATCCGTACCGGGCCCCGCGTTGGCCATACTCAACAGGCCCGCCCGGTCATGCCGAACAGAAGAATCAAACTCACCCTCATATTTGTACCCTGGACCACCGGTGCCTGTACCCAGCGGGCAACCACCCTGTGCCATGAAGTCGGAAATCACGCGATGAAAGCTGAGCCCGTCATAAAAGCCCAACTCCGTAAGATAGATGGTGCTCGTGACGTGCATGGGAGCCACATCGTGCATTAGCTTAATCCGGATCGGTCCGATGTTAGTTTCCATCACCCAATAGTAATTCTGGCCCTCGTCAAATGACACGGGGGTTGGCTTGGGCAAACCCAGGCGCCATCGTTGGGAGGTATGGTCGATATTGTTTGTTTCGATAAAGTTACGGATCTGTGTGAGGGCATCTGTGGACACGCTATTCCCTTCGGTTGGAGGTGATAATTGGAACCCCGTAACCTCGCCAGCTTGATTCATATTGGGATTCGGACGATCCGATTCACCGCAGTTTGGCAATACGATGACCAGGCCGACCACCATCGCACCCAGCAACCAACGCGGGAATCTCAACAAAAGTCCTCTGGCATACATCTGTTGTTTATGGATCCAGGCAACGCAAGGGGGAACACACACAGCAACACAACAGCTGCCGTTATAGCACAAATCAGATCTAATGTTCCCCTCAGGCACCTCTTGGCAAGCCGACAAAGTAGATCCGCTTTGGTCCACGACTACCATTTGAAATTAACAGCAGGATATTTTTCCAACCAAATTGGCGCCGCACCCAAATCTTGGCAGACTAGAGCAGCATGATGTGGCAAGAAATATGGAATGAAAGTCTATTTGAGATTGCTGACGGGCAGTCGATCAGCGGCAGCCAGATCATCCTGGCATGTGCGCTGCTCTTGTCAGGTGTTGTCCTTAGCCTGCTCATCTCCCGCCTGATCGAACACCGGCTTAACAAAACACGGATTGATCGAGGCCTTGCGCACACGGTCCAGAAGGTCCTGTTCTATGCCATGCTGGTGATTGTGACGCTTACCGTGTTGCATATGCTTAATATCCCAATCACCATGTTTGCCGTGGCAGGAGGCGCCCTGGCCATTGGTGTAGGTTTCGGTGCTCAGAATATTATCAACAATTTCATCAGTGGTTGGATACTCACCGCCGAACGTCCAGTACGAGTAGGCGATCTGGTAGAGGTGGGATCAAATCTTGGCCTTATCGAATCGATTGGCACACGTTGCACTCACATCAGGCGAACTGATGGGGTTGACATGATGGTCCCTAATAGTGTGATCCTTGAACACACCGTGGTTAATTGGACACTTATTGACCACGATATCCGAACATCTGTTCGTATTGGTGTGCAGTACGGGTCACCCACCGACCAAGTTGCCAAGTTATTGCGCCAAGCTGCAGATAGCCATGATCAAATTCTGGATTCGCCAGATCCAATAGTCATATTTGAGGATTTTGGGGATAACGCGCTTATTTTTGATGTGTTTTTCTGGTGTCATGTGGAATCCGAAATGGCGCTACGTCTGATACGCAGTGACTTGCGATTCCATATTGACAAGCAATTTTTTGATGCAGGAATTGTCATTGCCTTTCCACAACAGGACACACACTTGGATACACCCGCACCGCTTGATGTCCGATTGGTTTCAACTTCCAACACCGGTACGGGATCCATTCATCAACATGATTGACTGACACCATATCACGCCCTGCCCAATATATTTCCAACCTAACCTACAATCATAAACGCCCAGCAGTCCACATTATCCCACCATTTCCCCCTTTTTTGGTTGCATATATCCGCCCGTTTGTTATGTTGCCCCTAGTGATCGACAGGTATCCATGCTGTTGTGCGGCCACCTGCACAACAGCGCGGATCAAGAAGAGGAAGTGTGGTGATTGGCCTGCGGAATCGACCCTTGATCGATTAGAACCAGACACACCATGTGTGTTCATGCAGGGCCAAAATTCCACCGCGGACGCGCCGCCGTAATGGGCTAGCCTTTTTGTAGAAAAGGCGGCGGGTGACTGATCATGCCACTGTCAGGTCTGCAACGGACCTAACGGGAAGGCAGTCAACCCAGCAAAAGTCCTAAGCCGGAAGACCTGCCTGTTGAGACCGACGTGTGTCCTCGCGAAACGGGGCGCAGCCGGCTTGACTGTTCAATTCCTACAGAACAGCACCAGCCCAAGCTGCTTGATCCCTTTCGTCAGGACGAAATTATTCTTGTTCTGTGGAGAAACACTCTGCGCGAATCAGGGGATGGAGGCAAACGATGGGTAAGGCGAATCAAGTATGGGCAGGAACATTGGCGCTAAGTGCCACTCTGTCAGCGCTACATATCGCGGTTGCAGCCCCGGAGGTTCTTCTTGATGAAACATTTGGTGATGATCCAATTTTACAGTTGCGAGCTTTCGTAGTTGATGACCGGGTACCTGATTCACGGTTCAGCCATTCGGCCCAAGATGCTTCACTGACTACCTTCTATCACTCAGGACTACCAACCACAAAACTCCGGTGGCCTTTGCCGCGGACTCTCAATGAACATGACAGTTTTTCAATGATCATCAGCTATAAAATCCTAAACGACGTCCATTATGCGGCGGACAACACGGGTGGTTTGTCCCAGATTTCCTTTGGACTAGAAAACAGTATGACCACGGGATCCAATCGAACCGGAAGCCTCGATTCAGGATATGCCAGCGACACCTATGACCTGATCTCATTGGATTACTTCCCAACGAATCACCCTGACTTTGATACGGTCACCCTTACACCCACGGCAATTGCCAGCCAGGGATTGAATAGTCAGGATGCTTTCCATGGATTCTTTGCCCCGTTTGGATCCGAAAGTGTTATCACCGAACCACTTGAGGTTGGCATACTCGACTTGGATACAACATACACGGTCACAATGGATCATGATGGCTCGACCAGACAAGTAACCGTCACCCTATCCGATTCATCTGGGCCAGTTGTCATCAATCAACGCGGTCTAAGTGGCGCCACGGGGGGTGGCGACGGGGATATATTCACCATCCAGCATGATCTGCAAGCCGAATTATCAGTCGATACATTCTCACTTCTGTTATGGGCTGATGGCTTTGATACTCAATTCAGCAACGCAGGTGCACACTCACTAATTGCTAACGTTGCATTCAACCATATAAAGGTTGCCTTGGTGCCGGAACCGGCCAGTCTTGGACTTGCAATAGGCTTGGCAATAACCCTGCTTTGCAACAGAACGACCAGACAGCAAAACACGTGTGTGTAACTATATCACATGTGCTGATGGCTTTAGATTGGACCCTCCCGTGAAGTATCGAGCAAAGGCATTCACGCTGATCGAATTGATGGTTTCTGCCACAGTCATCACCCTACTCATAGGCCTGCTCCTTTCGGCAGTTGGCGCCGCTCAGCGTAACGGGCAACGAGCGGCCTGCCTCAGCAATCTGCACCAGGCGGGGCTCGCCACCTCCATGTATCTGGCTGAATACAAGGGGCAATTCTGGCGATACTTTTCAACCATCCCTGATGGACGATTATGGTGGTTTGGCTACGAACCGAACGGCCCCGGCCATGGAACCGGACGTTCGCTAGATACCAATCGTGGTGTTTTAAGTGCATACCTACAAGCCAGCGGCAATGAACTACAGTGCCCCACTTTCCCGTATGACGACCCGCAGTTTTATGCCAAGTTTAACCGTCGAGCAGCTAGCTATGGCTATAACCTCAAACTAGGCTCAGCAAGCCAGTCACGAGACCCCAGGCATCTCGATCATTTCATGGGCCGTGCCCATCGTGTGGTTGTCTTTGCCGATGCAATCCACTTCGACCATAACCCCGGCTTCAACGAAGGGCATTACATCACGGTCAACCCCAATGTACGCGTACGATCTGGCTATGCTCATTTTCGTCATGATCTGATGGCACATGTGCTGATGGTCGATGGCCATGTTGAATCGCAGACTCATCAAGGGCAATACCATCGCGAAGTAGCTGGCGGTCTGGCAGCAAACCTCAAGTCACCTGATGGTTCTGATGCGATCTACGGCAACTGATATCATCGTTAGCAATGTGCAGTCGCTATCAACTGTCCGTACCTAAAAAGGATTTACGAGATGGTTTTACCATTCGCGAATAGCTGGGGTACGATGAATTACCAGACTACCTGAATTATGAATTCTTTCCCTCAACAGCCAAGGGGCATCGCAATGTTCCAATTATTTTTGATGGCGGTAAACATCGTGCATTGGATTGGTTGGGTTGGGGTTTTACGTCACCTTTCCCCAAGGGCAGCAGAGTGGTTTTAATACACGCAGCGAAACGATCCTTCACCGCCGCATGTGGCAACCACACTTGAACCATCGCTGCATACTTCCACTGACCAGAGCCGTCGAGTGGCAACACCAATTCAAAAAGACCACGGGCGAAATCGCCAAGACGCCCCATGTCATTCAATTGGGCCATGGCGGCCTGGGGGCGATCGCCGAAATATATGATCCCAAACAACGATGCTGCTCAATGCTCACATGCAGGACTAACCTATGGTGGCAGAAAATACATAATGCCGATCCAGACAATCCTAGAATGATCTGTTTCCTACAAAATCAAGGGGAAATTAGATCCTGGCTAAATCCGAATCAGAACATTCGATATATCATGCCACTTCTGAGACCTGCCCCAACAGATTGGTTCGAATGCCAACCTCCGGGTTCCAGGCCCAGCGGGCAGTTGAATTTGTTCTCCATCTGAATTTATTCCGCATAACATCCATGCAGAAAAACTCGAAACAGCATTCCCAAAATCGATGGCTTAGTAATGATGGTCGATCAAAACGACCCAGTTCTCAACCCAAACCGGGACTGAGCATCCTTGTCATAACCACAGGGGCCATTGGCCTTCGCTTGTTGCCAGGAAGCAACAAGCAGATCATTGACCCGCCCCCAGCCAATATCCTGACCATTGCTCTCTGCCCGGTTCGTACAAATCACATGAGTGCATATGGTTGCACCACACCCTTCATGAAGTCGCTGCTTGGTGAATCTGTGGTGCTTGATGACTGGTCTAGCCCATGGATTGCCCAAACCTATAGTGGACCGATGAGAAAACATATCGATTTTGATGCACAGACTATTAAACGACTTCGAACATTGGGATATGTGTAATAATCGTGCGACAAAGCACTGAATCAACGTCCAATGGAAAACACCCCACCCATTTCATACCCGCTCAAACCCGATGCACAACCTAATCCAATTACCTACTGGCAGTGGTCCTTCGTAACCGCGTGGTCCCTGATCATGCTTTGTCTGGTTGCCGCTCCGATAGGGCACGGTTTTTTTGCAACACCCCTTGGATGGCAATTTACAGGTTTTACCCGGGGCTTTCACCAGGACTACAACAGCTACCTCACCTGGATGCGCCAAGCATATGACGGGCATGTGTTATTTCGCGACATGTATACCACAGAACCGCACAGCCGCGCCTTTTTCCACCCCCTCTTCTGGTTAATGGGAATATCCGCAAAGCTTACAGGCCTGCCATTTCTTGCCATATGGTACGCAACACACGCAGCCGGGTGCGTCTTCATGATTGTGACCGCATACCGGTTTTTCGCCCTATTTACAGACTCAACGCGCACACGCATGCTGTCGCTCATCCTCGTCACCACAGTTTCCGGATTCGGCTACCTCACAGACCTGACCGGCGCAACAAGCCATTCCCACCGGCCTATTGATCTATGGATGGCCGAAGCCAATATCTTTGACGCCATGACGTCTTCGTTTTTCACGTTACCGATCGCCCTTGGCCTCATGCTGGCGGCTTGCGAAACGTACCTACGTTATTTACGCGGGGGGTGCACGCGGCATGCAGTCTACAGTGGCTTGATCGTACTATTACTCACAGCGACTCATCCATATGACGTCGTAACACTATTCTCAGTTTTGATGGTCTGGACAATGATGATGCGACCGTTCCGCCTCAAAGGAATCATTCTGGTCCTGATCATTTGCCTGCCATACTGCATGTACAGTTTGGCTGTTGTGAAGTTACACCCTGTTTTCTCAAACATTGTCTGGCGGTTACCAAGTCCAACCTTGAGGTCATATGTCATTGGGTTGGGGCCACTTGTAATACTTGGTTCAGCCGCACTGGTAACACCCTCCATCCAAAAACAAAACAGGCATGTTGGCCTGTTACTTGCATGGATATGTAGTGGCGTACTGTTACTACATGTACCAATCGGATTTGAACGTAAACTTCTGTGGGGCATTCAAATCCCCATTTCATTACTTGCCGCGATGCTTCTTAACTATGTCGGCTGCGCCATAATGAAACCAGGCCGCATACAACCTGTCATCGCAACTGTATTTGGCATTACCATTATCAGCGGGTCGGCCTTCGGGTCGGCGGTCTCTTACTTGCAACTGTTTGACCGGAATCGAGAAGGCCAATTCGGAGATTTTCTACCCAAAACCGCGATCAATGGCTTTCGTTGGCTCGAACAGCACGGCAAACCGACTGATGTCGTGATCTCAACCCCATTGATTAATGGGTATCTCCCGGCAAGAACCGGATTAACGGTTCCCGAGGGGCATTGGGCCCAAACCATCGACTGGAGATCGAAACGCCAGTTTTCCGCAGCACTCTTTGGACCACCCAAAACCATGAGCACACAGCAAGTTAAAAAACGGCTGCGTCAATTTAATATCCGTTTTATTCTCCTGGATGATGTCAGCGCAAAGAGATATGGCTTCATTGGTTACAACTTCACCTTTGAACCACTGGTTCAAGATCGCTACCAAGGTGACGGCTTTAGCATTTGGAAACTACATGGTGGATAGAAAATCTTGAAAATATTCCCATAAATTTCCCGCAACGTGTTGTAATGTGGGGCCAGGTGGGGTATTATCCCATTCCATGATGGTTATGGGGCAAATGCATCTTGGTATTCACTGGCACCCACGAACATACGATCGACTCCAAGAACCGGCTGGCGATCCCCGCCGAAATCCGTGCCCAGATCCAATCGGGAACTCGCGAGAATCTATCGCCGTCACTGATCTTTTTTGTCACGCTTGGTGAAGGCCCGTCGCTTTATCTATATACGGAACAGGGGTTCAATGAACGAGCACAAGAACTACTGGCAGCTGAAACTGATCCAGACCAGCTGCTGGCCTATGAACGAGTTTGGTTTAGTCTCTCACGGCGCGTTGAAGCGGATAGTTCGGGGCGTATCACGTTACCCGAACCGCTAATCGACCGTGCTAATTTGGACAGTGAAATTGTGTTGTTAGGGGTAAACGACCACCTAGAAATTCGCGACCGGACCACTTGGCGTACTTATGTCGAGCAGATTCTTACCGAGCAACCACAGATTTTGATGGATCCGCGCCGCGTGATGCGTAACTGATTGGAATAAACGTCGAAACAGGGCCTCGACAGCCTGATCGGGCGACAATGCCCAACTGTTAACTAGCGAAGGAAGAACGGATTCGCTTCCCGCAAGTGCAGTGTGCCAAAACCAACCTCGCTATTGTTCACGGAAGAACTGGCATAGGTCGGCGTACCTCGGACGTCAGTGATCGGATGGCCGCACTCACTCGGCTTCACGTTCTCTCCGATGGTTAAGGCACACAGCCTTACCGGGACCTTCGCTTTTTCCCGCTATCTGTTGCGTGACTACAGGGGCAAACGCGGTACAACGTGTATCCATGATGCCACAAACACCTTCCGTCATACCGCGACTTTAGCCATCTGATAAATCAGGCAACGCGGGTGACGCACCACCTTTCCACCCGTCTTGATCCGCTTTACAAGCAACGCTCAGCGGCAGCACATCATAATCAGGACGATGATGACGCCACCAACAACCCAATCCTAGAATGAAGTTTGATTCGATACCGCCAGCAGCCCCGCAGCCGCTTCAACCTGCTGACACATGGACAGCACTTCCGCGTCTTCCCAGTCATCACCAAAACTGCAATGTGACGAGACACCAGGGCCAATATCAATTCCGTGGAGCAACTGGATAGCTTGCCGCCCAAAGCGGTAGCTGCGACCCGACGCCATTACTCGATCCAGCACCTGCTGAACCGTCAGCATAAAGTCCCGACTAGCCTCAAACTGACCATCAATACAGGCCTGCCGCATCTTTTTAAAGGGTCCACCCCAAACATTGTAGTAGGTACCAATAGCACCGTGTGCACCTGAGAGAGTGGCATGACAATTCAATTCATCCGCACCGCTGTAAAGCAGAAGCCGATCTTTTGCAATCGAATGAATCAGCCCGAAAGAATAAAGATCATGCGAAGTCAGTTTCATCCCCACGACATTAGGAATGTCTAAAACGCGTTTGATATATTCCGCAGTTGACACAGCAAATCCACCTGACGATACCGCGTTGTAATAAGGCAAAAAGGGAAGATCGGTTGCCGAAGCAATCGAGTGGTAATGATGGAAATCCACATCAATGGTTGTGGGGAAAAAGATGGTGGGTACCGATGAGACACCCTCAACTCCTAGGTCTGCAGAATGCTTGGCCAGTTCTATTGCATCTGCCGTTGCGATTGCTCCAACATGAATAACAATCGGTAGCCGGCCATCATTGGCCTTCACCGTCAATTCAGCCACCTGCTTGCGAACATCCACCGTCATCCCCGGACCTTGACCAGTTGCGCCCAGCAGATAAATACCATCCAATTCTTGAGCAACAAATAGCTCAACCAGCTTTTCAATCATTGCTGGATTCGGGGAACCATCCGCAGTCAGCGGTGTATACATTGCAGGCCATAGGCCACCAGGGAGATCTCCCATTAGTTACATCCTTTCCAATAACCATGATCTAAGTCAACCCGTGATGGGATGCGACCAAACTATTGTAGCACGACAACGTAACCACCCCAAGCTATAATCCTTATCTAAAATGAAGATCAACCAGCTCAATCACACTGCATTGCCCGTCCAGAACTTAGAAAAGTCCTGCCGGTTCTACCAGGACGTCCTTGGCCTGGCACCAATTGCCAGGCCAGCCTTCAACTTCCCTGGAGCCTGGTTCGGGATGGGGGATCAGCAGGAACTGCACCTGATTTCAAAGGGCACCACCTTTGAGGTGCCATCCCTGGACCGCCACTTTGCTTTCCAGGTTGATGACATTCATGCATTCGCTGCTCACCTTCAAGAACAACAAATCGAATTTTTCGGCCCCAAATGCCGGCCCGACCGTGCACTGCAAATCGTTTTTCGCGACCCCGATGGACATGTCATTGAGTTATGCACGAAACCAAGCATCGCGTCTGACTGAGCTGTGACCGACCGAACAGCGTACGAGTCATTCTGGGATTCACAATATATGCAGCATTAAATCTCTGCCCCTGTTCATTGGAACTTGGAATTCATGATGTAAAGTCTTATTTAACGCCTAATATCTGGAACTTTACGACCCAACGCATTATTCGCCCCAAAAGATCTTGCCGCCTGCTGGTATGCATTGGATTTCCCCGATACACTCACCGCATGCCTCCCAACACCGTTCGGTGCGATGCACCACAACTGCGTCCGTCACTACGCATGGGTTCGGGCTTTATTGGTGGCGCAGTCTTTGCGGTGATTACGATTTCCTGCTTCGTTACTTTACCTTGGTCGGTTCAGCGATATGAGGGGGAAGCGGGCGATGAAGCCCAAGCGCGTTTGGCACCAAGCCTTACACATCCAATGGGTACCGACGAGTTGGGACGATCCATGTTATGGCGCTGCCTCCTGGGCGGTGCAATCAGCTTAGGTATTGGCATCAGCGCTGCTGCCATCGCCGTACTGATTGGCGTTGCGTGGGGCGCAATCGCAGGCCTTAGTGTGGGTCGAACCGATGCCATCATGATGCGAACAGTGGATGTTCTGTATGGTTTACCCTATGTGCTGCTTGTGGTTCTAATCGGTATAGGGCTGCAGCCACTGGTCGAACGGATGCTTGGCGGTTTACCCGCCGATATTGCCGCTGCGGTGGCAAATGTTGCAACCCTTTTGGTCGCGATCGGTGGCCTGAGTTGGATGACCATGTCACGTGTCATTCGCGGACAGGTCTTGAGTCTTCGCGCCCAACCATTTATCGAAGCAGCCCGGGCCTGTGGTGTGGGGCCAACGGGTATTCTTTGGCGGCATCTGTTACCAAATCTGGTTGGCCCGATCATCGTCTACGGCACCCTGGCGGTACCAACAGCTATTCTTGCCGAATCAACCCTTAGTTTCCTTGGCATCGGCGTTCAGGCCCCACTGCCAAGCTGGGGTAATATAGCCACCGAGGGAATGAGTGAATTGCACGGGCTGGCCGTTCCCGGCCGAAAGAACCAATGGTGGCTGATACTTTGGCCATGCTTGTTGTTAGGGTTGACCCTCATGGCATTAAACTTTCTGGGTGATGCGTTACGGAACCGGCTAGATCCACGAAGCAGGGTAAATACCGCATGAAGACTTTGCATACCATTCGGTTGATTATCATTGTCCTCATGGGAATGCACGCTGGGTGCGGTCAGGAGGCGGCTCCGCCCTCTTCCAGTCCAGCGGGACTGGTGGTCCGTTACAGCACGTTAAGTTCTAAGATTCGTGGTTTGGACCCGATGGACATTGGCGACACCACATCAAGTGCAATCGGTGGAAACATCTTTGACTGTCTTTACCAATACCATTATCTAAAGCGCCCCTACCAGTTGATCCCAAACCTTGCGGCCACAATGCCCACTGTGAGTGAAGATGGCCTGACCTACACCATTCCCATTCGAGACGATGTGGTTTTCTTTGATGATGAATGTTTTAAAGCAACCTCGGGCAAAGGGCGAACACTCACTGCCGCCGACTTCATCTATGCATGGAAACGTATCGCCAATATCAAAAACGTATCGAAAAACTGGTGGATATTTGATGGCCGCATCGTAGGCTTTGATGAATTTCGAGAATACACCAAAACGATAAAAGACAAAGCCAATGTCGACTACTCAAAACCCGTCAAAGGCTTGGTCGCGTTAAATGACCACCTGCTGCAGATCAAACTCAAAAAACCATGGCCACAGATGCAGTTCATGCTTGCGCATTTACCCACAGCACCCGTTCCACATGAGGCAGTCAATCATTACGGTGAAGAAATCCTGAATCATCCTGTCGGCACCGGGCCCTTTATATTGGAAGATTGGAAAAGAGGCAGCAAAATCATCCTTTCACGAAATCCAACTTTTCGTGATGATCGCTATCCAAGCGAAGGCGAACCAGGTGACAAGGAGGCGGGATTGCTCGAAGACGCAGGCAAACGACTTCCTTTGATCGATCGTGCAGAATTCCTGGTGATCCAAGAAGACCAACCTCGCTGGCTCAAATTCATGGCTGGCGATCTTGACGTTGCCGGTATTCCCAAGGACTCATTTGACAAAGTCATCAATACAAATCGGCAATTGACACCCGAAATGCTGGCCAAGGGAATCATTCTTACAAAATACCAGACGCCTTTGACACTCTGGTACGGCATCAATATGGAAGATCCCATACTTGGAACTAATCTCCCACTGCGACGTGCCATGAATCTGGCCTTAAACCGCAAGGAATATATTCAACTTTTCGCAAACAACCGAGCCATTCCGGCCCGCGGCATCCTGCCGGCCATGTTCGGTGATTTCAATCCAGGGCTCGTCAGCCCATACATCAACTATGACCCCAAAAAAGCTAAACAGTTGTTGGCCGAAGCACAGCGCATCCATG
>Ga0310124_10001206_pt1 | contig 18066 bp, 20 predicted proteins | sample CB11b_AW_Bot5_MG_FD_203507 | JGI IMG/M metagenome (GOLD analysis project Ga0310124, IMG submission 203507) | Marine microbial communities from Western Arctic Ocean, Canada - CB11b_AW_Bot5 | ecosystem: Environmental > Aquatic > Marine > Oceanic | place: Canada: Western Arctic Ocean | collected... | reverse complement strand
CGATAGCAACGTCGTGATTCTCAAGGGCTCGGAGCTGGACACGAGTCATGGCCACTTTCTCATATACGGGGTGACCGAGGACCTGGCGAATCGGGTCGACTTCTCCCACGTCGGAGTTGACGCCATAGGACTGATGCAGGCGGCTGACGAGTGCGGAGCCATCGCCGTGCCTGCCCATCCGGGACGGTTCGGGGTCGGTCTGTATGAATACTACGACGACGGCAACGACTTGAGCACGGTCCGGGTGGTCGAGCACCTGAACGGCAGCAACCGCCCCGGGGAGCAAGAGCGAGCGGAGGAGCTAATCGAACGCCACGGCTACTCAGGCACGGGCGGCAGCGACGCTCACTTGGTGAGCGCCATCGGTACCTGCATGACCGAGTTCGAGCGCGAAATCTCTGACGAAGGCGAACTGGTAGAACATCTTAGGTCCGGGGGATTTCGGGCCGTTCGGCTCGAGGATACCGGGGAAACCATCTAAGGAGGAGCATGTGACAACTGACGACGACGAAATCCAATACAACAAATCACTGCTGGGCGTCGAACACGAGGTTGGAGTCTTCGAGGTTACCAAGGAAAAGATCCTTGGGTTCGCCATCTCCACGGGTGAGACCGATCCCGTGTTTATCGACGAGGAGAAGGCCAAGGAGTCGAAGCACGGCGGGTTGATCGCCCCTCCGACCTTCTGCAACATCTTCGCCGGGGACATCAAGCGACCGGACATTGGGCTGGAGTTTGGAGACCTCGGCTTTCATGCCGGACAGGCCATCGAATACAAGAATCCCGTCCGGCCTGGGGATACGCTGACCGCGAAAACCAAGCTCAAGGAGGTCTACCCGAAGACCGGGCGGTCGGGGAAGATGGTCTTCGAGGTCTGGGAGACGAGCTTTACCAATCAGCGGGGAGACACGGCCGCCACGGTGCGGGAGTCCTTCGTGCACAGGAGCAAGACCTAATCATGACTTCGGAGACGCGCTACTACGAAGATGTCGACGTGGGCGACGATATCGGCCCCATCGAAAGGGCAATCGACCACGGGCAGGTCGTGGAGTTCGTAAAGGCTTGGACGAACGACACGAAACCCACAAGGTTCAACGACCCCGAGACGGCCGCAAACGAAGGCCTGGCGGGGCCGATCGTACCCGGTATGATGACGATGGCCTTCATATCGCGGCTACTGACCGAATGGGCACCGGGTGTGAGCCTGAACACGCTCGACGTCGTGTTTAGGCAGCTGGTCCTACACGATGTCGTACATACGCTGAGCGGTATAGTCACAGACAAAGGGATGATCGAGGGACGGTCCGAGGTGCAGTGCGATGTCTTCCTTGCAGACCCTGAAGGCACCCGCTTGATCATCGGTAAAGCGATCCTGGAGCTGCCTTCCAGGGAGGGCTAGCTATAAGCTGACGAAGGGCGTACCAAGACCGGCGTCAATGTAGCGCCGCTTGGTCGTGACCCGCCCCACCAGACCCTTCGCTCCACTCACGGTGACATCGTGCGGCTCGGGATGACGTCGGTGGAGCCATGGTGACATCGGCATGTCATTCTGAGTCCGGCAGCGCCGGAGGAAGAATCTGGTGGTCGGGGGGTGGTCCCATGGCCCAATACTACGTGTACTTCCTGACCAATCACATGGGCACCCTGTACACGGGCGTGACCAACAACCTCGAGCGCCGAATGTACGAACACCGGGAAGGGCTGGGCGGTGGATTTACCAAGAAGTACAACATCTCGAAGCTGGTCTATTACGTAGCGACCAACGATGTTCAATCCGCGATTGCACGAGAAAAGCAGATCAAGGGTTGGCGTCGCAGCAGAAAGGTCGACTTGATCGAGTCAGCGAGCCCCTCTTGGCTTGACCATAGCGCCGATTGTAGCGCCCCACCGCCAGACCCTTCGCTCCGCTCAGGGTGACATGGTGGGCTCAGGGTGACATCGTGGCCGGACGGTGAAACAGCATCCGTCAGTGCGTACCGTAGGAGCGGTTCGCGAACTTTCGCGAACCGCTCCTACGGTTTTTACAGGAACGCCGGATTACAGCATAGCGGGTCCGAGTGGCAATCGGGCGGGCACCCCGTGAGCATGACCGGCTAGGGCGCCATCATCGTGCCGCCGTTCAGGTTGATCGACTGGCCGTGTATCCAGGAAGCGGCCTCGGTGCATAGGTAGGCGGTTACGCCACCCACTTCCTCGTCGGTCCCCGCCCTCCGTATCGGAATCTGGGCCTCCATATTCTTCCACTTCTCTCCCCGGCCGATGTCATCGACGCGAGACGTATCGACAGCGCCCGGACAGACGCAGTTGACGTTTATGCCGTACGGGCCCAGCTCCTGAGCCAGCGACTGGGTCATCCCCACCTGAGCGAAGCAGGCGGCGTTGTATGCAAGGGCGTTTGCCCCTCCCTGTTTGCCCGCCCCGGACGAAACGAAGACTATGCCCCCACCCTCCCCCTGCTCGATCATGGCCTTGGCCGCCTCTCTGCTACAGAAGACGCCTCCATTGATCTTCACATCCAACACCTTCTGCAGTATGTCGGCGTCCAGGTCGAAAACGGGCACCCTGTCCGGCCCGCGAGCGAATGCCGCGTTGTTGACCAAAAAGTCGACTCGACCGAACTCCTCCACAGTGCGGGCCATCATGCTCTTGACCTGGTCTTCGTTCGACACGTCGACTACGAGCGGAAGGGCACGTGTCCCCAAGGCGCGGACCTGTTCCGCAGTGCTCTCGATATCGCGCCAGCCGACCGCCTTCTCGTCGTCTGGATACCGCGCAGGGTCCCGGCCCGTGCCGGTTACGACAACATCGGCGCCCAGCTTAGCGAACGCGATAGCGGCCCCACGGCCTATTCCTCTCAGCCTGCCGGCCCCGGTGACGATCGCTACTTTTCCCTCGAACTCAGGCATCTGGTCCCTCCTCTTGGTCGTTTTGGAGCTTCTCAGTGAGCCAGCCGCGGAGGAGCTCGTGCACCTCATCCTTGCATTGCCTTAGTCCGTGGCCCGCGCCGGGATAGATGACTAGCTCCTTGGGTTCCCGCGCCCATCCGTAGATGGCCTTGGAACATTCTACAGGCAGGTTCCTGTCGTTTGCTCCGTGGACCAGCAGCAACGGCCTGGGTGATACGTCGGCCACATCTCTTGCTCCCAGGGTCTGGCTCGAAAGGGCCACGACGGCCTTCACGTGCGGGCTCCGAGGTGCGGCCGAGATGACGACCGCTCCGCCGAGCGAATGGCCGATGAGCGCCAGATTATCGTATCCGGCGGAGTCCAGATATGCGACGCCGGCCAGCGTGTCGTAGACGCACTCATCGAACTCCGTCGGATGGCGATAGTTGACTCTCAGAGACGCGATCTCGCCTTTCAGTTCCTCCGACATGGAACGATAGATGGATTCGGCGGGCCCATCGAATCCGCCCCGTATCCCCCAAACCCAGACTATCGCCCTGCGAGTGGCGCCGTCCTCGTGCAGAATGGCCTGGATATCGCCGCGCTCCGTGCCGATGAGCCGGCCTCTGCCCGGCTGGCCGTCCGGGGGTTGCCATTCCGAGACGCTGTTGATCATCATGACTCGCGTAGGGACAGACTGATGCCTGCGCTGTCTTGCCCGCTCGGAGGGCGCACAGGCAGGCGCGCCCCTACAGGTCCGGGCGCATCCGGTGCCATTCTGTGGCCTGTTCGTAGGCGTAGGCCACGCGGAACAGGGTCTCCTCACCCAGAGGAGGGCCTAAGAACTGGAGTCCGACGGGCAGTCCGTCGGCGATGCCGCCAGGGACCGAGATGGCGGGGATGCCCGCGATGTTGGCTGGCATCGTCAAGATGTCGTTCAGGTACATCTGGACGGGGTCCGCAGTCTTCTCTCCGAGCTTGAACGCCACGGACGGAGACGTCGGAGTCACCAGGGCGTCAAACCGCTGAAAGGCATCTCGAAATTCCTGAGCAATCAGCGTCCGCACCTTCTGGGCCTTCAAGTAGTAGGCGTCGTAGTACCCGGCCGAGAGTGCGTAAGTGCCAAGCATGATGCGCCGTTTGACTTCGGGACCGAATCCGTCCTGGCGCGTCTTGTCGAGGGCATCCCACATCCCATCGGCCTCGGCCGCTGAGTACCCGTATTTCACGCCGTCGTAACGGGCGAGGTTTGCCGATGCCTCGGACGGCGCGATTATGTAGTACACAGCGAGTGCATGCTCAGTGTTGGGCAGAGAGGTCTCCTCGACCTCGGCGCCCAGCTCCTCGAGGACGCCGATCGCTGTCCGTACGGCCTCCTCGACGCCTGGCTCCAGTCCCTCGACGAAGTACTCCGTGGGAACCCCGATACGGAGTCCCTTCAGATCGGGCTTTAGGGCTCGAGAGTAGTCCGGTGGGTCGTAGCGTATCGACGTTGAGTCGTTGCGATCGTGGCCCGCTATCGCATTCAGGACGAGAGCAGAGTCGGTCACGTTCTTGGTGAGGGGACCGATCTGGTCGAGCGAACTGGCGAAGGCCACTAGACCGTAGCGGCTGACGAGCCCGTAAGTGGGCTTGAGGCCAACCACGCCGCATAGGGCAGCGGGCTGTCGGATGCTGCCACCGGTGTCTGAGCCCAGGGAAAAGACGCACTCGTCTGCGGCCACCGCAGCGGCTGGACCACCGCTGCTGCCCCCCGGGACCCGGTCCAAGTCCCAGGGATTCCGTGTAGGGAATAGGGCGGAGTTTTCCGTCGACGAGCCCATAGCGAACTCGTCCAGGTTCCCCTTGCCCACGAGCACCGCGCCTTCCATCTGCAGCCGAGCGACCACCGTTGCGTCGTAGGGCGGAATGAAGTCTTGGAGCATATGCGAGGCGCAGGTCGTGGGGACCCCCCAGGTGCACATGTTGTCCTTGATTTGCATCGGAACGCCGGTTAGGGGTCCGGTGTCTCCGTCGGCGATGCGCCGGTCTGCGCTACGCGCCTGCGCCATCGCCTCGTCCTCGGTGACCGTCACGAATGCATTGACGCGACCATCGACCTCTCTGATTCGGTCGAGGACGGCCCGGGTTAGTTCGTAGGACGAGACCTCACCACGATCGAGGAGGGTCTTTGCCGCCTGCACGGTGAGGCCTAAGACGTCAGAAGAGTTCATTCGGCCATACCTGCTGGGGCGACGATTGCGTGGGTCCGCTGCCTAATGATCGCCAAGGACGGCCCTCACCCTGACGAAATCTCCCTCTCTCAAGGGCGCATTGGAGAGGACGTCCTCTCGCGGCAAGGAATCTCGGACCTTGTCGTCTCTCATGACCGAGTCCACGTCGATCGAGTGGCGGGTGGGCTCAACGCCGTCGGTGTCCACCTGTCCAAGCGCGTCGAAGCTTTCGAGGATGTGCGACAGCTGGTCGCGCATGAGTTCCAACTCGGCGTCCGTCATCCCAAGCCGCGCCAGAGCGGCCACATGGCGGACCTCTTCTGTCGTCAGCTTCATGTCGCGTCTTCGCTCATATTGGTGTGCAGTGTAGCAAACGGGTCAGAGCCGCTCAACAGGAACCGAGAAACCACCCGGTCCGACTGATAAAGCCTCCCCGATAGCCGGTCAGAAAAGCTATAATTCGACGGTCGCCCCGCGCCGCGAATCGATCTTCGGACCGGAGAATATAAGAATGCTTTCCATCTCATTTGAGAAGACAACGCTGTCCAACGGCCTTGACCTGATCCTTCACGAGGACCACTCGCTACCCATGGTCGCCGTCAATGTTTGGTACCACGTCGGCTCTAAGGACGAGGAGATCGGACGGACCGGGTTTGCCCATCTGTTCGAACATATGATGTTCGCCGGGTCAAAGAACCACGACAGCAGCTTTTTCGAGCCTCTTCAGAAGGTCGGCGCGGACCTCAACGGCTCTACAGCATCGGACAGGACCAACTACTGGGTCAACGTACCCTCCAACTACCTAGACCTGGTGCTGTGGCTGGAGTCCGACCGGATGGGCTTTCTGCTGGATGCCATGGACCAAAAGAAGTTCGACGTCCAGCGAGACGTGGTAAAGAACGAGCGCAGACAGAGTTACGAAAACAGGCCCTACGGGATGGCCTATCTCAAGCTGCTCCCGGCGCTCTTTCCTCCGCCCCATCCCTATAGCTGGCCGACCATCGGTTCCCAGGAAGACCTGGATGAAGCCGAGCTGGACGACGTAAAAGACTTCTTCAGGCGCTATTACGCCCCTTCAAACGCCAGCCTCGCAATCACAGGCGACTTCGACCCGGATTCCGTTAGGTCACTCGTGGACAAATACTTCGGCGACATTCCGCCCGGCCCGCCGATCAGCCGGATCGGAAGAATGGACTCCAGCCTGCGAGGGCAGGTCGCCATTACCCTGCCGGATAAAGTGCAGCTCCCGAGGCTCTACCTCGCCTGGCCGACAGTCCCGGCATTCGACCGAAACGAGTCAGGTCTCGAATTGCTGTCCATGGTTCTGGCGGACGGGAAGAGTTCAAGACTCTACCGATCTCTGGTCTACGAGCGACAGATCGCCCGCGACGTGTCTGCCTCGCAGGATGGACAGGAGATTGCTGGAGACTTCTCCATTCAAATTACGGCCAGCCCGGGCCACTCATTGGAAGAGATCGAAGCAGCGGTGTGGGGCGAGGTTGAGCGCCTGAAAGACGAGCCGCCAACCGATATGGAGCTCGAACGTGCAAAGAATCGAATCCAGAGCCAGCATGTCAGACAGCTCGAAAGACTGGGAGGCTTCGGGGGAAGGGCCGACCAACTCAACTACTACAACCTCATGGCGGCCGACCCCGGCGCAATCAATACGGACCTGGACCGCTACATGGCGACCGGCGTCGAGGACATCCATTCGGCGCTGGGCGTCTTTGAGCGGAGTCACGTCAAGCTCTTGGTGGTGCCGGAGGAGTCCCTGAAGCCGACGATCTCTCCCGTGGACCGAAAGCTCATGCCTGCAGCTTCCGCGCAGCCGTCGTTCACGCCTCCCGTCCCCATTAGGACACGTCTCGAAAACGGCCTGAACGTTGTAACCGTCCCTAGGCTCGGAATTCCGACGGTCGCATTTGGGCTGCTTCTGAATACCGGGGCAGCAAGCGACCCTCTGGAGCTTCCGGGGCTGGCCAGCATGGTAGCTTCGATGCTAGATGAGGGGACGACGAGCCGGACGAGTCAGGAGATCTCGGACCAGATGGAGTTCCTCGGTACGCACCTATCAGCCGAAGCATCTCGCGAGTATGCCGTCATTAGTGTCGAGGCTCTGACCCAACACTCAGGTACCGCCCTGGAAATCGCGGCCGACGTTGCCCGTAACCCTACCTTCCCGGAGAACGAGCTGGACCGGGTCCGCAAGGAGCGGCTTACTGACCTGCGACGCATACCGGACGTCCCGACGACAATCGCCTCTAGAGCGTCGCGTGCACTCCTGTACGGGCCTGACACCGGATACGGGCACCCGATGTCGGGTACAGAGCGTTCGGTCGAGCGCATCTCCCGCGACCAGCTCACAGACCACTTCGGCCGACATTTCGGGCCATCCGAGGCCACACTGATCGTTGTTGGGGACCTGGACGAATCGGAAGCTAAGTCAAAGGCTGAATCTCTGTTCGGAGACTGGACGGGGAAGACGATCACTGGCCGACGGGACGCGGAAGCCGCGACCGCGACCGCGACCGCTAGCAGCACCATCTACCTCGCGGACAAGCCCGGAGCGCCTCAGTCGGTAATACGGGCCGGTCACGTCACGATTCCCCGCCACCATGAGGACTACTTGGCCCTCAATGTCTTCAACTACATCTTCGGCGGGCAGTTTACGGCGCGCCTAAACATGAACCTGCGCGAAGAAAAAGGCTACAGCTATGGTTACACGTCTTCCATAGAATGGCTCAAGGGACCGTCGGCGTTGATGGCCGGCGGCTCGGTCCAGACCGAGGTCACCGCAAAGGCCATCGTCGAGACCCTCAAAGAGATCTCTGACATCCGGGGACCGCGTCCCGTGACGCGCGAGGAGTTCGACGACGCTCGTGACGGCATCCTAAGAGGGCTGGCGTCGCAATTCGAGACCAACTCTCAGACGCTACAGCGTGTGGTCCTTCTGGAGGTCTTCGGTCTTCCCATGGACTATTTCTCGACGTACGCCGCACAGATCGAGGCGTTGACTCTGGAAGACATCCACCGGGTAGCGGCGGAAAGGCTCGACGAGGACCACCTCAGCGTCCTTGTCGTAGGGGACCGTTCCACGGTCGAGTCGGAGCTGAGCGAGATCGGCCTTCCGATGGTGCCGGTCGACTACGAAGGACGCCCCCTGGACTGAGCGCCTGCTAGTCCGCGCCCCGGATGTGGAAGCTGTCGTTGATGCAGACCGGCGTCCACCCCTCACGGTTGAAGACGAACCGTGAGATGGAGCAGTTTTCGATGGCGAGCCGGCCGATGAGGACCTCGTCAAATCCCATTATGTAGTGGAACAGGCAACGCCCCGCCGCGCCGTGCCCTATGACCGCGATCTTCAGGGACTGCGATGTGCTGACCAGTTCCTCGTTGTAGATGATCTCGTCCTCGAGCCAGCCCGCGACCCGGCGCTGGACCATGCGAAACGACTCTCCCTCGGGTGGGACAAAGTGGGAGCCTTTTCCGCGCATGTAGGCCACCATTTCCGGCGTCATCACGTCGTCGGCGAGGACGCCGCTCCATCCTGGCATCTGCTGTTCAATAAGCGCGTCGACCCTGGGAAACGACCTGTCACCATCCCCCATTGCCGCCAGCATATTCTCGGTCGTCTGGACCGTGCGGATCATGCTGGAGCTGTATACACGATCGAACTTAACACCCTCGGCTTTTAGGCGAATGCCCAGAAGCTCGGCCTGCCTGATACCTCGCTCCGTAAGTGGGGAGTTGAGATTCGTCCCGGCGATGTAGCCAGGCGTGGCGTTTGACTGCGATTCGCCGTGCCGAAGATAATAGATCTCGCACTCGAAGTCTTTGTGTATCATCTGGCTCCTTTATTGGTTATCACCCTGGATCGGACATCGCGAGGAACTCTGCGATACTGCCTCGTATCCCAGCGGCGTCGAGGCCATGCCCGGCCCGATGCTCGGCCTCGGTCCCGTAGTGCCTATGCTCGGTACAGGGTACACCGAGGGCGAGCAGGCGGTGGGGGACGTCAATCAGAGCCGCACTGACTTCTGCAGCCGAAGTCCCGACGAGGCACGGCTCGACGAGAACGATCTCCGGCCCAGCCAGAACGGTACGCAACGTTTCGGCATCGAACGGCCTGACAGTTGATGCGTATTGGACCGTAGCGTCCAGATCAGCCGTCGCGTCCAAGGTGGGGTCAAGGCTCGGGCCGACGGCGATTACGGTCACAGCGGTATCCGAACCGCATCGTAGTACGGAAAAGCCGCCCGGGCGTACGAAGGCCCGGGAGTTGACCACGGTCGAGGTCCGGATATAGTCACGGCCCGTTCCGGCGACGGCGGAACGCAGGGTTGCCTCGACCTCGTCCGGGTGGCCGGGGATATGCACACGCCATCCCGGGATCGCCGAAATGAGGATCACATCCTCCGGCGCCTGGTGGGTCCGTCCGGATGGCGCCGCGTCGAAGGCCCTTCCCGCGGATAACGAAGACTCCTCCCAGGTCCTGGTGACCGAAGTCGAGTTTGACCTGCTCAAAGGGCCGCTCGATCAGGAAAGGCGAGTAGGTATGGACGATTGGCCTTATGCCTTCCATTGCGAGACCGGCGGCAAATCCGATAAGCAACTGCTCACTAATTCCAACGTTCACCACCCGTCTGGGATGTCGCTGCACCGCGCCGCTCTCTTTGAAATTTGAGAAGCTGATCTCGGCGAGAACCACGGCAATATCGGCCCGCTCGTCCAGTAACTGGCTCGAGACGTGCACGAATCCGGTCGCGCATAGTTGGCATGGCGTCCTACGCCTCGACCCTAGCGACGACGACGTGTGGACGGTCAGGAGGATCCACCGAGAACGCGCTCTCGATCGCATCGTGATCGTGATCGCGACCGTCTACGTTGATGGCTGACCACCCCTCCAGCTTGAAGCGCTCCTCGATGCCGCCGGGCCAGCCCCATGTTGCGGAACCGTTGTCGATGACGCAGACGGTGAGACGAGAAATGCCCATCCGGCCAGCGAGTACCACAGCCTCGTGGTTGCTGCCTTCGTCAAACTCAGCATCTCCGATGAGGCAGAACACCCGTGGCCCGTCTGCGCCCTTCAGGTCGAGCGCCGCCGACATGCCGAGCGCTATTGGCAGTCCGTGTCCCAACGACCCACTGGCGATCTCGACCACCGGAATTAGCGTCCGGTCGGGATGTTGGCCGAGAATCGAGTCGTACTCTCCAAACGACTTGAGAACGTCCGTTGGTATGAATCCCTTGGCGGCCAGGACTGCATAGTAGGCCATCGGGCCATGGCCTTTGGACAGCAGAAACCGGTCTCTACTCTCGTCGGTAGGGTCCAGGATTGACGCGTAGGACCCGGTCGTATAAGACCCACAACACGTCCAGCGTGGAGGTGGCGCTTGAGCCATGCTTCTCGTCGCCGGTCATCAATGTCATAAGATGGGGCAGGTCTTCGTACGACATCCCCGCGCTCTACGGGCGTTTCTCTGAGGGGCGATCTGACGAACTCACGGACCCAATATAAGACTTCAAGCAAGGCTCAAGTCAAGCCCTCCGTCGTGGACCCAATTGTCGTCGAATCTCTGTGTTCTCCACAGCCAGCCGAGTCGGCCCACTTTCCATCGGTGGCCCAGATGGGACTATAATGTCGCCTGTACTGACTAGCAAATTTGGAGGTAGGCAATGGGAAACCGATTGGAAGGCAAGGTGGCGGTGGTCACCGGTGGCGGCCGGGGAATTGGCCGCGGCGTGGCCTTGCTGCTGGCTGAAGAAGGAGCGTCCGTGGTCGTAAACGACCTTGGTTGCGACGTGGACGGGAGCGGGTTGAGCCACGCCCCAGCCGACGGCGTAGTCCAGGAGATAAAGGCCCTAGGAGGCAAGGCAGTCGCCAACTACGACGACGTTGCCCTGATGGATGGAGGCGAGAGCGTGGTACAGGCGGCCGTGGACAACTACGGTCAGATCGATATCCTGGTCACGTGCGCGGGCATCCTCAGGCAAGGGATGATCTATCAGACCACTCCTGCGGACTTCGACCTGGTCATGAAATACAACGCGAAGGCCACATTTACGGTGACAAAGTTCGCTACGATCCTGATGCGGCAACAACGCAGCGGTCGGATAGTCCACATGACCTCAGACGCCGGGCTTGGCGACATAGGGATGTCGAGCTACGCGGCTGCGTCGGAAGCGATACTCGGCCTTTCGCGATCGACCTCGCTGGCCATGGGCAAGTACGGCGTGACGTGCAACGCGATCTCGCCGATGGTTGAGACCAGGCAGTTCCCAGGTACCGTCGACGAGTACCGAGTCGCGGCCGGGGCTGAGCCCACCCGGGACCAGAGAGCCGGCATAGGACCATCGCCTGAATTCTCGCGATGGGAAGGGCCCGGCCACCCCGACGACCCCGACAACGTAGCGCCCTTGGTCGTATACCTTTGCACATCCGCGGCACCCAACATAAACGCGTACTGCTTCGGCGTCCGCCGGGGCGGGATCTTCCTCTACGCCAACCCGGACGTAGACAGGTCCATTCAAAAGACCGGCAAGTTCACTATGGACGAGCTCGACGTACTGGTGCCGCAACTCATCGGCCCCGGCCTCTCGTCGGCCTAATACTCGAATCCAGACACACACTAGACCAGCGAGGTTCAAAGATGGGAAACCGATTAGAAGGCAGAGTTGCAATAGTGACTGGCTCGGGGCGCGGAATCGGCAGGGGTGTCGCCCTGCAGTTGGCAGAGGAGGGTGCCTCGGTCGTAGTCAACGACCTTGGAGTGGCGGTGGATGGCTCGGAGCCGTCCGGAGGGCCGGCCGACGACGTGGTCAAGGAGATCAGGGACGCGGGCGGCGCCGCCGTCGCGGCCTACGACTCAGTCGCGGAATACGACTCGGCCGGGAAGATAGTCCAGGTCGCCCTGGACAACTATGGCCAGGTTGACATCCTGGTCCACCTGGCCGGCATCCTGAGGGACCGCATGGTCTTCAACATGACCGAGCAGGAATGGGACGGGGTCCTCCAGGTCCACCTTTACGGCGCATTCAACATGGTCCGGAACACAGTCCCGCACATGATGGAGCAGCGCTACGGGCGGATCGTTATCTTCTCGTCCGGGTCGGGACTTGGCTCGGCAGGCCAGGCCAACTACGCCGCGGCCAAAGAAGGACAGGTGGGATTCTCTCGCGCGTTGGCCGGGGAACTCGGTCCTTACGGAATTACCGTGAACGCCGTCTATCCGGGCGGCAATACACGAATGGCCGATGCCATTCCGGCAGGGTCTCGGGAGCGGTACCGCGAGACGGCCAGGGCCGAGTTCGAGGCTAAGGGCTTGCCTTACGTAGATATGCCGGACGAGGCCGGCGACCCTCTGACCAACGCTCCCAAAGCCGTCTACTTGTGCACCGAGGCCGCCGGTAACATTACCGGTCAGGTAATCGGGGTCAGTGGTTGGCCTATGGACCTCTACTTCGCCCGCCACGTGGTACAGAGCATCAACAAGGAAGGCCGGTGGACGCTGGATGAGCTGGACGAGGTCATGCCGCTGACGATCGGAAGGGAGCTTCCGAACCGGGCACCGGCGGAGCCACCTCGCCAGTAGGGCGGTCAGTTAGCGTGTAACGCGGTAGGGGCGACCCCCTGGGTCGCCCCTACGTTTTTGGTCACGCCATCGCGTAGTTAGCTGGAGCCCAAGAGCCAGGTCGCTCCATAGTATCCCACCAGGGCTATGCCCGTGACCTTGATCGTCTTGCCCACGAGGACATAGAGAAGGAACTTGTGGATCGGATACTTGAGCGCCCCCGCCCACACGCCAGCGACATCGAAAGGGACAGGCAACGCCGCGAACGTGAACAGTGCGGCGCCGGTCCAGCGGGCGGTCACCGACCTTATGCGCTCGTAGAACTCGCCTCCCTCCACAACACGGCGACCCTTCAGTCCCAGGTAGTATCCGGTTAGCTCGCCCAAAACAGCCGCAGTCCCGCCAATTATCCCGAGGACCCAGGGGTTGAGCGTTGCACCCGCGGCAAAGGTGTATGCGTGAGCGGGGGTCGGCACCATGATCACCACGGTGTTCCCCAACTCGGCCAGAAACACGCCTGCGAAGGACCTCGCCCGAACGTGCCTCCTGGAGGCACGACGGTCGGTCTGAAACCTTTTGCCTAAGGCGCTTGAAAAGCAAGGCATCGACGACGCCCTGCGAGAGGCCGTCCGGGACTTCTAGGCGGATGGGACCGAGAGGGCGACATCCGAGCTGGGCGGCCAGACACGGGGACTGGCGTCAGAAATCCAGACCGCCCTGTTGAGGATCGGCCAGGAGTCCCTGAACAACATCAGAAAGCACGCCGAGGCAATCCGGGTGGAGGTCAACCTCACCTTCCAGACCGATGCCGTCATCCTGAGTGTAGGGGACGACGGCAAGGGGTTCGACATCGACGAGCCGAAAGAGCAGAACGGACAGGGCGGGTTTGGGCTCACCGGGATGGAGCAGCGCATTCGCCTGCTGAGGGGCGAACTGTCCGTGGACTCAAAGCAGGGACAGGGGACAGTGGTCCAGGTCCAAATACCGACAGCATCGGGGACGATCCAACATGTCTACGATCAAGATACTGATAGTTGACGACCATACGGTAGTGAGAGCCGGCCTTTCGTCGATGCTGTCCAGACAGGAAGATTTTTCGGTGGTTGGCGAGGCCAGCAATGGACTCGAAGCGATTCAGAAGACGAACGAACTCCAGCCAGACGTCATCCTCATGGACCTGCGCATGCCCGAGATGGACGGTGTCGAGGCGATGCGCCGCATTTCGGAGCAGGACAAGGGCGTGAAGTTCATCGTCCTCACCACGTTCGACAGCGACGAATACATATTCGACGCCATCGATGCCGGGGCAATGGGCTACCTGCTCAAGGACGCATCGCGGAATGACCTGTTCAACGCCGTCCGCGCCGTCCATAGTGGAGAATCTCAGATCGAGCCGGGGGTCGCAGCAAAGGTGTTGACCCGCCTTACGCAGCTAACTCGCCAGGGGGAGCTCCTCTCCGACCGCGAGATTGAGGTCCTGCAGCTTATGGCCAAGGGAGGAGCCAACAAGGAGATCTCGGCGTCTCTGACGATAAGCGAAAGTACCGTCAAGACGTATGTGGCCTAACATATTCCAGAAGCTGGAGGTCAACCACCGTACCGAGGCTGTGACTCAGGCCCTTCAGAAGGGGATCATAAGACTGTAGCTCCACGCCGGCCGAGGCTGGTGGTATCAATCGCAGACTCTCACGCCTGCTTTTTCCCTTTTGTCAGTATCAAAAAGGGCGTTGTACCGTGCGGAGTTACTAGCATTTTGCTGATCCTCTTAGGGCGTACGGCTCTACGCCCTACTGTTTACCGCAGAAACACGGGTAAGGCTCCACGCCCGGCCATGACCCTTCCCGAATCAACGACCACCGCCAACACTGCCTCTAGGCTGCTTTCCGCCTATCCGGGCCTATGGTAGACTTGCCCGAATACGCCTAATTGACTAAGTTTCCGCACACCGAGAGGAGTCCCCATGAACTGGCTTGACATCGTCATCCTTGTCGTCATCGCCATGGGTGCCTTCAGGGGTATGAGCGTTGGCATTATCGGCGCTGCGATCGTAGCTGCCGGAGGCTTCGTGGGCTGGCTGCTCGCAGGACAGTTGAGCGATGACATCGGCGGGATGTTCGACGACCTGTCGAACGACACCCTCGTGACAACGGTCTCGTATGTGGTGATAATCGCCGCCGCCATCGGCGCGGCGACCTTCATTGGCAAGTTCGTCCGACCGATCCTCACGATCGCGACGCTTGGCCTGTCTTCGATGGTGGACAAGCTGGGCGGACTCGTGCTCGGCGTGGTATTCGGCCTGGCGGTGGCGAGCGCGTTAATCGTGGTAACGGCGCGCTTTACATACGATTTCGAGCTGCCGGACGAGGGACTCGCCGGTAGCGTCACCGGAACGGTTGGAAGTCAGGTTCCCGTCGCCGAGAAGGTAGAGGAGACCAAAGAAACCTTTGAGGACGCTCTGGCAGGGTCAATCATCGTACCCGTGTTTGTCGACATAATAGACGCGGTGCCGGGCAGCGCCATGGGCTTCGTGCCTTCCGACTTCCAGGCATCGATTGACATACTAAAAGAGAAGATCGACGAGGAGTAGCAGTGGTCTCGACCGACACAGTGGCTCGCGCCGCAGAGGCGGGAAACGGACAGCCGCTGGCGTCACCCGTTCTGGTACTTAACCAGAACTATCAGCCGTTGAACATATGCAACGGTCGCCGCGCAGTCCTGCTACTCTTCCGCGGCAAGGCCGAGCTACTCACTAACGGCGCGGGCGAGGTACGCAGCGTATCCACGGCCATGCCCAATCCGTCGGTGATAAGACTCGTATACATGGTGAAGCGGCCACTGATGAGCCGTCGCTTGTCGAGGAGGGCCGTCTTCTACCGGGACGGATTCGCGTGCCAGTATTGCGGCCTAGAGACGCGAGAGCTGACCCTGGACCACGTCATTCCCCGCTCGAAGGGCGGTCCGCACGTTTGGGAGAATGTCGTCAGCTCATGCATACCGTGCAATCACAAGAAGGCCGGGCTGACTCTCAAGGAGGCCAACCTGAAGCTCAATCGGAAGGCCTCCGCCCCGAGCCCAAACCCCTACTACATTTTCCACCACCGGACGATACTCGAAGATTGGCAGCCCTTCATGCCCTGGGTGGAGTCCCAACCCAAGGAACCCCGGCCTCCGTCCTCTCCCTGAAGGAGGGGACGGAGGCTACACCGCCGAAAGGCTGTGTCTGGGGTTTGGGTGTGACAGGACGTCCCGGTTGACAAGATTGTCCGGCATCTTGCCCTGCAACACGCTCGCGACCTCGCCAGCGGCGCGCTGCTCTAGCTCTAGGACCGCCTCCTGGGAAAAGAACGCCGTGTGGGGGCTAACCAACACGTTATCCAGTTGGAACAGCCGGTCGTTAGGCGGCGGCGCCAGATCGACCAGGACGTCGAGTCCGGCTCCTGCGATTTGGCCCGACGTCAGTGCGTCGTAGAGCGCATCCTCGTCGATCAGGGCCCCACGGGCGCAGTTGATCAAAAAGGCCTCCGGCTTCATCATCTCCAGCTCGGCCCGACCGATGAGGCTTCCCGTCTCGGGGGTTACGGGTGTGTGCAGGGTAACGAACTCCGACTCGCGAAGTAAGGTCTGGAGGTCGACGGCACGCACCCCTTGCTTAGCGGCAGCCTCCACATCGACATATGGGTCATAGGTCAGGACATCGAACCCGAAGGCCTGGGCCTTCAAGGCCACGGAGCGGCCAATGCGACCGAATCCGACGATACCCATTGTCTTTCCTCTCAACCGCATTATTCGCATGGTCAGTGGCACGCTTCCCCAGCCGGTGGTCCTGACCGACCGATCAAGTGGCACTATTCGCCGGTTCCACGTCAGCAGCAGGGCCATCACATGGTCCGAGACCTCATCGATACAGTAGTCGGGCACATAGGTGACGGCGATGCCCAGCTCAGTCGCGGTTTCGACCGCGATGTTGTCGACTCCAACGCCGAACCGGCCTATGACCATGCACTTCTCGGCGGCCCTCACGACGTTCTCGTTGACCTTGGCGAAGCAGGTGAGGATGCCGTCAACGTCCTTAGCCATGGACACCAGAGTAGCTTCGTCGCCGCTCGGGGCTACGACCAGCTCGACTCCAATTTGGGCCAGTACCTCACGCTCGGGCTCGACAGACGGCCAGACGTAGTCGGTTATCAGTACTCTCTTCGGCATGGAGCCTCCTTACGGTTGTTGGGCGTTCGGCCCTGTGCCCCTACGCGGGGGCCATCTTCATTGGATTGAACATACAGCCCTCTACGAAGATGTCGAAGAAATCGGGCGTGGTCTCCAGCTCAACGTGCTCGACGAGCTTAGCCATCTCCTCGGCAGTTCGTCGCATCGTCCTCGATACGAGCATGAGTGTGGCGCCCTCCAGGGAGGCGTTGCCGGCCTTCACCACGCGGTCCGCAGCGACGCCGGCGATGAACCCGATCCCTACGGCGTTCTCGACGCTTACGTAATTCGCGAATCCACCTGCCAGGTACATGCGGGAGATGTCCTCGATCCGGACGCCGTAGTTGCGAAGCACGATGTATTGTCCCGAGTAATTGGCTGACTTGGCTTGCGCCAACGCGCTTATGTCGGCCCTGGAGAGGGACATGCCGCGCTCGGGCGCGAACGGGAAATCCATGTTCCCGTCCTTGAACACGCCAAGCTCTGTCATCCTATCGGTGCGCCTGAGCTCAGCCAGCAGGTCTACAAGCCCCGATCCACAGATGCCCTGGGGCTCGACGTCGCCGATAGTCCGGTATTCGGGAACACCGTTGGATAGGTTCACGGACTCAATGGCGCCGTCATACCCGGGCATGCCGTAGGTGACCTCTCCGCCCTCGAAGGCCGGCCCCGCAGGACAAGAGGCGGCCATCATGCGATGGCGGTTACCAACGACAACCTCCGTGTTGGTGCCCACGTCCACGAGCATGACCACGTCATCCTCTTGGTCCATACCAATCGCCAGCAGGTCTGCGGATACGTCGGCGCCCACATGAGAGCCGATTAGGGGACCGCCGTAGACGTTGGCCTTCGGGAAGACTCGCAGACCCGCGTCCTTTGCCTTCAGGTTCAGGGTGGTGGAGTCCCGCAGTCCTTCCAGCATCTCCAGCTCGGTGAGCGATTTGTATGGCCTCTGGCCGACGGTCTGGACGTCCAGGCCGAACAAGATGTCCCGCATGGTAGCGTTTCCCACCGCGACGACTTCGTAGATCAGTCGCCGATGAATGCCCAACTGACGGGTCATCTCTCCGATTTCGAAGTTGATCGAAGACAGCATCACCTGCTTGAGCTCTCCTCGGAATTCTCCTCCGTCGTAAGAGATGCGATGCATGATGTCGCTGCCGCCGAACCGCTGCGGATTTTCGAAGGAGGCGG
>Ga0310124_10001204_pt1 | contig 18075 bp, 10 predicted proteins | sample CB11b_AW_Bot5_MG_FD_203507 | JGI IMG/M metagenome (GOLD analysis project Ga0310124, IMG submission 203507) | Marine microbial communities from Western Arctic Ocean, Canada - CB11b_AW_Bot5 | ecosystem: Environmental > Aquatic > Marine > Oceanic | place: Canada: Western Arctic Ocean | collected... | reverse complement strand
GGTGGTGATCGACGAGGAGCAGCGATTCGGCGTCGAGCACAAGCAGAAGCTGCTTCAGTTCCGTCTGACCGCCGACGTCATGACACTGACGGCAACGCCGATACCGCGCACACTGCACATGGCGATGCTGGGCCTACGGGACATCTCTTCGCTGTCCACGCCGCCGCTGGACCGCCGGGCAATCGTCACCGAGGTCATCCCCTACGACGAGCAGCGCGTCCGCCAGGCGATCATCCGGGAAATGAATCGCGAGGGTCAGGTCTACTTCGTCCACAATCGCGTCCACGACATCGAGAGCGTCGCAGGCGACGTCCAGCGCCTCGCGCCGGACGCCCGCCTGGCCATCGGTCACGGGCAGATGTCAGGGCGCGCCCTCGAACAGGTCATGCTGCGCTTCGTGCGAAGAGAGGTCGACGTGCTCGTGTGTACCACGATCATCGAGTCGGGCATCGACATACCCACCGCCAACACGATCATCATCGACCAGGCCGATACGTTCGGTCTGGCGGACCTGCATCAGCTGCGAGGCCGCGTCGGCCGCTACAAGCACCGCGCGTACTGCTACCTGATGCTTCCGCGGAACCGCACGATCAACGACACCGCGGTCCGCCGCCTCAAGGCCATCGAGCAATACTCCATGCTGGGCGCCGGATTCAAGATCGCCATGCGCGACCTGGAGATTCGCGGGGCGGGCAACATGCTCGGCGCCGAACAGTCCGGTCACATCGCGGCGGTGGGTTATGAAATGTACTGCAGCCTGCTCGAGCTGGAATCGCGCCGTCTGCGCAACGAAGGATACGAGGAGCCGGTGCGATCGCACATCGAACTGCCGATCGCGGCCCGCCTGCCGCCCCGATACATCGCGTCGCAAAAGCACCGACTGGACGTCTACCGCCGCCTGAGCCGGGCCACGACGCTAGAGCAGGTGGCCGCACTCGCTGAGGACATGACCGACGCGTACGGCCCGCCGCCGAAGCCGGCCACGGTCCTGATTCAAGTGACCGAGCTGCGCATCGCCGCCGGGAGCATCGATGTGATGCGTCTGAAGCTGGACGGGCCGGATCTGATCTTCACGACGCGCGATGCGAACAAGCTGAGGCCCCTGCTCAAAGACGCCCCCGGTCGCGTGATCCTTCTCGATCCACGAACCATCTATTACCGGCCGCCGGCGAATTACCTTAAGCCGCCCGAGACGCTTCTGGCGGTGTTGCGCAAGCTACTGGTGACGAGCGGGGAAGATTCGCCACAGAGGACACAGAGTAAAAAGATAGGGAACAATCAAGTCGAGAAGTTGTGATAGATCTCTGTGGCCCTATCCCGCTTCCCCCTCAATCGCCTGGCGATAGATGCCCGCATCGTCATCGCTGAAGCAGCAGAATACGACCTTCTCAGGTTGGTTATGTCCCGCAAGCCACTCGAGAACCCGACCGACCGCGATCTTCGCCGCGCGCGTCTTCGGGAAGCAATAAACGCCCGTGCTGATCGCGGGGAACGCGACGGTCGCCGCACCGTGGCCTTCGGCGAGTTTCAGACTTTCGTCGTAGCACGAAGCCAGCAGGACGTCCGCGCGTGACGCACCGAGGGGCGCCGATTTATCCGTGTCTTTCCCTGACCAGACCGGACCCACGGTATGAACGATGTGCCGGACGCCGTGCCCGGCAAGGTTGAAGGCCGGTGTGATCCGGGCTTCTCCAGTCGGACAGCCGCCCACGGTTCTATTGTGTTCGAGCAATTGAGGCCCGGCGGCGCGGTGGATCGCGCCGTCAACGCCGCCACCGCCGAGCAGAGACTCGTTGGCCGCGTTGATGACGGCGTCAACGCGCATTGCGATGATGTCTCCTGTGGTGACCTCGATGCGGTGAAGCGGATCGCCCATCTCACCGGGAAGGATCAGCGGGCTCGCGAAGCGCCAGGGGACGATCTAGGATTTCCTTCATCACGATCGCCTGCTGAAGTGATCCACGCCAGCCACGCGGCCCCGACCGGTGACGGACCGATGTCTTACGTGTGTCCGACGCTTTCTTCGCAAGTCCGGAGGTCAGGGTCGATTCATCGAGTCGCAACGCCTCCCTCTTCGATTGCGCAGCGCCGAGCGCTTGAGAACGCGGCAGGTCGATCGGTTGCTCAGGAACGGCCCGCGCCCGGCGCCGCGTCGGAGGGACTCGATCCGGCACGCGAGGCGGGGCCGCCGGTCGTCGAGGCGGCGCTGCCGGTGCCTGTTTGCGAGTGGCAGGTTGTTGCGGTCGGATCTGATCGGTCTGCGGGCGGCTCCGGGCGGGCTGCGGTCGGACCTCGCCCGGCTGCTGCCCCCCCTCCTCTGGCCGTACCTCTCGACGTAGCGACTTGGCCCGTTGCGCGTACTGCGCCCGGGCCCGCGCCCGTTCGATGCGTTCGGCGAGGGTCAGGTTTTTCGGATCGGCGCTTGCGGGCTGGCCGGGACGCGACGCGGCACCCTGGCCACCCTCGGCCCGGCGCTGCAACTGCGAGCGGCGGCGGGTCGCGAGTTCCTCGAGTCGAATATTGTTGGATTCGTCGTCGTCGGTCGAATCCGTCACCGTCTGACTGCCCGCGTCCTTGATCTTATTGGCAATCCACGACCCGATAAAAATGATCGTAACGATCGCGGCCCAGATCACCTCGGTCATGGAGAAGTCGCTGGCCAGAAGCGGAAGTGCGTGAGTGTTCATGAACGGCCTCGAAACATTATAACCCTCATTCAAATCGTCGCGATGAACTGGTCCCGGTCGACACCGTCGGGGCGGATCGCACGCAGCCGCAGACGATACACCGGCTCGAGCACTTCCGGGACCATCACATCGCTCCACGGCCCGCACGCCGCAAGACGTCCCTCGTTCAGCAGCCACACCTGATCGGCGTATCGGGCCGCGAGGTTCAGATCGTGCAGAACTGCCAGCACGGCCAGGCCGCGGCGGGCCTGCTCTACGAGCAATTGCATCGTGCGGTGCACGTGCCAGAGGTCCATGGCGCTGGCCGGCTCGTCCAGCAACATGACCCGCCCGTCCCCCGCTGATTGGGCCAGAGCCCGAGCCAGCATGACGCGCTGCTGTTGACCAGCTGACAGATGCGGATAGACGCGCTCGCGCAACGGCCGCAGACCGCACGCCTCGATGGCGGATTCAACCGCTGCATCGTCGGCGCGATGCATGGTCCTGCCCATGGAGACGACCTGGGCGACCGTAAACGCAAAGCCGGCCACGCCGCGTTGTGGCACGTAGCTGATCCAGGATGCCCGTAACGATGCGTCGAGGCCCCTGACCTCCCGGCCGGCGAGGCGGACGGTCCCGGACCAGGGCGCCATATGGCCCAGCATCAGGCGCAGGAGCGTCGACTTGCCCGCCGCGTTCGGCCCGATCAGTGCACACAGCTGCCCCGCGCCAAGCGATGCCGATACTTCCTGCACAACCGGCGCATCCCTCGCATACCCGAAGGACAATGAGTCGACCGTGGCCGCCATCTCTGTTGGATCTCGCTGCTGATGTGTTTCGTTCATTTCCACCCCATGATACGGCGGCACGACTCAGGTCGGCACGCCACGCGTCCGATAGACCGTTAGAAGAAAGATGAACCAAGAGGCCCAGACCCAAGATCCACAGGTGACCGAAGCGCCCACGGTGGCCGATCTGGTCAGCGAAGTAGAGCAGCGTGTTGGCCAACTGCGCCAGTGGCAGACCGAACACGACAGCTACGTCGCGAAGGTGACCCAGCGCGCCGAGCAGGTGGATGAAAAGGAGCTCGCCCTCGAACAGCTCGATGGACGGATGGCCGATGCGCGACGCGAACTCGAGCAGCGCCACGCGCTGCAGGAATCGCAGAGACAGGAACTTCAAGAGCTACGCGAGCAGTTCGAATTCCAGCAGTCAACTCTTGCCGAGCAGGCTCACGCGCTCGAGGCTGATCGCGAAGCCCTCGCGACGCGCGGCACGGAACTGGATGCCCGGCACGAGGCGATCGATGCGGGCCGGCGTGAGAACGACAACCGACAGCAAGCGATCGAAGAGGCCCGCCTGGGCATTGAGCGGCAGCAGGAGACCCTGGAGCAGCGACGACAGGAGGTCGAAGCGGGCCCGGGGGCGCAGAACGAGCAAGCGGCGCGGCTGGAGGATCAGAACCGCAAGTTCGAAGCGGATCTCGCACATTTCGACGAGCAGCGCAGTCAACTCGAGGCGGACCGGGCGGAGTTCGAACGGATGCGCGATGCGGTGACTCAGAAGAATGACGCGCTCGCCGAGAAGACGCAGGTCCTCAACGGTCGCGTCGAGTCTCTCAACCGGCAGCAGGAGCAGGTGAGAGCCGATGCCGACAAAATCGAACACGATCGGCACGAACTTCAGGAGGCACAGGAACAAATCGAGCAGCGGCGAAGCGAACTGCAGCAGGAACGCGGCGATTTCGAGCGCCAGGTTGAGGCCCTCTCGGGCGATCAGACCGAGCTGAACGCGGAGCGGGAGAAGGCGAGGCAAATCACCGAGCAGTTGGATGTGCGCCAGGCCACCCTCGACGCCCAGCAGTCATCGCGCGAACAGGAGCAAGTCGTTTTCGAGCAGGCTCGCAAGCAGATTCGCGAACAGCGGGACAGCTTGACGTTGCAAATCGAGCAGAACAACCGCCAGCAGCAGGAACTCGCGGCCTATGCCGACACGCTCGTGGCCGAAGCACAGCAGATCGAGAACGCCAGAAATTCGTTGTCGCAACATGACCTGCAACAAGCTGAGCATAGCAAGACTCACTCAGAGGATCTGGAGAAGCTCCGGGCGAGCCTCGAGCATACTGAGGCCGAGCTGCGATCGAGGGAACAGCAGCTGCGTAAAGCAGCCAAGGCCGCAAGGGACCAGGTCAATCAGAAGCAGGACGAGTTGGTGCGAAGGGAAGAAGGGCTACGTGAAACACAACGGCATTTGAAAGATGCGTGCCGACAGTCCGAGCGGAATCAGAAACATCTGACGCGCCGCCGCAAGCGGATCCGACGTTGCCGCAGCCTGATCGCCGATCAGTCCCAATCCATCAGAGAGCAGCAGCAGCGCATCGGGACGCTCAAGCAGAAGTACGGCGCGGCGCTTCAGAAACGACAGATGCTTCTGGAAGTGGAGAATTTTCTCGCCGTCAGCGAGGCGGAGATGATCCGTCGCTGGTCCACACGCGGCGCCATCAGCCTCACGATCATCGCGGTGGCGGGATTGATCGCGATCGGGCTGTTGGCGCAGATCGCTGGCGAACACGTGGTCCAGCCGATCTGGCGGGCAGCCACGGTGCTCCAGTTCACGCCGCGTCACAAACTTGCCGAACCGCGCGGCGCTGCATGGGTCGCCGGACAGCGCAAGGTCCTGCTCAGCCCGGACGTACTCACCGAGGCGATCAGTCAGCTGCGTCAGCACGGCACCGCGTCGTTCGCCGGTCCCGAAGCGATGCGCCGCGTGCTCGAAGTGTCACTCGTCGTTCGGTCCGACTCGCCCGACAAACTGACGATCACGTACCAGGAACGACTCGCACCGCGCGACCGTGATCGTGTCCGCAAGACGCTGCATGCCCTTGGACGGGCGCGAATCGGTTACCAGATGACACAGGATGCGCTTTATGAAGCGGGTCAGCCCTCGCTGACCGTCGTCCAGTCAGCCACGCTCGACCCAGAGCCGATCGAAGATCAACGCCTGATCGCCTCGGCAGGGATTTTCGGCGGATCGGTCGCCGTGACGCTCGTGCTGATCCTTCTGGTGCGGTGGCGACTTTCCACGGCGCCGCGCGTTTTCGATTTCGGGAAGACCGGATCCATGCTCGCGGGCATCAAGGACGAGGACGCCTGGCCGCGCGACGGCCTGATACCGACGACCGACGTTGAGACTCACACCTCGCCAGACTCGGCCTGAGGCCGAGTCCCCTTCGCGAGTCGACGGCCGCAACAGCGAGCTTCCTCGCTAAAGTCGCAAGTTCAAGAGTCCCAATCCCGCTGGTTCGCACACCGCTGAGCGGCAAGACTCTTGAGAAATGCTGGCCCGCCCGCTTCGCGACGTCGATCCCTTGAGTCTTTGGGCCCTGGGCGGTAAAAGGTCTCGCAAACGCGTCTTAACTTTTGATGTAACGTCTTGAGCGTCGGCAAAGCAAGTCTGGCGCGGAGGGCGAAGCAGGCGACCCCGCAGTGGGTCGGCGATGCAGCACGACAAAGCCAGGCGCGGGTGCAGCCAGCTCAGGACGCTACAGTGAAAGTTAAGCCGCTCTGGACGGCCCATCCGATGAACATTCTTCCCCTGATTGCCCAGGACGAACCGGCGCCCCATCCGTGGTGGATGGTCGCGATGGATAACGCCCTGGGGCTGACGCTGCTGTTCATCTTTCTGACCGCCATCATTGGAACAATCGTCACCCGCCGTCAGAAGGACAAGTGCTTCAAGCTGTTCAACGGCTATGCGATCAGCTACCTGGGCATCAAGGGCAGGACCCTGTGGGGGAGCCTTCGCGTTTATGCCCAGGGAATCGAGTTAACGTTCGAGAAGCCGTACACCGGCCGTGACGGCCTGACTAAAGCCAGCGCCCTGCTATACGAAACCGACCTGGCCGATTGTCTTGTGGTTTGTCGACTCTCCGACGGGTTGAACGACAGCCAGCGCCAACGCCGCCGCAAACAGGTGGATCGCTGTTTCCGACCGGGGTGGGGGCGACGCACGATCCGCTGGTTCCGCAACCTGATCAACACGCTGAGAGACGCGTTCAGTAAGGCCCTGAGCACGATCCTCGGACAGATCGCCAGGGCCAGGCCCACGGGCGGTGTCGTGTCGACCCACCAGGCCAGCGTCGACCGGATCGGGCAAACGATTCTCGGCGTCGTGGGTAACGCCTACGAGCCGATGCTCGAATCGCACATCGGAAGACCGGTCGTCGTTCAATTGCCCGTGCCGCACGACGCGGAGCAGAAACCCGTGGAACTGCCCGGATTTCTCGCCGAGTACACCGACAAATACCTTGCCGTATTCAACCTGAAGCACGATCCGATCGAGCGGTTTGAGTTGACGATCGACCAATCAATGCAGCGGCCGGGCGTCCGGATCGATCTTCAGGAGAGGAACGTCGTGGTCACCTGTACGTGCGCCGACGTCATCGTGGTTCAACGATGCGCCAGTGGCGGGCGTGTGCTGAAACCTCGCCTGCCCCTGACAAACAGTTGTTCGGTCACGCTGCCACGCGAGTCTGGACAAGCCGTGACACTGCACCTGGAGAGGACCCAGCGCATCGACCTGATCTGCCCGCGGTCGCAGGCAAAGATTTACTTCGGCGGAGCCGTCGCGAGTCACGAGTGAGCGACGGAGCAACGCAGCGACGAAGGGGTTGTCCTCAGGTCGCCTTCTTTTTCTTGCTCTTCTTTCGCACGCTTGCGCCCTTCGTCGCTCCGTCGCTCCGTCGCTTTTCCCTCTTTGACACCTCACTCCGCTGCGTCCATAATCCGACGACGCTGTCGAGGTACCGTTGGCGCCGCGTGGGCGCCGGCAGGCGTTGGTCGGCAGCGCGGATCGGTCTCCTTGATCGACCGCAACCCTTCACCACGCCCGGTTGGGTCACCGACTATCGACCCGTCCCGACGGCGCACCGTCACGAGAACCGACTGATCCACACGCCCCCTGCGAATGAGATGACCGCTGCAGTGGCGGCAGGATCAGGCCGCTGCGCCGTAACCACTCACCGATCGAGACAGGGAGCCAAAATATGGCGACGACCGATCAGGACGTGAACGGCAAGACGGACGACGAGTCGACCGTCGCCGCCGAAAAACCCAAACCGCTGCAGGTCTCGGTCGAGGACATCGGACCGGGCCGCAAGCTCCTGAAGATCGAGGTGCCCGCGGCAAGAATCGCCGACAAGTTCGACGACAGCTACAAACAACTGAAAACCGACGCGAACATACCCGGGTTTCGCAAAGGCCGGGCCCCGAGGCGGCTGATCGAGAGGCGATTCAGCACAACCGTCAGGGATGATGTGAAGGGTCAACTGGTCGGCGAGTGCTTCGCTCAGGCGGTCGACGACGAGAAACTCGAGGTCATCGGCGAACCGGATGTGAAGGAGTTGGAGAGCATCGAGTTGCCCGACGAAGGGTCGTTGCAGTTCCAGGTCGAGGTCGAGGTGGCCCCGGAGGTTGAGTTGCCCGCGCTCGACGGGATCGCGGTAGATAAATCGGCCATTGCCGTCGCGGATACCGACGTAGACCACGAGCTCGAGCAGCTCCGCCACCGCCTGGGCAGCATCACGGCGGTCGAAGGCGGCAAGGCCGAGGAATCGGATCTGCTGGCGACTGAAGTCCGAATTCTTTCGGGACTGAACGCAAACGACGACGCGGAGGTGATTGACCGGTACGACGACGCGTCCGTGCGCGTCCCCGGCAAGTCAAAGGACGACCGCGGCCATGTTGTGGGCATCGTCGTCGACGAACTGGGGAAGCAGCTTGGCGGCAAAAAGGTCGGTGACGTCGTGCGCATCTCGATGACCGGTCCGGCAAGCCACGAGAACGAGAAGATCAAGGACAAGCCGATCACGATCGCCGTCACCATCAACCGGATCGATCGGACCGAGCCCATTGCGGCCGAATCGATCGTGGAGCAGCTCGGGTTCGACTCGATCGACATGATGAAGGAGTACCTTCGAGGCATGATTGAGTCGCGGGCCAGTCACGGGCAACGGGAGGCGATGCGCAAGCAGATCAGCGAATACCTGCTGGAACATACCGAGTTGGAACTGCCGGACAATCTCACCGGACGCCAGACCGAACGGCTGCTGCACCGCCGCAGACTGGAGTGGTCCAGCATGGGTCTGCCCGACGACGAGGTGTCGCAGCGCGTTGCCGAGGCGCGAAGCGGCAGTGAGGACGAGGCGCGACGCCAGTTGAAGATGTTCTTCATTCTCAATCAGGCGGCAAAGAAATTTGAGATCGAGGTCACCGACGCGGAGATCAACGGTGTCATCGCCCAACTCGCCGCCGAGCAGGGCCGACGCCCCCAGAAGATGCGGCAGGACATGCAGCGCAGCGGTGAACTGGAGCACATGGGCCTGCTCGTACGCGAGCGCAAGACGCTGGACCGGATTCTGGAGGCCGCCAACGTCACGGAGATCGAGGCAGGCGAGAAGCCGAAGAAAAAGTCGACGACGAAGAAAGAGCGATCGACCAAGAAGCCGGCGGCCAAATCCACTAAGAAGCCGGTGGCCAAGTCGTCCAAGACCGCCAAAGCCACGGGGGAAAAGAGTCGGCCAGGGTGAATGGATGGCATGCCGACACCACAAACCGTCATGGCCAGCGTGTCGCAACCGGTCATCCAGATCTATTTCTGCCTCGGGTGCCTGGTCGTCTTGGCCATCCTCGTCGCTGTGGTCGGCCTGGTGATCCACAGGCGGGCCACCGCCGACAACGACACTTCTAAGGAAGCGCCGTTCAGCCTGGCGGAGTTGCGCCGGTTGAGGGCCGACGGTCAGATCAGCGATGCCGAATACGATCGCGTTCGCGCGAAGATGATCGGCGAAAGCATGACCGGCCTAGAGACTGATAACACTGCGTCGGCGGCAACCCCTGACAGCAGGACAAAATCGGACGAGCGCGACGAGTAGCCCGTTTCGGCTACACCAGTGGAGCTGCGCACCCGCCCCCCCCTGACCGATCATGGCGGCCACGGTGACGCTCCGGGGTCAATCACTGAATCCGACTGGCGTGCCTCCGATAAACCATCGGATGCGATGGATTCACGACGCGTTGCGTACGTTTTTTTTCTCCGAAAGTCTTCTCGGCGGTTGTCAGGTGTCAGGTCACGTTGTTATAATGTTCACATCCATGATGCATCGACATCAGCCATGGACGCATCGACGCCAACACAGTGGGACTACCGTAGCGCGTAGGTGGGCTGGCGTAGTTGCGCTGGCACAGCGGGCTGATAAAGCCGCTGTGACGTAATGACGAAGAACAAGGTGGCATCGATCCGCGCCCCGCGCGGCCGCGTTGAACGGACTCTCTTCTGGTGTATGTTCCCTAGTACTTGACCCGGCGAGAAGCGACCATGTCCAACGGACGAATCGGAAGAGGCGGGCGAGACAATTCGAGCGGTCACGACGGCGGTGACGACAGTGACGGCGGCGGCTTCAAGGGGCGGAGGGTGACGACCTGCTCTTTCTGCGGCAAGACATCACGTGAAGTGGGGCCGATGGTCGAAGGCCCCAACGATGTCTATGTCTGTGCCACCTGTACCGATCTTTGTCAGAACATCTTCCGGCAGGAACGCCAACGCGTCCATTCCGGGCGACCGATGTTCGGCACGATACCCACCCCGCGCCAGATCAAGGAGTTTTCCGATCAATACGTCATCGGACAGGAAGTCGCTAAGCGCTCCCTGGCCGTTGCAGTACACAATCACTACAAGCGTGTGACGAATTCCGACGACAAGACTCCGACGATCGAGCTCGACAAGTCCAATGTGCTGCTGATCGGACCGACCGGCTCCGGAAAGACTCTTCTGGCACGCACCTTGGCTCGGACACTGAACGTCCCGTTCGCGATTGGCGATGCCACGACTCTTACCGAAGCGGGTTACGTCGGCGAAGACGTCGAGAATCTGCTGCTGAAGTTACTTCAGGGGGCCGACTACGACGTGGAAGCCGCACAGCGCGGCATCATTTACATCGACGAGATCGACAAGATTGGGAAGACGACTCAGAACGTCTCGATTACTCGAGATGTCTCGGGCGAGGGTGTGCAGCAGGCCCTGCTGAAGATGCTCGAAGGCACCGTGGCCAACGTGCCACCGCAAGGTGGTCGCAAGCACCCCGAGCAGCAGTACATTCAGATCGATACGACGAATATTCTTTTCATATGCGCGGGAACGTTCGTCGGCCTAGAAGACATCATCCGCAAACGATTGGGACACAAGGCGATCGGCTTCGCGTCAGAAACGCGGCCGGCCGGACTGGGAGATGGCAACTTCGAATTCCTCACTGGCCAGGTCACCCCCGAGGATCTCATCGAGTTCGGCATGATTCCCGAGCTGATCGGCCGGCTGCCCGTCATCACGTCCCTGGAGCAGTTGAGCACGGAGATGCTGGTCAAGATCCTGACCCAGCCCAAGAATGCGTTGGTGCGGCAGTACCAGCACCTCTTTTCGCTTGAGGACTGTGAGGTGGACTTCACCGACTCGGCACTGCGGCTGCTCGCAGCGCGTGCCCTCGTACGCAAGACCGGCGCCCGCGCCCTGCGAAGCGTGATGGAAGAGTTAATGCTCGACCTGATGTACGATTTGCCCGACCAATCCGCGAAGGGCGCCAAGTACCTGATCGACGCCGAAGCCGTCCAGCAGCAGAAGCCCTTGGATGAGTTGCGCGTGGCCAAGAAAGAATCGGCATAATCGGATGCACCGTGACAGGGCGTCGTGCGATTTCGTTCCAGGGTCTGTCTGAGAATTGAGCCGTCGGCCCAGGATCGTGCGAGAGATTCACTGGCAAGGAGGCCGAAGCGGTCCCCATTCGTAATACTTCGCGAATGGGGCGCCCCGAAGCCGGCGGCCATCCTGTTGGCCTCCGATGCAGGCCGACGCCGTCCAGCGGAACTCGTAGCCGATCGACGCCAGGGGAAGTCCCAGACAGGCCCTCAGATCAATCGGCATTGCCTGCAGCGTCGATGACGATTCGAGCCTGTATCGGTTGAGCCTCGGACGCACGCGCTCGATGAAAGTGGGCCGGTTGCGGCCCGGATCGCTCGATTCGAGCGAATGGCACGACTGACCTCCGCAAGCCATGGCGTAAGCGGTGATCCACGGTGGAGAATTTGGATCCATGTCTGGTCGAATCGGCACGCGGTTGAGCGGCGAATCGGGACGGCTGCGATGCCTGTGGCTCCTACGCCTATCATGTTCTGTATAAGCTGGTCCCGGCACGGGAAGCTACGGCGATCCCTGACGACACCGGGCTCGGTCCGCAATGGAGTCGAACCTGTCTCGCACGGTGTTCGGTCTGAACAAATGCGAAAACCCGCGTCGACACCTTGGAAGATCGGTTCGACCCTCGGGGTCCTGATCGCGGCTTGGGCTGCCAGCCCGGTGATGGCGGAGGTCGAGTCGCAGACGGTTCCGATCTGGGAGGTGCCGACCCAGGCCAGGAAGGGCCGGTTCGACATCGTGCTCACGTCGCTGAAGTCCGACGTTTTCGGCATCGATCTGAGTACCGACCCGCGAGCCACATCCCTCATCCGGGATCTCGATCGCTACCAGAGCATCCTGGCCGCGCATCGCGAAGCGCGACGCACAGCGTACGATGAGGCCTTGGTCGAAGTTGAGGCCAAGGCCATCGATAGCAAGCTGCACGAGGCGATGGCCAAGGCCCTTGACGCCCACGACCTTGCCGACGATGTCGAGACCTTGCGGCAGGACAGACGCATCGGGACTCTCGTGGCCCGGACGGAGCAGGCCGCAGTCGATGCCGAGCAGGGTGGCGACTGGATCGAAGCAACGGAACTCTACCGCGCACTCGATCTGTTGTACGACAACACCTCCGCGCACTACCACGAGCAGTTGAAACGTACGCTGCAACACGTTCGAGTCTTGAGGCTCTACGACCCGCAACGCGCCCACGACCTGGCGGTGGCCCGGGCCCTGCGCGACAACCCCGACGAGAAGATCAAGCCCTACAAGCCCAGAGACGAAACGTGGGAGCAGCGAGTCGAGGGTGCCACGATCTCCATACTCAAGAAGGTGCTGACTTACGCCAAGGACCGACATGTCGATGCGCCCAGCTACCGGTCGCTGCTGTTGGGATCCCTCGACACACTACTGATCCTGGCCAACGACCGCTCCATGGGGCGCGTCTTTCCCGCGTTCAACGATCCGGAAAAAGTCGATTCGTTTCGCCAATTCCTCATGTCCCAGCGGCAAGAGTTGATGGAGCGTCACAAACCGCTCAGCAGCAAGGATGTGAACGTCCTCAACAACGACATCATCAGGGCGAATAAGCGTTCGGTCCGCCTGCCGAAGGAAGTGATCGCGTACGAGATGACCGAGGGCGCCATGGCGGTGCTCGACGATTTCACCGCCGTGATCTGGCCCTTCGACAGTCAGTCGTTCAGCCGGAACACCCGGGGCAATTTCACCGGCGTGGGCATTCAGATCTCGTTCCGCGACAAACGCCTGATCGTCGTGAGCCCGCTGCCCGACTCCCCCGCCCTTCGCGCCCACATTCTGCCCGGGGACGTCATCGCAACGGTTGACGGCAAATCGACCGAGGGCTGGTCGCTCGACCAGGCCGTCCGAGAGATCACCGGCGAGTCCGGAACGATCGTCGAACTCGGCATCGAGCGCACGGGCACCTCCGATCTGATGAAGTTCCCGCTGCGGCGGGCTCATATCGAAATCGAGTCAGTGCGCGGATGGCAACTGCTTCCCAAAGGCCACGGCCAATGGGACTATTGGATCGACGAGGCACAAGGTATTGCCTACGTGCGCCTCTCTCAGTTCATTCCCCAGACGGCCGACGGGCTGGATGACGCCCTCGATGCCCTGGAGGCGAAGGGCTCGCTCAGCGCACTGATTCTGGATCTGCGATTCAATCCCGGCGGTTTGCTCAATTCGTCCGTCGAGGTCGCGGACCGGTTCATTGATCACGGTTTGATCGTGTCCACCGTGGATGCCGCGAGCAAGGCCACCGGGCCGACACACAATGCCCGGCCGGACCGGACACGACCGCGGCTGCCCCTGGTCGTGCTGATCAACCAGCACACGGCCAGTGCGTCGGAAATCGTCGCGGGCGCGATCCAGGACTATCAACTGGGAACGATCGTCGGCGTACGCAGCTTCGGCAAGGGATCGGTTCAGGATCTTTTCCCGCTGGCCAACGGTCAAGCCTACCTCAAGCTGACCACGCAATACTACCGGTTGCCTTTGAAGCGCATCATCCACCGAAAGGCTGCATCGAAAACGTGGGGCATTGAACCCGACGTCGAATTGCGAATGACCGACAAGCAGGTCAGAGAGGCGGTCGAATTCCGGCGCGATGCCGACGTGATCCGAGATGAAGCCGGCACCGCCATCGAGGACACCGGACCCGTGCCGATGGCCGCGGACCTGCTCGCCAATTCTCTCGACCCGCAACTGGAAGCAGCCCTGCTGGTTCTCAAGACTCATCTTGTTTGCAATCAGCTCGTCAAACTCGCCAAGCGACCCGTGCCGGTGACGGCACCGTAGAGCAGATTAAGTTTATTTGTAGCGTCCTGAGCTGTCTGCAGCTGCACCTGGCTTTGTCGTGCTGCATCGACGATACTCAGGGGTATCGCCTGCTTCGCCCTCCGCGCTCCGCCAGTACTGGCGGACTTCACCGACGCTAAAAACGCTACATACAAACTTAACCCGCTCTAGGTCCGCAGTGAGCGACCGTCGGTCGCTCATGAAATCGGCTTGCCGCGGGATCGACCGATCTAGAGCGTTTTCATCCACGACGTAGCGTCCTGCGCTGGCTGCAGCCGCGCCTGACTTTGTCGTGCTGCATCGCCGACCCACTGCGGTATCGCCTGCTTCGCCCTCCGTGCCAGGCTTGCTTTGCCAACGCTCAAAACGCTACGTCATGAATGAAAACGCTCTGACCTGTCGCCGTGCGGGTTTTCCAGCCCATCGCCGGTCTGGGCTGCGCGAGTCCGGTGGCCGCAGCGCGGCCGGTGTTCATCACCCGGGATCGTGACCGATGCCGACACGCATCAGCCATCGAAACTGTCAGAGCAATCAAAGTTTTCATGACGGAAGATCGGGATTTATTAAGCGACCGCGCGAACGGTCGTTCAATCTCAAAGCTGATACAATCGCATTCCCATGCCCGGAAACACGTTCGGCCAGATGTTCCGCGTCACGACCGCAGGCGAAAGCCATGGCCCCGGATACGTGGGGATCGTCGATGGCGTGCCCGCGGGACTTGAACTGTCTGCCAGCGATCTGCAACCCGATCTTGATCGTCGTCGCCCCGGCCAGTCCAAGGTGACGACCCAGCGCAAGGAAGCGGACGTCCCCGAGATCCTCTCCGGCGTGTTCGAAGGCAGAACCACTGGAACACCGATTGCGATCCTCATCCGAAACAGCGACCCCCGCTCCAGAGACTACGCGGCCATCAAAGAAAAATACCGGCCCGGGCACGCGGACTACACGTTCGATGCCAAATTCGGATTTCGCGACTACCGGGGCGGCGGCCGCTCAAGCGCCCGCGAAACGACCGTGCGCGTTGCCGCCGGTGCCATCGCGAAAAAACTGCTGGAGATGCTGCACGAGGTACGGATCGTCGGCTATGTCAAGCAGGTCGGTGACGTATCCGCACAGGTGGCCGATCCGGCCACGGTGACGCTGGAACAGGTCGAGTCCAATATCGTGCGCTGCCCCGACCCGGAAGCCGCCGACCGGATGATTGCCCTGATCGATCGGGTGCGAGGCGAACAGGACTCCATCGGGGGGATCAGCGAAATCATCGCGACGAACGTTCCGCCCGGCTGGGGCGAACCGGTGTTTGACAAGCTCAAAGCGGATCTGGGCAAGGCGCTTCTGAGCCTTCCAGCGGTCGTGGGCGTCGAATACGGAGCGGGCTTCGAGGTGGCGACGTCTCGCGGAAGCGAAAATAACGATCTGTTCGTGACCGACAAGACGAATCAAATCGTCACCGAGTCGAACCGTCACGGGGGGATGCTGGGCGGGATATCGTCCGGAATGCCGATCGTCGTGCGCTGTGCGGTCAAACCCACCAGCTCGCTGCCGATCGAGCAGCGCACCGTGACCGGTCGCGGTGAACCGACGACCATCTCCACAAAGGGTCGCCACGACCCTTGTCTTCTGCCGCGCTTCGTCCCCATGGCCGAGGCCATGATGGCCATCGTCCTCGCCGACCATTGCCTGCGTCAGCGCGCGGGACGGGTGCGATGAATGAATATCGTCTGAAAGATAATAATCCGTGAGCGACGCGTCGTTGGCTGACTGCTCGCAGGAGGCTGGCGACGGCAGTGGCTGTCGCGCAGGCTCTTGTCATTGGACGAGAGTCTCAAGCCCAATAGTCAATAGTCAATAGTCAATTCTTCTTGTTGTTTTAGATCGGGTTAAGTTTGTATGTAGCGTTTTGAGCGTCGGCTAAGCAAGCCTGGCGCGGAGGGCGAAGCAGGCGATACCCCTGAGTATCGTCGATGCAGCACGACAAAGCCAAGTGCATCTGCAGGCAGCTCAGGACGCTACATATAAACTTAATCTGCTCTAGCCGCCACACCGTTGCGCGCAACGGTGATGGACTAACCGCGATCACTCGCTACTTCCTGCCCCGTCCGGCTTCGTGCCGCCCGGTCCGAACGTGATCTTGTCGGTGCCCAGGGAGCCCTGGTCGCCGCCAAGTCCGCCGCCGAGGTCGGCGCGTGACACCGAGTCGGAACCCGGGTCTGCGTCGGTGGTCCACTGGGCTCGCTTCAGCGAAAGGCCGATCTTGCGGTCTTCGACGTCGACGCGAAGGATCTTCACTTCGACGTCCTCGCCCACCTTCACGATGTCCTGGGGATTGTCCACCTTGTGATCCGCCAGTTCCGAAATGTGCAGCAATCCCTCCAGGTCATCTTCGAGTTCGACGAAAACACCAAAATTGGTAATCTTCGTCACTTTACCGGCAACGATCATGCCCGGCTGATAGTGTGCCGGAATCGCCTCGATCCACGGATCCTGCGTCATCTGTTTCAGACCGAGCGCGACCCGTTGCTTGCTGCGATCCACTTCGAGAACGACGCATTTGATCTCCTGCCCTTTCTTGAGCACTTCGTTCGGATGCGTCAGCTTCTTGGTCCAACTCAGGTCACTGACGTGCAGAAGGCCGTCGATACCCGCTTCGATTTCTACAAAAGCCCCGTAGGTGGTCAGGTTGCGCACCTTGCCGTCCACCACCGTTTCGGGCCGATACTTCTCGGCCACCAATTCCCACGGGTTGACCTCGGTCTGCTTCATGCCAAGGCTGATTTCTTGCTTGTCGCGGTTGATGTCGAGGACGACGACATCGACCTCCTGACCGATTGAGGCGAGCTCCGATGGATGGCTGATCCGCTTGGTCCAGCTCATCTCGGAGATGTGCACGAGACCTTCGACCCCGTCCTCAAGTTTCACGAACGCCCCGTAGGACATGATGTTCGTTACGAGGCCCGTGATTCGCGTATTGGGCGGGTACTTCTTCTCGATGTCCTCCCAGGGGCTGTTGCCCGTCTGTTTCAGACCGAGGGCAATTTTCTCTTTGCCCCGGTCGATGTGCAGGACTTTGACTTCGATGTCCTGATCGATCTTGACCAGTTCTGACGGATGGTTCAGGCGGCCCCAACTCATATCCGTAATGTGCAACAGCCCGTCGATCCCGCCCAGATCCACGAATGCACCGAAATCGGCGATGTTCTTCACGGTGCCCTTGACCGTATCGCCTACCTTCAGCGTGGACAGCAGACGATTGCGCGCTTCGGCTCTCTGATCCTCAATGAGCTTGCGCCTGCTGATGACGATGTTGCGTCGGGATTGATCGATCTTGAGAATCTGCGCCGAAATCGCCTTGCCGATAAACGCGCCGATATCCGAGGGACGGCGGATGTCCACCTGCGAAGCGGGCAGGAACACGGGCACACCGATGTCGACGAGCAGCCCCCCCTTGATCTTCCGCATGACCTTGCCGCTGACCTCGTCGCCCTCGTCCTTAGTGGAGACGATATTCTCCCATCCCCGAATCCGGTCGGCACGACGTTTGGAAATCAGGACCGTGCCGGATTCGCCCTCGATGTCTTCCAGGTAGACGTCAACCGTGTCGCCGACCTCTACGGACGACGGGTCGTCGAACTCGTCGCGATCGAGGATGCCTTCGCTCTTGAGACCGACCTCGAGCAGAAAATCGTTGCCGACACGACCGATGATCTTCCCGGGCAGAATCGTGCCCGGCTTGAGGTCCTGGAGCTGGTCAGCCAGAATGCCGTCCATGTCACCGTCGGCCACGGTCTGGCCCAGGGCCTCGGCGACCATGTCCATGGATTCTGCCTCATCAACGTCGAGCAGGGCGATCAGGTTCTTGTCAACCATGGTG
>Ga0310124_10001203_pt1 | contig 18098 bp, 24 predicted proteins | sample CB11b_AW_Bot5_MG_FD_203507 | JGI IMG/M metagenome (GOLD analysis project Ga0310124, IMG submission 203507) | Marine microbial communities from Western Arctic Ocean, Canada - CB11b_AW_Bot5 | ecosystem: Environmental > Aquatic > Marine > Oceanic | place: Canada: Western Arctic Ocean | collected... | reverse complement strand
GGTTTGGCCACTGTCCCAAGCAGTAACGAGCGCATCGAAATCCGACTTAACAACGTCACCTCTTGCGAGAGTCCCCTGCGTGTAGGAGCCTTGTCTAGTGTAATAATCGTTCGCCATTAGCGACGTATCCTCCGTGGCGAGTAATGCACCGTAACGCCCTGTAGGGTGTGCGGTTGCTCGTATATGGACTCAGATAAAATAAGCAAGCCCATGTTTGTTCCAACACCTTCAATATTATTCTCTGCTGTAGAAATGACAGCGGAATTCCAGTTGAATGTATTCCAGTCGTGTATGTTCCAGTAACCGCCGCCGCCGATAATAGATACTGACTGCTCCCTAGCGGCGGGAACAAGCGGGTCGTCGTATGAATACGCCGGAACAAACTTCAGAGAAACATCTGAATCTGCCGACATTTCGAAATGAATCTTCCTAAACCTTTTGTTTCTGGTTGGCGTATCGTAGTGGTAATAAGATAACCTCAACATTGCCTCTACTTTTGAGCCGTCAAACGATGTGCCCTTATCCATCTGATAAACGTATCCATCGTCCGATCCAAAAAATAGAATCTCGTTACCATCCGAGTCTTCTGCCGAACAAACGGAATAGACTACTTTCCCCAAATCCACCCTTATAAAGCCAGCCAGTTTATTGCCAGCAAAAGTCCCGTAGATGGCGGAGCCGTCAGTGAAAAACAACCTGTACTGGCCTTTCGACCTAACTCTTACAGACGCAATAGATGTACCAATCTTTGAGTCAATAACAGGCTTTATCTTTTTACTCAAAGAAGATATTGCAAAATCACCGTAGGCATTTACAGCAGACAGGTTTGTTACACCCCTGTCGTCCAGATAAATGATCTCAGTTAGGTCTTGTATGGTGTGCTCAACCGCCCCAGACTGATTGGAAAATGTTTTTAGATTCCAATCAAGACTGCTGGTTCCATAAAGTATGTAAGTGCGATTGCGGTTAAATATAGCCATGGCATCGCCGCGCATAACCTGCAACCCGGTAATCTCATCACCAGTCCCAAGTTCTGCCGCACCACTTATAACCGTCCAAGAATAAGGCTCACCTATCCCAGAGTGCTGTAAAGAGCCTTTATGAAAGGCCAGAAATAGTTGCTTCTTATGCGAAGCAATATGCACCGGGGTATCGACTGACATCCCAGTAAATATCGGAACCCAGTATGTTCCGTCATACTCAAATGCTGTATTGAATCCGTCACACCCATACATCCTATTGGTTGTGGCGCTTCCTCCAAAGTTGTAGTTGACAAACTTATATCGACCACTTGGGACCAACGTAACAGTTATCCGCGCCTCGTTCGATAAAGCCCTGTGGGCGAAAACAATCGCAGCGGACAAATGTGGCACCGCTGATGACCCACGAACGCAACCAGTTAGACTCGTTGAACCGGTTTTCCCGGTGTAGGTTATTAGTTCCGCCCCTATGGCGATAGTCCCGGCGTCAGGAAAATCTGTTACATCTGTTACAGGAATAACCGTAACTGAAGCGTTAATCCCGCTAGACAGGGTAGTATCATATTTATAGAGCGTTTGATTATTGGCAAACGCATCTAGTGTTGCTGTCGCAGTAGCGTCATCAGCGCCGCCGCCGCCAGTGATTGTTATTGTTGGGGCCGAAGTGTAATTGGAGCCTATATTTGTAATCGTTATCCCAGTAACTGCGCCAGCCGCAATAGTGCCAGCGCCAGTGGTCTGAAAGTCGTCCAATGTCGCTGTTGCAGTAGCGCTTGTTCCGGGGCCACCAAAACTAATGGTTGGGGCAGTTAGATACCCAGTCCCTTTCGTTGTAATAGTAATCGCGGTAACAGCGCCAGCGGCTACAATGGCTGTGCCTACGGCAGTAGTGCCTCCAACTGGTGCGGCGGTAAAGGTCACTGTCGGGGCGGTTGTATAACCGATGCCGCCTGCCGTTATTGTCGTAGAGGCAACCCCCATTCCATCGGGTGGGGCCGAGAACGCAACCGTTGGCGCACCAGTGTATCCGGAGCCACCTGCGGTTATTGTTGCGGAGGCCGTGCCATGCTTTACGTCAGAAAGAACAAACAATCCTTCGGCATCAGCAATAGCGTAAGTTCCCGCCCTTACAACTATGCGTCTGACAACTGCTGCTGTGTTCGTTCCGTTCTGCTTTATCGTGTCGCCTTCTGTAAATGCTTCGCTTCCTCGATCAAACTTTATATAAGAACCTAGATCAACCACAGACCATCCGGTAGCCGAAGCCTTGTGCATAATGCACTCGGTGCCGCCAGCATTATTTCTAAATGCGTAAGTGACTCCGTTATATACCCAGACACCACGGATCGCTCCCGATCCAGTTACAACCGCAATCTTTGATCTCGCCCTTTCTATCGAAGCCTGAGAATATGTCGCATCGAGGGCGTCTGTTGATGCTCCGAGAGACCTTTCGACCGCCTTCACTACCGCGACAGTTGAGGCGCTGACCTGAATATTCTCTCCCACCTGAAAACCATCCGTAAGTAATGCAATCACCATATGTCCAACTGCATCACTGCCAGAATAAGAGCCACTCTCTACGACTGAATTAGAGACAAGTTCAGCGGTAGCGCCGGATACAGAACCGGTAACTATATTTGTATCTATTGTCGCAACAGTTCCGGTCTGAAACTCAAGTATCCAGTAAACGCTGTCGGATGGCTTTACACGTCCATCGTATCGTTCAAATCCATCTATGCGGCGATAGCCACCCTCCGGGTAAACCTCGTAGTTCTTCCCATACAAAAGACTTCCCGGTGGCGCCGATAACGCTGGGTCTGTAAGAATCTCCCCACCCTCAAAGGCGAAGTATTTCGCCCGCATGGAAGACGCAGGGAAATTGCTCCGACTAATAGCGTCAGAATAAATATTTGGCATTATATGACCTGAATTACCTCGTTCGTATCAACACTACTGAGTCTTCTCATCCTCTGATCCGGTAGAGACTGCGCCTCCAGCTTATCAAGAATGTCTGAATACTCTGCGGATGAAGCCAAAAGAATTTCAGGGGCTTCCTCCCTTTCAGCCCACATTGTTTTCGCGCGCGAAACAATAATTCGGTGGTACTGGGAAGGTATCGAGGACGCATCTGTATTGCCAGACATCCTCGTTGGTGTTTTCCAATAATCAGCAGTGATCGTGTAGGATTTATCCGGGTGTGGATGCACGATAATAGCTTCATTTGGCTGAACGACCACATTCGTCGGAGTAGAATTCGTTTGGGTTCCCTGTCTCTGAGAGGATCTGTACTCCGTATAAAGAAGTGGTGTCAGATTTGTGTGGTCGTCAGTAGTGTAGTCAAGGAAGAATGAACGCATGTCCCAAGTTCCAAGATCAGTTGGCTTGGTTAACGTGGGCGCGGCTGTGCCGGTTGATAGCGTTGACGAGTACTGGCTCCAAAGAAAATTCCAATCCTTCCACAATCCTTGAATCTGATGATCAGCTTCGGCCACATAATCAATTATTGATTTTAATTGGCCCTCTTGGCCTACAACTGTGCTTGGGCCTGTGCCTGATACACCAACTTCCAGCCTAACTGTTTGACAAAGTTCTAAGAACGTCATATTTCAAATTTCTGTGATATTCAATCGCATTAAAAACTGTTTTCGGTTCTATCTTAGCGGCGCACATTGCGCCTCCTGTCTCCATGTCCCTGTTGCAATAGTTAAATCCCCAGTGCATCATGTGGCATGGATGACAATGAACATCCTCTGATGATATTGCCGTTGTATTCACCCAGTGCTTAGTTAAATTTTCTTCCGACGAATGACTCAATAAACAAACTTTTGCTACATCGTCAGCGCTAACGCCATTTAGAATGCCCGTCTCCGGGCCAAGAATTAAATCGCATTGCTGTGCAAACGCTAAAGTTTTTCTTATCTCCCACACCGCACTTTTGCAGAAAACCCTATCTTCTTTCCCCCATCCTTGTTCCAGAATCTTACAAATAGCGTCACCGACCATAACGAAACGAACATTAGGCCACTCTATAAGCGCCCTAGCCATTACGGAATCCAAGTGCGGGTACGCTTTATGTACTGAAGACCCAGAAAGGGCAACCATAATGACGTAATGGTGCGACCCAATACGCATCGCTCGCCGCTGCTTTGCAACCCACTTTTTTTCTGAATGCGTCTGGAAAAATCTGTTATTGAAGATATACTCAACACCAGCCGCATCATGCAGTGCCTCGCCATAGTTTTTATTCAGTTTTTCGTGGCGCTTGCCCGTGTCCCAGTAATATATCTCCTGCTTTGGGACGCACAGTAGGTTGTGTTCTATTACCAGTCCAAGATTTGCAAACTTGGAAAATAACGGTTTTATACGGTCCCAGTACGGACCCAGTTCTTTGTTGGGAACCTGATCTGTTTTCTGAACAAACAATTCGTCTATGTGGGGATCGTTCCTTAAAATCTGTTCTCCGATCTCCGTAACATTTACGCAGACTTTATAACCCTGCTTTTTCAGCAATGGAAATACAGAACTTATCTGCAACTGATCCCCGTAGCCGCCGTAGCGAACGACACATGCCGTATTCTCACGCTTTCCACCAAGTTCTTCGTCAGAGAGGTCTTGCCATCTGCCCGTACCAACTTCAGAAGAAGTCGGTAGATTAAAAACCTTCACTCAGCTTTAGTATGGGTTGACCACATCAATCGGGTCTGCCTTCTTGATCGTGTCAACTACGCAGGTTGCCATAGCATCGTCCCACCTGTATCCATCTCTTTCCTCGCATTCTGCCTTTAGAAACACAGCGTCTGGATCACTTACATCGGACTGCCCGTCCTTCTCTTTAAGGCCAACTTCCTGCATCAACGAATCTAGGTCTGTCTCTATATCAATGGCGGTATAATTCAACCCCATCTCCGTCAGCAACCCTGTAATCGCCATCCCTAACGTCCCTACTGGGCCGCCTACGAGACCCATAAGCATACCCGCCGGACTTCTGGTAGCATCAAAAGCGCCCTTCAAAGCGCCTTTCTTGCCCCTTTGCGCATCCACCTCCGCGCTGTGGGCTTTAGACAGGGCGGTAATCGCGTCTTCATTCTTATCTTTGAACGCTTGCACCATATCCTGCTTGTCTTTTTCGGTGTGGCGATCTTTCTGATAGCTGATACCAAAAATGTTAGCCGGATTTGTAGACCTGATATTAGCCGTAAGCTGCGCCAACTCATTTCTTAGGGCAATGGCATCAGCCTTGTGGCGAGTAGGTAATGCGGCCTGCCTCTTGTCGAACTCATCCACCATGTCTTCGAGGTCTTCTGTCTCATAGGCGTCGTATGGATTAGCGGACTCCTCATCATCAGTGTCGTCTTGACCCATGTCATCCGGTACGCTATCTGTCGGCGACCTGTCGCCGGGATGCCCTTGCCCTGATGTCGTTACACCTTCTGTGTTTGGAGTGTTATCAACCGATTCAGAATCATCCGAATCATCGGACAACTCTCCCATATCGTCCCCAATCCCCATTGAAGTACCGACTGGGCCATCACTTTCAGTGGCGTCAGCAACATCTGCTTCACTCGCGCCTGCGGAGTCTTGACCACCGTCGTTTGTAGCCATGACTATTTATTCAGCGGTCGTTGTCTACGGAACGGAGGAAAAGAAAAAGACCAAATCTTCGGAATGGGATACATCTCTTCACGATAGACCTCACCTTTCTCAAAATCATCAACCATGTGCGGACCCATCTCTGGATCACGACACACAATGGATGACTTATCCATGTCCTTCTCTTTCTTCCAATATTTGTTTTCTTTCATTGAGCCAACTCCAGCGGCACGAAAAAATTCTTTCCACATATTCATATAAGAAAGGGGAGGGCTTTCGCCCTCCCCAACTTAGGTTGATGGACCTAGCGGATTTTGAACCCGCCTGCTACGCTCTGGGCAGGACCAACGCCTTGCGGCTTCTGGTCTTTACCCTTAGAGCCGAGGCCCAAAGACTCTTTGGAGTCGCTAATCTTCTGTTGGTCAGAAAGACCGCTTTTAACTCCAACACCTTGAGTTGATTGTGCCATGACTATCTCCTCTAGGCTTTTGAATCCCACATAACAACGCGGGATTCTGCTGCGGTTGAATGAACGAGACCTGCACCACCAAGGTAGTACCATGCAATGCCCCTAGCCCGCCCAAAATCAGTTGGGATTTTCCCTCGAACCTCTTCGGGAATCGCAACTGCTTCAGCAACGGTATCGGCGCCCATGAATACTGCCCAATCAGACTTCGTCCCTGCCCAAGCACCCGCTGGGGTACCTAGACCGGTGGCAGAACCACCTTTAGCTCGATAAGTCTGCTCAACGAAACGCACGCCTTCGTAACGACCAGTTTCACCATTACGGATCATCTGGAACCCGGTTTCGACATACTGAGAAATCGATTCCAAGTTGTTCTTCAGGGTACGGAACGTTGTCGGCCACGCAATGCAAAAGTAGTCATCACCCTCGTATGCGGGTATGTTACGCTCTTTCATTACGTCCACGATGGCTTTGATGTGATCTTTGCCTAGCGCTACCGTATTGGTAAGCGTTGCCGCGCCATCGACAGTCAAGGTTACCGCATCGGTAGCCGTTTCTGCCACAACACGCAACTTGCATGTGTCAATCTGGTTGGCAACCAAATCGTCCAACACTTGCGCCGCATCGAGTTTTAAGACTTTGTGAATGATCTCTTTAACGGGATGCTCAGACAAATCATCCAGTTTCGAGGAGAAGGGAATTGAGTTACCGTGCTCGGTAATTGTCATGGTCCCCTGAGTGATTGTAAAGTTCGTTTCGGCGATAGCCGTATTTTCAGTAAGAGCCGCGCCACCAGTGGCAACAGTCGAATAAACATTCCAGTGGAATGTATCGCCGCGATTAAGCCCTTGATGGGCCGCATCCTTTACATCGGCAAACTGACGGAACTTCACAATCGGACGCAGGGCAACACGCAACTCCTTGCTCAAATTTAGGGAGTACATGAAACCACCAAGGTTACTTGTTCCCCATACTTGTCCAGCCATGAGTATTGTTTCCTTTAATCAGAAAATGAAAATTAGAGACTAAGCGAACTGACCTCGTTCCTGCTTCATCTCACTTATGATGTCGGAATAACTTGGCTCACTTTCATCCTCGCCTATATGAGCGCGAGCATTTACAGGAGCAACGTCATCCATGTTCTGCTTTCTCTTTTGTCTACTTTCTCCAGATTTCCCGCCCAGTTCCTCGACATATTTGAACAACCAGTCTTTGGCGTAGTCGCCGCATTCCTTCATAATGTCCCAAGGATCACGGGTAGGGTCTTCTTGATAAAGTTCGGCAGAACGGCGGTCTGCAACAGCAAGCAATGAAGGATCTCCAACGACTTCGGGGTACTCGTCGTGAAACAACTTGACGGCCTCTTGTCGTCGCTCCTCATAGCCCCTTTCGCGGGCCGCTTTCTCCTCTTCACGCATTTCAGCCTTGGTGCGCTCGATAATTGACTTGACGTCAATCGATTGCTCCGTAGGTCGATCTGCGGCGCGAATCTGTCTAAGCAATTCATTTGCCCTGACTTCATCGCCCTGAAAGAGGGCATCGTGGTACTGCCCATAAAGGGCATCCGTAGTCGCGTCCGTAGCGGATGGCGATACACTTTCACCAGCGTCCGGAGATGGCTGGCTTGCTTGGGTCTCTAATGAGTCCCGGTAAGCATTCAGTTTCCGCTCGTAATCCTGCAACTCTCGTTGTCGGTCAGCGGCATCCTGAAGGCGTTTGTCGGCAGAGGAATTTTTTTGATACTGAGCCAACAGATCATCGTAAGATACATCAACCTTTTCACCATCAACTTTAGCGGTGGCGTACCACTCGGCACCCTTGCGTTGAAGCGGAGATTGGGTTTCAATATCGAACTCTTCCTCTACTACTACTTCTTCGTCCCCCATAAGGTGTTCTTCGTCCGACTCCACCTTGGCGGCAATTCTTTCCAATTCAGATTGATGAGTGGTAAGAACGACTTCTTTGGTTTCGGATACGTCCCCTTGGATAGCGTCTTCGGCCATAATTAATTACCTACTATTTCTTGCAGAGAACTCTCTGCGTGTTTCGCTTGGTTAATCGCCTCTTCCAACCATGTAATGACCAAAGAGGGCAACCTAGCCCGGAACTGAAGTTCGCGAATTGTTTCGGCATCATTTGGATCAACAACCGACCAAGCCTCAAAAGATTCTTCCTTGGCTTTATTGGCCCTTCCAATTAAATACCGGCCCACTTCTGACTTCAGGAATTCCCGTGTCTGGAGACCAAGTCTGGCCTCCGCAATCAATAATTCTTTTTCTTCCACTCTTGTCTAATTGTTATAAAGGCTGTCATCAACCGGAGGTATTTCTCCGTGCATTGCAATAATTGCTTTTGTAGCGTTTCTCTCGAAGAAGTTCGGGAGAAAGGCATGAATACAAGAAGTTATCCACAGGGTAAAGAACTTTCCGCTATATTTCATAGACATAGCCCAATGACAGAAATAACCAATACCTTCATCTTTCAGATGATTCATCCTTCTGCCCCCTGCACGCTTCCGTATTCATCATTCATTAAAACTTCACTCATCTTCTTTCCTTCTGGATCAATTCCGATATCAGGCTGATCCATCAGCATCTTGTGGACTAGCGCTTCTTTCTGAAGTAGCAGTTCACCTCTAGCGATATCATTCTTCTCAGCCTTTATTCTGGAATCAATCATATGCAGTTGAGCCTTAACCGCATCGCGCTCATTCATTGCGGCAACCTGCATCTGGGCGGTTCTCATCTCGCCAAGCGCCTTCGCTTCGGCGGCGGCAACATCAGACTGACCCTTGATCTGGGCGGAAACAATCTTGCCCTGAACATCGAGTTCCTTATTGGAACCTTGCTCCATAAGTTGCTGTACTGCACTGCCCAACTCTTCCAGTTGAGCGGCCATCTCTTCCAGCTTGGCTTGCGGTTGTATCTCTATGAATCGTTTGGAGTCCTTGTATCCAAGAGCGCCGAATACCTCCTTAGTGACTTCTTCCTGATTTATCAAACTGACTATATCCGGATTGATCTCGCCCATCGTCCTGATGCCGAGAAGCAATCTTTCTATTTTCCTGATTGGGTCGGTAGCCCCGATACCAACGTTGACGCCTACCGTCATTTCATGGCGAAGCAATTCATCCATCTCCTCCGCGCCGAACCTCTGGAACGATCCGCCCTGCTGGTTTGAATCCTGTTCTGCCTTATTGGTCGCAACAGTTAAAATAGTATCGTCCGTTTCGTAGTACTGTTCCAACCTGACCAACTGCATCAATACAGGCTCTATCCAAGTCTCTGCAAACACCCTAACCATGTACTCCATCTGGGCATTAGCCTGCCCAGACAACATCTCCATGCCGCCAACCGTTTCATTCATCATGCGGTTGGTTTGGACGGTTCCCTGAGAGAAGTTGCCAGCAATGTCATCAAAATCAACGTTCAACCGGTCCTGCTCTTCGTAGGAACTTGCAGTAACGTCCGGCGTGTTGACGATATGCACATCGGTCATTGGGTCATCCATCATCACCGAGCCACCGGGGACGCTTCTCTTCAGTGCGTTGATGTCGATGTTCGAACTTCTGCGAATGTGGTAGCGCTTGTTAAGAACCAACTGGACATTGTCAGACCGCTGGTTTGCGATATCGTTAGCGGCTGTCTGCAAGTCCTGTGTCATCTCGACCAAAGAAGTCGGGTAGCACTTATGCGCCTCTATGTTCGAAGTACCCATTACATAAGGACGCTCCCCGTTCCTCAGATGCGGGTATACCTCCTGCAATGGCTTTGGATCAGTTAGCATATGCAATGTGCCTGCCGTATAAAACAACCAATCCTTTCCATTCTTTCGAATGATATTCTTATGTATGAAGACGGTGGTGTACTCAGAAATATCGTTTACCCTGTCCGCCAACGGGTCTTGCCTTTTGCCCTGACGTGTTTGACGTGTCGAGTCAAACTCACTCTTCTTTGAAGCCTCCAAAAGTTCACCGATCTTCAGGCTTTTCCATTTAGGCTCTTCAGTCTTCGGATCGATTTCAGTCATCCTCTCCAGTACGTCGTGGATGTACATCGGGATCACTTCTATAACAAACGGTGAAGAGCCAACTGGGTCGCTCCAATCTGCAGCAGGATCAATGCGAAAGTTTTCAGCCGCGACCAAGCGTATATCCGGCTTGTCCTTAACAATCGTTTTCTCGTCACGGGAAGATTGCGCCTCACTGCCGTCCTCATTCAGGACAATGTTCCCATTGTCGTCGAATAAAGGCTCCTTGACCGTCGTCTTTTCTTCTTTGTATTCCCAGTTCTGATGGGACACCACAGTACCGAAAACTAATGCTTCCTGATAAGCGGCGACCAGCGTCTGGAACCACGGTATTGTCTTCGTTAGTCGATACTGGAGAAGGTGTTTCAGGATGTTCGCCGATGCCCTCTGACTTGGGTCGGCATCATTTACAGGATAAACAGAAACAACATCCTCAGTGGCGAAAAACGCGGAGGCTACTGCGGCCTCATTGGTTCGTACAGCAGACTTTGTTTTCGGGCGAAACAATCTCGACCGATGCGTGTAGTGTTGTGTGTGGTACTTCGAACCTGAAGGATGATCCGATTGGAACAGAGAGATATTTCTCTCCCACTGCTTCCTGTAATTAGAATCCAAATAAGACGTAGATGACCCGTAAGCATCACTAGCCAATTTCAACCAAGGCGATCTTCCCGAATCTTTATTTAGGGGGGCTTCTTCATTCATCGAATTTTACTTCATCCATGACATCTCTTTTAAGAGATTGGAGTTCGTCTTCATTAGCCCTACCTCTTGTAACTTTGGCTCGCTCAAGCAATTCACCGGCCCAACGCATAATATTTTTGTATTCCGGGTCAATGTCAGTAACCCTGATCCACATACCGTACTTAGAGGAAAGGCTTTCATTCCATATCGCAATCATGGAGTAATCATTGCTTGGGCCAACTGCCCAAAGGTGGTCGGGGTAATACTTGTATAGAGTGTCGGCAACATTCTTTACGAGCGAAGTTATCGTCGCTTCCTTGAGCATTCCCCGTTTATGGGTATCAACAATAACTTTCATGCAAGATGCTGGTAGAGTGCAACAACAAGTATCAGTGCCACCATCCCGCTAAGAATCCAATTCTTCTTCACCCACTTAACTATGTGATCCATGCTCACCTCTTAGGGCCATATGGCCTGTTGGGGTTTTCATAAAGTTTTCTTTTCTTAAAGTCGTAGACTAGGATAGGCTGCTCCACACCGGCTTGCTTATCAACCATCTCTTTCCAAGAATATTTTCGTTCCGTAACTTTCATTTAGTGAATAACCCTCTCTTCTTGCTTGTAGTGCATTGCATCAACAGTGTCTTGGACAACCCGACATAATAAATCTGTTAGAGCATGCGTAATGTCCAGTTCAGCCAACTCATCTTTAGGTACGTTCATATAGTTGGACAAAAAAATAAGCGCCACATGCTCCGGGCTGTTGTTCATGTTTAAGTCCTCCAACTCAATAAGACGGCATTGCTTCCGGCTCAAGGTCGTCACCAAATATTGTCTGTGGGGGGGCTGCTTGAATGTCGTAAATGCGGGACATTGCATCCATCATGTCAACATGCACAGCGGGAAAAAGGCGGTACTCATTGTCGATCATCCTTTGCGTTACATCGTAAAGTCTGCCGTTCTCGTCTTTTTGTTTTAATGGTCTTGCAATAAGAGTTGCTTCACCAATTTCAAACGCCTTTTTCTGTCGCTTTGTAAGTTGATCTGTAGAAGGGGCCAAGAAGAAGCGCCAGTTCTCAAAGTCAGGCTGTAGTCGTTGTACTCGATCCCGTTTAGAACCCGGCCCTTCTCTTGGCCATGCTAATTCCTCGATGGGGAAATAATTGTTCTCGATACGCATCATTTCCTTAAAATGCTCTATATCCGAATCTTTCCCGTAGCGCTCATAACCGACCTTTACAACTTGCACACCCGGTTGGCGCACCCATTTATCCCTTATCTTCCTCAAAGCGTTCCATCGCTCTTTCAAATTCATTCGGTGGCAAAGGCCATCCAGCAGATATTTGTTAAAAGCGTAGTCAACACCAATAACGGCTATAGCCGTCCTATCCGAAGACTGTTTTTTAGAATGCGCCGGATCACACAATATGTATATATTTAGTATTCTCGGTCTTAGTTCTATACGCCGAATCCATTCGGGATCAAAAACTTGCTCGGACCCCGCTATGGGGTTCTGTAACATTTGACAGGCCAGCACATACTGCCCCATCGAGGATTTTTTCTTATCCCATTCCGCTTCTGAGAGGAGAACGGGCTTTCCATCAGGGGTGCCTGAATCGGTCGCAGGATAAATGCGAATCTCAGTGCCCCTTTCCATCAGTTCGCGGTAGGTATCCGCGTAGTGGTATCGCGTACCGATGTACCACTCCCTGTTCTGTCCGCCAGAAAGGTTTTGCGACAGATCCAATGCTTCTGTCGTCTTTGCGATCTGGTCAGGTGTGTTGACGGAGTCTCTTGTGACAACGTCATCATAAATTCTTAAATCATAGTGGCGGGAAATTGGTTGCCCGTCCACAAGCCCCCACGCTTCTACAGTCGCTTCCTTGGGGTTCGAATCACGCTTGACTATGATTCCAGAGTCTTCACTCCACTGCGGGGAATCTTGCCGTGGGTTTTTGTAACAGACATCCGGAAACAACTCTCTGAGAAAGTCGTTTATTTCAAACTCGCGTTTGATTTGCTTCAGGAACCCCTTTGCAATAGGACGGGTGTGGGAAAAAATCCCTATTGTCATGTTAGGGTTGCGGAGTATTTCCTGAATGGTCCCTGCGTAAGTAATCAAAGTGGACTTGTAATGTCCCCTAGCCCACAGATCGAGAACCCCATCAGGGGAATTCTCAACCTCTCTGCAACGATCATAAAGCCAAGGATGGACAGCATCCTTTCTGTTGAGGACTACGACCAGAAGAAACCATCTATCAAATTTAGCCAGTTCCCTTATCAGTTCCTCATCGTAATTCTTTTCGAGCAGGTTTTTGTAGAATATACCAGCCTGCTCAAGCGTTGCTTTGGGGAGGTACTCCTTGGTGCGATCAATAAATTGATCCCGGCTTAACTTAGCCTTTCCCGGCAACTTCCCTTTTCCCCTTTCTAGCCCACGATTGGTAATCGGAGGGAGAGAATTTGCCTGTGTATCTAGTACCGGCTTTACCTTGGGTTGGCTCTTTAGCAGCCTGATTCTTAGGGGCCACTTTTAGCGAGGCGGTCCCTCGCTTTGATATGGAAGCATACCGTTCTTTGAATTTGTCTGAAAAAGCCATTATCTGTCGCTTTCAAAAGTGTTGGGGTCATAACCCGGCTTACCCGGCAATTTACCCATGCGGTCCCTTCTCGCTACTACCACCTCTTTGCGGGTCTTTTCTGGGTCATTGGACGCATAGTTACTTCCCTCCACCGCCCGTATAAACTGCTTGGCAACTGCGCCCACTGTTTGGGCTTGACCTGTCTTTTCAAGGTTTGGAATCCATACCTCGTCAGCACGGTTAGCCGCAATATCTTTCCAGTAAGCTGGGTCTGCATTGGTGTAATCAATTGCCTTTGGACCGTCATCGTCTGGTGCTGGTGCCGCCGGGCCACCTGTGCCGTCCGGATACTTCAGTGGATCGACCTTAGTTGGCTCGAACGGCAACGTCACATCGCTGGGGGTGATGTCATCTGTCTTGACTGGTTCTGGCTCTGGCTGTTTGAATCGATCCCAATAGGACCAGTCTATTTTCATTCCCGGCGGCATATTAAAAGTAAATCTCATCACACCTGCGGTGCGTGCGGCGGATGGATTGGGGTAGGCTTTTCCCGTATTGGGGTCGTACACCACCACATTGATATCCGTAGGGGCGGATTTTGCATACGCGCCCGGTCTGGTTCCAATCGTCTTCTTTATGACTGGGCTTGAAGTCGTCAGTCCTGAAGCGGTCGCGGCGAGGCGCCGATTCCTAGACTCCTCACGCATCTTCGCGATTCGGTTAAGAAAATCTACAGAGATCATTGGTTCGGCCCTGCATCTGCTTTGGCCAGTGTTTCATCCCAACTTTCCTGTATGCTGTTTATCGCCTTCTCGGTAGAATCTTCCATCTGGGAACCAACCCTGAGAACACCAAGCAGTGCTTGGGTGGCCGGATCAAATTCCGCTTCGCCCACGTTCCCCGGAGCGGGAGGACGCCCGCCAATAAGTGAGCCAGTTTGACCAGCGCCAGTAGCGCCGACTTGGGAACCGGGTTGGCCTACAGACCCGGTTTGGCTAGTAGCGGCTGAAGTTTCACCAACATCCTCACCCGTGACCAAGCCCGGACCAAGGTCTTGAGTCTTTTTCTTTCCCTTGTACCCTATATTCTTGCCGGTTGGAGATAAATTTATAGCCATTACTTCATCGACCTATTCATTGACTTTGTCATAACCCTGAGATTCTTCGCTCGATTGTCCTTGGGGTTATTGTTTGCATGGTGTATATCCTTCCCATCACCTTTCCGAACGCGACCGAGTTTTGTAAGTTTCCGTCGCGCCTTATTTCTTGAACTCCGCTCCGCAACTGCTTTGGGAGAAGAGTGGAATTTTTTATATTCCCGCTTGTAATTGCGTGGTGTACCCCCGCCTGTTTTATATTCACTGGACGTTCTTGCCCGGATCAGACCAGCCATTAAGTATTTCCTTTTTGTCCATCATCTCTGACGGAACGCACATAGCATTGATGGAAACTATATTTCCAAATATGTTGTCCCCTTCGTAATCTTCCGAGTACAGCGGTGGGTTATGTGGAGTCATGCTGTATTCCAATTTCTTGAAAATCTCGAAAACTGCCGGGTTATTTTCTTTCCTGTCTATCTCTATGTAGATAAACGGGCGCAATGTTGCGATGGTATCCAAGCCGCCCATCAATACCTCCGGCTCCATACCCTCGACATCGATCTTTATGAAGTCGCACTGGGCCAAACCCATGTCATCTATCCTGCATACGGCAACTTTCTCGCCCTGCAGGTGCCCGCGAATGGATAGTCCGCCGAAATTTGTCGGTACCTCCGGATCAAGCACGGGTACGTCGATCAACATCTGGCTGGCACCTACGCCAAGGTTCTTACAATCCACGTTTTGGACTGAATTAAGGGCCATATTCGCGCATAAAGTCTGGAAAACCAGCCTTTGCGGCTCGAAAGCGAGTACTTTGCCCCTCTTACCCACCTTATTAGCGAACCACAGGGTGTGAGTACCGATATTTGCCCCAATATCTAGGACAGTATCGCCCTTAGAGACGAAATGTTCGAAGAATTTGGTCTCTTCTACTTGATAATCCGCGTATTTTTCAATGGATTTACCAACGTATTCGTCGAATTTGTTGTAAAGGACATACCCATGTGGGGTATCTTTAATGACGTTATAGTTCAATAGGTACTCTTCTTTACCTTCTTCTTATATCCACTGGCATAAGCGGCCTTCGCTTGCTTTGTGGCCCCTTTTTTTGATGGGTAGGTCTTGCCTCTGGACCCCCATTTGTAACCCTTACTAACTTTTTTTACCGGCATGGAGAGTAAGTCCCCCTTGAAACCCGCATGTTTGTTGACTTTCTCAGGGTAAGGTTCGTCAAGGTTCCCCAAGGTGAAATGTAACCTTATTTCAATCCTTCCTGAGAAGAACTTTAGAGGAAGAAGAAACCTAGTACGAACCCGCGCGCCATCAGTCCGATTTGAATATTAACTGTATCCCGATCCGCCAGCGGCTCCGCAACCGCCGCATGTACCTGAACCGCCCTGCGCCTTAAACACATCGAGAAATCGGAAAGTTGGATTCGTAGTTGACGCATCGTAGTCTATTGTGGCGCCGTCCATAAATTGAATGGCGACTGGGTCTATGTACAGATTAGATGCGAGTTCAATATCCCGCTCTTCTCGGGCATCGGCGAAAGTCATGCTGTGCTTCATGCCGCTGCAACCTCCCCCATAGACGTACACGCGCACACCTACCATGCTTGGTTGGCCCTCTAGCAGGTTGGCAACTTTATCCATTGCACTGTCTGTTACCGTCACCATTGGCGCCCACCACTAAATTTTGTTTCTGGCATGAACCTCGACCACCTTTTCTAATTTCAAATACGGTATTCGCTCGTTTGGAACATATCGCCAAACATAGTCGCCGTCCCATTGTCCGTTGCTTTTGGTGATTCCAAATACAGTTTGGGTTAGGCCCACTTTAACGATAAGCGCTCTTTCCCCATCCAAGATAACTTTATCGCCCTCTTGGAAAGACTTGTTAAACGAAAACGATAACCCTTTAGCAATTTTTGTAGCAAAATCTTTGAACCACAAGGATATTACGAGCATTACTAACGCTACAATAAAAGGCGTTATAAATTCACCTAGCTGGCTGGGTATTAACATCTTCCATACCTTTTTGGTAGTGCATAGCGATAAAGGATATCTACCCCTACCCTACCTATCTCTAAACCGTATTGTTCCGGTATACACCCCCCTTTTAAGGCTTCTAGGGGGTATTTCCTCAAGTAGTAGCAGATGGATTCGCCCTTGATATAAATTTTTAAGTCCCAATTTGAATCGAGGGGACAGATAGGGGCTGAACAAGCCTCAAAGCGAGTGCAATCTGATGTTGAAATGAAAAGTAGCCTCAGACGTAGGGGATGGTTATACGGTATGAGTCTGTTACCCCACTTGCCCCCAGCGCGACCCCCAACTGTCACGCATCGAAACTCATCACTGCTCCCGCGCGGGACTCCTTCATCATTGCGAACACAGCGGACTACGCCCCGCACTATGGCGAGGAGTCAGCCGACCGTTGGAGAGGAGCCAGTCAGTCAATCAGGGGGCTGTTGCTGTCTGTTGCGCAGTCTGACAGGGGCGCGCCATACCATTCCACGACCCCCACCCTAACCCCACCCCCATATCAGGGGCCATCAGGCCATTAGCTTCCCTTGTACGTCCCTGTATGGTCTTGTAATGAACTTTGTAGGAAGTCATACCCTAGCCCCTTATGTCTCGCGTTTATTCCGCTGGGAGCCTGTATGGGTTTCCCCTTACAAATCAATCACTTGCAAGTGTTGGTTGATGCTGATAAGCGCTGATTAATGCCACATTGAAGCCACTATTTCGCCATGTATTGGATGGCTGTTTCCTGTAATGTCCGTCGTGGCAATTCAGAACCCCGACGGCACTAGCCCGTGCGCGACGTCGCACCATCGAATCGGGGGTAGCATCAAGATGCTGGGTTGCCCGTGGCCAAGTTGCCTTCAACTGTGAGGAGAGCAACGCCTAGCAAGCACCACGTTAATATCTAATAGATCGGTCGGCGCAATCAGCCAGTTAAGTCTGGGTGAGCGTCCCCTTGACGAGATAAGCAGTTCGGCGCGTCGTACGGGAAAGTCAGCGAGGAACGATAACCGCTGACATTTAATCATTGTTGTAGGGCATTGGTAGCCCTGCCTGAAGAGTAACCCCGAAACAATGAGGCTTTACCCATGCAAAGAATTACTTCAAAACAACTTGATCATATGGCCCTGTTCATTAACAAGGCACTAGGTGCGCCGATCACTTACCACACCCGTGACGATAACGGCGACCCCGTCCGACGGGTAACTTGGCGCGATGCTAAGTATGACCGCAAAACGTGGCAGATTGAGATCGGCCACTACCATATTAGTGGCGCGTATGGCGGCGTATGCTTGCATCGTACCGACAACGAGCACGGTGGGGTGACCGACGTCTTCAACTGTGGCCACGTCCCCAAGCGCGACCTGTACAACCGCATGAGAGCGTACCTTGAGGGTATTGAGCGTGCGGTACTGGTTATGCAAGTCCCCGCGCCGCGCCAGACCATTGTCCCCGAAATTGTATTGAATCAACACTACAACCCAGAAGATGCGCGCGGCATCCCCAACCCCAAGCAATACTGAAGAGGCTTGATTAGCCGAAACTCCCGCGAGGCCGGGGGTCTATTGCAACAACAGCGAGACCAGACCCATGAAACTAAAACAAACCAAGCGCGGCGTCGTGTTGTCTGAAGCCGCTATGT
>Ga0310124_10001202_pt1 | contig 18105 bp, 16 predicted proteins | sample CB11b_AW_Bot5_MG_FD_203507 | JGI IMG/M metagenome (GOLD analysis project Ga0310124, IMG submission 203507) | Marine microbial communities from Western Arctic Ocean, Canada - CB11b_AW_Bot5 | ecosystem: Environmental > Aquatic > Marine > Oceanic | place: Canada: Western Arctic Ocean | collected... | reverse complement strand
GACGGCGACTACCGATACAGCGGAGGCTGGCTCAAGAGGCTGCTTCGAGGCTCCCTCTTCCCCTCGAAAACAGGGATGCCGGAAGCTGGCGGCGGAAGGCCCCGGGCAGAGCGAGAACAAAGAGACCGGCGGGAAAGGGGCGCCGGAGAGAGGAAGGAAAAGGTGGGGCAGGCGGCGCCGCGGACCGCTCCCCGCCTGGTCACCCCCTGGCAGATACTCGGCGTGAAGGCAAACGCCTGCCCCGAGGAAATACGCGTCGCCTTCCACAAGCTGGCGGTCCAATACCACCCCGACAAGGTTCACCACATGGGCAAAGATTTCCAGAAGGTAGCCCACGAAAAGTTCCTGGAGTTGCAGAAAGCCTACGACCGGCTCACCAGGCGATCCCCCTGATCCCCGCGATACGCAGGATATTGCTGGACCTTGCTGCCGCCTGCCGCTAATTATCTCTTTTCATCCGGAACACAATTTTACCGTCCAAGGAAAGATTCATGCCTTCCCCAATCACAGTCGCCGTCACGGGCGGAGCCGGACAGATCGGCTACAGCCTGCTTTTTTCAATCGCTCGAGGGGCGGTCTTCGGTCCTGACCAGCCCGTGCGCCTGAAGGTGCTCGAGATTCCGCCAGCCATGAAGGTAGTCGAAGGCGTCGCGCTCGAGCTCGAGGACTGCGCCTTCGGTCTCCTCGATGGACTCGAACTGAGCGATGACCCCGACACCGCCTTCAGCGATGCCAACTGGGCGCTCCTGGTGGGCTCAAAACCCCGCGGGCCGGGAATGGAACGGGGGGACCTGATCAGGGAAAACGGCCCGATCTTCGTCAGCCAGGGCAACGCGCTCCAGAAGGCCGCGGCCGACATCAGGGTGCTGGTTGTAGGCAACCCCTGCAACACCAACTGCCTGATCGCCCGCGAAAACGCGCCGGAGATCCCTGCTGACAGGTGGTTCGCCATGACACGCCTCGACCACAACCGGGCCGTCAACCAGCTCGCGAAAAAATCAGGCGCCGATGTAAACGCCGTCGAGAGGGTCACGATCTGGGGCAACCACAGCGCGACCCAGTATCCCGACTATCACCATGCCCTGATCAACGGAAGCCCGGCCACCTCGGTCATCGACGATGATGCCTGGCTCCAGGAAGAATTCATCAGCCGGGTGCAGAAGCGGGGAGCAGAGGTTATCGCGGCGCGCGGAAAATCTTCCGCTGCTTCCGCGGCAAGCGCCATCTGCGATCATGTCGGGACCTTCCACTTCGGAACCCCGGAGAACGACTGGACCTCCGCGGCTGTCGTCTCTGATGGAAGCTACGGAATCACCGAGGGGCTCCTGGCCTCCTTCCCGATCAAGGCAAGACCCGATGGCTGGGAGATCGTGCAGGATCTCGAAATCAACAGTTTCTCGCGTGGAAAAATCGACGCCAGCGTCGAAGAGCTTCAGCGGGAACGCGACATAGTAGCCGACCTGTTATGATCAGTTTCATCGGACTCGATTTCCAGCCGGGGCGCGCCAGCGCCGCAGCTCTTGGGCGGGACCTCAGCGTCCCGGCAAAAACCAGCGCCGCCGTGGCCGGCTGCTACGAAGAGGACGGTACGGGAGTGCAATGTGTCCCCCCTGCCGAATGGCTTCGAGCCGGGGGGTTCGCCCTCCAGGAGCTCTATTGTGAGCTACCTCTGAAATCACGCAAGATCTGGGGCCTCGGCCTGAGCGGACCCGCCGGCTGGATCGCCCTCGACCTGGATTTCGAGCCCCTCTGCGACTTGCGCCTGCCCCCTGCCGCGGGGCTTCTCGATGACCTGCGGGACTGGCTCAGCAGGAATCCCCGCCTGGAACCCCGGATCTCCCTGATCCTCTCACCCAAGGATCTCTTCCGCTTCCGGATGAGCGGTGCTATGGCTGCCGACTCGACCAGCGTCTGCGCCGCGGGGCTTCTCTCCGCCAGGCGGCGCGACTGGGACCGCGGCAAGCTCGAGGCGGCCGAGCTGTCAACCCGGTGGTTTCCCCCCGTCTTCCAGAGCTCCGCCCCAACGAGCCGGCTGAACCAGGATGGCATGCGCCAGACCGGATTACCCGGCAGCCCGTGGCTCGTCGCTGGCTCGACCTCCGGCCTGGCCTCCATGATCGCCAGTGCCGACCTGGGAGCCCGGAAGCTCTGGCTTCCAGGCGCTGGGGAGCACCCCGTCTACTCGATCGGTAAACGGCAACCCGATGGGATCCCGGCTGTTCCGCCAGGCTATTGGCTGAGCGAATCCCCCATCGAGGACCAGCTACTCCTCGTTCGTGAAGCTCCCGCGCACGCAGGCTGCAATGCCGGAGACATAGAGACTGAGCTCGCAGGCTCCGGCTACGAGGTGGCTGGCATCGAAACCCTGAAAGCCGAAGCCGCGCTTGGAGCCGCAGCGCTGGCCGCGGTTGGCTCCGGGCTGCTGAAATCCTGGGCGCGGTACTACACGCTGCTCCAAAAGCTTCCGGCGGCCTCCCCGGAAAGCCAGGAAGACGCTGAGCCCCCGGACACCGGCACCGGCAGCTAGAACTCAGCCGCCCAGGAAGCTCAGCTCTCCAGCCGGAGAATCCAGCAGACCGGCGCCATGAAGCCGGTCAAAGAAAAGATTCATGGCCTCGAGCTTGTCCTCCCCGAGGTCGTAATCGATGAGGCTGCCCAGGTAGTGGATCCCTGCGGCCACATCGAAGCCTGCGGGCAGGTCGGCTCCCGCCACAATCTCATCAATACGAAGCAGACCCGCTTCCTTGGCCCGCGCGAGCCTCTCGATAAGAAAGCCCTGGACCGAGGCATCCGCAACGGCCTCCTGCCTGCAGGCCCAGAAGGCATAGACGAAGGGAAGGCCCGTCCAGCGCGTCCATTCGGTCCCAAGATCCGTGTCCAGCCAGTCAGCGTAGCGCCCCTCGGCCAGGGCTGCATCACCGATCAGCAATACGGCATCCAGCCCGGACAGCTCATCCGCTCCACCAGCGAGATAGCCCCTCATAGAATCCGGATCACAGGGAATAAACTCAGGCTCGGCGCCCCAGACCTCCCTGAACAAGAGCCGGGTCAGCAAGGCCGAGGTCATCGAGCAGGTATCCAGGCCAACCCTCTTCACCGAGGAGATGCTCTCGCGGTAGTAGAGGCGTATGCTGCGCACCCCCCCATAGCTCGAAATACCAATCCCGGGAACCACACGGTAATCCGGGCTCGCGATGGAAGCCACCACCGGTATCAGAGCAACATCGAGCTCGGCGGCATCGAGCATCTCGGCAAGCCGGCTGGGAACATGGTAGCCCATGCTCATTCCATCCTTCGCTTCACCCAATCCCCAGAGGAGGGGCAGCGCGTTCAGATAATCGATGCCGCCCAGCCTGAGAAGACCATCTCCTGAGGCTGCCGGTAAGCCCTGGATGCCGTGAGATTCCTGCATAGTCGTATACGAGAACTGAAAACTGGTTGATTGAAATACAAGGCGCTGATTATAGATACCTGTGGCGACAGTTGACAAGTAAGACAAGGCGTACGAGCATGGGCTGTCTCATGAAAAAGGCTCGAAAATAATGCTCAGCCGCAAGAACAGACGCCGGCTGAGAAACTACCTGGTCGGTCTCATCGGTCCCCGCCTGGCCCGAATCTGGGGTTGGAGCCTGAGAAAACGCATCCTGTCGGAGGATGTCGAAGAGAAAGATGGATGGGTCAACCCACCGGGCCTGATTGTCCTCGTTTGGCATCAGCGTCTCTTCACGCTGGCGACCAGCTTCCCCGACTCGGGCTTCAAGACCCTCGTCAGCCCCCATGCAGATGGAGAGATGCTGGCCAGAATTGTCAAAGGACTCGGACACGATGCCATTCGCGGCTCCACCACCAGGAGATCTGTCACCGCCATCAGGGAATTGATCCGGGCTAAAAAAGAAAACGTACGGATCGGCATAACCCCTGATGGACCGCGCGGTCCCCCACGCAAAATTCAGCAGGGAGCCATCTACCTCGCCTCAAAAACCGGTTTGCCAATCCTGATCACTGGAATCGGGCTGGCCAATAGCTGGACCTTCAATTCATGGGACAGGTTTAAGGTCCCTAAGCCCTTCAGTCGCATACTCTTGCGTATGGGTGAGCTGATCGAAGTTCCGCCCGATCTCAATCGGAAGGAAATAGAGGAATGGCGCCAGAAGATCGAAATAGCCATGTGCGAGCTCTCCGACGATACAGATGAGCGCTTCGAAGAGCTCTATGCGGGCTCCCCGAAGCTCCGTGGAATAGGCCAGAGGTGAAACATCACGCTCCTGGAATGCGCCAGTCCCATTATTTACCTCGATCAGCGTCATCTCGGCTTGCGCCGGGAAGCGTGAAGAAATAGAATTCACCTGCCTGGTACGCCGCACGTTTCGAGGGTCACAGGACCCTATGAATGGATAATCCTCGAGCAGGAACCTTCTGTCTTTTGCTCGCCGTTGGGCTGGGCATCTGGAGCGTATTCAACAGCCTCGACCAGGGGAACCGGAGGCTGGTTCTTCGTGATCCCTCCAGCGGCGTTCAATCGCCCGCGAAGCCTCCCGTGCCGCCGTCCGTCATCGAGACCCTCGATCCGGACCATCTTGTTGAAGCGAAGGTTGTCGATCCATTGGGGAAGCCGGTTGGTGAGGCTCTCGTACGCTGCGGCAATATCGAGACGCGATCCGATCACCTCGGAATATTCAAGCTTCCCAGAGGAAGCGAAAAGATAGAGCTCTCGCACCAGGAATATTTCCCCACCACCATCAGCTCTCTCGCCAATCCAGCGAAGAACCCGCCGGCAGGTGAAGAGGAATCCCTGCCCCTGGAAGAAATCGTACTCGTTCCGGGCTGCAGGCTCAGTGGAACCGTATACGACTCGCTCTCCTCCCCCCTCCCCGGCACCAGGATCAACTTTGAATCGACCCCCGGCGTCTATCTCGAGGCCGGGATTTCTGGAGCTGATGGAACCTGGAAAAGCCCGCTTCTGCAGCCCGGGCTGGTAAAAATATTTTACAGCCATGCAAGCCATATCCCCCGCTCCTGCTCCGTCAACCTGGCCGAGGACAACCGCAGCAGAACCATCGAGATCGTTCTCAGCCCCGGAAAGCCTGTGCGAATCCGGACCCTTGATGAAAAGGGCGCCTACCTTCCGGAGGCCAGCGTGTGGGCCGACCGACCTGTGCTTACCGGCAAGGGGCATGCGGTCTCAAGCTACCTCGGCCGGACAGACGATCTCGGGCTCCTCCAATGCGCCCTCCCAGCGCCAGAGCCGGAAAAGATAAGGATTCGCCGGACAGGATACCGGGAAAAAATACTCGGGCTCGATGCCGAAAAAACCGGGGTCGTCGACCTGGAGATTACCCTGGAGAGGGGCCTGGTACTCACGGCCCATGCCATCGACAGCAAGAGCGGACTGCCCATCAGACCCGAATCGGTTGAGGTCGAGCTCCAGATCGATGGAGACTTCCGGCAGGCGAGCAACGTAGCCGTCGAATATCACTCTCTCGACGAGGGAGAGATCCGCATCGGCCTGCCCCCGGCCCCTGGAAAATACAGGCTCCGGGTCAGCGGAGAAAATGACTGCTATGGGCTCTCAAAAATCATCTCCTTTGACGGCAAAAAGTCACCGGCCGCAGGCCTCGTTCGCCTCAGCCCGGCGCGCTCACGCTTCCAGGGGGTCGTCACTTTTGAGCAGAGGGCTGTGCCCCGGGCCCTGGTGGAACTGCTGAGCTCGGTAGGAACCTGGCCCGGACATACCACCCTCTATGGTGTCCGGGTCGCCCGGCCCACACGCGCGGTAATGAGCACCCGCACCGACTCCGCGGGAGCCTTCCGTTTCAGGCAATTCGAGCCGGGAACCTACCGCATCAGGGTGAGCCACCCCCATCACGCGACCTATCAGGGAGAAACGATCGAGCTGCCCCTGGCTGACCCAGCCAGGCGACATCCTCTGCGCCTTGCCGCGGGAGCGGTCATCGAGGGCCGGGTTCTATCGCCGCAGGCAAAGGCCATCGCGGGTGTTCCCGTGGTGCTCAGCTCGTCGAGGTGCTCCCCGAGAAGTACCTTCACCGACCCCCAGGGCAGGTATTCCTTCAGCGGACTTCCAGCCGCCTCCGACATCCGGATCGAGGTGGGAAATGGCGAAGAGACGGAAGCGGGAGCCGATATCGAATGGACCGGGAGAAGCGGCCGGGGCGCGGCGGCGGCTGAGAGCATGACCCTCGGTGCAGGGCAACGGCTGGCCTTTGACCTCCTGGCCCAGGGCCGGGAAGAAAACGGCGGGCTCCACGGATCGGTAACCCTTGATGGCAACCCCCTCCATACGGAGCTTTCGCTCCTCAGCCTGCCGGAAATGGGAAAATCTCCGGTCTTCTCCAGTGATGCGAACGGCGCATTCAGCCTGTCCCCGTTGCCGCCGGGGAGATACAGGCTCAGCGGACGAGGATTTCCATTTGAGAGAGAGCTCGCGATCCCACCCGGAGCGGACGTCGAATTCAGCGTCGCCCTGAAATCCCTGGTGTATGACCTCGAGATCGCCTCGAACGCGACCGGCGCGCCGCTCGGCATTCCCTGCAGGGTCACGGCAGAGATGACCGGCGCCACTGCCAGCCAGCAGGCGCAGGCTTCCTGGACAAAGCGGGCAGTCGTCGCGGCCTCCGGCCAGCTCGTCCTCGAAGGACTGCTTCCCGTAAACTACCGCCTGCGGCTGGAAGCGGAGAACCATGTTCCCGCCACAGTAAGAATCAATCCCGGCAAGGGCGGCAGCGGAAGGGCGACCCTGAGGCGCGGAAAAAAGACTATGCTGAACCTGAAGAAACCCACCGGTGAGGCCTTCAGGGGAGAGGTGGCTGTCGTGATCTCCGACCAGGCAGGCCGCACCGTCCATGACCGAAAACACCAGGTCGATGGCGAGCTCGAGCTCCCGGTGCTCCCACCCGGAAGCTACCAGGTCATGGTTCGAACCAGGAAGAAGCCCTACAAGTTTTCGCTCACGATCGCGACGAACTGAGCGACGGGACCTATTTCTTCACCTGGGTACAGACCACCCGAAAGCCCTCGGTGTTCCGCTTGCGGCCCGGCGCTCTCTCGTAGCGGCTCGCTGATCTGCAGCCCGCGGCGAAATAATACCAGCCGCCGCCCCGGGAAACCTTCCTGCTTCCCTTCTCGGGCCCGCCGGGATCGGCCTCGGGAGATTTCTTGTAGTAGACGGGACTGAACCAGTCTGAACACCACTCCCATACATTGCCATGCATATCGTAAAGCCCCCAGGCGTTGGGCTCGTAGGAGCCCACCGGAACGGTACGCTTGAGGTAAGGCCCCGCGATGGTCGCAGGGTCGACGCCCTTGATCACATCCTCCCGCTTGAGGTAGGGAGTGTTGCCATCGAAGTTGGCCTGCCGGGAGCTCAACTGCTCGCCGTAATGAAAGGGCGTGCTCGTTCCTGCCCTGCAGGCGTACTCCCATTGCGCCTCTGTAGGCAGGCTGTAGACGCGGCCGCCCTGCTTCTCAGCCGCGAGCTCCGAGAGCTTCCTGCAGAACTCCGCGGCCTCCTCCCAGCTGACGCTATCCACAGGCAGCCTGGCAGCATCGAGCTCCTTGACCTTTTCCTTGCCTCCCCCCGCCGGGGAAAAGTGGCTCGGATTGGAGCCCATGACCTTCTGATACTCTCCCTGGGTAACCTCGCAGGCCCCGATATAGTAGGGTTCGGAGATCCTCACCTTGTGCTGATGCTCGTGGGCCCAGCGCCCGAATTCATTCTTTGATCCCATCAGGAACTCGCCTTCTTTGACGAGTACCAGCTTCATCCCCACCGTGTTTGTCAATCCAGCGGGCCCCCCTCCTTCGGCGACCTTCCCCCCCTCCTGGGAAAAGACCTGGAGACAGGAAGAGCAGCTCAGCAAGGCGGCGGCGACCGCGATCAGAGGCTGTCGGCGGGAAAATAATATTTCGAGTTTTGGCATCGGCTACCGGTCCTGGGATGGTTGAAATCAAGCTCCTCCAACCATGTTAAGAGTTCTTCGTCCAGGTAACAAGCTCCTGCAGCTCCACTGGAGACCGCGGCCAGGGTTTCGCTCATCGCCGGGGAAGACCAGGGGAACAAATTATCCGCCGCAGGGAAGTTTGGTGGGCTGTTTTTCCGCAGAAGGATTTACTATATCCCGGCGACCATGAATAAACAGGTGTACCTCGACTATCATGCGACCACGCCGGTCGACCCCCGCGTCCTCGATGCGATGCTTCCCTATCTGAAGGACTCCTTCGGGAACGCCTCCAGCAAGACGCATCCCTACGGCTGGGCCGCCCGGGAGGCCGTCGAAAAGGCCCGGTCGCAGGTCGGCTCACTGCTCAACGCGAGCCCGGGTGAGATCTACTTCACCGGCGGAGCGACAGAGTCGAATAACATCTCGCTGCTGGGCGCCGCGCTGCACGCGCCCGCTGAACGCAACCACATCATCACCCAGAGCACCGAGCATCACGCGGTCCTCGACCCCCTCAGGAAACTTGAAAAGGAGGGCTGGCGGCTTACCGTCCTTAATCCGGATTCAGAGGGTTTCATCAGCGCCGAGGCCCTTGGCAACGCCCTCGATGAGCGCACCTTCCTCGTCAGCATCATGGCTGCTAATAACGAGATCGGCACTGTGCAGCCGCTGGATGAGCTGGGCCGGGCCGCCGCTGAGGCAGGCGCCCTGCTGCACTGCGATGCCGCCCAGGCTGCGGGCAAGATCAGGCTCGACGTCGAGAGCTCCGCGATCAGCATGCTCTCTCTCTCGGGACACAAGTTCTGCGCTCCGAAAGGAGTCGGGGCCCTCTACAGGAGAAAAAGAGGAAACCGTGTGAGGCTGGCCCCCCTGGCGCTTGGCGGAGGGCAGGAAGAGGGAATCCGGCCCGGGACCCTCAATGTCCCCGGCATCGCAGGCCTTGGCGAGGCCTGCAGGATCGCCGCGGAAGAGCTCCAGGAAGAAGCGCAGAGGGTCGGCCGCCTGCGCGATCTCCTGCTGGATGGGATCCGCAAAGGGATCCCCGACGTAACGGTTAACGGCCCGGCCGACGCCGATAAGAAGCTGCCCGGGAACCTCAGCCTCAGCTTCAAGGGGGTCGACGGCAGCGCCCTCATCGTCAGCCTTGGCGACCTGGCGGCCTCCTCCGGCTCCGCCTGCACAGCCGGCAACGCCGAGCCATCCTACGTGCTCAAGGCGATCGGCGTGCCGGCGGAGCTCGCCGTCTCCACGCTTCGCCTCGGCCTCGGCCGGTTCACCACCGAGGAAGAGGTGACCTACGCCATCGACAGGATCATCGAGACCGTGGGCAAATTACGCAGGGTCCGGTAATGCCCCTCGCCTGGAAACCAGGTCCGGCTTGCCCTGACCCCGTAATGGTCTTATACTGGGGAAGACAGTTGAAGGAATTCCCCGTCTTTCGGGAATGCTTAAAAGAGGCGAAAATATGGATATCACGCTGACCAAAGTTGCAGCAACCCAGCTCAAGACCCTCCTGACCAAGGAGGTCGAGGCCAGCAACCTCAGCGAAGAAGCTGGATTGAGGCTCATGGTCGTTGGCGGCGGCTGCTCCGGGTTCACCTACAAGATGGGCTTTGACGAGAACATCTCCGAACAGGACAAGATCATGGACATCGATGGGATCAAGCTCGTCATCGATGAGAAAAGCGGCCTCTACCTCGAGGCGGTCGAGGTTGACTTCCAGGACAACCTCATGGGCAAGGGCTTTGTCTTCAACAACCCCAACGCCAGCGGAACCTGCGGCTGTGGAAGCTCCTTCTCGATCTGAGGCATCCCCTGCCGACGCCGCGTACTTTCCCGTGGATCAGCCATGAGCTCCCGAAGGTTCGCTGTTCTCCTTCCCATCCTGGCGCATGACGACGGCCCACGAATCCTGCTGATGAAGCGCCCTGAGCGCGAGACGGACCCCTACTCGGGCCAGGTTTGCCTTCCGGGTGGAGCGCTTGAGGTCGATGATGCAAGCCTTCTCGACTGCGCGCTCCGAGAAGCTGACGAGGAGCTCGGAATCCCGGCCCATTCAGTCGAGATCATTTCAGAGCTGCAGTGGCAGGAAACCGGTTTCAAACACGAGGTAAAGCCCTTCGTCGGGTGGATTCACAATCCGCCCGAGATTCGACCCAATCCCGCCGAGGTCGAACACCTCCTCTATCTGCCTGTCAGCATGATCACGCCAGGACTCTTCCAGGAGCGGGGAACCTGGACCGATGCTGGCGGAGAAAAAAGAGCGCTCCTGACCTTCAGGCTCGATGGTTACGAGGTCTGGGGGCTGACCGCAAGGATTCTTGAAAACGGCCTGAACGGCGGCCCGGAGGCCGGAAGAATTCGCCGACAGATCGACACTTTCTCGAAAAGCTGATGTTTATAGCCCTTCCATCTCACTCACCCGGTGGTATTCTCGAATGAGAAGGACCCTTGATCGGGTGCCAGGAGCGTACGCCATTTATGGGGCTGGTAGGGTTCTTCAACGCAAAAGCGTAGCTGCGCTTCCTTCGGGCAACCATGTGGGATTTTTTATACATAGGAGTCAGGCATGAGGGTTGGACGCCATCTTTTGCTTTTTTCTCTTCTTACGTTTGTATTCCTTTTCTGCGCGACGGCATCTTTCCTGGAGGCCCAGGACCGAACAGCGGAGGGCTTCGGCTTTCAACAGCTCGCCCCATCAACCAGGTATCGCCTTGTGCCTCCCGGCCCGAGGGTGCTGGCCCAGAGTTCATCACTCACCTTGACTGCCCTTACCGCTAAACAGCGCAAGGTCTTTCTCGCTATGGAGAAAGGGAGAGGCGATGGCGGCGGCGCGGACGTGTCCGAACTCTTCGCCGTGCAATTCTACTATTCAGGCTCCAGCTGCGAAGATGCCGAGGCGGTACTCTTCAGAGAGGATTGCGACGGCGAACCCTGCAATGTCATCGGCCTGCGCTGGACTGAGACCAGCCCTGCGAATTCCGAAGGTGTCCTGGTATTCGTCGATGATGAACAATTCGGCGACCCGGTAGCAGGCATCCTCCAGGATATACTCGATGATGGAACAGGACCCGACATCAACGGCCTCAACCTGGTCGGCCTTGAACCTGGCGAACATGTCATCCGGATCGAGGAGCTCAACAACGGCACTCTTGAGGAGCTCATTCTTACAGTCTATGACGCGCCTCCTTTTCCCGACGACCCTGTCGACATCAACAATATCCAATGCTCCCAGCGTGAGATCGGTGAGGACGGTAACTGCGAAATGGCCGTCACCTTCGGAGCCAATGCAGGCGCTTCGGCCTACCTGGTCTTTCTAAATGATGCCATGGTCGCCGAGACCCGCCCGCCCGGCATCATTTTCGGAGGCCTGGAATCGGGAGAGTACTGCATCAACCTGCAGGGATCCTGGACACCACCTGATGCCACCGGCAACATTTTCTATCTCGGCTGCACGACCGAGGGTCCTTGCTGCGTTCTAACCTGTGCTGACCAATGCAACCCCGTCGCAGCCCTCGATGTCTGCCAGACCAGCTATGGCGGGGCTGCCGGACTTGGAGAGCTCCGCGCCGACTGGATCGGCATGGAAGCCACCTACGCTGTAGGCATCAACATCCGGGTAGATGATACGATTCTCGGGGTGGCGCCGGTCACCTTCCCATTCGATGAGGCCCTGGGAGCCAACCCCACGGCCGTAAACATCACGGGCTTCCCGATGGGCGCCTTTTCAATCGGAATACAGGGTGTCTGCGCGGATCCGGATGGATCCAGCGAATTCACCGAACTTGCGATCACCGTTCTTCCAGAATCACCCTACACCAACCCGATCGCAGGAGATGCCACGTGCTCTTTCGATCCTGCCGATGGAGGAAGAACCACCGCCAACTGGACCAACGATGTCCCCTACTACTCCCTTGCCGTCTACCTGCTTCCGGCAGGAGAGTTGGAGCCTGTCGAGGTCCAGAGAATCACGGGACAAAGGATCGAGGAGGTGATCATCGAAGGGACCGCCTCCGGAGACCGGGTGGTGCTCCAGTTCTTCAGCTATATGGAAAACGGCTGCTACGGGTCGGAGAGGATCCTCTGTATCGAGGCTGTTGACAGCGATGAGGACGGAGTGCTCGACAATTCTGATAATTGTCCCGACATTTCCAATTCCGCCCAGGAGGACGGTGATGGAGATGGGGTCGGCGATGAATGCGACAATTGCATCGCTGCCGCCAACCCCGACCAGGCAGATGAAGATAAAGACGGACTGGGTGATGTCTGCGACACGGGAGGACCTGTCGGCCCGATTTACTTTGTCCGCTCCATTTGCAGAAACGGAAATACCAACCCGCAGCTTTCCGATGCCGTCTACCTGCTGAATTTCCTCTTTACCGGCGGAGAGGTCCCGAACTGTTTGGCCGCCTGTGATACAGATGGAGACGGGCGCGCAATGCTGACCGATTCGGTCCAGCTGTTGCAGTTCCTCTTCCTCGGAGGAATACCTCCAGTAAACTGGGATGGACCGAATCCAACCTGCGAAACCTTTGAGCCGGGAATACCCAGCTTTGGCCTCGGCTGCGAAGAGGGCAATCCTTCCTGTTCCCAGCCAGGCAGGGTCAATTAGACGGCTCCGCTTATCTCTGATGAACAAAAACCCGGCCCGGAGAGCTGCTCTCCGGGGCGGGTTTTTCCATCAACCCGCCAACCAAATCACCCTCGTCCCTCCCAGAAAATCTCGGCCTTGAGAACCTGCCCGACGAGGGGCGCGGCAGTCTCGAGCTCCTGGTCGAGGATCACCGCCTGGGCCTGCACCCCGGGAGGAAGGAGCCCCGTGGCGAGAGGCTCGCACGCCGGTCTTCCTCCGAGCTGGGACCGGGGCCAGGCGAGAACGAGTCCTCCCCTCGACGCGGGCCCCTTGAATCTCACCCTTCGGCTGGAAACCCTGGCGAGTCCGACTCCCGGCCAGACCTCTACCCCGGGCAGGCTCCGCGAAAGAAGGGAGACCAATCCGGGAACGGTAACGGCCCCTCCTCCCGAGGCGTCTGTCAGCATGGAGGCTTCATCGAGGAGTTTCCGATACCGCCCATCTTCCCTTCCTTCGCCGCTGAGCAGCGTCCCCAGCTCATCAACCAGGCTCTGCGCGGTCCGCAGGCAAAGCTCGAGGGGCTCTCCGCCGGCTCGATGGTACGCAGGGGAGAGCTGCTCCCCCAGCTGCAGGCACCCGGTCTCCAGCCGTTCAATCATCGGATGCCCTCTTCTTTCACAACGGCTGGCCGCTTGTCCAGGCGCATCTCTATGGTGACCGAGTCAAGCACGGGAAGACCGATTGGAAGCTCCAGGGAAACGCCGTCGGCGAGGGGTGACTCGATCCGCAAGGCCAACTCGGCGGTGACATCCGCGCCGGAGACCGCGGCTGCAGCCCGCGCCTGGAAATCGCCCGCCGAGAGTTCCGCAACCAGCGCGGCGCCGTCGCCGAAGGCTCCCCCGGCCAGCGGATCGAGATCTTTCTCAAGGACTTCCGACAGCGAAGCGGCCAGCTCATCCTCCTGCCCACGAGACAATTCTCCGCAGGACAGGCCCAGGACCAGGGTGAAGGGAAGCCGGAGCGGCTCGACGACATGGACGATGGTGCCCAGGGGCGCCCGCTGCTGCAGGCAGCGTTCGAGCTTCCTGAGACGCTGGACGCCGGGATGTTCGCAGCCCGCTCCCCAGACGACAACCCAGACCTCGGCCGGGCGAAGCGGATGAGGCACCACCTCGATGCGGGAGAGCCCGGGATCGAGCGCCTGCAGCAGATCTCGATAATCGGCTCCGCTCACCACCGCGGGACCGATCGAGCTCTCCGCGGCGAGGCGACGCTGGAAGCTTGCCGCGGATTCAGTTCCGCAACCGTCCAGGATCGCGGCCGGGTGGGAAACGCTCTCGAGACCAGCCGCTTCATATTCAAGCACATCGAGGCGACCGCCAAGATTCACTCCAGCCCTTCCGATGCCGACACGCAGCCCCTCGATCCTGGCCTTCACCGGACCCTGGAGCTCTTCACCGACCACGACCTCGACGCCACCATCGGCTCGCCTTCGCAGGTGGAAGCGGCCGGGCTCCGGAGCTCCGGAGCCGGACTGCGCCCGCAGCGTCTTCCATGCGGCCCGCCCCCCACTGGAAGAAAGTGAAAGGCTGAGGCCCGCGAAGGGCTCAAAATCACCTTCCGGATGGGGCGGCAGCACCGCCACCGACTCGCTGAAATGAAGCATCGCCGGCTGCTGGCCGACCGTATGTCCCTCGATGACCTCAACCCCGCAGGGAACCAGGCCTTCAACGAAAACCGGCGCCTGGTACAATCCTCCCGCCCAGTTAGCCCGCACCCAGTAGAGCTCACGGCCGAAGAGGCGTCGGCGCTGCCAGGCTCCCGGACCTTCCCATGAGATGGTTCCACTGCGGGTAAACGCCTCGGTCCCATCGGCCACCGCCAGCTGGCGAAAAGAATCCTCTACTGAAAATTCCCACTCCAGCCGGGGCTGTTCTGCCGCGGACCCGGCCGCCCCTCCCTCCGCCTGCCAGTAGAGGCTGGCGGCTTCCGGACGATCCCAGCCGAGGTAGACCGCCGGGCGGGCGCGGCTCGCCAGGCCGGGAAGCTCAAGGCCTCCAGCTGGAATGAACGAATGATCCTGCCAGGAGTTTCCCGAACGCAGAAAGATCCGTTCCGGGGGCCTGCCCATCGCTCTCTTCTGTTTCGATTTCCTGTCCCTTCTCAAAGACCAGACCAGCGTCGGTGTCGCCATCGAAACCGGGGCCCCCGTCGGCAGGCGCAGGCGGATCCAGGGCGCCTCGAATCCTTCGAGCTCACGACTGGTCATGTCAGGAAGAGGGCCGTGAATACGCATCCGGACCAATGGATCGCCGGCGACATTGACGGTCTGGCTGAAATCGACCGGCAGCAGGCGCCAGCCCGTGCCGCTTGAATATTCCCATTCACCCTCAAGAAGAGCTCCAGGTACGCCGGGCCATTCGAGCACGAGCTCGGTGCTGTAGCACCGGACCTCGTCCCACTCGGCATCGCCCAGATAGATGTGGTGATTCAGCCTGTCGGAGCCAAAGAGCCTGGCCGGCGCCCGGTCCTCTCCATCGACTGGAAGATGCCGCGTCTCCTCACCCTCGAGCACCACGGCACACTCCAGGTTGGCTGGACTGAGCCATGCATCCGCGGCGGTCTCGAAGAAGACCCGGCTCTCCCCCGCGTCCGCTCGGGAGGCCGTCACCGCCGTTCCCGCTGGAATTTTGCTCGCCGTGTCCAGCCCGCTCGCGGCGTGAAAACGTATGGCCGACCTCGCGGGTCGAGCCCACAGCGGCTCATGTCCCAGCTCGGCGAGGAGGCGAGGCAGGAGTCTCTCAACGCTCTCATCCAGCTCGCCCCGCAGCTCGCCAAGCACCACGGCGAAGCTCTCCAGCAGGGCCCTCACAGGATCATCAGCTCCCCGCTGGCTCCAGTGCGGGAACCGGCTTGCGGCCTCCCGATCGAGACGATCGAGAGCTTCCAGCTCCCTGGCTGCCTTTTGGTCCGAAACGTCGGCTGATTTCCTGTCGCTCATCATCTTCCTTCCACCGTGTCCCGCTCTGCGCTCCTTCGAAAGCTGATTTCCATCCCGGGAAGCCTGCCCGTCAGCCTCAGGCTGATCTGCTCTTCCCCTACCGACAGCAGAGATACGCGGCGAACGCCGGCCCAGGGAGCCCAGTCATGAAGGGCCTCCTCGATCAGGACCTCGGCGAGCCGGCGCTCATGCTCTGTCTCGATTGCCGGCAGCTCGTGCACCCTGCAGCCGAAGGAGGGGAGCAGAGCTCTCTCGCCGGGACGCACCTCGAGAGTAAGCCTCAGGCGCTCTTCTATCGCCGCGGCTGACATGGGCGGACCGCCGCAATTCTCGAAAAACTTATCTGTCGCCGCGGCCCTGGCCACCATTTTATTCTCCGCTCCATGATTCGAGATCCACGCTGGTCTCGCGATAATCCACCCGGGTCCGGTAGCCGAGATGGTCCCAGCAATGGCGCGCCCGGGCAACCCGGTAGCGGCCGTCGAGCGGATCGCCCATGCCCGCGACATCAAGCTCCTGGAGCGGACGCCAGCCGGGGTCTCCCTGGACCTCAAAGTCTCCGCCCCGGCCGAGACCGGAGAGCTCACGAAAACTGAATGCAAGCAAGCTCTCATCGCGGCTGAGAACTCCTCTCGCGGCCGGCAGGCCGGAGATCTCAGCGCATCGCGGAAGCTGTGAGGAGAAGAAGAGCTCTCCAGGCAGAAGCGCGAGCTCAAATCCAATCTTCCGGGCCCGCTCACGCAGGAAACCCAGCCGGTCTCCTCGGCGGACAACGCGTTCAAAGATCTCTTCGGTAGGCTCCACCAGGGCGCGCAGGCCAAGCTCTGAGGCGATGGCCTCGGCCAGCTCGGAATCGGAATGCTGGTAGTAGGTGTGCGGGCCCGGAGACTCGTCGACCAGGAAATGATCAGCGCAGGCCGTCAGGAAGAGCGCCGTTCCTCCGCGGTCCCACTTCAATCCACTCGCCTGGAGACTTCCACGGAAAAGCGCCCCGCAGGGATGCCCGAGCGTGAGCTCCACACCCACACCGCAGGCATCCAGGGCCGCCGGCGGGCCGCCCCGAACCTCGTCGGCGCTGAAGCTCAGCTCCAGCCGGTCCGAACCATCCGCCGTCAACAGCAGCTCGCAGGAAAGAAGTGCTGCGCCTGCCGGGAGAACGGAGCATACCGGAGGGGCCAGGAGCTCGCGGGCCGGGGCTCGCAATCCGGAAGACGTAGCCGGAACCAATTCGGTGATTTCAATCATGGAATCCAAATGGGCTGCTCGCCCGTCAACCTCTCATCTGAAGCCGTATAAATCCCCGCACCGGGGTTCCATCGGGATCGAAACGCACCCACTCTTCATCAAGGCGTTCGATATAGCCGGTAAACCGAAAGGGCCCCCAGAGAAAAACAATCTTCGGCGGCGGTCCGCCTGGAGAGTCCGGGTCCATCCAGCCCTCCAGCTTCTGGGCAACCTCACGCAGGTTTCGTTCCCTTGGCGCCCGCCTTGTTGAGTCGAGAAAGAGCCTGGTTGAAAACTGCTCTTCGCAGGAAGCGCCGGTCCCTCCCGTAGCGCCGGCGGCGACAAGCTCTCGATGTTTGGAAACCGAGTACTTGTTGGGATTCCAATCCACCGTGACAGTCTCCAGGCTGTCGAGATGCGTCAGCTCCGCCTTGACCAGCTCGTTCAGGTTCTCTTGCATTCTAATCCTTCGTAAGCGATCTCGAGCTTCTCCAGGGCGATCTCAGGGTTGCGCGCATCCAGCGGCGGCCCCTCCCAGCCGACGGCGAGGGCGCCGCTGAAATTCCATCGCATGCTCTCGTTTCCATCCTCATCCAGCAATACGACCGCCCCACCGCGAGGCTGGGCGCTCTCGTACCAGCTCCAGAGCTCGGCATCGAAGGTCAGGCCCCGTTCGAGAACCAGCCGGCCGGTTCCGGGGCCGTCCTCGAAGAGCTCAACTCGATTGGAGCCTCCCTCCCGGTACTCCAGCACCTCGCGCCGGCTCTGGAGCCCCGAACAGCTGACAAAGCCCGCAGCCGAAACACCCTCCAGCTCTAGATCAAAGCGATCCCCGCGCAGCAATTCCTTGAGCAGCACCCTCATTGGTCGACCTCCTCGAGCTGAACTCTCTCGAGCTTCTCGACAACGAGCTCTAGGGTTTCAACGCTGAGCTCGACGCCGGAGGACTCGAGCTCCGGTCCCGCGTAGCGGCAGGGCCAGGCTCCGTAAAAATTCCAGCGGGCCTTTTCTCTCATCGCGGCATCCAGGAGCACGATCGAGCCGCTGCGAAGATCCTCCTCACCCTCCTCAACGCGTTTTCTCCACAGGTAGAGCGCAGCCGAAGAGGTGACCCCCCTGCTCAGAAGGATATTGCCGTAAACAGGACGGCCGGGAATCTTCATGGGAGCGGATTGGTTGCCGACCCTGTATTCGAGAATCTCGGAGCGGGAGACAAGCCCGCTCACCTCGCGAAACCCTCCGGCCACCGCCGGACCGGCCTCTTCGAGTCCATCAATTTCAACCAGGAAATTGCAGTTGGGAGTCAACGGAAAGGAAGGCCTCGACTGTATATCCTCGGTACGAGTTCTGAT
>Ga0310124_10001200_pt1 | contig 18116 bp, 8 predicted proteins | sample CB11b_AW_Bot5_MG_FD_203507 | JGI IMG/M metagenome (GOLD analysis project Ga0310124, IMG submission 203507) | Marine microbial communities from Western Arctic Ocean, Canada - CB11b_AW_Bot5 | ecosystem: Environmental > Aquatic > Marine > Oceanic | place: Canada: Western Arctic Ocean | collected... | reverse complement strand
GCTTGTCGAGTTCCGCAAGTGAACTGCGGACCAGGTCCAGCGCCAGCGGATACATCTTGAAGCCGATCGGTTCATCGGGATTCCAGTCGCCTCCCAGGTGAGTCCCTCCCGCGGCGACCTTGATGATCGCAATCGGAGCCTTGATCCCCGAGGTAACTTTCCGGGCGAAGCTCAATTCCGGACCGACGACTCCATTGACCGGCTGCAGTGCCACCCAACCGTCCGACTGCGTCTTGTTCTTGCGTCCGATGCAGTAGGAAAACCGAACGTGATCCTGGGATTTCTCGAGGCCGACAAACGGTGGAAACCGCCCGATGTCCTTCACCTTCGAGTCCGAGCCAACCATGTTGGACTGGCCGGCGAAGATGAACACGCGAAGCGTCTTTTCGTCGCCTGTTTCCCCGGCTCTCAACGGGACGGCAACTGCCCACAAGGCAAGCAGGCCCACCTGGAACAACAACGTCCTTCCCGGTTTCACTCGGCACACCATGGTTGAATCTCTGTCAGCGAAGCGGGCCAGGCGGCCTCGGGGGAGTACGACAATGGAGGCGGCAGGTGTCACACGCTGAGCCACATCGGTGTCCAACGCCTCGTCAACTGGCGGCCTTGAACCTGCGATTGACTTCTTTCCAGTCAATGTGATCCATGAACTTCTCGATGTACTGCGTCTTGCGATTCTTGTAGTCGACGTAGAATGCGTGTTCGTAGACGTCAATGACCAGCAGCGGCGTGGCCATCCACAGTGGCCCCATTGCATGTTGATCGCTGACCACGTTGTAGAGTTTTCCGTTGAGCGGATGAAACGCGAGCATGGCCCAGCCGGCGGCAGACTTGGCGCTGGCCTGGAAGTCGGCGGCCCACTTGTCGAGCGACCCGAATCGCATTTCGATAGCTTTGCGAACTTCAGCTTTCGCATCATCGGCCCTGGGGACCATTGCGTCGAAGTACAGTTCATGCAGCAACACGCTGTTGCCCTTGGCTGCCCTGGCACGCTGGATCGCTCCGTATGCGTTGGGATCCACCTTGCTGCCTTCAATGATGCTGGATTGCAGTTTTGCGTCGGAAGCAACGTAGCCGCGCAGGGCGCCGCCATAATGCGCGGTGTGGTGCGGTGCAATCTGTTCGGCGCTGAGGAAGCCGGGAATGGACTTGTAGCGAAGTGGTTTGGGTCGGCCGGTGATCAGGCCACTCTTGTGAGCATCAACCTGCTCGTCGGCTTCAGCGAGACCGGGGACAACGAAAGTTCCAGCGGCTGCGCCGGATGACGCGAAGAGGAAACCGCGACGTGAGAGGCTATCCATGAATGTCACTCCTGTTTCGGCGTTTGACGTGTTTTCGCTGGCTGACAAACAGAAGACCGGTTTCGATTCGGTCGAGAACTGTCGCCTTTCGGTGACCTCCCCAGCCGAGAAACTGCACCAGGGAAAACGAGAGACTCGAACCGAGCGAAGAACGACTACTTCCAGGTGTTGTTCTTCAACGGTTTTCCGTTCGTGGTCAGGACCTGGAAGTGGTGAAACCCGGCGTTCATTCCCGAATAACGCCAGACCACCTTCTTTTCGCGGGTGATCTCGAACAGTTTCACCTGTTGCCCCTTGGCGTGATAACTGGAAATGACCGTGTTTCCGTTGGGCAATCGCTGGGCGCCACAGGCATCATCAAACAGACGCTCCTTCAGGTCCTCGTTGGTCACGCTCCAGACGATCTTCCCACCGGCGTCGACTTCGATGATGCGGTTTCCGTTGGTGCAGGCGATCAGGGTGTTGCCGTTCCCAAGACGGATGGCCGTAAACGGCCAGTCCCGCTTCGCACGACCTCGATCGTCGGTCGCAAACGAACGCACCACCTTGCCGGTGGCCGGGTCGTATTCCTTGACGGCGAAATCGAGAAGATGCGGCGCGAGGTAGTTGCCGTTGGGCAGCATCCTCAGCATCCGCGTCTGCATGTGGAAGTTCTGTTTCTGGCACTGCAGCGGAGTGGTCTTCAGGACTTCGCCCTTGCGGTTGATCACCAGCGCCCGTGGCTGCGGACCCAGTATGGCGACAAGAAACTTGCCGCCTGGCAGTGGCTGCACCGTGCTCGTTTCCTTTTGCCGAGCCTTGTACCCGAAGACGATCTTGCGGGTCTTCCGATCCACTTCCACCACTCCGCCGTTGGGAAACCCTTTCGTCCCGTACAGGGCCAGCAGCACGTTGCCGTTAGGCAAGACCCACCCGTCGCTGGCCGGCATGTCGAACTTCCAGGCAATCGCCCCCTGCTCGTCAACGATCACCGCCCGGTTGGCCTTGCCGACACCCAGGAATGAGTGCTTCACGATGGCATCGGCCGCCATCACCTGTTGCGACCAGGCCGAGCAGGCCAGGCACGACACGACTGCGAACCATGTCAAACCGCGACTCGACAACTCCAGCGACCGAACCGGCCTGTTGATGAACTGCGGCATGACTGGGGGACTCCTGCTGATCACTCGACGAAACTGGCTGTGCAGAGAGACAGTCTATCCGCAACCAGTCTCATCGACGACCGACATGCACCGGCACCCAGGTGCCGGGGCTACCACCGGCAGTGCAAACCCATCCCAGCACCAACCGCGGCGAGCGTTCGACTCGGTCAACCGGTCGACAGGTCACGTCGTCGAGAAAGAACATCGTCTCACCATCCACGGTTTGTGCCCCGACGTAGGGTGTCGAGCCTTCGACAACCGAAAACGACATCGTCATTCTCTTCCACGTCGGACCGGTAGCCGTCGTCCCGTACTTCAGCTTCTTCCCGTCGAACACGATGAGACGGACGGTGCCCCTGGCGACGTAGAGCCAGCCACCGAGGTGGAAACGTTGGCCGGTCGTCGTGCCCGGGAGGTACTGCCGCACCCCTGCCCCGCCGCTGCCGATCACCTTGAAGGCATGGCTGCCACCGTGCGACTGCTCGCGGCTGCGCTGGTGGATCCGGGGCGTGCCGTAGCGTTTCCAACCCTCGTCCTGTTCGAGGTCCCCGTTCACGATCAGGTCCTTGCCCAGGATGATCACCTCCTGAAACGACGGCTGCCGATTGAACCGGAACGCTCCCAGTGGCCACCGACCACCCATCGGCGGCCCACTGCCGGTCGAGACACTGCGACCACCTACGACCGTTCCGGGGTCATCGGTGAAATCGACGCCAACCAGGCCGTTGGCCGACATTCGATGATTCCTCCCGATATGGTTGGCCCTGCAACCGGAATCCAGCTTGACGCGATCGACCGGTGACCGCCCATCTTCCCGGGCAACCCAGTTGTCGGAAATAACGCAGTTCCCGGCACTGACCCTGGCAACCGACCGGATCACTGAACCTGTCCTGCTGAGCTGTCCGGTAACGGTTTCCCCGGCCTGAAACGAACCGGCGGTCTCCCTGAGCATGAGTTTCCTGGGCCGGGCCAACCAGGCCCGATACGGTGCGGGAATCGGAAACTCGTCGCCAAACAGCGGATCGGCCTGCACGAGCGAAACAACCCCCGTCGCCCCGGACCGGCTCCCCTTGACCGTTTCACCCACCTGGAAGTTCCCCGCGTTCGGCTCGATCCCCAGCCGCGTCTCCGAAGCCAGGTGGATGGCAAACTTGGGCCGGGCCGGCATCTTGCCTCGCGTGGAAATGCGGGACTTGGTGAGCATCACGTTGCGACTGGCGATGCGAACGGCGTCGTAGATGTTTGGACCCAGCGACTCGGGCTTGTTGTTCGTCTCAACCCACATCCGCTCGACAACGACCGGCGTCCCCGCCATGTCCGAAACCAGAAGACCCTCGCGGGCGTTGAGTTCGGCATCACAGTCGAGCAGCCAACAGCCACCCGAGAGGTCGGTGCGGGTCACGCAAAATCCGCGTCCCCGGTTCTCCATGCTGCGACAAACCGAAACCCGTGTCCCGTTGCAGTCGGTGATGTAGAACCCGTCGCCGCCGTTTCCCTGGGCGATGCAGTTGGAGATTTCAAAGACCTGGCTGTGATCGAGAAAGATCCCGTGTGAACGGGCTCCCCGGACGCGGAGAAACTCCAATCGTGAATCCTGTTCGTTCAGGTGAAACGCATGAATCCCGTATGTGGCTTTCTTGTTGGCATCGAGCGTCAGCCTGGAAATGACCATGCCGGTGCCACGCAGATACAACAGCCTGTCCATTCTGGCCGTCGCCTTCAGCACGGTGTGCTGGGCCCCGGCTCCGACGATCTTCAATCCGTGGGCGGTCACTCGGATCGGTTTTGCAATCAGGTAGGTGCCCCTGGGAATCAGCAGCGTCCTTCCGGACTTGACCGCTGCGGCAATTCCCGCGAGAAGGGCGGACGTGTCATCCGCGACGCCGTCACCCCGGGCACCAAGCGTTCGGACGTCCAACGGCTGACCGTCAGCTAACTCAGGTGCCGCCGGACACGGACTGCTGCCGGTGACCATCCAGATCGACAACGTCACGAGAAGACACACCGTCCTCGCAGGCCGTTCTGTCGATGTCGGTTTCCAACTGGTTGTGGTATTCATCAATTGCCTCACCTGTTCGGTCTGCCTGGATCGGAACTCCAAGTGGTTCGACTCAGTTTGAACCGATGTCGTCCCACGAGCAATGTCCCACGTTACCGGGTTGTCTTTGCCGGGTGGGAGCGGAGATGCTGTAATGAGCGAGGAAGATCAGCGAGGGACCGTCGGGGTCCACCTGATCCAGCGGACCTCCTGTTTTTTCAGTCTGAACACCGCCGGGCGGTGTTTGTTCGTCGCAGAGTCTCCGAGGATTCCCGGTTACCCCGGGAACCCGGTCGATTCTGCTACCACGACCAGAATCTCGGAAAGAAGTCCCCGATGCGACAACTCCTGACTAGCGTACTGGCCCTCGTCGTCCTCAACTCACTCACCCTGACGACTGGGTTGCTACAGGCTCAGCAACCTGCCGGCGACCAGCCTCGCAGACGTGGCGGCCCGCCTCGGCTGCCGGCGTTCCTGGCACCATTTGACACCGACCGGGACGGAGAGCTTTCTGAAGAGGAAATCAAGAACTCCGGAGCGGTCCTCCGCAGGCTCGACAGGAATCGAGACGGGCTGATCACCGAGGATGAACTCGGGCCTCCCCCGGGCCGAGGCTTCCCCGGCGGCAGAGGCCCCGGCCGGCCGATGAGGCCGGAACGGAAGCTCGTCAAGGAGTTCGACACGGATAACAACGGACGACTCAACCTCGCCGAACGCACCGCGGCCCGCAAGTCGCTGGGCGACCAGCCGAATGGTCGAGGCCCCCGCCGACGCGGCTTCGGACCTCCGGGCCGACGCGGCCGAGGCCAAAATCGACCGCCCGCCTCACCCGGCCCCGAACTGGCACCCTCGGATGTCCAACCCGTCACCAACGCACCGCTCTACGACCGTGGCGTGCTTCGCACGCTGTTCCTGGAATTCGAGAGCGAGGACTGGGAGGCGGAACTGGCCGACTTCAAGGACAGCGATGTCGAGGTTCCGGCTGCGGTCACCGTCGACGGCAAACGCTATCCCGACGTCGGCGTTCACTTCCGCGGCATGTCCTCCTTCCGCAACATCTCCGCCGGACACAAGCGGTCGCTGAATCTCTCGTTCGACTTCGTCGACCCCAGCCAGCGACTCTACGGATACAAGACGCTGAACCTGCTCAACTGCATGGGTGATCCGTCGATGATGAGTACCTTGTTGTACTCGCACCTGGCCTCGCCACACATACCCGTCCCCAAGGCCAATTTCGTCAAGGTCGTGATCAACGGCCGCAGCTGGGGCGTCTACGCCAACGTCCAGCAGTTCAACAAGGTGTTCATTGCCGAACACTACGGAACCAGCGAGGGTACCCGTTGGAAGGTCAGTGGTAATCCCCGAGCCGATGGTGGACTGAGGTACCTGGGCGAGAACGTCGCGGATTATCGTGAGCGGTTCGAGATCAAGTCGCAGGATCGGCCCGAGTCGTGGAAGGCACTGATCGCCCTGTGCCGCACGCTGGAGAAGACTCCGGTGCAGGAGCTCGAGGAGGCGCTGAAACCGATCCTCAACGTTGACGGCCTGCTCTGGTTCCTGGCCTTTGACGTGGGCCTGGTCAACAACGACGGCTATTGGACCCGCGCCAGTGATTACAGCATCTACCTGGATCCCAAGGGCAAGTTTCACATCCTGCCCCACGACATGAACGAGGCGTTGCGGGGCGGACCCGGTGGCCGCCCCGGTGGCTTCGCCGGCCCCGGCGGAAGGCCGGGCGAGTTTCCCCCGGGCCGCGAGCGGCCCGGTGCCAACCAGGCTGCTCCGCGAAACGACCGTGCGGGGAATCAACCGGATCAGCCCGGCTTTCCGCGGCCTGGTTTTCGAAGACGGGGCTTCCCCGGACGCGGCGGCCCTGGAGGTGGAGCCGGCGGCGGACACGGTGATGTGGATCTCGAACCGCTCGTTGCAATCGACAACCCTCGGATGCCACTGCGGAGCAAGGTGCTGGCCGTGCCGGCCTTGAAGCGTCGCTACCTGCAACACCTCAGGACCATCGCCGAGACCTCATTGGACTGGAAGACACTCGGACCGATCGTCGCCGGCTGCAGGACTCTGATCGAAGAGGAAGTCCGCGCGGACACGCGAAAGCTGGATCCACTCGAGGCGTTCCTGGGGGTGACGTCCGATGAGCCGGCCCGCGAGGGCCAACAACGCGGCCCGTCGCTGAGAGATTTTGTCGAGCAGCGACGCCGGTTCCTGCTCGAGCACGAGGAGATCCGCAAGCTACCGCGCCGCTGAAACCGGGCTCCCCCTGCGACTCCCCCGGGACTCCCCCCGTTCAGGCGAACACGTCGCTGACCACGTTGCCTTCGACGTCGGTGAGACGAAAGTCGCGTCCCGCGTGGCTGTAGGTCAACTGCTCGTGGTCCAGGCCCATCGCGTGTAGCAGCGTCGCGTGGAAGTCGTGGATGTGCACCTTGTTCTCGGCCGCGTAGTAGCCGTAGTCATCGGTTGATCCATACCGGAATCCCCCCTTCACGCCGCCACCGGCCAACCACATCGTGAACCCCTCGGGATTGTGATCTCGACCGTCGGCCGACTCGGCGGTCGGCGTGCGGCCAAACTCGCTTCCCCACCAGATCAGCGTGTCCTCGAGCAGGCCCCGCTGTTTCAGGTCGGTCAACAACCCCGTAATCGGCTGATCCACCTCCCTCGCGTTCTTCTCGTGATCGCGTTTCAGGTTGGAATGCTGGTCCCACTGAACCTTGTCATCGTTGTGAGTGACTTGGATAAACCGCACGCCCGACTCGGCAAACCGCCTCGCCAGCAGACACATGCGGCCGAAGTTCGCCGTCACCGGATCGTCCATGCCGTACAGCTTCATCGTGGCGGGTGTCTCGCTGCTGAGGTCCTCGACATCGGGAATCGACGTCTGCATCCGGAATGCCAACTCGAATGAACTGATCCTCGCCTCCAGCGAAGCGTCCACCCCGGCCCGCTCGAGGAAACCGCGATTGAGAGTCTCGAGTCGCTGCAGCTGCAGCCGCTGAACCTCGCGGGGCAGCTTCGAATTCTTGATGTACCTCACCCTGGCCCGCTCCGACGGCACGCTGGCGTCGCCCAGAGACGTTCCGTTGTGTACCGCCGGCAGGAACGACGAACTCCAGTTGTTGACCCCGCCAAAGGCCAGCGTGGGGCAGATCGTCACGAACGCCGGCAGGTTCGCGTTCTCGGTTCCCAAACCGTAGCTGAGCCACGAACCGATACTCGGACGGATGAACCGGTCGCTGCCGGTGTGCAGCTTCATCATCGCTCCGCCGTGAGCCGGGTTGGTGCCGTAACACGAGTGCACCATGCAGAGGTCGTCGACGCGTGTCGCCAGGCGAGGAAACAACTCGCTGGCCCACAGACCACTCTCGCCATGCTGACGGAACTTCCACGGAGATCTCAGCAAGTTCTTCGTCGCGTTGAACTGCACCCTCGGCTTGGCAAACGGCAGAGGCTTCCCATGGTCGCGGTCGAGCAGGGGCTTGGGATCGAACGTGTCGACCTGCGAGGGGCCGCCGGACATCAGCAGGAAGATGATCCGCTTGGCACGAGCCGGCTCCAGCGACGATCGGGCTTCCAGCGGATGGGCTGCGGACGACTCGTCGGCCAACATCGACCTCAACGCCAACGCACCGAACCCGACGGCGGTCCGCTGCAACAGAGATCGACGTGACAGGCCGTGCATCAGGTCGCTTTCAGGGATTCTTCCGTCTCGGCAAGTCATGGCAAGTCAGATTACCGCAGGTAGATGAACTCGTTGGACGCCAGCGCCACGTGACACAACGTGGTCCACGCCGACAATGGAATCACGCCCGCTCGACCCCCGGCGGTTGCCGGTGTCTTCTTGTCCACCTGCTTGGCGTTCTTGGCCAACTCGAGCAACAGCGCGTGGTCGGCTCGAAGTTCGCTGGCCGTCGGAGGGCGTCCCAACGCGATCTCGTACATCCGGGCGATCCGCCCCGACACGCCGTCGGCCTCGGACAGCAGCCGAGCTGCCAGCCCCGAGGCCGCCTGCATGACCAGATCACTGTTGAGCATCAACAGGGCCTGGGATGCCACGACCGTGGTCGCGCGATCGCCGGTGGTCACGGCCGGGTCAGGAAAGTCGAGCAGTTGGAACAGGTCGAACACGTTGTTGCGTACCACCGGAAGGTAGATCGACCGCCGATTGCTGTCGTAGGTCGTCAGGTCCTTCGAGGTGTGGTCGAAGAAATAGGCGCGGTTCTTCAGCTTCAGCAACGACCCCTTCATGGTGCCATCGAGCTGACCTGCTGCAGCCAGCAGAGCGTCCCGGACCGCCTCGGCCTCCAGCCGCCGCACCCGCGCCCGACCCAGCAGGCTGTTCTCCGGATCACGCTTCCGCGTCAGCGGATCGGCGACGGTCGATTGCCCGTAGGTTGCCGAGAGCACGATCACGCGGTGCAGCCTCTTGATCGACCAGCCATCCTGCATGAACCGAAGCGCCAGCCAATCGAGCAGCCCGGGATGTGATGGACGCTCCCCGAGCAACCCGAAGTTGTCGGTGGTGCGGACCAGTCCACGCCCGAAGTGCCACCTCCAGATACGGTTCACCAGTACGCGTGCCGTCAGAGGATGTCGCCGATCGACCAGCCACCGGGCCAATTGCAATCGCCCGCTCTGCGTGTTGGAAAACTGCGGCTGCGGGGGTCCCTTGAGCACAGCGGGAGTCCTGCGGCGAGCCACCTCGCCGAGCTGCTGCGGATCGCCTCGCAGGTGAATCGCCACGTCGACGATCTTGTCCTCGGTCACACCCATCGCCGCCGGAAGATCGGGCCCAGCCTTCTCGAGCGCCGCCAGTGCGTCTTTCAGTTTCTTGAGCCGGGCCTTCGTCTCGGCCGGGTACAGGTCTTCGAGTTTCTGCTTGGGCGAGCGAGAGGATTCCGATTCCAGTTTCTTGCGAGCGACGGCGTCGGCGGCAGCCTTTGCCGTAGCAACCTGTTTCCTGGCCGCCGACACGCTGGCGTCGTATGCCTTTTGCATGGCCGTGGCCTGTGGCGAAGGCAACAGGTGCTCGTGCCACTCGGCCACCTTGTTGTACTTCCGCATCGTCAGCGTGCTCTTGAAGATCCCCGCCAGGGCGTAGTACTCGGCCGTGTCAACAGGATCGAACTTGTGGTCATGACAACGTGCACATCCCAACGTGAGTCCCAGGAACGCCCGGCCGACGGTATCCAGCTGTTCGTCGATGATATCCATCCGCATCTTGGCCTGGTCGGTCTCGGCCAGTACCTTGGGCCCGATGCTCAGAAATCCCGTCGCGATCAGGCGGTCATGCTGCTGCTGCTGCCCGGTAAACGGCATCAGGTCCCCGGCAAGTTGCTCGATCACGAACTCGTCGAAGGGCGTATCGCGATTGAAGGAATCGACCACGTAGTCGCGATACCGCCAGGCGTTCCCGTGAGCGACGTTTTCGTCGAATCCGTTCGAGTCGGCATAGCGGGCCACGTCGAGCCAGTGCCGTCCCCAGCGTTGGCCGTAGCGGCTCGACGCCAGCAGTCGATCGACAACCCGCGACAGCGCCCCGGGCTCGAGATCAGCCAGGAACAACTCGATCTCCCCGGGCGTCGGCGGCAATCCCACCAGGCCATAGGTCACGCGGCGCAGCATCGTCCTCCGATCAGCCCCGCCCGCCGGTCTCAACCCCTGGGCCTCGAGCCTGGCCAGTACGAAGCGGTCAATCGGCGAACGAACCCAGCCCCCGTCCCGGACCTCGGGCGGAGCTATAGAGCCCGGTGTCTGAAACGACCAGTGATCGGGATCACGCAGCCGCCGCTTTGCACCTGCGGAGTCGGGAAACGGAGCCCCCATCTCGACCCACCGCACCAGCAGGCCGATCTGGCGAGGGGTCAGCTTGCCATTGCGCGGCATCCTGGTCTTGGGGTCGGTGTCCTTCACGGCCTGGATCAGCCGACTGGCATCCGGCTTGCCGACCACGATCGCCGTTCCGGATTCGCCTCCCTTGAGCAGCCCCTTGCGGGAATCGAGCCGCAAGCCGCCCCACTGTTTCTTCTTCCCATGACACGCCAGGCACTTGGACACCAGCAGCGGTCGCACGTGCGTCTCGAAAAAACGGACCTCCGCCGACGTCGGCACATCTGCCGCCCGGGCGACAGCGGCACCCGCCGTCAGCGACACGGCCAACGCCAGCACCAGGCCGGCGGGCGCGACGCGGCGCGAGATCGAGCCCTCAGCAGGCACACTTGCTCCCCAGACGATCGGGCACGTCGCCCGGGACGTACGGCCGTGTATCAATCACACATCGAGACGATTAGATTGTACCGCACGACGCTCGTCGCAGCACTTGGTTTGGATTCACCTCGTCTCGAGGCTTCTCGGAAAAACTCAGAGATACCCGGAGATACTCGGCGTGTCCCGCAACCGCTGGCTGGTAATCGTCCTGCTGATGGGCTACGCGGCGATCGGTCACTTCAACCGTGTCGGCATCTCGGTGGCCGGCGACGAGATGTTCATCCCGGTGCTGAAGATCCCCGAGACCAGGATGGGGTGGGTCTACACGGCCTTCCTGATCCTCTACACGATCGGCATGTTGCCCGGCGGCTGGCTGATCGACCGGATCGGCTCGGCCCGTGCCCTGGCACTCTACGGGGTGACCATGGGCTCGTTCGTGATCCTGACCGGGGCCCTCGGCTGGCTCACCACCAACCCCTACGGGCTGTTCGTCGGCTTGCTGGTGATTCGCGGCCTGGCCGGAATCTGCAACGCACCGCTTCACCCCGGCGCCGCGAATGTCGTCGCGGAAGTCATGCCGCCGGGCCGCCGGGCCACGGCCAATGGGATGGTCACGGCCGGAGCACTGATCGGCATCGCCTGCTGCTATCCGGCATTCGGCTGGTTGATGGACACGCTGTCCTGGCAATGGGCCTTTGTCGCCGGCGGTTCCATGCTGTTTGCCTACGGAGTCCTCTGGCACCTGGTAGCCACACCGCTGTTGAACACTCCGGTGGAGGTCGTGGAATCGCGCGAGATGGATCCCCAGCCACCTGCCAGCGAAGCCCGCGTGTCGCTGCGGACGCTAATGTCCAACAACACGCTCTGGTTGCTGACACTCAGCTACGCCGCGTACGGGTACTTCCAGTACCTCTTCTTCTACTGGCTGGGGTACTACTTCAAGGAGATCCTCGAGATTCCTCCGGTGCGGGCCCGCTGGGCGACCACCTGGATCATGCTGACGATGGGAGTCGGCATGGCGGTGGGCGGTCGCCTGACCGACGTGGCCTGCAACTGGCTGGGGACGGTCCGCGGTCGTCGAACCATCGTGATCACCGGGATGGGGCTGGGGGCGGTGTTCGGCCTGGCCGGAGTCAACTCGACCTTCATCGTTTCCCGGCTCGCCGCGCTGGGCATCGAAGCCGAGACCTTCGTCTGCATCTCGGTCTGCCTGGCCCTCTCGATGGCCGCCGTCGGCATGTGCGAGGGTGTGTTCTGGACGACGGCGACTGACATCGGAGGTCGTTCAGGCGGACTCGCCGGGGCCTTCATGAACACCGGCGGCAACATCGGCGGCCTGATCTCACCGGTGCTGACACCGTTTATCGCCCTATCATACGGCTGGCCCGTTGCCATTGGCCTGGCCTGCGTCATCAGCGCGGTCGGTGGACTGACCTGGATGCTGATCACACCGCCGACCACCGACACGACCGACACCACCCCGGTGTGATCTCGATGACAACTCGCATCCGCACTCGGGCCGCTGTAAAACGGAGGCATCCGAGTTAGTGAGCAGGAAGGACCGGATTGTGAACCGAGTGCGATTGTCGATCGGCATGCTGGGCCTCGGCTTGATGGTGGCGATGTGGGCCGGGCGAAGTCTTCCCGAAGCGGCCTCCGCCCAAAAGCCCCAGCCCAAATGGCACCTGGTCCCGATCCCCGATTCCTGGAAACGGCAACTCGGCGGGGCTCTGGCCACCAGGAACGGGTATGCCTGGTACCGCTGCTTCGTCAGGATCCCGGCCGACTGGAAGGGCAAGAAGATCGAGCTCAACGTCGAGCCGGTCGATGACGCACGGCAGACCTTCGTCAACGGCACCCAGATCGGAGCCACCGGCACGTTCCCGCCTCAGTTCCGCAGCGGCCTGGGCGAGAAGTCCCGCTTTGCTGTCCCGACCCGGGCCATCCGCTATGGCCAGGTCAACGTGATCGCCGTGCGTACCTACATGAAGGACGCCCGCAGCAACTTCCTGGTCGCCGCGCCGATCCTGCTCAACGGCAAACAGGCCATCCGCACCGAAGGGCAATGGCAGTACCGACCCGGCGACGACCGCAGCTGGGCCACCAGTGATGTCCCCGAGACTCTCGCCAAGAACGCACCGGCCTACTTCACCAAGGTCGACCAGGTCGACAACATCGAGCTGTACCTGCGTCGCCGCAAGGGTGACACCGACCCGATCCCCCCGCAGAAGGCCCTGGCCAGCTTCCAGGTCGGCGACGACTTCCGCCTCGAAGCGGTGCTCGCCGAACCGCACATCGGTCAGCCGCTGTTCATCAACTGGGACGAACGCGGCCGACTGTGGGTGCTCAACTACAAACAGTACCCCGACCCGGCCGGCCTGAAGATGGTCAGCCGCGACAAGTACCTGCGGGCCGTCTACGACAAGGTCCCCCTGCCCCCACCACATGGAGTCCGAGGCCGCGACAAGATCACGATTCACGAAGACACCGACGGCGACGGCGTGCTGGACCGGCACAAGACCTTTGTCGACGGACTGAACATCGCCAGTTCCTTCGTACGCGGCCGCGGCGGAGTCTTTGTCCTCAATCCCCCCTACCTGCTCTTCTACCCCGACCAGGACAACGACGATGTGCCCGACTCCGATCCCCTGGTGCTGCTGGAGGGTTTCGGGATCGAAGACTCCCACTCGGTCGCCAACAGCCTCCGCTGGGGCCCCGACGGCTGGATGTACGGTGCCCAGGGCAGCACCACCACCAGCCACATCAGGAAGCCCGGCAGCCGGGCCGAACCGATCCACTCGATGGGACAGCTCATCTGGAGGTATCACCCCAAGACCACCCGGTTCGAAATCTTTGCCGAGGGGGGTGGGAACACGTTCGGGGTCGAGATCGACGAGAAGGGCCGCATCTTCTCAGGAACCAATGGTGGCAATGCTCGAGGCTTCCACTACGTGCAGGGGGCTTATGAACGCAAGGGCTTCTCCAAGCACGGTGCCCTCTCTAACCCCTACGCCTTCGGTCACTTCCCCGCCATGAAGCACCACAGCGTGCCCCGCTTCACGCACAACTTCATCATCTACGCCGGCGGGACCCTGCCCGAGAAGTTCAACGGGCGGCTGTTCGGAATCGAACCGCTGCAGGGGCAGGTCGTGCAGAGCGACATCAGCCCCAACACCACAACGTTTCAGACACGGGACATCGACCGGCCGATCAAGTGTACCGACCAGTGGTTCCGCCCGGTTGATATCAAGGTCGGTCCCGATGGCGCGATTTACATCTGCGACATGTACGAACAGCGCATCGACCACGCCAGCCACTACGCCGGCCGCGTGACCCCCGAGACCGGGCGGATCTATCGCCTGGTCGGCCGCGACGCTCCCAAACGCAAGCCGCCGGTTCCACGTTTCGACTACGCCTCGCTCTCGTCACAAGACCTGGTCCAGGTCCTCTCGCATCCCAACAAGTGGCATCGCCAGACGGCGCTGCGCGTGCTGGGGGATCGCCGCGACCGCAGTCTGTTGCCGAGCCTGGTCGAGTCGATCGCCGAGAGTGACGGTCAGAGGTCCCTCGAGATGCTCTGGGCCCTTGAGCTCTCGGGTGGCCTGGCCGACAAGACGGCCCTCACGCTGCTCGGGCACGAAGAGCAATTCGTGAGGCTCTGGACCGTCCGACTACTCGGTGACCGCAGCACGGTTTCCCAGGCCGTTGCCCGACGGCTGGTGTCGATGGCGAAGACCGAGCCCTATGCCGAGGTCCGCAGCCAGTTGGCCTCCTCGGCGCGCCGACTTCCTGCCGCCACCTGCCTGGCGATTGTCGGCAGCCTGCTGGTTCATGACGAGGATGTCAGCGACCTGCACATCCCCTTGCTGCTGTGGTGGGCCATCGAATCCCAGGCGGCGACGAACCGTGACGAGATCATCCGGCTGATGGCCGATAAGACACTCTGGGACCGCCCACTGGTCAAGACGCACCTGCTGGACCGTCTGATCCGCCGCTTCGCGCTGGCTGGTTCACGGCTCGACCTGCTCGCCTGTGCCAGTCTCCTGAAGGCGGCTCCGGGCAAGGCGCACCAGCAGATACTGATCAAGGGATTTGAAACGGCCTTCGCCGGCCGATCACTGGCCAACCTTCCCGACGAATTGACCGCGGCGATCCAGGCGGCCGGAGGCGGCTCGACCACGCTGCAGCTCCGCCAGCGAATCCCCGCTGCCGTGCAAACGGCTCTTCAAACCGTCGGCAACCCGAAGGCTGATGCCAACCAGCGACTGGCGTTCATCCAGGTCTTCGGTGAAGTCACGACGCCCAGGGCCTTGCCGGTGCTGCTGAATGTCGTTGCCAAGGATCGCAGCGACACGCTCCGCGCGGCGGCGTTGCTGAGTCTGCAGGCCTATGTGGATCCCTCGGTCGGTCAACAGGTCGTCAGGCAGCACAACGCGCTGGGTGGGTCGCTGAGAACCGCGGCCCAGTCGCTGTTGGCCAGCCGACGCAACTGGGCCGCCCGGTTCCTGGCTGCGATCGACTCCGGAGCAATCGACAAGCGGACCGTCGGCATCGAGATCCAGCGCAAGCTGCTACTGCACAACAGCAAGCCGATCACCTCGCTGGTGCACAAGCACTTCGGCGAGGTCTCCGGAGCGACCACTCAACAGATGCAGCGGCGGATCGAGGAACTCAACAGCATGCTGGTCACCGCCAAGGGGGCAGGAAACCCCTACACCGGCAAGCTGCTCTACAAGCAGACCTGCGGCAAGTGCCACACGCTGTTCACCGAGGGTGGCAAGGTCGGCCCGGACCTGACGGGATTCAAGCGAGACGATATTCGCGGGATCCTGATGAACGTGATCAATCCCAGTGCGGAGATCCGCAAGGGGTTCGAGAACTACACGGTGCTGACCGAGAGTGGGCGGATCGTGACCGGTTTCATCGCCGACCAGGACAACCAGGTCGTCGTTGTCCGCGGAGTGGACGGACAAAACGTGGTCGTCCCCCGCGCTGACATCGACGAGATGGTGGTCAACCGCAAGTCCGTGATGCCCGACGGCCTGCTCGACAAGCTCAGCAACGAACAGATCCGACACCTCTTTGCCTTCCTGCGCGTCACCCAGCCGCTGCCCTAGCCCGCCTGCGGCGGATTGAAAACCTCGGAGCTGGGGGTAGAATTCACCTGCGGGGGACCCGTGGCGGGGGTTTCCGTTGCGATGACGCCGTCCGATCACGGAACTCCAGATGCTGTTTGATTCGTGGCTGCTGAATGTGTTGCCGAGCTCAGCCGGCGGGACTCGCCGCAAGGGCACCCGCCGCCGCCCTCGACAGCCACTGGCCCGCCAGCTCGAGACGCTCGAAGACCGCTCGTTGCTGAGTATTTCGTTCAATCCCGCGAGTGGCTCGCTGAATATTGTCGGCACCACCGCTGCCGACACCGCCGAAGTCTCTTCACCGTCGGCCGGCATGCTGCGTGCCTCGCTGACGACCGCATCGGGAACCGAGACCCAGGACTTCACCCTCGCCGACGTGAACCTGGTGGTCTTCACCGGAGGCGAGGGGAACGACCAGTTCACCAACCTGACCGGCGTATCGGCCAATGCCAGCGGAAACAACGGCGACGATACTCTGACCGGTGGCAGTGGCGCGGACACGCTGAAGGGAGACGCCGGCAATGACCTGGTCAACGGGTCACTCGGCAATGATTCCCTGAAGGGGGGTAGCGGGAACGACGTTCTTCAGGGCGGCGGCGGCGACGATGAACTCAAGGGTGAGGGTGACGACGACCAGCTCACCGGCGGATCCGGCAACGACACGCTGCTGGGTTCTTCGGGAAACGACAGCCTGGTCGGTGATGCCGGCCTGGATTCACTCAACGGGGGCAGCGGCAGTGATACGCTCGACGGGGGTGCTGATGCCGACACTCTGAACGGTTCCGACGACAACGACTCGCTGATCGGTGGAGCAGGCAACGACTCGCTGATCGGTGGAGGCGGCAACGACACTCTGGAAGGTGGGAACGGCAACGACCTGCTCGAAGGCGACGACGGAGACGACTCGCTGAGCGGCGGTGCCGATTCTGACACGCTGCGTGGCGGGATCGGAGCCGACACGCTGGCCGGCGGCACCGGCGACGACACGCTCGAGGGAGACTCCGGCATCGACCAGTTGGACGGCGAAGATGGCAACGATGTTCTCCGCGGAGGCAGCGGGGCCGACGTGCTCAACGGCGGGTCCGGCAACGACCTCCTGGTTGGCAACAGCGAGGACGATTCGCTGGTGGGCGGAGCGGGAGCCGACACGCTGCAGGGAAACGACGGTCAGGACACGCTCGAGGGGGGTCTTGATGACGATTCGCTGCGAGGCGACAACGGCGACGACCTGCTGATCGGGGATGCCGGGTCCGATACGCTCGGAGGAGGATCGGGCAACGACACGCTGCAGGGAGGCGATGACGACGATTCGCTCCGCGGTGCCAACGGGCTCGACAGCCTCGATGGGGGCCTCGGCATCGACACGCTCTTTGGTGATGCCGGTGACGACATCCTGGTCGGAGGTCCCGGGGCCGATTCGCTCAACGGTGGAGACGACAACGACCAGCTCTCAGGTGGTACCGGCAACGACACTCTGCGAGGTGGCAGCGGGGATGACTCGCTGCTGGCAGAAGCCGGTAACGACTTCCTGTACGGGGACGCCGGGAATGATCTGCTGGACGCCGGCGACGGTGACGACCTGGCCGAGGGGGATGGAGCCCTCGACGTGGGGGACGACACGCTGCTGGGACAGGCGGGACGCGACACCCTCAGGGGTGGTGAAGGTGTCGATTCGATTGTGGGAGGCATCGGCGCAGATGTGATCGATGGCGGCGGAGCAGACGATTTTCTGCAGGGTGGAACCGAAAACGACACGATGCACGGAGGCGATGGCAACGACCTGCTGATCGGAGGCACCGGTGACGACTCGATGACCGGTGGGCCCGGTCGCGACCTGCTGCGGGGCCAGGAGGGCGGCGATCTGCTTCGGGGCGGGGCCGATAACGACACACTCGAAGGCGACGCCGGTGCCGACGAATTGCGGGGCGATGGTGAGAACGACTTGCTCAAGGGGGGCGCCGATGGCGACATCCTGTGGGGCGGTGACCAGGATGACACGCTGCTGGCAGGCAGCGGCGACGACACGCTCGAAGGAGGTGCCGGGGACGACCGGCTCTACGGGGGGGATGGAGCGGACACGATTGACGGAGGTGACGGCAACGATCGGCTGTACGGAGAGGACGTGCTGCTGGGTGGCAGCGGTGCCGATACGTTGCGGGGCGAAAATGGCGACGACGTCATTCGCGGCCACGGTGGCCCGGACATCGTGATCGGAGGCCCCGGGGCCGATCGCCTCGATGGAGACGACGACGCTGACCAACTCATCGGAGACGATGGAGCC
>Ga0310124_10001197_pt1 | contig 18135 bp, 11 predicted proteins | sample CB11b_AW_Bot5_MG_FD_203507 | JGI IMG/M metagenome (GOLD analysis project Ga0310124, IMG submission 203507) | Marine microbial communities from Western Arctic Ocean, Canada - CB11b_AW_Bot5 | ecosystem: Environmental > Aquatic > Marine > Oceanic | place: Canada: Western Arctic Ocean | collected... | reverse complement strand
AAGACCGACAAAGGGGGTGGCCGCGTCTGCGCCGACGAAATCGCGCTCTGGAATCGCGCGCTCTCCGACGACGAAATCCAATGGCTGTTCCAGCTGGGTCGCGCGGGCCACGCCGTCACGTCGCCGGTCACCATAGAGGAGCTGCAGCCTCCCCCCAGCGAATCGCTGGAGCCGCTCAGCGATTTCGGCTGGACCAGTCCCTGGCTGAAGGTGTTTGAGAACCACGATCCGGAGAATGCCAGGACGCAGGCGGAGACCGTCTCCACCGGAGAGATGGCGATCGCCACCGCGGGTTCGATCACAATCGAGCGCCGTTTTCCGGGTGTCAGCTCGGGCAACCTCAAGGTCGAGTACCGCGTGCGGCCCCAGCATGTCACGATCGAAGTGAACAGCCCCGGGGCATCGGTGATGAAGTTTTACTTGAGTGACAGCCAGCAGGAGGGCAGCTGGACGATGCGGTGGCACTACCCGTGGGCCTGGCCGGCAATCGGAGGAAACACCGTCCCTCGCTTTTACGTGGCGGATGGCGGCGGAGGCAAACGGAAGGGGCTCGAATACACCGATATCCTGATCGAGTCGAAAACCTGGTACACCGTGGCCACCGTGCTGGACTGTGACAACAAGACCTGGGAGTTCTGGGTGGACGGCCAGAAATTCGACACGCAGGTCAACCTGGGCCGTCCCGGAATGCGTTGGTGGAAGACATCGGCCCGGCAGGTAGATAACCTGCGGATCAATTCGACTGCCTGGCAGTTGATCGATGCGTTGCGGGTCTACCACGATGACAAATTGATCGCCAGCACCGATTTTACCACCGAGGAGGGATACGTTCCGGGCCGTTCGATTTTTGAGTTTGAGTAAAGCACGCTGCCAGCGTACCAGACCCTGTCTCAAAACCAATCGAAACCCGAGGCGTGCGCGAGGGCCCAACCAAGCGTAGCGAGGTAATCGAAACCCGACGTGTGAGCGAGGACCGCGAGTGCAACGAGCCGGACGTCACCGCAAGAAAAGAACAGGATTCTTCGCTGACGCTCAGATTCCTCGCTAACGCTTCGGGCTACTATTCTGTACCACAACCTGGAAAAACACATCATGCACCACCACAACCAACGTTCCCAAGAAGGTGATCCCTCCGCCGCCGCTCTCCATGGCGTCAATCAGCGTTTGACTCGCCTGGAACGTCAACTGCGCGCCTATCGTCTCGGGCTGATCTCACTGCTAGCCGTCATCGTCATCGCGCTGGTCGGTGGCGCTGCCAAACAGAAGACGCCCGCCGAACTCCGCGCGCGACGCTTCGCGGTGGTCGATGATCAGGGCCGAGTGAAGGCGTACATCGGCCACTCGGGGACCTCCACCGCGCTGCAGATCGGCGCCGACGGCCAGGGAATTCGGATGGAGCACGGCGCGCACACGAACGCCATCCAGCTGATCACCCCCGCCAACATGGAAGGGGAAGTGGAGGGATTTCACAGCAATTCATTGACACTGCACAACGATCCCTACAACAGTGGCGTGCTGATCATCAACCCCGGAACCCGGGACGACGGGAACAGCCGCGGCCGGGTCTGGCTGAGCACGCTGAAAGGGTACGAGATGAGCCGGGAGATGTTTTAGCCGGCGGGGGTTTGGCGCCGATGGCGAGGATGACGGCGCTCGGTGTGGACGTCTGCTGTCAGCTCGGATGCTGGATGCGGACTAAATCACCTTCGGTGATTTGTGTGCGCGAGAGATGTTTGTCAATCTTTTGTAGGGCCCGCGCCGGAACTGTCATTCCGAGCCGATGCTGGCAGTGCGCAGCGCCGCGGAGGCGAGGAATTTGCCAAGCCACGTCGAAGGGCTTGTAACCGCGGAACCGAAGACCGAACTCGTGCGTCATCGTCGTCGAGTTTGTGAGACCGTTTCCGTTCCTCACACGCCGCTGGCAGATTCCTCGGTCGCGTCTCGTCTGCGGCGAGACAGCTCCCTCGGAATGACAGCGTGCCGGGCTCGAAATAACAATTCACCCGTAAACTATGCAGAAATCACCGAAGGTGATTTAGCATCCAGCATCGAGCATCTATAAGCTGGCCGCGACTGACACCACCTCAGGCTCAATATTCCACCTCCAGCCCGTCCTGGCGGTTGGCCAGCCGCTGCAGCATCTCCAGATCCATATCGTCCGTCAGGAAGCGGACGCTGCCGTCGGTCAGCGTGACGTTCGCCCCGCCCGAGTGATCGGACATCAGCGGGATGTTGATGTTGTGCAGGCTGGGATGTCGCTCGCCGCTGACCGTCAACACGGCGTAGCCGAAGCCGTCGTCAAAGTTGTTGGTGTAACCGCGATAGTTGATCGGGTAGCGGACGGCCACGCTGTTATAGCTGCGCCCGCCGCTGAACGTGGAGCCCTCCTCGACCACGTCTCCCGTGAAACAGCCTGACCAGGCGCCGGCGGCGGCGCTGCGGCGGAAGTCGAGCCCGTCCATCGTCCCGGAGACCTCGCCCAGGATGATCGTCTTCGAGGTCCCATCGCGGCAGTGCCTGATCCGCTTGAAAGTGTTGTACGTCATCATCCCATTCCCCGCGGCGATGCCCTCGGTGGTCTGGCCGATCGGGCCGGCCAGTGTGGTCGAGGCGGAACCTTGGATCGCCGTGTAGGCGATGGTCGTGTAGTCCGCCTCGTGGCAATGGATGCTGTACCGGGGGTTTTCCGTGGAGGGCCCCGCGGAGGGACAATGGAAGATGGCGGGCGAGGCGCCGTCGAAGGCGGGCTGGTTCTTATTGCCCTGGCCGGAGAAACAGAAACAATTGCCCATCGACCCATGATCGAGCTGGGCGGAGAGCGCCAGTTCCTCGTAGTAATCAATCAGGTAAAAGGGCCAGCCCTTGAAATAGGCGCCCGGCACGCAATGCTGGCTGTTCCCCGATTCACCGGCGGGAAACGAGCCCTGGGCGTCGTGATAATTGTGCAGCGCCAGGCCGAACTGCTTCATGTGGTTGATGCACTGCGTTCGCCGGGCCGCCTCGCGGGCCGCCTGAACCGCCGGCAGCAGCATCGCCACCAGGATGCCGATGATCGCGATCACGACCAGCAATTCGACGAGGGTAAAGCCGCCGGACTTCACACGAGCTTGCGCCGGGTGCTGCATGGTACGATCGATTGGAGCAGTAGGTGAACGGAAAGTCAAGATTATCGTATACCTACCCCAGCGAACCCCGTGCCGTCAGGCCGGGGGTGCATCGTGGAGCAGTCGTGTGCCATTTGGTTCTGTGTGGCGGCGCCAGCACGGTCGTCAACCGAGTGGCACACCATTCATGCATCCACCCCCCTCACGGCACGGGGTTCGCCTACCCACATTCCTGGCCGAAGGCCTCATTCACCGTAGCCTGGGGCAACGCTTACCATCCCCGACTCTGTTATTCATCAAGGGCGATGCGCGCAGCACCACACGGACCCGTCTGAGTCCCCACACGAATCAACAACTACTACTTCTAATCAACCCATCAACCGTGACGACGGCGGGCCGACATCAAGGCGACGGCTCCGACCAGCAGCAGAAGCAGCGAACTCGGCTCGGGGACCATCTCGAATCGAACGCTGTCGATCCAAGAGCGATCGCTGCCGTGCTGGTCCATTCGCACTGAGATCGTGCCCGAGCTGTTGACGCTGCCCAGGGAGGCTTCGTGAATGGTCCAGGGCCCGTTGGTGCCGACGCTAGGCGCGCTGTTGCCATCGTAGTCGACCAGGGAAGCAACGCCGATCGCCGCCGATACGCCAGAGGCGTCGAACCCGAAGGAGGTGGGGCGGCCGAACTGGACAAATACGTCGTAGAGGCCCGGCCCCTCCAGGTCGTTGTTCACGTCCGCCGTCAGCGTCAGTTCCGGAGGGTTCTCGCTAGCGTATCCCTGAGCAAGATCGCCGCTGAAGAAACCACCTTCGATTCTCTGGTCCCAGCGATTGTCACCCCCGTTCTCGCCGCTATTAAAGTCGTCTGGTAACACGGTCCCCGGACCGACGTTGATCACCACGTCCGCTTGTGCCAATGCGCCATTCAGCGCGACCACGGCCACCAACATCGCCAACACCATCAAAGCTTGTCGTAACTTCATTCTTCAATCTCCTCGAAAAAAGGGCGAAACACAAAAAAAATCGGATACGAACTGTACTACGCGCGCAGTTCCTAACAAAAAAATCGTGTCTGTAACGGGGAAAGAGGGGGCCAGCGAGAACGTCACGCGTTACTGGCAAGCGCCAAGCATGCGTCGCTGCCCGTCGCCCAGAGCGACTGATCCGATCCGCAACGTCCTTCCTAAACAGCGGCCATCCGCGGGCCGCGCCCCTCCTGCCATGGACAGGGGCGATCGAGCCGGATCAGAAATGCTCTTCAAGGCGTTTCCCTAAGACAGGTTTCCGATTAGCGTTTCCACGATGGATGAGAGTTTTGGAAACATCAGCCGAGCCAACCCCCCCAATGTAAGCATCTGGAAACGAAATGTCCAGGATTTACCGCCACTTTCCGGTAAAAAACGCAAAAACACCCAAAACCGGCGGGTGTTTCGTGCCAATGCCAAGTTTCGGATGCAATCGGGCATTGCCCCAGGGAGGGACGGCAGGGAATAGCCCCACCCGTGAGGATTTTTTGTTATAGACAATTAGGAACTAGGACCCCTGCGAGCGAACTCGCGGGGGTCTGCCAAGGCGCACAGAACCTGGTCTAGCCATCAACCTGGTTCACCTCACGGGACAAGCCCGCGGGGGCTGGCGAGATCTATCGACGGTAAACGACTTGTGTATAACAACAACCGGGGCTACTGCCTGCCGGTCCTAACGGACCTGGCGACATCGTGTCGATGTCGAGCCAGATTGCATATTGGCTCGTGTGGGAAAGGGTTTTGTTAGAGCCCCTCACACGCACGCACAAAATCGTCGGTCAACGCCGAATAGCCGAAGCGCAATTCGACCTGGTCGACAACCGCCTTGGCGTTCAGTTCCAGCTCGACCGTCTCGGCGTGCTCGATCGCCGCCGTGGCATCCCGTAGCAGGACAGACCCGTAACCGCGGCCGGCCATGTCGCGGATCGCCCCCGGCCGATCCATAAGACACCAGTTGGCGGCGAACCCGCAGTAGACCAGGGTCGTCACGCCTCGCTCGGCGAGCAGCCGTTGCAGCTGGTCGCCCCCCGCGATGACCAGGTCGGAATCGATCGGCCGGACCACCTCGGCGATGTCCATCTCCTGCTTCACCCGCGCGTAGGACTCGAGCCACGCCCGATCCCGCGACCTGTCCAGCCGCTGTTCGTGCCACTGCCGCACGAAATCCTCCGGCGGCCAATCGGCCTCTTCGCCCGCCGCGCCGAAAATCTCCGCGCGATCGGCGACATCGGTGTCGGAATCCAGCATCGTCGCCTGGCACTGAGGATAGCGCCCGGCGACGAGCGCGCTGGGCGCGTGCACCACGGTCAGTCCCGCCGCGCGGGCTGCTGCGAGCGCCGGCTGGATCCGCTCCAACGTAATCCGCCGTGCCCGGGCGGGAAAACTCCGGCCCCCGTTATACTCGCCAAAGAATCCCTCCTCGGCTACTAACGGCTGGTCACCCCAGCCGAGGTTCCAGACGTCGACCAGCACCAGTGCCACCTCCACCGCCGGTACTTCGAGCGCCGCCTGCCGGTGATGAAAATTATGCTCGGAGAAATCATCACCCTCCGCATACGCGCGGATATATTGGATGGGAAGTCGGAGAGTTCGTTGTTTGGGCCTCAAGGTGCTGACCATTTGAATGCCGCGCGAATTAAGTTGAGCGCGAATAAACTCTAGACAGATTCGCGCTCAACTTAATTCGCGCGGCCCTCATTGCGAAATATCCTTCGTCTAGAGCATTTTTGAATTTCGTGTAGCGGCCAGTATTCTATAGACTCCCCTGTATCCCACCTTACAAAGGGGGGAAAGTAGAGGATGCCGCTACACGAAATTCAAAAATGCTCTAGTGCCCGACAAACTGGTCGCCATCCTTGAGCCACCGATCCAACGGGCCGACGTTAACGTCGTATTTTTTATCGAGCTGGTCGAGCAATTTTGGATCGCCCAGTTCGCGGAAAATCGGATCGCGGGGATTGAAACAGTTAAAAACGTAGATACCGTCCGCGCCCGCATCCCAGGCCCGGGCCGCCTCGCCGCGCCAGACCTCCGGCCCGGATACGTTGCGGTTGTTGAAAAGATCCGCCCGCGGCGTGGCGAAGCCCAGCCGCGACGCGCTGAGGCAGGGATAGACCGGCACGTCGTATCGGTGTCCCAGGGCGACCGTCCGCTCCCAGGGCTGCAGATGAAAATACCCGCCGGCCGCGAGGAGATCGACCAGGTCGTCAGCCAACCAGCGTTCGACGTCCAGACCAATCGCCTTGGCGTAACCCGCCGAATCGGGGACGCGAATGGAAATCAGCAATGGTCGACCGCGTTGGGACGCCACGTCGTCAGCCATGCGTCGCACGCGCGCGAGGAGGTCCGTCATCAAATCGCAGTGTTCCTGGGTGACCGGATCGCCGGTCATCTGTGGGCGGAAGAAGACCGGGTGCCGGAAGAAGTCCAGCTCCAATCCGTCGACGTCATAGCGCGTGGCGACATCGGTCAGGATGCTCAACACCTTGTCGCGGACTTCCGGGGCGGCGAAGTCCAGCGCCGACCAGCGGCCTTTCCAGCGGGCTCGTCCGAAGGGAAACTCCTCACCCGGCCGGCCCATCAGGAGCTGAGGACGATCCTTTTTCCACTGGCTCAGGCACCACGCGTATTTCGCGTCGTGGGTGTCGTTCATCCTCAATGACCAGAAAACTTCTATATCGTGTCGGTGGCCGAATGCGACCATCGTCTCCAGTACATCCGGCCCGTCGAGGCCCAGTTGCCAGCCCCAGTCCGGATCGCTGCCCGAGTTCTTGTACAGCTCGGTTTCCTGGCTGTGATGGCGGTAAATGTTGAAGGCACCGCCGGTGCAATAGAATATGGCGTCGACATGGGATCCAACCAGCGGGGAGGTTCTTTGGCGGAGGAACTCGTCCCGGGTCCGCGGCAAGGAATCCACCAGATTGCGAACATCGTTGCCGTCGTTGTTCATGATGATTCGGCGGCGTCGGTGAGCGGCCCGTTTGCGTTCAGCTTTCACGGTGGAGTTGCCGCCGGGCCCCGTCACGGGATCGTTGGCATCAACGACATCCGCAGCGTGCACGGAGACGCAGGCAAGCAGCAGGATGCACGCTAAGAGCAAATCATTAAACGTCATGATTTTTACGTTTCCAGTGTTACAAGATGACGAAAGTTTTCAAACTCCGCGTGGACCAAGAAGTGAACTGGACGTCATGCTCGAGTCCAGCCGACGGACTTTCCAGGTCGAGTGATCCTATTGCAGCGAACCAATGCCGGCGAGTGATCGCCCTCTGTTCCACCCGAGCCGGTTTCCTTAGATGGAAACGAAAGGGCACCATTCCTGTGTTGGACCGATTCTCGGCACAGCCTACATCCTATCACCCTCCTCGATGCACGGCATCCACGAGATAAACTGCAAATAAACTGCAATTCAACCGGCGCGACCCCAATTCAACCGGCGCGACCGCAGCGGCAAACCCCCGCATTTTCAGTGCAGGGGTTTGGACGGGAAGACGGGGCGTCCTTGAACGACCTTGTTTTATAGAGTAAAGTCGTGGTTTCGCCCTCGCGGCTGCCCCGCAAATCCTCGGAAGACCTCTAGACGACGATTCGTAAGTTCAGTTATATTAATGCCTTACGACGCCAGCGTAGCTTCAATTGGCAGAGCACCGCATTCGTAATGCGGGGGTTGTGGGTTCGACTCCCACCGCTGGCTCTTTCCCGATGCGAAGCATCATGGCCAATCAGTATCACCCCAAGTCAACATCAGCGCAAGTCAACAACATCGCCGCCAAAAAAAATGTCGCAAATGTCGCAATCTGTTGTTCAGGAGAATCCGGTCATGAGTGAGGTTCTGGAATCGAATTTGAAAGATATCGTGCAAGCGAACAGTTCCTTCGGCCCAGCCGAAATCGCGGAACTGGTCGCCGCCATCGCCGAAGATTACGGACAGTACAGCGTGCTGCGCGATGCCGTTGCCGAGTTGGAAATGCGCGAAGACCGTACACCCGCCACTGCCGTTCGACTGGGCGTCTGCTATTTCCTGCTGGGCCGCTACCGGATGGCCGTCGACACGCTTTCCAACGCGGACGGGGGCGCACTGGCCCACTTTTATCTGGGCAAGGCATATTTTTGCCAGGAAATGTACCGCCAGGCAATTTCCAGCTTTCAAGCAGCTGCCACCGCAGGGTACATCGCGGACGATTGCGCTCTGCGTGTCTCCGAAGCACAGCGGTACGACGAAGATCCCACCGCAGCACTGGCCACCCTGGACGCACTGTCCGGTGCCATCGAACAATCAGCCGAGTACCTGTACCAACGGGGGGCCGGCGTCGCCGCCTTGCAAGGCAACCCCGAAGAAGTGGTGGCGCTGTACGAACGCGCCGTCGAAGCGGATGGCCAACACGCCGGCGCCCTGTTCGGGCTGGCACTGGTCAATGACCGCCAGGGAAATGATGATTCGGCCGCAGAACTTTACCAGCGTGCGGCATCAAAATTTCCCGCCCACGTGGGCTCGCTGCTGAACCTGGGACTGCTGTTCGAAGATCGAGAGCAATATGACCTCGCTCAACAGTGTTTCCAGCGCGTGCTGGACAGCTTCCCCGCTAACGCCCGCGCAAGGCTGTTCTACAAAGATGCCCAGGCGTCCAGCGACATGTTTTTCGATGAGGCTGCCCAAAAGGAACGCGATCGGTTGGCCCAGGTGCTGAACATCCCGGTCACCGATTTTGAACTGTCCGTCCGTAGCCGCAACTGCCTGCAAAAAATGGGGATCCGAACGCTCGGCGATCTGACACGCTGCTCCGAACAGGATCTGCTGACCAGCAAAAACTTCGGCGAGACGTCGCTGGTCGAAATCCGCGATATGCTGCACGCCAAGGGCCTGGAACTGGGTCAATTCGCGCACGAACGACCCGAACCGGAGCCGGACGTCGACTTGAGCGATATGTCGCCGGATGAAGCCGCTTTGCTGGACCGGCCAATCGCCGATTTGAATCTGTCCGTCAGGGCCCGCAAATGCATGGTCCGCCTCGGATTGAATACGATCGGCGAACTGATTCGCAAATCGGGTGACGATCTGCTGGAGTGCAAGAACTTCGGCGTGACCAGCTTGAACGAGGTTCGCGAAAAGCTGGTCAACTTTTCGCTCAAACTCCGTGGCGATTGATCGTCTGGTATCAAGTGTCGAGCCCCGGCGGATAGCGCCCGGTCCCACGTAAGGTTGGCGCAACCCACGGCGCTTGTCGCTGAATGTACGATTCCCAGCTTTCGTTCGAGTTGCACCACACCGACGCTGGCTCGGCTGCCCGCGCGTCAACATTGCGCACGCCACACGGAGACGTCCAACTGCCGGCGTTCATGCCCGTGGCGACCCAGGGCACGGTCAAGGGTCTGGAAATTGACCAGGTCCGTCGCGCCGGTGCACAGATCGTCCTGAGCAACACCTACCACCTGGCACTGCGTCCGGGTGAGGATGTCGTCCGTGATCTCGGCGGACTCCATCAGATGATGGGTTGGAACGGGCCCATCCTGACCGATAGTGGCGGCTTTCAAATTTTCAGCCTCGCTCGGATTACGCAAGTCACGGACCAGGCCGCCTCGTTCCGCTCTCACATTGACGGCAGCCTGCTGGAACTGACGCCCGAGCGGGTTGTGCAGATCCAATCCGCGTTGGGCAGCGACATCGCCATGGTGCTGGATGACGTGCGCGGCCTGCCCGCCGACGCGGAGGCACTGCAGGACGCCTGCCGACGGACACTCCACTGGGCGCAACGCAGCCGTGACATGGTCGGTGAAAGGACGCCCGCTTTGTTCGCGATCGTCCAGGGCGGACTGCTGCCCGAATTGCGCCTGAGCTGCGCGGAGCAACTGGTCGCCATGGATTTCCCCGGCTACGCGATCGGCGGTCTGAGCGTCGGCGAATCTCCTGATCAGATGTACGACATCCTGGATGTGACCTGCCCTGCCCTGCCGGCGGATCGACCGCGCTACCTGATGGGCGTCGGGCGACCGCAGGATCTGCTGGAAGCAATCCGGCGCGGGGTCGACTTGTTCGATTGCGTGATGCCCACTCGCAACGGCCGCAACGCCACCGCGTTCACCGACGAGGGTTTGTTGAAAATGCGCAATGCGCGCCATGAGCGCGACGATCGCCCCTTGGATCCATCCTGCCCCTGCGTGGCGTGTTCGCGAAGCCGGGGATACCTGCGGCATTTGTTCGTCGCAGGGGAAATGCTGGGGCCGATACTGCTTTCAATCCACAACTTGACCTACTATTTACGGCTGTTAGCCGACGCGCGAGCAGCCATTAAAGAGGACCAATTCGGTCGTTTTTACCAGGAAAAGATGCGCGGATGGGTGGCGGCAGTCGACCGGGAATCAGGCGACTGAACATCGTCTGCGACCGGCGACTCCAACGCCGCCGACTCGCCCTTGCCCCTTATTGCGCAAGATCTTATGATTATCCGCTGAGGCGACAACGCACGGCCCGACAATTGGTTTTTGCGTCAGATTCCAACATCCCTCCAGCTGACCCTGCATGGTTAGCAACAGAGGGGGCACGGCGGCGGCCGCCTGGTGGCCAGTCTTCCGAGGATTTGAGCCAAAACTGAGTCGCAATTCGGGCCGTTTCTGCTTGGCACACAGTTTCTGCGTGGCAAAGAGCGGCACCCGGTAGTCGACTCCTCCCGGGCGGTGACCCGCACGAACTAAGGGAAGGACGTTCAGCTTGAGTTGGATAACGGCGAATCTGGTTTTTGCTCAGCAGGATGGCGGTCCAGGCGGGACGTTGGACCCGTTCACGATGTTCATGCCGTTCATCCTGATCGCGATGCTTTTTTACTTTTTATTGTGGTTACCGGAAAAGAAAAAACGCCGCAAACACGAAGAGTTGTTAGGCAGCTTGAAAAAGAACGATCGGATCGTGACGGTGGGAGGAATATATGGAAAGGTGGTCAACATCGCCAAAGACGATGAGGACCTGACGATCAACGTGGACGAGAATTCCAATACCCGGGTGCGGATCACGCGCAGTTCGGTGGGACGGATAATTCGTGAGGAAGACGACAGTAAGGAAGGGTGAACAAGCCAAGAAGGACGAACATTGAACTTTTTATTCCGAATTTGTTTCGGATTTTTGTCGCACAAGAGATTACCCATCGCAACTAATTTAGGCACGAGGGACCCCGTCCATGTCGTGGTATCAGAACTGCCTGTCGTTATTCGCCCAACAGATTGACGCAGCTACCGACGCTCCCGTCGAAGCGGGTGTAGAGTGGTATTGGGTCGCGCTGATTGTGCTGGCCAGTGTGGCGTTTCCGTTCGTAATTGGGTCCTACGTTTCCAATTCGCTGCGAATGCCGGACCACGGCTGGAAAATCGGCGTGATTCTGTGCTCGATCTTCAGCGCCTCGGTCATCACCTATTTTGGCTGGCCACCTCAGCTGGGCATTGATCTTCGCGGCGGCGTGATCCTGGTCTACGAAGTCAAGGAGGACCAGGACTACGAGATGCCGTTGTTGATCCAGGCGCTGAAGAATCGCATCAATCCGGGCGGTGTGAAGGAGGTCGTGATTCGGCCGTACGGCAACAAGCAGGTCGAGATCATAATTCCGGAAATCGAGAAAACGGAAGTCAACCGGATCAAACGGATGATCACCAAGATGGGAATTCTGAAATTCCGCATCGTGGCCAACCGCAATCACGAACAGAATCTGTTCGACCTGGCCCGAGAACAGGATGACGCCGCGCTGGCGGAAGGACGGCGTCCGTCGACCAGGGTTTTGCAGGGTGGCGAATTGATGGGCGAATGGGTCTACCTGGGCCCGGCTGAGGGTTGGACGGAAAACGCACCGGTCTACAAAGTCCAGGTCCAGGAGGGCGTGAACTTGACGCGCGAATTGGAACCGGGCCGCAGGCAGGTCCTGATGGCGGTGCAGGGATTTAATATCCACGGCGACCACCTCAGTTACGCCAGGCCGAATTACGACCAGTCCGCCCGACCGTGCATCGACTTTGGGATGAAAGGATCGGGAGCGCATCTGTTCCAGGGGCTAACCGCCAACAACATCGACCGCCGTCTCGGCATCATCATGGATGAAAATCTGCTTTCGGCGCCGAACATCAATTCTGCGATTTCGGACCGGGGTCAGATAACCGGTGATTTTTCACAGGAAGAGGTTGACGAGATCGCAGGCGTGCTGAAAGCAGGAAAGCTACCTGCTGCATTGGTGCCACAGCCGATCAGCGAGAGCGAAATCAGCCCGACGCTCGGCCATGATACGATCCAGAAGGGCCAACTCGCAATCTCGATCTCTCTGGCCGCCGTGCTCGTGTTCATGGTGCTGTATTATCGTTTCGCGGGCATGGTGGCTGCCCTCGCGCTGACCATGAATCTGCTGCTCATCCTGGCCCTGATGATCCTGATCAAAGCCGCGCTGACGCTACCCGGACTGGCCGGGTTGGTATTGACCGTCGGCATGTCGGTGGACGCGAACGTGCTGATCTTTGAACGTATTCGCGAGGAGATCAAGCGAGGGTCCGCGTTGCGGTTGGCGATTCGCAATGGCTTTGGCAGGGCCACGACCACCATCGTCGATGCCAACTTGACCACGTTGATCACGGCAGTCGTGCTGTACACCATCGGCACAGACCAGATTCGAGGTTTCGCCGTGACGTTGATCCTGGGTATTTTGATGAGTATGTTCACGGCCATTTTCTGCAGCCGCGTCTTGTTCGATATTGCCGAGAAACGACGCTGGATCTCGAAGCTGTCAATGGCCGAGTGGATTGGCCGCACCCACCTCGATTTTATCGGCAAGCGACGGATCGCAGCCGCTGTCTCACTGGTCGTAATTATCGTGGGGCTGGTCGGCACCTATGTCCGTGGAACGGGGATGTTCGACATCGATTTCAACGGCGGTTACGCGATCGAAATCCGGACGACCGAAGAGTTGTCCTACGACGAGGTTCGTCAGCGCGTCAGCAAGGAATGGTCGGTCTTCAAGCGGCAGGTGCGCGACGAAGATGGGAAAACTCGACAATTTTACAAGTTCGACACGCCGACACAGGACGTCCAGGTGGCGCAGGCCAGCTTGAAAGCTGCGTTTACTGACGAATCAGGAAATTCGCTGCTGGAAATGAATTCGTTGTCGTTTACCTTGCCCACGGTCTATGATCCGGCGGGCGCCGCGCCTGACTTACCCGATTTCAACGGGCCAGGTGGCGAGCTGCCCGGCACCGAGGCGACAGAACCAGACGCGGGCTCGTCAGATACGGGTGGCACAACGGGTAGCGACGATCCCCGCGAGGCGGCGCCGAACCCGCCCGATCCGACACTGAACGATGCAACCGGCATGCTTCCGGGCGACGCGTTTCCGCAGACCCTGTTCTTTGGCAGTCCGTTACCGGGCGAGCCGATCGGTGCCAAAGAAACCGAGACTTTAGTTGCCTTTGCCGGCGACGATCTGGGATTGCTGCTGGCGCAAGCGGATGAGTCTGAGGCAACGGCGGCGGACGATACCGGCGAACCGGGTGCCGTCGCTGACGAAAATTCGTCAAGTGCCACCGAAGAGGAACCGGCGGCTGCCGGCCCAGACGCTGCGGCCGCGACGGAAGATTCGACAGCCCCTTCGCCGGAATTTCCGGGCATACCGGGTACGGATTCGCCGGATGCCAAGCCGGCCGGTCATCCCACTATCCAGACCCAATCCACTTTGATGTTCAGTCACGCCAGCAGTGATGATTCGATTCGGATGATGATCGATGACGCTCGGACCGCGGCTGATATGCTCGGTGTGAATGTGATTGACGTCACACCCATGGGCGACAGCGATACGGAGTGGCTGGTGACCCTGGCCGCAAACCCCGATGAGGCAGCCTCCGTATTGACGCAGCTGAAATCGTCCGTCGACGGAACGCCGGCGCTGTTATCCTCGAACAAGATCGGCAGCCAGATCGCCGGCGACATGCGAGAGAAGGCCATTGCCGCGCTGCTGGTCAGCCTGTTGGGCATCGTGGCCTATATCTGGATCCGATTCCAACGCGTGATTTACGGCCTGGCCGCCGTCATCGCCCTGGTCCACGACGTGCTCGTGACGCTGGGCGCATTGGCGTTGAGCTTCTGGCTCGCTGACTACTTCGGATTTCTGCTGATTAGCGAATTCAAGATCAGCCTGCCCATCGTCGCGGCATTCCTGACAATCATCGGTTATTCGTTAAATGACACGATCGTCGTGTTCGACCGTATTCGCGAGGTGAAGGGCAAGAGCCCGGATATCACAACAGACATAATCAATACGAGCATCAATCAGACGCTCGGCCGGACCGTCCTGACATCATTAACCACGTTGCTGGTGGTCGGGATTCTGTATATCGGTGGCGGCGACTCGATTCATGGGTTCGCATTTGCGTTGGTGGTCGGCGTCATGGTCGGCACCTACAGCTCGATCTTTGTCGCCTCGCCAGCACTCCTGTGGATGTCCAGAAGTTCGTCCATCAAGCCCATACCTCGCGGGGCTAACTCGAAAAACGCCAAGGCCAGCGCCACTTAGTTGGTCATTGGTTGATCTGTTCCGCACAATCGCGCACGATTCTTCAACCTGCTCGTTTGCCGATACGTCACACTTGTCATGGTCGGCAGGACTCTCACCGGCAATCTGTCGAAATCGGATGGGGGTCTTGATTTCGCGAAGATCTGGACCTGCGAGCCCGATACTCATAGACGGTCGGACCCTTCTATTTCGACGCAGGATGCGCAACGACATTCGTGATTCTCTCACATCGCTGTCGGAGGCAAATCCATGCGCGGCAAAACTCCCTTGCTGGTTTTGGTGGTTGGTATCCTTACCGCCCTCCCCTTCCGATACCCACCTCACCAAGAAGACGACACTGCCAACGCTCATCAGCTGATCACTTATCCATCCACGGTGACGCTGAATGTGACAGAATCGAGTGAGGCTTCTCCGGCGAAAGGCTGGACCGTACTTCCCGCGCAAAACGAAGCTGGCAGCCCTCGGCCCCTGACGCCTGTCGTCATTGCAAACGAAGAGACGCGACCCGCCCCGATCGCCATGGAGACTCCACTGGATCGCGACGACAAAAAACCAGAGATGGCTTCCATCTACATGCCATTTCTGGAACCGTATCCCACACTCAGGGACGATCATGACGCGGGCGTGAGTGACCGAGCGGCCAGGGTTGCGACGGCACCACCTGCGCCGAGTGAAGTCCAACCAGAACCCCGCCGTCGACGTGCCGTCCAAACGCATACGATTGTTGATGGAGATTCTCTGTCATCAATCGCAGCACGGTACCTCGGCACGCCGGAGCGATACCTGGAAATCTACGACGCGAACCGCGAGCGGTTACCGGCCCCCGATCTGCTACCACTGGGCGTCCGGTTGTTGATCCCGGTTGACGGGCAGTAAGCGCCCCAAAGTAAGATTCCGCTCAACCGCCGCGCGGGCCCGTGCGGTCCTGCCAGGGCAGATCTTCCTGAAATCGGACGACGCGCAGATCGATGAACTGAGAGATCCTATCCGCCGCATCCAAACCGCGGGCATTCAACAACTTGGTGCCCTGCAGGCTCGTCTGGAGTCCGACTAAAAAGAGTTTCTGCTTCTTCCGTCGCAACTCGGGATCGCGCGGGACGGGAGCATGAAAGCGTTTCAGCGACGCGTGTAAACGGGTTGCGTTCTGCTTTGCCTTCGAATCGTTGATGCCGACCATGATCATTGCGGACAAATCGCGACGCACTATGGGGTGGTTCAACGCCGACTGGATTCTGAGCGTCCGAAACGATTGCTGGGGCGACAGCAGCACGAACGCCTTAACATCCTTGCCCTGTTTGTAGGCCGGCAAGTCGCGCCAACTCCAATCCTGGACGCACCAATTCAAAGCCAGAATACTACCCAAATCAGCGCCCACGATGCACAGCAATTCGATGTTCAATTCACCTTCGTTATTCTGCTTCATCAGGTAACGCTTCGTCGTCTCGATATCGATGCCATACATCATCGCAAAATCGTTGGAGGTCAAACCCTCCACGTCCACGTCCTGCTTCGGGCGACCTGGAATCTTGCGCACCGTGCTCTCCCCGTGGCCACGCAAGTCCGGAATCATCACCGCGTGTCCCAGTTTTTGTAAATGTTGGGCGAGGGGCAGGAACTCACCTCGACGCCCTTTCCAGCCGTGAATCAGCATTACAGGCACCGTCTGTTTACCATTAGTACCTGGAAAGAAAGTGCACTTCAGCTGTACCCCGTCCTTAGTCGGTAAAGTCATTTCGACTGGCTTGGGCAACTCTTTCGCCTCGTCGTCGGCAAACGCCGGTTGGACGGAAGCGACCGACACAAGAATGGCCAAAGCGAAAACAGCTATCGGCAGTTTTACGACCCAGAGGCTGATGGGCGTTTTAGCAGGTGGGTTCATTCTTGATATCCTCTGACAGGCAGCGTCAATGCGAGCGGTGAACGGCAGGTAATGCTCGGTCAGCACATCTCCAAAACCAGGAAGCGTCGATTACGGCGGTTGTTGAGGGTCATTGGACCCTCACTTCATAGTAGATATCCGTGCGACCGGCGTCAATGAAGATCGTTCGTGGGGGGGACGAATGACAGCAAATGCGACATAATCCGCAATTCCGGTCGCCCTCGACCCGACATTCTGCGGGGAACGTTGCCAGGCACGGGTCCGGCTCGATGAACACCAGGCGACCAACGTGTCCGCCCCGATCGCCGCCGGCCGGTGTTGAAAACTATGACGGATCGCCAGCTGGCATTGAGTACATTCCGCTTTGGGAAACGCTCAATCGTTGCGAAGGAATCATTTTGCAATGCGGCAAACTGGCTGTGTGGAGGCTACTTGGAGATCGATTCCACAGCGACAAACCCCTACCAAATCTGTAGATACGTCAGGTTGGATTGAATTTTACGGGCTTGTTGTCCAGAATGTAGTTGGATGGCGGGACCGGGACAGAGGCAGGACAGCATCTCACGACCGACCCAACAGGGTTGCCAGCGGCGCGGTCGTGCAGATGAACGGCTGGAGAGCACGGTGATCGAAAAACTAAGGACGTGGTGGCAATGCCGGACCGGTGAAGAGGAAACGCCGTTCGACGGGGATACGCCAGCCTGGTTCGTCAGTCTGCTATTTCACCTCGTTGCCATGGCGCTCGTCACGGTGCTACTGGTCAACTACGAATCGAACCAGGTGACGCTGACGCTCACGACTCCAGAGGACGAACTGGAGGAATTCGTAGATTTGCCCGAAGAATTTTACTTCGACACCGAAGTGAATGAAGATATCGGTGCCAACAGCGTGCGCGGCACCGAGGTGGCGTTTGCCGAAGCCCCTGAGATATCTGAGATTTCGGCCATCCCCAATCCCGATATGCCCGTATCGGTGGAGGGCATTTTCGAATTGCAGGAAGAAATCACACAGGCGACGGCGCTGCATGTGGGCGACATACTCGTCAAGGGCGCCGCGGGCGTGGGTACGACCGGCGCGGTGGGTGCTATCGATCGAATAACACACGAAATCTTGTTATCGCTGGAAAAACGAAAAACGCTGGTCGTCTGGTTGTTCGACGAGTCGGGAAGCCTGGAGCGGCAGCGGAAGGAAATCAACACGAGATTCGACCGGATTTATGAAGAGTTAGGCGTCATAGAAGCCAGTGGGAATCCGGAATTCTCGCGACACGAAGACAAACCGTTGCTCACATCGGTCGTTTCATTTGGTGAGAACGTTTCACTGTTGATTCCCAAGCCGACGGACAATCTTGGCGAAATCAAGGACTCCGTGGCATCAATTCAGCGGGACGAATCCGGTGTCGAACGCGTGTTCTCTGCGGTGTACATGGCCGCTGAAAAGTTTCGCTCCTACCGCAAGCGCGACGAAGCTGGCGAGCCGGAACGAAACGTGATGTTCGTCGTCTTTTCGGATGAAGTCGGCGACGATCAGGAGGGGCTGGAGCAAACGATACAGATTTGCCGGCGGTATCAGCTGCCGACGTACGTGGTGGGCGTGCCC
>Ga0310124_10001196_pt1 | contig 18136 bp, 13 predicted proteins | sample CB11b_AW_Bot5_MG_FD_203507 | JGI IMG/M metagenome (GOLD analysis project Ga0310124, IMG submission 203507) | Marine microbial communities from Western Arctic Ocean, Canada - CB11b_AW_Bot5 | ecosystem: Environmental > Aquatic > Marine > Oceanic | place: Canada: Western Arctic Ocean | collected... | reverse complement strand
TGTCTGTACCGGTGTGCCATTTTCCGATCTGGGCGGTCTGGTAGCCGTTCTTGCGAAAGACCGAGGGCCAGAACGGGGCCTGTGCGGGGTCGTAGGTGCTGCCGGGGTACTTGCCTTCCATCCGCAACGACTTCACTCCGTAGGGATGGTGCCCGGTCAGCAATGCCGCTCGCGAGGGCAGACACCAGGTCCCGATGTAGGCGTGAGTGAAGCGGACGCCTCGCTTGGCCAACGCGTCGATGTTGGGCGTCCGGGCAAACTTGTAGGCATCGGGGTAACAACTGACCGTCCGATACGACTGATCATCTGTGTAGATGAACAGGATGTTCGGTCGTTCGCTGGCCTGGGCCCCGGGAAGAGGCACAAAGGCGAGTCCCAGCAGCAAGGTGATAACAGAACGGTGCATCAGGCTCCCTTGGGCTTGCCCCAGTGATCGCGGTACGGGCGAGACATCAGCGAGTTGGCTTCGGTGTCGTCGACGACCTGCTCGGTGGTGGGGTCAAACTGGAAGGAACGTCCCAGGCGAGTGGCCACATTGCCGAGGTGGCACAGCGAGGTGGTCAGGTGGCCCAGCGCGATGTCGCCGTTGGGCGTTTCGCCGCTGCGGGCGCACTGCAGAAAGTTGGCCACGTGTTTTTCGGCATTCTGTGCCTCGGGAGTGACTTTCACGTTGACCCTCTGGTTCCGCGCGTCGTAGACGGCGATCTTGCCGCGGCGGCTGAGGAACATCTGGCCACCGGTTCCATAGAATTCCACGCCGCTGTCGACGTTGTGCGGATAATTGGTCGACCAGAGTCGCTGCTCGTAAACCAGGATCTTCTGGTCGCCGGTCTTTCCGCCACCGGGATACTGGAACGAGACCAGTTGCGTGTCGGGGAACTGCTGGTCGTCGTCGAAGAAGAACTTGCCTCCGGTGGCAGTCACCAGCGACGGGTGGGTGTCGACTCCCAGCCCCCAGCGGGCGTAATCGATGTCGTGCACACCATCGTTACCCATGTCGCCGGTGCCGAAGTGGTACCACCAGTGCCAGCCCGAGGGGGTTCGGTTGGCCTGGAACGGAATGAACTCGGCCGGTCCGACCCAGTTGTCGTAATCGAGCGTCGAGGGGGGCGTGCCGGGCTTGCCGTGACCAATGTTGCCTCGCTTCTGGATGTTCCAGGCCTTACAGATCTTGACGTCGCCGATGATTCCGCCACGCAACAGCTTGACCGCGTCGATCATCATCGTGGTACTGCGGACCTGGGTGCCGTGTTGCACCACCCGTTTGTTCCGCCTCGCCGACTCGACCAGCAACCGGCCCTCGCGGACGTTGTGCGAGCAGGGTTTTTCGACGTAAACGTGCTTGCCCGCCTCGCAGGCCAGGATCGCGGCAGGAGAATGCCAGTGATCAGGCGTGGCGACGATCACCGCGTCGAGTGAGTCGTCGGCCAGCACCTTGCGGATGTCGTCGCTGGTCTTGACCGAGCCGCGGACCAGTTTCTGGCCGTTCTGCAGCCGGCGGGTGTCGACGTCACAGATCCAGGTCAGCCGGACGCCGGGGTTTGACTGGAAGACTCCGGCCAGGTAGCTGCCTCGACCACCGCAACCGACCAGGGCCACCTGGAGAGTCTTGTTGGCATCGGCGTTTCCGGCGTGCACGTAGGAGGCCAGCGACAGAGACGCGGCGGCCGTGGTGCCCGACTGCAGGAATTGCCGGCGGGTGGGTGATGTCATGGCCGCGGCTCCCATATCGCGAAAAGGACTGGACCGGTGTTCTTGGCCGGGATTCTACGACGAGCGTGATGGGAATGTCACTGAGAGGGGTCGTTCTGCAGGTGCCGGTCGAGGAATCGGTCGGCCAGGCTGCGGGATGAGGAAGGGAACGAGTGCTTGAGATCGGGGTAGGCCGCCTGCAGCGAACTGCTGGCAGCATAGAGTCCATAGACGGGCCGGGCGGCGTCGATTGAGTCGAGTACGCCCGTGTAGTCGAAGTCGCGATCCCGCTTGGCGGCGATCGCCAGAAACGGCCGAGGAGCCAACATGCCAATGATCTCGGGAAAGTCGAATGGCATTCGATCGGCGCTACTTCCGAATCGGGTGCGAATGCGGGGCATGTAGCGTGGCCCGCTCCACGACGGCACATCGTCCTTGTGGAAGCGTGTGAATCCGCAACTTGAAACAATCACCCTCAGCCGGGGCTCGAACGCTGCGGTGAACATCGCGTTGTGTCCGCCCAGGGAATGACCGATGACGCCAATCCTCGCTGGGTCGACCCTCTTCAGGTTCGACAGCACATCCACCGCTCGGATGTTGTCCCAGATCGCCTTCATCGTGCCACTGGCATATCCATGGCCCGGATTGAAGTCGTAGGTCGACTTGCCGAAACCGGGATAATCAGCGGCCATGGTGACATACCCCCGGCCGGCGAGGTGCAGGGCGTGAGCCAGTTCCAGATTGCCCGAGATGCCGGCGGCCTCGAGATTTCCTTCGCGATTGGTCTGCTGGAGGCAGAGGACCGCCGGATGACGCGCCGTGGTCAGCGAGGCAGCCGGAAAGAACAGGTAGGCGGTGACGCGGCCTGACATGTCGCTGCGAAACGAGATCCTGGACCGTCGCAGCGGGCCGATCATGCTGGTCTCGTGGATGCGGACATCACTTGAGACCTGCTGCGACCGATCAGGGAGTCGGCCCATCACCTGTTGCAACGAACCCAGTATGTGATCGCGTCGCTGTTTCCACTGCGAAAGCGAGCGGATTGGCTGCAAGCTGCCGTCGGGAAGCAGGAGCTGCATCGGGTCGTGGTGATGAGGGTAGGCGGGGATCGGCCCGGGAAACGCAGCGAGTGGCTGAGCGGCGGCCAGGACCATCCAAGCGGATGCCAGGCAGGCGATACGCCGGGGACGAAGAGAGGTCATCATGAGTGTCGTGGTCCTGCGGTCGTGACCGGGTCGATTGCTCGAAGAGTTCGACCCTATCATGAGCCGCCTCGAGATGGGATCGTGATGTCTCGAGGCCGCCAGCAGGAATGAGGAGCCAGCCGGGAATGACACTGCATCCGGAATCTCAGAAGATGCTCCAGGAGTTGGCAGCACTGGGCCTGCCGCCGATTTCTGAACAGTCGCTGCTCGAGGCGCGGTCGCGCCTGGTGGATCCGCTGGGACCTCTGGAGGAGGTTGCCGAGGTAATAGACACGGCGATCGAGGGTCCGGCGGGCTCGCTTCGGCTTCGGTGTTACCGGCCAGTCGAGCGGGCGAGTGGTCCGCTGAACCTGCTGGTGTTCTTTCATGGCGGAGGCTGGGTGATTGGCAGCATCGAGTCGCACGAAGACCTGGCCCGCCGCCTGGCCAACGCCTGCCACGCCATGGTCGTCTCGGTCGATTACAGGCTGGCACCCGAATCGCCCTACCCCGCAGCGGTCAGGGACTGCCTGGCCGCCACCCGGTGGGCGGTGGACCAGCGAGTAGACTGGGGAGTCACGGGGCTGACGATCGTTTCGGGTGACAGTGCCGGAGGGAACCTTGCGGCCGTCGTGGCCCGAGAGGCCACCCTGGCGGGCGATCCGCCTGTGGATTACCAGGTCTTGTTGTATCCCGTGACAGACAGTGACCTCTCGAGCGGTTCCTACACCGAATTCGCGGACGGGTACGGTCTGACCCGGGATGCCATGAGCTGGTTCTGGAACCAGTACACCGCAGACCAGGATGCGGCCCAGCCGGGTGCTTCGCCGTTGAGGGCGGATTCGCTTGGTGGACTCCCCGCCGCCTACGTCGTGACGGCAGAATACGACACGCTTCGTGACGAGGGTGAAGCCTATGCCAGGCGCCTGGAGTCCGATGGCGTGGAGGTGACCTCCGAGTGTGCAGCCGGCATGCTGCACGGGTTCCTGCTGCACGCTGATCGGTTCACTGCGGTGGCCGAGGTGTTGGGCCGCATCGGCGAGCAGGTGCGAGCACGCTCAGGGTAGGGTCCGGCAAGGTTCAGCCAACCGGCAGGTGACCTAGCGTCGGGATGTGGTCCGCAGGTACTCGAGCCGGCGTGCCACCTGGCCACCGGTCAACCTGGGCATCAGCCGTGCCGGATCCACAGCCAGCTTTCGGTGGTCCCTCAGGTAGACCAGCGTATTGAGAGCCAACAGCGCCTCGGCTTCGGTCTCGACCGAGTTGACCACCTGGTAGAGCACCGGGATCGGTTCGCCTTCGCCCAGTACCCCCAGGCACTCGGCTGCCCGCAGGCGAACCATCGGGTGTTTGTCCTCAAGCAGTGCCTCGATAGCGCCAAGCAGAGGCTTTGCAGTGGGGCCGAGCATCGCGGTGGCCTGGCAGGCCCAGTAGCGATCCCAGTGATTGGGTGACGCCAGGTGTTTCCTGAGCCGCGGAACCGCCTGGTCGGCGGGCAGCAGGCTGAGATCAGCGATCTGCAGGAGACGAGAAATCTCGGAGCTGTGTTTGCGGCCAAAGGCTATTGGGTTGGCCAGGATGGTCGACACCTGGAAACTCTCGGGATAGACGCTCAGGTCGTTGATCGCCATCAGCTGTTTGCGGAGTCGATCTCGGAGATCGAGCAGGGTTCGCCGGTGACCGTCTTCGGCAGCCAGGTTGTTCACCTGGTGGGGATCGGACTCGAGATCGAAGAGTTGTTCTGCGGGGCGGGCTTCAAAGAACAGTCTTTGCTTGTCGCTGAGTTTTCCGGCGAGGTGGAGACGCCGCCACTGGGCGAATGCCAGCATCCGGTAGCGGTAGTTGTTTTGCAGGCCGTCGGGGTAGTAGCCCTGGTAGTTGCGAACGTAGGCGAAGCGGCCCTTGCGAAGCGTGCGGACGTGGTCGTACTTCTCGTCAAAACGGTCCGCGTGGCCAAGAGCCTCGTCGCGTTGAGCCAGTTGGGAAGCCGAAACATCGGGACCCAGAAAGGCGCGGCCATCAAGTCGCCTGTCGGCGGTCAAACCGGCCAGGTGCAGCACGGTCGGGCCGAAATCGATGAAGCTGACGAATCCGTCGAGCCGGCTGGCGGGCTTGTGGTCGACCAGGTGCTTGAAATTGTTGGGGATCCTCACGACCAGCGGGACATGCAGGCCGCTCTCGTAGGCGTAACCCTTGCTGCGTGGAAGAACGCCACCATGGTCGCCGAAGTAGAAGATGAACGTGTCTTCGAGCAGGCCATCTGCCTCGAGTTGACTCACCACGCGACCGATCTGCTGGTCGATGACACCCATGCGATCGAAGTAGCGGGCGTGGGTGTAACGGAAGGTGGGCGTGTCGGGATGGTAGGGAGCCAGTTGGACCGCCTGGGGCGAAACCGTGGTCGGTGTCTGCAGCAGCCGTTTCGGAAAGTGCAGAGAACTCTCGTGAGACTGCCCAAAAGACTGCATGTGGAAGAACGGCGTCTGCTTGTTGGGCCGGTTTCTCCAGGAAGCCCTCTGCGAGGAAGCGTGCCAGAGCCTGCTGATCGGGAACTGGAAGTTGTAGTCGGTCTTGCGGCGATTGGTCGTGTAGTAGCCGTTCTCTTTGAGAACCGCCGACCAGGGCAGCAGACCTGCAGGCAACGGGGCCGGGCGGATCTTGCGGTGGTACTGAAAGCCACCTCGTGGTGCGTAAATTCCGGTGGCCAGTGTCGAGCGGGCGACCGAACAGACCGGACTGCACGAAAAGGCGTGATTGAAGACCAGGCCGTGGCGAGCCAGGGCGTCTATGTGAGGAGTCGAACCGTGTCGGGCTCCGTACAGGCGCAGGTAGTGGATCGAGTTGTCCTCGGAGACGAGGAACACGAAGTTGGGCCGGTTCGCAGCGGTGGCTGCGGTGTTAGCTGCGGTGAGCAGGAGGATGGCTGTCAGCAGTAGCGTCGGGCGAATCATGGATTGGATCCGGGAAGCGGCACGTGATGTGTCTGACAGGGCGTTCAGGCGTTGGGGGTGACGACCACGCGGAGGTGTTCGTTGGAGTCGGCAGCGGCTACAGCCTGTTCGATGTCGCCAAGTGGATACGAGCGACCGGCGAGAGAGCGTGAGGGTGCGTCGTCGGGCAGATCTGCCAGGAAGGTGAGTGCTTCGGCCAGGTCATCGGGGCGGTAGTTGTGGAGACCCGAGATGCTGAGCATGCGTCTGACGACAGTCTCGGGGTCCAGGGTGATCGGAGGGCTCGAGAAGACGCTTCCCACGAGCACGAGTTGGCCGCCGATCCTCAGCCATGCGAGTGCCGACTCGATGGCCGACGTGGCACCGGAAACATCTATGGCCATATCGACGCCCCGTCCGTCGGTCAGTTGCCGAATCGGATCGGGCATGGCGGACCCGGATGTGGTGATGTGATAGGGCGTACATCCGGTCAGCGTGGCAGCGGTTTCGAGTCGCGACGAGTCGATGTCGGCCAGGATCACGTCCGAGGCGCCCCGTTTCAGCGCATATTCGGTGATGGTCACTCCCAGCGACCCGGCCCCCATGACCAACAGCGTGGCGCCCTTGATCTCGGAAGCCTGTCGGACGGCGGCGACGGAGGTGGCCGTGCAGCAGTTGGCCGGGACGGCCTCGAGATCATCCAGTGAGTCGGGGATACGAAAGATGGCCGTGCCGGGCAACAGACGGCAGTGAGTGGCCAGGCCGCCCAGGGGGCCTCGTGCATCGGAGTCGGAGTGTCCGTACTTGACCAGGTGCTGGCATTTCTGTGGAAGATTCTGCCGGCAATAGAAGCACGAGCCACACGACGCGGCGATGGTCCAGGTGACCCGGTCGCCGGCCTCCAGTTCCCGACCGGACCAGTCGTTGACGCTGCCGCCGGTTTCGAGGACCTGACCGACAATTTCATGGCCGAGCACGGTCGGGCTGGTACAGGGCCTTCTGCCGGAGATCGTGTGCAGGTCACTGCCACACAGTGCGCAGGCGGCGACGCCCACCAACACGTCTCCTTCGGCGATCGGATCCAGTTCAAAGGTATTGAACGAGAACTTCGAATCGGTTCCGTCGAACACCGCCGCGGTGCATGTGCGACTCATGGACCGGCCTCGTTGGCGGGGATTTCTGAGTAGAGACCCATCTGGCCCGAGACCTCAGCGACGGCAGCCAGTAGTCGCTCGATGTCTTCGGCGTGGACGTCTCCGATCGTGCCGATTCGAAACGTATTGGCCTGCGTGACCTTGCCCGGGTAGATGACAAACCCGTGTCCCTTGAGCAGGTCATAGAACGTGGCGAAGTCGAAGTTGTCGACGGGGTCACGAAAGGCCGTGATGATGGGTGATTGCAGATCGTCGTCAAGCAGTGTCTGAAACCCGATCTCGCGCATGCCTTCGACCAGGCGGCGCTGGTTGCGGGTGTACCGTCGTGCCCGAGCGGCCACGCCCCCTTCGGCCTCGAGTTCCTCGAGAGCCTGTGCGAAGGCCAGCACGGTGTGCGTGGGAGATGTGAACCGCCACTTCCCGTGATGGGCTTCCATCTCGGCCCATTGAGCGTGCAGGTCGAGAGACAGTGAGCGGGCCTGTCCGGCGGTTGCCGCGATCGCGTCGGGGCGGGCCAGGACACAGCAGAAGCCGGGTACGCCCTGGATGCACTTGTTGGAGGAGGAGATGAGGTAGTCGGCCGAGAAGCCCTGGAGGGTCATCGGCATGCCGCCAAAAGAGGACATGGCATCGACGATGAACGACCTGCCGGCTTGTGCGACCACCTGGCCGATGGCGGGGATCGGATTCAGCATCCCGCTGGTGGTTTCGCAATGCACGGCGGCGACATGAGTCAGTTGCGGGTTGGCCTCGAGTGCCGCTGCGACCCTGTCGGCGGAGGCGGGTTCGGTTTCCCCGAAGGCGACTTCCACGGCGGGGATCTCGAGACGCCCGGCAATCTCGAGCATGCGGGCCCCGTAGGCGCCGTTGTTGACCACCAGGACCCCTCCGGTGCGTGGCACAACGGTGCCCAAGGTGGCTTCGACGCCGAAGGTGCCGCTGCCCTGCATCAGGACCGAGGTGGCCTTGGTGTCGCCGGAGACCAGCGACACGAGTTGGCTGCGGATCTGCTCGACGACGGTGTTGTAATCGATGTCCCAGGTCGAGACGTCGCGATCCATCGCTGCGCGGACCGTGGCAGTGGTGCTCAAAGGGCCGGGCGTCAGCAGCAGGTAGTCAGCATCCATGACCGTGTCCGCTAAGTCGGCTCAGGCGGTGTGCGCTTCGATCCAGTCGGGCAACTCGGCGACCGATGCCAGCACATCGTCGGCTCCGGCGTCGCGCAGGACCTGTTCGGCCCTGGCGACGGCTGCCTGTTGTGCGTCGGTGTCGAGTTGTTCCCAGTCGGCCTCGGACAGCCCAACTTCGCTCCCGGTCTGGGTGATCCCGATCGTCTGGACTCCAGCGTTGATCCCGGCCTGGATGTCGGGAACCGTGTCGCCGACTTTCAGCACGGCCGCGGGGGGGAAGACTCCCAGCTGTTCCATGTTTCGAAAGATCATCCAGGGCGCCGGTCTCCCTGCGGGCACTTCGTCGGCACAGACGGTGGCCTGGGGGTGGTACCCCTGTCCGGCCGCGGCTGCAATCGTCGGGTCGGCAACGATCCGTGGGTACCCGGTTGATGAACCCACGGCAATCCCTCGGCTCTTGAGCGTTTCGAAGCACTCGCCGACGCCGGAGATCAGGTCCGAGAGATCCCGGGCCTGATCGACCTGCAGCGGGGTGAATGCCTGGTAGAGCGTCTCAACGTCGTCCTCGCACCAGTCACGACCGTGTTGTTGTTTCCATTGCGAGGCGGCTGTTTCGTGCCCGAACAGGTTGCGGATGTGATCCTTCTTGTGCAGCCCCATCGGGCCGCGAATTTCCTGTTGAGTCAACTCGACCCCGTGGGCTCGAAATGCGGCTCCGAAGGCGTGGACCGGAGCGAGACTGCCGTGGTCGACGGTCGTCCCGGCCCAGTCGAAGATCACCAGCCGTATGGGTTCGGAGGCGGTGGACTTGGCGGATGTGGCGGAAAAAGTGCTCACGGAGTTTCCAGCATCGAGCGTTCGACAAGTTCGAGGAAGTGGTCGAGCGAGGGTGTGGTCAGGCCCGGCTGCTTGGCCAGGTCGTCCCAGCCCCTCAGCCGCACGGCCGACTCACTGTAGGGGGTTTCACGAAAGGCGGCCACTTCGTCAGTTGTGAAGGGGCCGCCCTGCAGCGTGAGGCTCAGTTGCGACGCGGCAGAGAGTTCGGCGTGGTAGTGGGCGTCGACGGCGCACAGGAATCGCTTGGCGGGTACGTGCAGTCGAACCGGTTCGCTGATGGCTTGGATGAAGCCGGCGTCGTCGGCCAGCCACCTGGCACCGGCCAATTCATGGACGTCGTCGATGCCTCGCTCGGCACAGTCGTCGCCCAAATCGTGAATCAGGTGCCCCACGTCGTGGAGCAGTGCTGCAACGATCTCCTCGGGGGGGCGATCCTGCTGCTGGGCCAATTGTGCGGCCTGCAGAGCGTGTTCGAGCTGCGTGACGGCTTCACCGCCGTAGAGTTCACCGCCCTGTTGGTCGAAGAGTTGCCTGAGTCGGGTTACGACGGCCGACGGGCCGCCGGAGTCGGCAGATTCGGAACTCATGGTGATTGATCCGGAGAGGGTTCTGGAGGAATGTGCACGGCCTGGTTGAGTCGAGTCTCATTGAGTCGCCAGTAGGCGATGGCGGCACCCAGTGCGAGCACGGCGACTGCACCCAGGCCCAGGAACGCGGTGCCCCAACCGTAGCGTTGGGCGAGGACGCCGATGGTATAGCCCGAGAGAATGGCGCCGCCGTAGCCTGCGGCGTCGCTGATCCCCGAAACGGTGCCGCTGGCCTGTTTGCCGCCGATATCAAGTGCCATCACTCCCGAAAGGTAGCTGTAAGGGCCCAGCAGGAAGAACGAGACCAGGCACAGCAGCAGCACGGCCGACACGGGTCGTCCGTTGAGGTCGACGGTTCCCAACAGCAGCAGGGCGACGATCAGGCCGCAGATCGACGGGACCATGATGCGGCCGTGGCGGCCGCCGAGCCGGTCCGAGAGCACTCCGGCCAGCAAGGCCGAGACGGCTCCAACCAGCGGGAAGCAGAGGCTGGCGGCGGCGGCCTGGCCCGGCGAGAGTTGTGCTTCTTCACTCAGGAAGGTGGGGGACCAGAAGTTGAAGGTCTCACGGATCAGGGTCAGCCCGAAATTGGTCAGGCAGACGGTCCAGAACAGCGGGCTGCGAGCCAGTGGCCTCAGCAATTGTCTCAGTGGCACCGCTGCCGTGTGCTGGCCGTCCTCGCCGTAGATGTTCCCGGGGTTGGCCAGCGGCTCGCTGGCACCTACGTGTGCTGGACTGGGCTTGAGCACTCGGACCAGCAGCAGCCCTACGATCACGGCTGTACCGGCAGCGACCCAGAACACGGCTCGCCAGTCGTTGAGTCGTGCCAGTTGAGGTTGCGTCTCACCGAGCCGGATTACTCCGCCCAGGTACGCTCGCGACAGCGCGTCGCCGACCAGGAAGCTGCACGACAGGAAGGCCATGACGGTGGCGTGCCGTGACACCGGGAACCAGCGTGATGCGATATTGACCAGTGCGACCCAGCCGGTGGATTGAAACAGGCGGTTGACGGCCCAGATGGCCACGAAGGCGCCGGACCCGGCCAGGGCCCAGAGGTTTCCCGAGAGTGCGAACGCGACAGTACAGAGCACCGAGGCGAACAGCCCGCCCAGGAACAGCGGTCGGCCGCCGAAACGATCGGCCAGCAGCCCGTTGATGACCTTGCCGATCGCGTACGTGGCGACTCCGGCTGAGGCAATCAGCCCCATGCTTTCCTTGTCCAGGCCGCGGTCGCCGTATTCGGCCAGCAGCAGCGGGGTGGCGACCGAGAGATTCGAGCGGCAGATGTAGTAGGCGGCATACCCGGAAAACAGCGACCCGGCCGTGATCCACTGCCACCGTTTCAGCGAGGGGGTCGGGTTCACGGGGACTGTTGCACCGGGCGGGAGGTGAGAGGTGCCGGAAGATCAGGCCAGCAGTTCGGTGAGTACGCGGCCGTGGACGTCGGTGAGGCGGAAGTCACGGCCGGCATGGTGGTAGGTCAACTGCTCGTGATCAAAGCCCATCAGGTGCAGCATCGTGGCGTGCAGGTCGTGGACGTGGACCTTGTTGTCGACGGCACGGTATCCGAATTCGTCGGTGGTGCCGTAGGTCATCCCGCCACGGATGCCGCCTCCGGCCATCCAGACCGTGTAGCCATGGTGGTTGTGGTCGCGGCCGGTCGGCTTCCGCTTGGAATCCAGTGGGATCTCAACGGCGGGGGTCCGCCCAAATTCGCCTCCACAAATCACCAGCGTCTCTTCGAGTAGCCCTCGTTGGGCGAGGTCGGTCAGCAGGGCGGCGATCGGTCCGTCGGCTTCACGGCCGAGCTTGGCGTGGGCGGTGGCAATGCCTTCGTGAGAATCCCAGGGCTGAACATCGCCGTGGTAGCATTGCACGACGCGGACACCTCGTTCGACCAGTCGGCGGGCCATCAGCATCTGCCGGCCGTGGATCGTGTCGGTGCCGTACAACTTGTGGATTGACTTGGGCTCGCGACCGACGTCCAGGGCGTCGGTGGCTTCCAGTTGCATCCTGAACGCCAGTTCGAACGACTCGATCCTGGCCTCCAGCAACGAGTCCTCACGCCGTGTCTCGCGGTGCTTGCGGTTCAGCTTCGCCAACAGGTCCAACTGCTGCCGCTGGGCCGCCAGCGGCAGGCTCTTGTTGCGGATGTTGGAGATCAGGCTCTGGACGTCCTTTTTGCGGGTGTCCAGGTAGGTGCCCTGGTAGACGCCGGGCAGGAAGGCGGACCGCCAATTCGAGAAGTCGGCCACGGGCAGGCCGGGGCAGAGAGTGACAAAGCCGGGCAGGTTCTGGTTCTCGGTACCCAGCCCATAGGTCAGCCAGCTGCCGTAACTGGGGCGAGAAAGCCGCTCGTCGCCACAGTTCATCAGCCTCATGCTCTGTTCGTGATTGGGCGTGTTGGAGTGCATCGAACGGATGACGCACATGCGGTCGGCGTGCTGCGAGGCGGTCTTTTCGAACACAGTGCTCGACCACAGGCCGCTGTCGCCGTATTGCTGGAAGCGAAACGGCGAGGCCAGTGCGACGCCGGTCTCACGCTCGGTGGTCAGGTTGCCCGTGGGGATCGGCTGGCCGCCATGACGGTCCAGCAGCGGCTTGGGGTCCCAGGTGTCGACCTGTGAGGGGCCTCCATTGAGGTAGATGTGGATGATGTGCCGGGCACGGGGGGCGTGGTGACCTGGGCGGGGCGAGAGTGCCGAGGGGGCGGCATCGAGCAGGTCGGGCAATGCCAGCAGACCCAGGCCGGTGCCGAGGGTGGCCAACGCGTGCCGACGCGAGCCTGCAGGAGTCGAGAGTGGATGGAATCCGGTCACCGTCAGCGGCCTCAATCGACAAACATTAATTCGTTGGTCATCAGCAGGACCTGGGCATACTGTGGCCAGCCGCGGGCCCGAGCAAATGCCGAACCCAGGCGACTCTCTTCGGCAGTCGGCTCACGCCTCAGGGCCAGGCGGTACAGCCTGGCGACACGTTGGATCACGTCGGGGTCGTCCGCTTCGCTCAGCCGGGCCAGCTTATCCGAGGTGCGAGTGACGAATTCGGAATTCAGCATGAACAGTGCCTGTTGCGGCACGGTGGTCACCTGTCGGCGTGCGGTCGAGCAATCGGGGGTGGCGAAATCGAAATTGCGGACCAGGTCGGGGATGTTCTGCCGCTCGACGATGGCGTAGACAGTCCGTCGGCGATTGCCGGGCGAGGTGATCGACACGGGACGTCCGAACATGGTGACGTCGAGTTGGCCAGAGACCGAAAGCAGTGTGTCGCGGAGTGACTCCAGATCGAGTCGACGACGGTTGGCTCGCCACAGATGCCGATTGGTGGGATCGGCCTCCATTTGGCCTGTGAAGGGTTGGCTGCGGGGCACCTGCGACGTCCGTTGCCATGCGTGCGACGAGAGGATCAGTCGGTGCAGGGGTTTCAATTTCCAGCCGCCCTGGACGAGCCTGTCGGCGAGGAAGTCGAGCAACGGCAATTGGACAGGCTGTTCGGCCTGGAATCCGAAATCACTGGGTGTCTCGACGAGCGGTTCGCCGAAGTGGTGCATCCAGACGCGGTTGACGAATACTCGAGCGGTCAGCGGGTTGGCCGGAGCCGTGATGGCGCGGGCGAGGTCAAGACGGCCGGACCCATTGAGGAACTCTCGCGATCGCGGTCCGGCGAGGACTTCGAGAAAGCGTCGGGGGACGGTTCGACCGGGCAGGGTCGGATCACCACGACGGAAGATCACCGGTGAGACCAGCTCGTCGGTGTCGCGGAGGGTCATCGCCCGGGCGGCTGCGTGAGGCGACTTGACCGCCAGCAGGTCCAGCGCCCGCACCAGACCGCGGAATTTGTCCTTTTCCTTGCGGGACATGTAGTACCAGGTCTGGCGCAGAGGAAACCGCGGTGGGCTGGTGCGACCGGCCAAGATCGCTCGTAACGGGTCGGTGTCGGGCAGCGTCTCGTCGTCCGCAGCCTGCAGAAGTACAGTGGCGTAGATTGCAGCCATGTCGGAGACGGTTTGCGGAGGCGATGCGGCAAGGGCCGCCAACAGCTTGGGGTGCACTCGGCGAGTCTTCCAGGCGTCGAGCAGGTCATCGAGGGCAGGGAGATCGGTTTGTGAGAGCGAGGTACGAACGGTGATGAGGTCGTGCCAGGGAGCGAAGACAGGGTCGGTCGGCTTGGACCTGCCGGCGATCAGCAACCTCCAGCGGTGCACGATCTGTGGTCGCAGCTGACTGGGGAGCAACGACAGGAAGAAGATCGACGTTTCGTTGATGTCCGCCTTGGTGGTGGCGACTTTCAGCAGGTAGCGAGCGGTTCGCGAGCGGGCGGTCGCCATCAGTGCGACATGCTGATCGGAGAGCATCTTGCTGACCTCGCCCAGCTTGGCCTGGTGCTCGGTCTCAAACTTCTGACCCGCTTCAGCGGGAGTCTCGATCCGCGGCCGATCGACCGGTTCCTCGCTGCTGGCGAAGACCCCGTACAGTGAGTAGTAGTCGGCGGTGGGGATCGGGTCGAACTTGTGGTCGTGACACCGAGCACAGGCAACCGTGAGTCCCAACAGGCCTCGTGTGACAACATCGATCTGGTCGTCGATGATGTCGTGGCGATTGCGGTCGAACATGCGGCCGAGCGTCAGGTAGCCCATCGCGGCCAATTCGGGCGCGTCCGCGGGCAATTCCAGTTGGTCGGCTGCGAGCTGTTCGTGGACGAATCGGTCAAACGGCTTGTCCTGGTTGAAGGCTCGGATGACGTAGTCGCGGTAGGTGTAGGCGAAGGGCCTCAGTCGCGTATCCCCATACATCAGCACTCCGTCCTTGGTGTCGGCGTAGCGGGCCACATCCAGCCAGTGTCGCCCCCAACGTTCTCCATAGTGGGGCGACGCGAGCAGTTGGTCGGTGAGGGCCTCGAGCCCTTTTGCGGCGGCGAGTCTCTGCTGGCTGGGTGTCGGGGGCAGACCATGCAGGTCGTAACTCAGGCGGCGGACCAGCGTGGCCAGGTCGGCTTGGCCCAGGGCCCGGTAGCCGACCTTCTTCAGGCTGAGCTCGACCAGTGCGTCGACCGGATGGGTTCCGGCGGGGACCGAGGGAGGACGCACGGGTTGAAAGGACCAATGCTCCTGGGCCGACAACGTTACAGGCACCGCCACGACTGCGGAGAAGCTGAGCAGAACGAGTATCAGCCGAGTTAGACGCATGGGGCCTGTGGCATCTGGCAAAGAGGATTCCTGAGGCCGACGAGAAACTCGCCGTCCCGCGCACCGGTGTGCTCGGTCAGGCTATCCTAGTACATCGGAAGTCGGGATGAGAGTTCAGACACCACGGCGTGAGGTCCGCCGACGAATTGCAGGTGACTCGTGACACATTCCGACTCAACTCCCCCCGGCACCGTGGCGATCGTGCTGGGAACGGCCCAGGACGGTGGAGTTCCTCAGGCTGGCTGTGCGTGTTCAACCTGTCGGGCGGCACGAGTCGATCCGACTCTCTCGAGGTGGCCCAGTTGCCTGGGGCTGTTTGACGAGACAACCGGGTCGCGCTGGATGGTTGATGCCACGTGGCAGTTCCCCGCTCAACTACAGGCTCTGAACTCGGCTGCAGGCACTGCCACTGAGGGCACTCTCGACGGGATTCTGCTGACCCACGCTCACGTCGGCCACTACACAGGTCTGGTACACCTGGGTCGTGAGGTGATGTCGAGCCACGAGGTGCCGTTGTGGGTCATGCCGAGGATGGCCGAATTCATTGAGAATAATCAGCCCTGGGCATCTCTGGTCCGGGATCGCAGTGTGGTGCTGCGGGAACTCGCCGCTGATCACGCGGTTGACCTGGGGAGTGGACTGACGGTGCGGCCGGTGCGGGTTCCTCACCGCGACGAGTTGTCCGAGACGGTGGCGTTTGAAGTCACCGGTCCGTCGCGACGGGTGCTGTGGCTGCCCGACATCGATGCCTGGGACGAGCGGCTCGAGGCATGGCTGAGCGATGTGGATGTGGCGTGGTTGGACGGCACGTTTTTTTCAGACAACGAGTTGCCCGGCCGCGACATCAGCCAGATCCCTCATCCCCGCGTCAGCGAGCACCTGCACGAGTACTCACGCCTGGCCGCCGAGGCTGAGGTCGATGTGCGGCTGATCCATCTGAACCACAGCAATCCGCTCTGCGATCCCGGCTCACCTGAGTCGCTGCAGATCAAGGCTGAGGGCGTGAAGGTCGCAGCCGAAGGCGAACGCGTTCAGCTGTGATCCTTGTCGCTACGTCCTCCAGAACGTCGACTTTCGGGTCGAGCGATACTTGATGGCCAGGTGCGGAGTGTCGAGCCGTTTCTGTTTCTGGTAGAGGCTCTCGATTCCTGCGGCCGTCATGCCGGTCGTCAGCAGCGTGCGTTCGATGGGGTACGGCGACTTGCCCGTGCGGAACAGCGTCTCGATGTGGTGCACAAGCGGGTTGAAGAAGTTTCTCATCGCGTAGTACGGCAGATAGACCAGGGTCGAAAAGATCTCGTCGTCCTTCATCCGGACGGCAACCGGAGCATCCCCCAGCACGCCATCGTCGCCGGGCTTTCCCTGCAACCCCAGTACGGTGGCCCGGGTGCCATCGCGATACGCGAAGCGATAGGCGTAGGAATTGGAGGCCATGCGTTTGATGTCGGCGGGCCTGGGGAGCACGACGCCGTAGTTCTTGCGGACGACCTTCAGCATGTTGCTGCGTGTGAGAGCCGTTTCCATCAACTGCGGGTCCCAGCCGCCTTTTTCCCAGGATCCCGCTGCCATCGCATTCCAGAACCTCTCTCCCCGCAGTGCCTCGACCCACTGAATCCCGGTTTCTCCGTGATCACGGCGTTCGATGATTGCCTGCAACGCTTCGATGGTGTGGATGTCGCCTCCGTCGATCCCGCCGGGTCGCATCACCAGCGACTCGCGGATCTTCGCCTGCCAGGGCAAGTCGATTGCCGGCATGCGACGTGCGACCGGCAGGGACGAGCCGGCCATGAATCCGAAGTCCATCTCCCGCGAGGTGTCGTACATCTCCCGGGCCCATTTCCAGTTCCACGAGAGATGTTTGTCGTTGAAGACGGGCGCCGTGCGGCCGGACTTGCGGAACACGTTGACGATCTTCTGGAAGTACTCGTACCGCGGATACAGCTTCTGGCCTCGTTCGTTGACCGGGTAGTCGCCGTGCTCTCCGATCAGCAGCACGCCGTCGACGGCCAGCTTGCCGGTGCCCAGAGTCAGGGCCTCTTCGATGGTCCTGGCCTGCTTCATGCCCGGGTACCGCTTCAGTCGTTCACGGCTGAGGTCGTTCTCACCGATCTGCTCGACGTACAGCGACACGACATCCATGTCGGGCCGATGGTGCCGTCCGTTCCAGCCATAGCCTTCGAGGAACCGATCGACAATGTGCTGCGAGTGGGAGTACTTGAAGTAGGTCGTCGTGACGGCGGCGATCTTCAGCCGTCGACGTCGGCTGGCTGCATGAACCAACGGCAACGGTCCGGCCAGTCCGGTTGATCCGGCAAGTCCGGCAAGTCCGGCAGCGAGAGAGGAATTCAGGAACTGGCGACGCGAGGTATTCATCAAGAGTCCTTGTGTGGGGAGCAGGCGAGTTGTGTGGTTCATCGCTTCGAGGGCAGGGACCAGCGGGCCGCTTCGATGTGAGTCTTGCCTCCCTTGTCGCGATAGCTGTAGACGGTGACCAGCGAGCCATCGGCATTCTGCACCGTGTTGCCGAAACCGCCTCCACTGGAACCGAAGTTGACGTCGCTGATCACCATGCGGTCGTTGATGAAGTCCCAGCTCTTGCCGTCGTTGTCGTTGAGGATGGCACGCACGCCCAGGCTGTGACCGTCGGTCGGGTTGCTGCGGACGGTGAACGTCAGCAGCGTCCGGCCGTCGGCGAGAGTCAGGAAGCGGGGATACATTTCTCCATAGGTTCCGAAGTTCCCGAACTTGTTGTGTCGCCGAAACGTCTTGCCGTTGTCGGCTGAGACCCACAGCATCATACGGTCGCCCTGGTCTCCACTCTCCTTCTTCAACTTCTCGGGTGTTCCCGGGATGTGCCAATGCGGCCCGGTGCGGTCGACGCGAACCGGATGCAGGATCTTGCCGCTGGGGGTGCGATAGGTGACCGTCTGAGAGAAGAAGCCGTCGACGTCGATCCAGCCCTGGGTGTCGGGGCGCAGCGACCGGTCCCAGGTCTTACCTCCGTCTGCGGATCTCCAGATACGGACCACCTTCGGTGCGTTCTTGTGGCCGTCCTGCATGCTGACTCCGATACAGGCCAGCATCTTGCCCGGCCGTTTCGGGTCGGGGATCTCGAACCCCATCCAGTCGGCCGAGGTGGCCGCCCTGTCGGGGAAGCCGTCGGGGCCGATGCGAATCACCGACCAGGTCTTGCCCTCGTCGGTAGACCGGAAGATCTTGCTGTGGGTGTGACGCGAGGGGTTGAGCACGTCGTTGGCCAGCCAGTGACAGGTCATCAGCAGGCTGCCGTCGCTCAAGGTCGTCAGCCCGAACTCGCGACCCTGGACATCCGGTCGTTCCTCACGAGGCCCCCAGGTCTTGCCACCGTCCTTGGACCTCCAGAAGATCGCGCGTTCGACATAGCCCTTGATGCCCGGAATCGGTCCGAAACAAAACGC
>Ga0310124_10001194_pt1 | contig 18177 bp, 11 predicted proteins | sample CB11b_AW_Bot5_MG_FD_203507 | JGI IMG/M metagenome (GOLD analysis project Ga0310124, IMG submission 203507) | Marine microbial communities from Western Arctic Ocean, Canada - CB11b_AW_Bot5 | ecosystem: Environmental > Aquatic > Marine > Oceanic | place: Canada: Western Arctic Ocean | collected... | reverse complement strand
TGGATCTGCTACACCATTACATGACCAAAATTGTGGCTCTCCGCTAGCTCCACCATCTGAAACAAAAATTAATTGTCCGGTTGCTTTAGGATTAGTTGCGTTATTACATTCTAACAAACCGCCTGCTGTAACTTGTGCTTTTGTAAATGAAGGTAATTGTAAGTAACCTGCAGGATATGTTGTAACACCATCTTGGTCAGTTTCCCATCTCATTGTACCTGCTGTATATGCTTTTATATCATCATTGTCTGCGCCAGGTGAAGTTTCTACTTCAATATATGTGTCTAGGTCTTGATCTATAGTAGATCCACCTAGTGAACCCCAACTTCCATTTTTGTATGCTTCGTATTGTGTTAAATCTGTATTATAACGTAACATACCATTTGCTGGTGAACTAGGTCGTTGTGCTGTTGTACCTACAGGAACTATTATAGATTCTCCTGTAAATGTTAAATCTGAATCTAGTGCCGCATTATCTACTGCACCAGCTGCTATTTCTGCAGAACCAACTGCATCGGCTGCTATTTGTGCATTAGAAGCAGTACCTGTCAGGTCACCGCCCATTGTTGGATCAATTGCGCCAGACATAATTGATTCCCATGTATTACCAGTCCATTGCCACTGTCGTGAACCGACTGTATGAATATCATTTACACTTGGATTTGTTGGAAAATTAATTGCCATAGTTATTACCTGTTATATTTCATACCTTATTATTACAACACCTGAGCCGCCTTCACCTCCACTAAAACAAGTGTTACCTGCACAACCGCCGCCGCCACCGCCAGTATTAACACCGCCGGCGCCTCCTGAATTGCCGCAGTTGAAAGTTCCACCATTTACACCTGCATTTATACCACCGGTTCCGCCCACACCAACGCCAGCACCGGTGATTCCTAGACCTCCGCCGCCACCGCCGCCTTGACCGCCATCGCCAGGGTAAGTACTAGCAGTATCTCCATATTGATTACCACCACCACCACCTGCCCAATAATAATTATTATTATCAATGTCTATTTGTATTCCATCTCCACCATTTCCTCCGCCATTACCAGTACTGGCTTCTTGGCCATCTGCACCAGCACCGCCGCCACCACCGCCGTTGTGATTGTTTGTGTTACCAGCCTGAATAATTGTTCCACCCATTCTACCATATTTTGTACCGGTTCCACCATATGTTGTTACAGCATTAATTTGTATAGAAATACCTGCGCCATGATTATCCCAACCGTGACTAGTATTACAGTTACGACCTGAGGCTCCACACCCACTACCCCCGTCATATAGTATGGCAGTACAAGAACCTGCATATCCTCCAGCTGCGGCGCCTCCCATTGCTGTTTCTCCAAATACTGTTGTATCTCCACCTTTAACACCTTGGCCATCAGTATCGTTTCGTGCCGCTCCTGCTCCTATTATTACTGTATAAGTAGTTCCAGGCAAAGTAGCACCTGTAACATGTATAACTCCGCCTGCACCTGCACCTCCTCCATGTCTTCCACCACCAGCACCACCACCACCAACTACAAGATAATCACAGTTTGCACCGCCGGTGCCTGCATTAAATACACCAGTTGATGTAAATGTATGTACTTTATAATTTGTTCCACCCAAACTATAAGTTGTTTCTGTACCGCCACTTGCACCATAGTATGGATGTCTAATTTCGATAGAAAAAGATCTAGTTGTTATGTTTACACCAGTGGTATCAGTTGCCATTACATCAAAATTATATGTAGTAGGATTCACTACATCAGTAGCATCACCTGATATAACACCAGTTGTTCCATTTAATGTCATTCCAGCAAGAGCAAGATAAGCTGTATTGATTGAATCCATACTAAATGTAACTGTTTGGCTATCTGGATCTGTAGCTGCTAATGTAAAATGTGTACCTGTTGCGGCATCAGATACTATACCCAAAAGACCTGCGGCAGTTGTCCAAACTGGTACTCCTCCAGCATCTAATATATCTGTAGATATTGCAACTCCGCCATTAGGCAACGTTAATTTAACATCATATGGTTCTTTTGATACAGGAAGTTCAGGTGTTGAAAATTGTATTTCAGTTGAACTAATAAATGTTGTTGAAGCTGCATTATATTGGGTTCCATCTGTGCCTATTAATTTTACTGTTGTACCTACTTGAAAATTAATACCGATAACAGTTATAGTTGTACCACCTATCGGCGATGAAGTAGGAGTAACACTTGTAATAGTAGGCGATGACCCAGCAAATCCTATCCAACCACCATCTGCATAATGCTCTAAGTGTGTTTGGTCTGAATTATACCGCAACATGCCGGTTGCTGGTGAACCTGGTCGTTGTGCATCTGTACCTGCAGGTAAGTCAAAATATCCTATAGATGTAGTAGCAGTATCATATGGATTTGTTACTACAGGTTCCCATGTCATTGTTGTACCATCAGTTGTTAGGAATTCTCCTGATTGACCTGATTGACTTGGAATTGGTATAGATGTTTCAATAACTGCTTCCCAGCTAGACCCATCCCATTTCCAAGTCATGTCACCGTCAGTATGGACATCATTTACATTTGGACTTGTTGGAAAATTAATTGCCATTATGGACCTCCTCTATCTGAGTTCCAGTTTGCTAGGCTAAAGACATTTGATCCGTCACAATAAAAATCAACATAGTCGGAAAAGCCATACCCGGGATAAGGTGCTAATTGCAGCCCTTCAACGGCGCTAGAGGAGCTTGCGATCATAGTGGTGCCAGCTGCATTCTTCACAGTGACATAGCCTGCGCCGCTTATAAGGGATGTGGTAACTAGAGTTGTAATCATTTTGTTAGTCCAGTCACTCTCGTCTGGCAATGTGATGACGTAGTCAGAACCACCGCTGGTATCTAAATGCACAAACAAGCGTGAGCAACCCGCCATGTTGGCAGCAGTGATCGTTGTTGCGCTTGAAACTGCCAACGATTTGAAAGCCGATGGGTATGAGACATGTGCTGTTACACTTACTTCTGGTAATGTAACTGTTTTACTTGATAAATCAATAGTTGCAGCTATTTCTGTTGCACCAACTGCGCCGGCTGCTATTTCAGAACTGCCAACTGCACCGGCTGCTATTTGTGCATTGGAAGCAGTACCTGTTAAATCGCCGGCCATTGTTGGATCTGCAGATATTGTTGTAAAATTTAATGTTCCCGATCCGTTAGTAGTTAATACTTGTCCAGTTGTTCCATCAGTTACATTTAATTCTGTAATACCAACTGCGTTTGCAACAATTTGTGCATTAGAGGCAGTACCTGATAAGTCACCTCCTACTGTCGGATCATTAGATCCTGGAGGTGCTACAGGAAATGCATCTACCCATTGAGAGCCACTGCCGTCGTCATAATAAACTTTAAGTCTACCTGTGTCTGATTTCCACCATAAATCACCAGCTGATGCTGAACCTGGTGAAGTGTCTGATATTGTAACACTTGCACCTGCATCTGCAAAACCTAAAGTGCCTGAACCATCTGTTGTTAATGCTTGACCAACAGTACCATCTGTTACATTTAATTCTGTTATACCTACTTTATTAGCCACAATTTGTGCATTAGAAGAAAGGCCCGATAAATCGCCTCCCATTAATGGATCTATTGTTCCAATTTGATGTGCATCTACCCACTGCGAACTAGTGCCATCATTATAATATATTTTAAGTTTACCTAATACAGAATCCCACCATAAATCACTGTGTGAAGGAGAACCCGGAGGTGTGTCTGATACTGTAACAGCAGGAACATCTGCCCAATTTGCTACTGAACCATCTGTTGTTAAAAACTTACCGCTATGAGTTGCTTGTGCCGGTAATGCATCTACTGTTGCCCAACTTATTACAGAGCCGTCTGTTGTTAAATATTTTCCAGCATGACTTGATTGACTAGGTATTTCATCTGGATGGGTTATTGTAGACCAATTTGCATTGGTGCCATCTGTTGTTAAATATTTTCCACTTTGTCCTGTTTGTGTAGGTAATGTTACTATTGTACCCCACTCTAAATCAACGTTGTTGCTTGAAACTTTTAAAACTAACCCACTTGCACTACTATTGGTAGTAAGTAGCGTTGTACGACCAACTGTAGCGTCTGCGGGGGCATTTAACGGTGAAGGGAAACCATTTAGATGTATTTCAACTTCAGAATCTATAGGTAATACAGAAGTAAAAGATAAAGTAGTACCTGATACAGTATAGTGAGTTAATGGTTTTTGTATAATACCTTCAACAACAACAAATAATGCATATACACTACCTGGATTTCTAGTTAATGTAAAATCTTGTTGACCTGCAGAAGCAGTAACAATAAAAGAATCAACTAAAAACGTAGACGGTGCAAATTTTGCAATAGTAAGAGTACCATCTGCTATAGATGTTATCTCTGATGGCATTGCTTGCATGCCATAACGTACATAAATTTCATCACCTGCCGCGGGTGCAGTTGTAAAAATTAAAGATGTTACACCGCTTATTGTAGTTAGGGTGTAATCTGGCCCGGGTCTTTGAAATACCGTATTTAAATATACAAATATTGCATATGCACTACCGGGATTCATTGCTAATACAAATGATGTCTGGTTTGTAACACCAGTAAATGTTTCAGGTGTTGCAAAATTAGCAATTGCTAATTTGTCAACTGTAATTGAATTGTTTGCAAATTTAGCAGAAGTAATAGAAGCATCTGCAACTGTACCTACACCCATATAAAAACCTTCATATATTATATAGATATCAGCAGTATCTGCAGGAGTTGCTGTAAATGCTAATGTTGTTCCTATTACACCATAGTTAGTAGTAGGGCGTTGTAATACATCATCTACGTAAACTTGAATACCATTTGCAGACCCTGGATCATGAGCTAATGTATAACTTGATTGACTAGAATGAGTACCGGCTGCAAACAAAGTAGGATTTGGAATATCTATTGAAGTTGCAACATTACCGAAACTTAAACCACCTGCTCCGTCTGTTAATAATCCTTGTCCAATAGTACCATCTGTAACAGCTAAATCTGCTATTGTAACTGTGTTGTCAAGTATTTGGGATCCTTTAAGCCTTGTTAATGCCATATATAAACACTCCTATGTATGAAGTATTTATCGCTTAAATGGAAAGATTTAATAAGTATAGAAATTTATGACCATGCTAAACTGGTTGCATGTATTCGTGTATCTTTTGTACCGAATGCTTGGTTATGCGTAGTAATTTTATATCTCATACTTGTTGTTCCTGCTAATGCAGTAAGATCTATATCTTTAGCAATTAATATCTTTTGGTTAGATCCTAATTCAACTTCTGTTGTTAATGTTAATTCTGAGGACCAATCTGCATTTCCATTTTTAGACACATATGCTTTCATATCTGTACCTATTACTGTATTTCCAAAAACATCGTCTAAATGTATAATTAAATCTGCTGTTGTGGGTGTGCTGTCTGCTGTAGACGTTGTACTTATTAATCCCATATCACCTACAGAATTTTGTGACGTATAACGAAGAATTACAATACCATTACCACCATCTCCTCCACCTTTGGCACCTGCACCACCACCACCACCAGTATCATCTGTTCCATGTTGGGTTGCTAGAAATGTATTTAAATGTGTTCCATCACCGCCACCACCAGTACCACCAGTACCCCCGGTAGTTTGATCGGATGAACCGCCGCCGCCTCCAGCTCTTGCTACAGAAGTACCAGTAATCGAAGACGATAATCCATTTCCTCCGTGTCCACCTTGTTGATTAGTTACACCATTACCGCCGACACCCAAGGCACCGCCGCCACCGCCTCCTGCCCATGTACTGGACCCTTGACCACCACCTTTACCTTGACCTGTTGTTCCACCACCAGCGGAATTACTATTCAATGAAGACCCTCCTCCAGATCCACCTGTAACACCGCCTCCAGAAGCATGAGATGCTCCGCCACCGCCGCCGAGTGATGTTATTGTACTAAATACCGAATCTTCGCCATTACTACCATCTGCATTACCAGCATTAGAAGGTGCATCAGGAAAACCTGTGCCGCCTGCTCCTACAGTAACAGAATAAGTACCTGTTGTCATAGTAAGTCCAGTTTCAGAAGCTGAATTAGCACCAGATAATTCACTGTTATATGAATTTCGGTAGCCACCTGCACCACCACCACCACCACGTCCATAGTTACCGTCGCCTGCACCTCCACCTCCGGCAATAACAAGGAAGTCACACACTCCGGAGAAACCTGCAGGAATTACAAAATCATTAGTTGCAGTACCATTTCCTGCATTAAGAAATGTATGTATTTTATCAGAACCATCATCTGTTATTGTACCGCCCGTAGCATCATTAACAACTATACCACTAGTATATCCAGCGGCATTTACTCCAACGTTTATAGAATTAGTTGTATCAACACCTGAATTATCACCAAAATTATCAATAACTTGGTCTTCCATATAATATTTTGCTGCCGTTGTTGCCGAATGAAATGCAACAATTGCTAAATTAGTTTCCATCTGTGAAAAATCAACTGGTGGAACATGTGCTGTTACTGTTGCCGCTGGTACTGTTACTGTTTTACCTGATAAATCTAATGTTGTTGCTAATTCATTTGCTGTAACCGCATTGGTTCCTATTTCAGATGTACCAACTGCATTGGCTAATATTTCATCGGATGTTACTGCATCTGCTATTATTTGTGCAGTAGAAGCAGTACCTGATAAGTCACCTCCCATTGTTGGGTCTGACTCACCTGCTACAATTGATTGCCAACTTGTACCATTCCATTTCCACTGACGATCACCTGATGTAAAAACATCGTTTAGTGTTGGACTTGCTGGAAAAATTATTGCCATTATTATTACCCGTTATATTATGCTACTACGTATCTTATTATTACAATACCTGAACCGCCGCCGCCTGCCCAATGAGCTTCAAGCGCGGCAGTACTATTAGGATCAGCAGTTCCGCCACCTCCGCTACCGGTATTTTCTGTAGCTGGTGTATCGGCGTTTGTGGCAGGAGTTGGCGAAGCATTGATACAATTAATACCTTTACCTCCACCACCTGCGCCGCCCGGTGATTGAGAGGAATTGCCTGTAGTACTGCCGGCGCCCCCGCCACCACCATAATATATTTGAGTTCCATTTAGAAAATTATTTTGTATTCCGTCTCCTCCAGAACCACCTGTTGAACCACTTGCCGGGCCGCCAGGTGCACCAGCGCCGCCTCCGCCTCCACCACCACCACCACCAGTATTACCACCACCGCCAAAATTACCATAAGTTGTCCAGCCCGAAACTGTTGGTGTAGTAGAAGAACCGCCATTTGATGGATTAGCTCTTGATCCGCCTCCTCCACCACTTCCTCCATCAACGCCGTTATTACCTGCAGGTGGTGTGCCACCGCTACCATCAGATCTACCACCTCCTCCACCACCCGGAAGGGTTATCATAATTGTGGATGTTGGATCAGTTAGTACTGTATCTTCTCCGCTTAAACCTACACGATTTTCGTTGGTGTTTGCAGGCCATTGTTTCCAAATTCGGCCAGCTTCTGCATAATATGCGCCGCGACCAATATCAAATGTATAATTTCCAGTTGACAGAGCAAAACCAGTTGTTACTCCCACACAACCAGCACCTCCGCCACCTTGAGCAGTATCTTGATCACTCATAACTCTACCACCACCACCACCACCTGCTATTGCAAGTATATCACAAGATCCAGGATAAGTACCTGGATTAAATGTTTGTGTTATTCCGGCAGTTGTAAATGTATGTACTCTATAATTTGTGCCGCCGGATGAATAATTTGTTATTGTACCACCACTAGCGCCATTAAGAATACCATTAACCGTAATACTAAATGATCTAATTGTTGTGTTTACACCTGTACTATCAGTTGCCTTTACATCAAAATTATAAAGTGTCGAACCACCAACCGGAGCATCAGTAGGATCACCTGTAATTGCACCAGTGGTTCCATTTAATGTTAATCCTGCTGTTGTAAGAGTGTTCTGATGGGCTGTTTCCATACTAAATGTAACTACTTGACTATCAGGATCTGTAGCTACTAGTGTAAAATGTGTACCTGTTGCATTATCGTTAACGGTACCTAAACTACCTGCTACCGTTGTCCATACAGGTACACCACCTGCATCTATTACATTTGGTTGTATTGCAACTCCGCCACTAGGCAATGTTAATTTAACATCATATGGCTCATATGCTACCGGAAGTTCAGGTGTTGCAAAATCTATTTGTCCTGAATTAACAAATGTTACTGATGACGGTGTATGTATTGAATTATCAGTACCTATTAATTGTACTGTTGTTCCTGATTGAAAATTAATACCAGAAACTGTTATAGTTGTACCAGCTGCAATCGATGTTGTTGGAGAAACACCAGTAATAGTTGGTACAGATCCTGCAAATCCAATCCATATATTATCATAATAATGTTCTAGTTGACCAAGATCTGAATTAACACGCAAATTACCAGTTGCTGGTGAACCAGGTCGTTGTGCTGTAGTACCTATAGGTAAATCAAAATAACCGATAGATGTTGTTGCTGTATCATATGGATTTGTTACTACCGATTGCCAACTCATAGTTGTACCATCAGTTGTTAGAAATTCACCTGCTTGACCTGATTGACTTGGTAATTCTGTAGGTGCATCTTGCGGCGTTGCATCTACCCATTGCGAAGTGGTGCCGTCATTATAGTATACTTTTAATATACCTGTGTCTGATTCCCACCATAAATCACCAGCCGATGGTGAAGATGGAGGATCGTCTGCTATTGTAACACTAGCACCAGCGTCTGAAAATGTTAAAGTACCCGAACCATCAGTAATTAATGCTTGTCCTGCTGTACCACCAGATATCTGGAATTGGCCAGGAGAACCAGTAATAACATGTCCTGTAGTTAGGGTTAAAGTAGTGCCTGTTGCACCACCAATTTCATCAACTTCAATTTTACTTACATTTGGCATATAACTATTTACCAAAAGTTATTGCTGATAAATTAGTCTATTTACTTCCAAAATTCATTATAATTTTTTTTAGATATAAAATCGCATATCATATGAATTCTTGGTTCATCACCATTATAATCAACGGAGTGATATTTTTTATTATTCATTTCAAAAATATCATTCTTTCTTATATCTAATTTTTCATCATTAACTAGGAAATCTAATTTTGAATAATCACCTTGTATACACCAATGAATTCTATGTGTAATAGAAAAACGTTCAGCAGAATCGTAATGGTGAGTTATAGACTCCTGATTTTTTAGTTGAGCAAATACTGCTGTTGTATAAAAAAATTCATCAGAATAAAAATAGCTAAACAAATTTTTAATAATATTCAGTTCTTCTTCAAATAAAGAACAATTTTCTTTATGAACAATTATATCTGATCCTACCTTGGCCCCCCAGTATAAAGGAACTGAATGTGTTTTTTTATGAACTGAAAAAGAATCTTGACGAAGAGTCCATATATTCCAATCAACTTGTTGTAACTTTTCTATGACTTTAGATGAGTTGAGTGAACCTAACATATTATAGTTGTTCTCAATATTCATAATTAAATCTTTTAAAATCTTCTCTAAAAAAGTCTTCTACTTTTTCTTTAGTGTCATTATCGTAATATGTTTCCCATGGAGGATGTGGTTTTTCATTATTTCTAGTATCTGTAAATATATATCCCACATACTTTTCCACTAAAGGCAATTCTGTTTCCATTTTATAATATCTAACATCTATTCCTTGGTCATTTTCAATAAACTTATATTGTGGCCAAAGTAAATCAAACATTTCGATTAGAATTTTTTTATCTACACGGGGTCCTTTAAAACTCCTAATTATCCCTTCATCTAAATCTTCCATAATAAATTTTTTAAATGGTGATAAATCGGGGTTATTAGGACCTGTTGCTAAATGATTATATAAACTAACTATTCTAGCATATGGATTACGTACAAAAGTAAACATAAATTGCGATGAATTTAATGTACCATTATTTAACCACCATTGCAACGGCTGATGATGAAAATAACTACGTTCACGTGCAATTGTTACACCTGGTTGATGTCCAACTCTGTCTCTAAAGTTTACGCCAGCAGTTTTAGGTATATGTATCCATGCCCACTTGTCTGTATAAATCAATAAAGCAAGGAGGCGCCATGCACCTGTGTATTTTTTGTTCCATCTGCCTGGTTTGCAAAAGATATTCTATATTTTGGTGCAGTTCCTGTATTACTGATCGTTATATCATTTGATTTGGCTATAAGAATTCCAGTAGAAAAAGTTCCGGCGGCCGTCAACGGTGCCGCAGTCCAATTTGTTCCACCATCAGCCGACACCTCAGCAATCAAATCAGTATCTAATGTTGCTGTTCCTGAGGCGTTCTTATATAGCACAACAATGCCCATTATGGAAACTGTTGCATTTGCTGTTTCAGTAGAAGACGTATAGTTCCCTGTTGCTGTCGTTATAGGACCTGGATTAGGTACAAAAGTTGTTCCGCTGGGATACCTACATACACTACTAAAACGTAATTCATCGAATCGACATGGCGATCCAGTGAATCGACCGGATGTAAAGGCCACGGACTTAAAGAATACCATTGGATTTACATCTCGGTTGATAGTGTCGGACATGCTATCATCTAAGGCGCTAGATCCAGATTTTAAAGTCATAGATACACCATCATAGTAAAAAAACCACGAGCTAGCAGTTTTATCTCTAACCACAGCGTAATGATGCCAAGTATCATCATTACAACCAACAGTTGGATATATCCATTTGTTGTGGCCGCCGTAGCTTACGCCGCCACCCAGTTCAAATGACATTTCTGCAACGCCGCCTTCTGCAAAGGACATCTCAAAATGCATGTCGTCTTGGTCAATATTGGTCTGGGTATTAAAGTCAAATACAGGAGTATCAGTTAATCCAGTAGTTCTAACCCAAAATTCTATTGTAAAGTCATCTTCGGTGTCCATCACTGCTATGCCTGGTACGACGAAGGTACTAGTGTTACCGGGTACATATAATGCCGTACCACCTATTGGCGCTCTATCCACGCTAGAGGAAGATAAGCTCAAATTAATACCTGTCAGCACAGCGGCATTTGAACTTGAATCTGCAAGACCAGGGGCGCCGGTTCCGGATTGATTATTTATACCATCCCCATGCACGAGTAATATTGTATCTGGGTCATTGGCATAGCCGACCAAGCCTGCACCTGGATTTCCTGTTACCACATGGCTACCTGCGGTATACATAGCAGTACTTGTAGTATCAATACCTGAGTCATTTTGATATTGATCTATAAATGTATTGGGTAGGTTTAATGCCGTCGACGAGTGATGTGTGGTTACATGTAATGCTAAAACAGCAATATCATTTTGGAGGCCACTTACATCAGTGGAACCATATGGTTCCCAAGTTGCAGTTGTACCATCTGTTTGTAAATATTCTCCTGCTTGTCCTGTTTGTGTAGGCAATGCATTAACTGCTTCCCAAGTTGCCGATGTGCCGTCTGTTTGTAAATATTCTCCTGCTTGTCCTGTTTGTGTAGGCAATGCATCAACTGCTTCCCAAGTTGTCGAGGTGCCGTCTGTTTGTAAAAATTCACCTGCTTGTCCTGTTTGATCTGGCAATACAGTAGTACTACCTGCTGTCATTTTATTCCAATATGCAGAATCTGATGTTACTAAAGAAGCATCTGATGCATGACTAGTATGTGCTGTAATACACACATATGAATCTGGATTATTGAATACAACATCATCAACAGCATATGCTGTACTGATTGTCCAATTGTTTCTCCAATTGAACTTAATACTTCCTAAATCAACTGTTGCCATTTTGTTCTCCTAAACTATTTATCATATAGTTTAATACTGTTAAGCTATTCGCTGTCCTGTAAATTTGTATATTTTACCGGTTGTGTTAGCATTATGGTTATAACCTACTTTGGTTATCACATATAATTCTTTCAAGTTATCTTCTCCAAATCCTACTACGCTTTCTGTTAAACTTTTTAAAGTTTTTATAACATAGTTACCAGGAGTTGGTTCTTCTAAGTAATATATTACTCCTGAAGATGAACTCCAATCTTTTGCCCAATCACCAAATACATATTTGCCTTTCAAATCCACACAAGTACTTCCTCTATAAACATGACCACCAATTACAGATAAACCTACAGTGTGATCATATTCTGCAACCGGACTAACAAGACTGTTTAGAAATACATTAATATCTATTCCTAGTGCCGCCGCTATAGTAATTGCTTGAGCATTGTCAAATATACTATTTCCTTCTTTAACACTCCAACCATAGTTACCATTGTTTGTGACTATATCTATTTCTTCATATGTGCCTTGCCCAACATCAGCTGTCCATAATTTTCCAGTTGATGCATCAAAACTCATTCTATATGGATTTCTAAAACCATATGCATAAATTTCTTCTTTGTATGTTCCATGTCCTATATAAGGATTATCAGCAGGTATTGAATAAGGAGATCCACTATCTACATTTATTCTTAATATTTTTCCATAATAATTTGTTCTGTCTTGTGCTAAATCATTGGGATCGTTTTGTCCACCGCCATCACCTGTAGCAATATATAAATATCCATCATTACCAAATGCAAGACAACCTCCATTATGATTATTTGCGGGTTGATCAAATTGGAATATAATTTCTTCTGTTGTACCAGAAACATCTGGACTACCACTTACTGTGTATTTTGCTACAATTGATTCATGATCAATTCCTGCACCTGATTTGGCTTTGGAATAATACACAAAAAATTCACCGTTTGAAGAATAGTTTGGATGAAATGCCATACCTAATAAGCCACGTTCATCATATCCTGGTGTTAACGCAAGAACACTTGCTGTTAAATCTAAAAACGGAGTACCTAAAATAGCACCGTCTTTGTATATTTTAATTAAGCCTGCTTGTTCAGCAATAAACAATCTAGTATCTGTACTTGAAGATGTTGTTACAACAGTAGGAGATGCTAATCCTCCAACAACTAAATTTAAATCTATTTCAGGAACTGAATATGGATCTGCTATACCGGTTAATGATAAATTACCAGTTGTTTGATCAATCGAAATAGTTTCAGATCCTCCTAACCACCATTCATAGGAAGTACTAATAGACGGAGTAATTTCTGAATTTCCTTGACGCCACATTAAATGCCCTGTTGTTGAATCAACCCATAATTCATGTAAAATTGAACCAGGGGTAACAGCCAATTCGGCCATCAGTTTATCTGGAGCCGCTATAGTAACCGTATTAGTAGCGTCTGCTGAACCTATTTCATTTACTAGAATCTTACTCATAATTATTACCTATCCATTACCATTTAAAATACAGTTCCAATGGCCACGAAGCACTAGAAGTTGGACTAGTATCAGAATCACAAAAATCTATTCCTAGATTTGCACCATCATGCCCTGCTACAAATGCTGTGTTACCATGTCCGCTATCATCATCTAAATTAAAAGACATGTGACCACTGTTAGATGTATAGTAAAAATAGTCACAACCAGTATTACAATTATAAATTCCACCAACAGTATCGGTTCCTACAGCATTTCCGGAAGTAGCATTCCATATATCGGCTGCGGCACTAAATTGAGTAGCACTTTGAAACGCAGCTAAAGCCGCATTAGATGTGCTATTACCACTATTAAAATCCCATAATTGATAGCATCCAGGTGAATTTTGTTGATTAGAATATCCATACATAAGTAACTTTGTTGGAGTAATAGTAGGAGGTATACGATAAAAACCATAATTATTAGTAATTATAGATGTATCTACACCAGGTAAAGTATTACCTAAAGTATCACCTCCTGGCCAGGTTGTCAAAGTAGATCCACCTGAAAATGTTTGTCCATACCACCAAAATCTTATCCATCCAGCACTATCTGGCCATGCATTACCTAAACCATCTGTGCCGCCCAAACCACAATATACTTTATATGGTGTATTTGTTCCGTCGTCTATCCAATAAAAACCATTAGTTGTTATGCCAAGAGCAATAAGACCTGCTGGAGAATTTGCTCTCCCCGAAGTAGATCCATCTGAATACTTTGCAACAGTAATACCAAACGATCTAGCTGTTGTATTAATAGTTGTAACATCTGTTGCATCTACATCAAAATTATATGTTGTAGAAACTCCTGTTTGATCAGTAGGATCACCTGTAATTGCACCAGTTGTTGAATTAAGAGCCAATCCTGCTGTAGTAAGAACAGATGTTGTTTCTGCAAATGTAACTGCTTGGCTATCTGGGTCAGTTGCCGCAAGTGTAAAATGTGTACCTGTTGCATTATCTTGTATAGTACCTAAACTACCTGCCGCTGTTGTCCATGTAGGTACACCGCCTGCATCTAATGCATCTATTAATGTTGCACTTCCACCATTTGTGTTTATAACTTTAACATCATATGGTTCATTTGCTGCCGGAAGATTAGGTGTATTAAATGAAATTTCAGCAGAACTAATAACTGTTGTTGAATTAGCATTATACTGTGTAGTATCTAATCCTATTAATTTTACTACCGCACCGGTTTGGAAATTTGTACCATTAACGGTAATTGCTGTATTTTCAGCAATTGATGTTGAAGGACTTATTCCCGAAATAGTCGGTGTTGATCCAGCAAATCCAATCCATGAACCATCATTATAAATTTCTGCAGAATCTGTATCTGTATTAAGACGTAAAAATCCTTCTGCTGGTGAACCTGGACGTTGTGCTGTGGTGCCAATTGGAATCTTCATATGCGAAGTTCCTGCTAGTTCTATATTATCTGCTATTTCTGCTGTACCAACTGCATTGGCTAATATTTTACTTGCTGTGACTGCGTCGGTTGCTATTTCTGCTGTACCAACTGCACCAGCTGCTATTTGTGCATTAGAAGCAGTACCAGTTAAGTCACCGCCCATTGTTGGGTCTGACGTCATATTAGCAAAAGTTAAATTGCCCGAACCGTCGGTTGTTATGGCTTGTCCTGCGGTACCACCAGTGAGCTTAAACTGTGTCGTAGTAAATGTCATACTATGACCAGTTTCAAAGGAAATTTCTGTTCCTGTCGCTGCCCCTATTTTGTTTACAAGAAGTGTGCCTGGCATATTATAGTACCCTTAAAATTCCTGGACCATTTACTGTCCATACTGCTGGTGATGTTACTGTAATTGGTCCAAAAACAACTGCATTTTCGTCTGCTGGTACTGTAGTTGTAACATTTACAGCAACATTATTCCAATTGTTATAACCTTTACCTGTATTTGGTCCCCATTCTTCTGTTGTGCCGTCTGTTGTTAAAAATTTATTTTCATTTCCTGTTTGTGTTGGTAGTGAAAACTGAGCAACTGTATCCCAACTTGCCGTAGATCCGTCTGTTTTTAGAAACTTGCCTGTTTGTCCTGATTGATTTGGTAGAGCATCAACAGCACCAAATGACAAATTGCCTGCGCCATCTGTTAAAATTGCTTGTCCTGCTGTACCTCCAGTAATTTTAAACTGTGAAGCAATACCAGTAATAGTTTTACCGGTAGTAATAGAAATATCTGTTCCTGTTCTAGTGTCTAAACTATTAACTCTTAATATGCTCATGATACTATATACCTTATTATTACTATACCTGAACCGCCTGCTTGACCATTTGTAGAGGCTTGTCGACCACCTCCTCCTCCTCCACCAGTGTTAGCAGTACCAGTCGACCAACCAGCACCACCACCTCCTGCGCCACCTACTGCTTGGCAACCATTGGAATTTTGAGGTTCACCACCGCCACCTCCACCTGCATAGTAGACATTTGAACCAGTTCGAAGATTGTTTTCTATACCATCGCCACCTTTGCCACCACAGGCATCAGTTGCATCTTCTCCAGCTTGACTTGCACCTCCACCTCCTGCACCACCGGCACTGCCGGTTGAAAGTCCTCCCGAATTACATTGAATAGTGCCAGCCGGATCTGTAAATCCTCCTGTAGGAGCCTGGCCATGACTACCACCACCACCGTAACCATTTGAAGCTCCGGCGGAATCACCAGTAGCACCTCTGCCGCCGCCTTTTGCTGTTAACATGTCGCCTACTGTACCGTTCCATTCCGATCTACCTACACCAAATACAGTATCTTGGCCTCCAGCATTATCATTACTATGATATCCAGATGTGCCACTGCCACCGTTACCTATAGTTATTGTATAATTATCTGAAGGATTAGTGCCTCCGGCAATAGTCCAATTAGTATATGCTATCAGTCCACCTGCGCCGCCTGCGCCGCCATTATCGCCACCGCCACCTCCGCCACCAGCGACAACAAGGATGTCTGCTTTACCACCAACAGCACCTGCGGAAAATGTGGCACCAGAAAGAAATGTATGTACTCTATAATTTACGCCATATGAAGTATATGTTGTTTCTATACCGCCAGTTGCACTAGCAAAGAAATTACTGACAGTAATACTAAAAGATCTAGTTGTTGTATTACCGCCTGTATCTGTTGCAATTGCATCAAAACTATATACTGTAGTTGTTGATACATCTACAGGATCGCCTGTAATTACACCAGTTGTTGAATTTAAAGTTAATCCAGCACCTGTAAGAATTGCTGTATTGGCTGTATCTGTACTATATGTAACTGCTAATCCGTCAGGATCAACTGCTACTAATGTAAAATGTGTACCCGTTGCGGCATGACTTATTTCGCCCAAACTACCAGCGGCAGTTGTCCATGTAGGTACTCCTCCTGCATCTAGTGCATTTGATAATACAAAAAATCCACCAGCTGGTAATACTAATTTAACATCATATGGTTCATTTGCTACTGGAAGTACCGGTGTTGTAAAAGAAACTTCAGTGGCACTAACATACGATGTTGAAGCTGCATTATAAACAGTAGAATCATTTCCTATTAATTTAATAAGGCTACCTGCTTGAAAATTAATACCAGTAACAGTAATAGTTGTGCCTGTGGTATGTGCTGTTGTTGGGGAGATACTAGTAATAGTCGGTGCCGCCCCGGCCCATTGAACCCAGCCACCAGCCGAACCACCATAATGTTCTAGTGCTTCGTCGTCTGTATTCCAACGCATGTTACCTGTTGCTGGACTTCCAGGCCGTTGTGCTGTAGTACCTGATGGCACATCAAAATAACCAGTTGATGTGGCTTCTACATCATATCCGCCACCGGATGGTTCCCAGGTTGCAGTTGTACCATCTGTTTGTAAATATTCTCCTGCTTGTCCTGTTTGTGTAGGCAATGCATCTACTGCTTCCCAAGTTGCCGAGGTGCCATCAGTTGTTAAAAATTTACCAGTTTGTCCTGTTTGAGTAGGTAATGCCGCACCAAATGATATATTACCTGCACCGTCTGTTATTAATGCTTGGCCAGCAGTACCACCTGTAATTTTAAATTGTGAAGCAGAGCCAGTAAGAAATCGTCCAGATACTAATGCAATCTCGGTACCTGTCCATGTTCCTATTTCGTTTACTAGAATTTTGCTCATTTATTATATCAACGTTGAATACTTATAACTATTTACCAAAAGTTATTGTGATAAAATAAAGGTTATATTAAGGATTCCATGCTAACGATACAGCATGTATTCGTGTTTCTTTTGAAGCAAGTACTTGACCAGTACTAACGAGTTTATATCGCATACTTGTTGTTCCTGCCAATGAAGTAAGATCTATACCTTTAGCAACTAATATTTTTTGATTCGAACCAAGATCAACTTCTGTTGTTAATGTTAGTTCTGAGGACCAATCTGAGTTTCCATTTCGTGACACATATGCCTTTAAATCAGTACCAATTACTGTATTCGCATACATATCTTCTATATGCAAAATTAAATCCGCTGAAGTTGCAGTACTTTCTGCTGTAAAAGTGTTACTAATTAATGTCATGTCACCTGCTGATGTAGTTGATGCAGAATCTATTGCATCGAAATCTACAGCACCATCGCCACCAGTGCCACCAAAACCACTAAAACTGGCTGGATCACCATGAGTGACTGCTCCAAGTGCTGTGGCCTTACCGGCTGCTCCAGTAAATGAACCCACATGACCAATAATAAGTCTGCCGCCTCCTGAAGAACCACCGCCACCTTCTCCGTTACCGTCACCACTACCATTGCCTCCTG
>Ga0310124_10001193_pt1 | contig 18184 bp, 21 predicted proteins | sample CB11b_AW_Bot5_MG_FD_203507 | JGI IMG/M metagenome (GOLD analysis project Ga0310124, IMG submission 203507) | Marine microbial communities from Western Arctic Ocean, Canada - CB11b_AW_Bot5 | ecosystem: Environmental > Aquatic > Marine > Oceanic | place: Canada: Western Arctic Ocean | collected... | reverse complement strand
CATGCCAACGCCCGAAAGGCGTATCGTTTCGTCGATCGATGAGGCCTAGTTTCCTGGGCAAGCACTTGAAAGCTGAGTCCCCACGCACTTACATAACGACATTACATCGCTTCGGCGGATAAGTACTTCTAAGGGAAGAGGAGTTACTCACATGCGATTTTCGTCTCATTCGCTGGCCGAATCCGGAATCGGGTCGAACACTCGGTCGCGACTTGGCCTCATCATCCTTGGGCTCGCCTTCTGGCTGATCCCGGATGCGGCTCGAGCCGATGGGCTCGATTCGGGCGACACGGCGTGGATGTTGACCTCCACGGCGCTCGTGCTGTTCATGACGATCCCTGGGTTGTCTCTGTTCTACTGCGGTCTCGTGCGCTCCAAGAACGTGCTGTCCGTGCTGATGCAGTGTTTCGCCCTGACGTCGATGATGACCCTCATCTGGATCCTGTGGGGATATAGCTTGGCCTTCGATCAAACCGGCATGGAGGCAGGGGTCGTCAATCTGCATTCCTTTGTCGGCGGTTTCGATAAGGCGCTGTTACACGGTGTCGGCATCGATTCTCTCACGGGGACGGTTCCCGAGACGGTGTTCGTCACCTTCCAGATGACCTTCTTTATCATCACACCCGCCCTGATCGCGGGTGCCTTCGCCGAGCGCATGAAGTTCTCCGCCATGTTGTTGTTCATGGCCCTCTGGGCGACCATCGTCTACGCGCCGATCTGTCACATGGCCTGGAGTGGGGACGGTGCCTTTTTCTGGGACAAGGGTGTCCTCGATTTCGCCGGTGGCACGGTGGTCCATATCAATGCTGGTATCGCCGCGCTGGTGACGGCGATCCTTATCGGCAAACGACGCGGGTATCCGGAAACCGTCATTCCTCCGCACAATCTCGTGCTAACTGTAATCGGCGCCTGCATGTTGTGGGTTGGTTGGTTTGGTTTCAATGCAGGATCGGCGCTGGCCGCCAATGGCGCTGCCGGTATGGCCATGTTGGTGACGCAGGTAGCGACCGCCTCGGCGGCCCTCGCCTGGATGGTGGTGGAGTGGGTGAAACATGGCAAGCCGAGTGTCCTCGGCATCGTCACCGGCGCCGTGGCAGGCCTGGTGGCCATCACACCCGCCTCCGGAAGTGTCGGTCCCCTGGGCGCCATCGTCATCGGTCTGGCCTCCGGTTGTCTCTGTTTCTGGGGTGCCACCACCATCAAGCGCAAGTTGGGATATGACGATTCCCTCGACGCTTTTGGCGTTCACGGTATCGGTGGCATTGTCGGCGCCCTGCTGACAGGTGTTTTCGCCGCCGAGTCCCTTGGCGGCATGGGCCTGGCCGACGGCATGACGATCGGCAGCCAACTGATGGCCCAGATTGTCGGCGTGGCGTTCACCATCGTCTACTGTGGCGTGCTCTCCTTCATCATTCTGAAGGTCGTCGATGGTCTGGTGGGTCTGCGCGTCGCCGAGGACGAAGAGGATCGTGGTCTCGACATCTCACTACACAACGAGCAAGGTTACTACTCAGAGGTTTGACAGCAAAAATGAAGAGGCTCTTATGAAACTGCTGAAATGTGTCGTTAGGCCCAACGCGCTGGAGAAGGTGAAAGAGGCGCTCAGCGCGCTCGGCGTCATGGGCATGACGGTGAGTGAAGTAAAGGGATACGGCCGCCAGAAAGGCCACAAGGAAGTCTATCGTGGCGCCGAGTACAACATCGATTTCATCCCGAAGTTGGAGATCGAAATCGTCGTCGGGGAAGAGATTGCGGAGCGCGCCATCGACGCGGTAAAAGAGGCGGCGAATACGGGCAATATCGGGGACGGGAAGATCTTTGTCGTACCGGTTGACGAAGTGATCAGAATCCGAACAGGTGAGATGGGTGACTCCGCGATCTAGCTGACAGAGTTCCAGGTGAATGGCCCAGAGGATATCCTTCAGCGGGTGCTGACATCCCTGGAGGTCCTGGTTCGACTGGGGGACAGGCACAAGGGCCTGTTCCCCTCAATGATCGACTGCACCCACCACGAGATGATCGCCAACGCGCCGGCACCGATTCCGGGCCAGCGTGGCGGTGATCGTTCGTATCGTGGCAGCAATCTGGTGCACGACGAGGCGACGCTGCACACGATGTATGGCGTCGCCGAGGCGACGGGCAAACCCGAGTTGGCCGCCGCCGCCGACAACTACCTCGAACATTTCGCCAGAGATTGCACAACCACGGAGTCGGGTCTGTTTCCGTGGGGGGAACACGCGTACTGGGACCTGGAGCGCGACTGTGTCGGCGATAGCCACTGGCACCGAGATCCACAACGTCATGGCCAGGCCATTCACGACCATCTGCGCGCTACACCTCTCTGGCTTTGGGACAAACTGGCCAGCTACAACCCAGCCTGCCTGGAACGCTTCGCCGAAGGGTTGGACAATCATTGGACGTCCAACAATGAGCCCGGCGACTCACCGGAATACATCCGTCACGGTTTCATCGACAAAGGGCAGCACCATCCTCGGGGGGCACGTTCCTGTGACTTTCCCCGTCACGGTGGTTTCTTCATCCTCGACTGGTGCCGCGCCTATCGACAGACGCCGCGTGCGGATTTTCTCGAGCAGATCCGCCGTATGGTCGACTACTGGTGGCCCATGCGGGATGAGCGTGGTTTGCTGTTGATCGAGAGTCGTACTCCTGTCGAGGACGGCCACTTCCACGGTACCAATGCGCCGGGTCAGACGCTCTCTCTCGCCGTCAGCCTGCTCGAAGCGGCACCTCTGATTGCCGAAGGGGTGCCGGACCTTGCGGCCACGATGCGTGAGCGGGCCAGCGCCTATGTCGAGGGTTTCTTGCGTGCCCCCCACGAACCCGAGGCGGGTATCTTCGTCCTGCTCTGCAAACGGGAGGGCAATACGATCCACCAGCAGATGCCGGTGTGGGGCAGTGTCTACGGTGTCTGGCCGGCATCGTATGTCGCTCTCACCTGCCTGCTCGGGTATCGACAGACAGGGGACAGGCGGTTGCTGGCTTGGGCCCGTGCCGCTGGCGAGCGCTACGTCCGAGAGCCACTTCCCGCCGGGGTTCAGGTGCCGGCGATGGATGCCGGTCTCGGCCTGGGATTGCTCGCAGACTTGTATGACGTGACCGGGGAGGCATCGTGGCTGGAGGGGGCACAAGGACTCGCCGAAGCCCTGTTGCCGATCTACTATCCTGAGGTGGGAGGGCGGATCATAGACCTGCCGGTGGGCGCCGCCGGTATCGACTGGTATGAGTCACAGATGGGTCCAGGCTTTCTGCTGCACGGACTCGCCCGCACGGCATTGCTGACCATGGCCCCGGGTGCCTGTTCACTGGACGCAGATTACACCGCCCGATGAGGCCGGTCTCTTGTTGAACCCACCCTCGCGGGGGGATGCGACAGAGGCTATATTCCTAACACTCCCCGCAGTTTTTCCGGGCATGGCCGATTTCGTCGGTATTGCCTCTGATCTTCCATTCGCTAACCGACAGCCCGTACACCGCAACCGGTGAGGTAGCCTGCTATGGAAGACGCCGTCCGTCATAACTGCGGATTCTGCGTCGCTCACACCCTTCACGATGCCTACTCCTTTCTGCGTTCCCTGCAGCATCGAGGGCGGGAGGCGGCGGGGATCGCCGCCGTCGGTGAGGGACGGATCGATGTCATCAAGTGGGCGGGTGGGGTGGACAGATTCGACGTCACCGACCTCCACAAGATTTTCCCCAGTCCCAATTACCACACCTACATGGCCCATGTGCGATACGCCACGCGGGGGAGCAAGGAGAAAATCCTCGACGATGCCCACCCCCACGTCCTTGGCGGGCAGGTAGAGGACCGCGGCAATCATATTCTGATCCGGGACTGCGAAATGGCGGCTGTGCACAATGGCCAGGTGGACCTCAGCCACTTCTCCGACGTGGATCTGTCCCGCAGCAAGTCCTCCTGCGACACGGAAGCACTGTTGTACATGTATCGTCGCGATGGCGAGCACGAATTCTTGCGTAAGGTGCCCGGTGCCTACGCCATGGCCATCGCGGACTGGCGCAAGCGGGATGTCATCGTCATGCGCGACCGGACAGGGATCAAACCGGGCGTGTTGGGCTGGAAGGATGGCAAGTATGGCGTGGCGTCAGAGGACATCGCCTTTCGCAAGAATGGTGGTGACTTTATCGAAGACCTGGACCCCGGGGCGATCTACTACCTGTCTCCCGAAGGGGACTTCTCCAAGGAATCCATCATCGAACCGCAGCGCGCGCACTGCTTCTTCGAGTGGAATTACATCGCCGACGTAGATTCAAATCTCAATCATCTCTCGGTGCGGCGAGTACGGGAGGTGCTGGGAGAAATTCTGGCAGAGGAGTTTCGTCCGCCGGACGCGGATGTCGTCACATTTCTGCCCCGATGTCCAGAGGTGGCGGCGCGCTCGTACGCGCGCAGTGTGGGGTTGCCCTTTGTCCCCATGTTCTACAAGATGCGTGGCGAACGTTCCTTCCAGGGATCGAACGCAGAGGATCGCAAACAGTCAATCGACAGCAATCTGCACGTGTTGCCTGGCATGCGCTCGCAAGTGGCGGGCAAAACGGTGGTCCTCATCGATGACAGCATCGTGCGCGGCAACAATTCGCTCCGTGCTCGTGACCTGTTATATGAGCAGTTGGGGGTGAAGAAGGCCTACCTGGTGTCGTACACGCCACCCATCGGGATCCTACCCGATGATGGCATTGCGCGGGGATGTATGTTCGGCGTCGATATGCCGCCGAATCCACCGGCAGGGGAAGGCTTCATTGCCCGGGGGCGCGACACCGAGCAGATCAGCCAGAAGATGGGGATGCCCGTCTTCTACGTGTCGGTGCCGGGCATGCTGCGTGCCTTCCAGCATCTCGGCCTCGAAAATGACGATCTGTGCACTTACTGCATCGGTGGCGACCATCCCTTCGCCGGTTGCGGGCCTCTCGCCAAAGAAGAGGTTAAGGACCAGCTCGACTTGCTCTCGATCTCTTCTGAGGGCGAGCCCATCAAGGCTGATTGAGCCCTTCCAGGGTCCGAGCCCCACCCCATGGCGGCACTCGTGTCGCAGCCACCTTCTCTGCAACCGGCGCGAGTTCCCCAAGGAAGGCCGCTGTACGTGCCAGAGAGCCGTCGAGGCTGAATGGGTTGTGGTCGCCCCCGCTGTAGTAGTAGGCCTGAATGGACCCGCCCACGGCTTCCACTGCCGCCACCAGTGCTTCGGTCTCAGCCCTATGCACGACACGATCCGCCGTGCCATGGTGGGCGAGCACGAGGGGCAGGCGGCCGGCAAAGTGCAGAGCGGATCGCCGCAGCAACTCCAGACGCATCTGCGCCACGGACAGTTCGCCGCGCTCGAAGGGGTCGATCAACGACGCCTGAAGGACCGGAATGCTCGCCAACTCCGGCGGCTGGTCGTCGAGAATATCCAGCAACAGTTGTTGCGCGAAGGGGCCGAAGAAATCGACGGGCGCGAAGAAGTCGACGACACGCCGGACGCCCGGCTCACGAATCGCCGTCAGCAAGGCAATGGTGCCACCTGAACTGAAACCGATGGTTGCCGCCTGGCCATCGATGACACCCGGCTGTTGCCACGCCGCATGGATAAGGGCCAGCGTATCATCGACTTCGCCGTCCAAGATGCTGACAGGGCCCTCTGAGATCCACGAGTTCGATCCGAAGGACAGACTCTTGCCACCAAAGGAGGGGATGACGAGGGCGACCTGATCGCCCCGTAGGCCGGCGACGGCGCCGAGGGCGAACAGCGTCGACTCGACACTGACACCGACATCACTGAAGTGGGTGTAGGCGAGCACGATTCGTGGCGTCGAGGCTGCATCGAGGGGCAGGATGAGGGCGCCGTAGTGCCGGTCCCCTTGCACCAAATGCGACAGGATGCGCACCTCCAGCGTGTCTATGCCCACTGCGACGGTGTCTCGCAGTTCGATGCGCACATCATGGACTGCCACGTCGCGTGCCTCCCACTCAGCCAGGACGGTGGCCCGTTCGTTTTGACTGAGTGGGGCGTAGAGCAGGAGCAGGTCGGCGCGGTCGAATTCGGTCGGGCCTGTGCCACCATCACTGCCACAACCGGCGACGACCACGCCGCACAGCAGCCACGCCGCCGTGTGCCTCAGCTGCCGGTGGAGCGGTAGTGACTGACGCCGAAACGCCAGAGGCGCAAGCTGATGAGAAGGAAGATGGGGCTCGCCAGTGGGGTCACCCAGCCGATCGATGTCGACTTCGGGTCGATACGGCTGATGATTGCCAGTGCGGGATAGTAGGTGATGCATGCGAGAGGCACGATCCAGCTAAAGAAGCGGCGGAAATTGTCAGGTAGATGGAGATCGGATACTGCCCCGTAAAGTTGCCTCCGTGGGTGAGGCAATTGAGGATCTCCATCGTCTCCGTAGTCCAAAAGGACATCATTCCCCCCAGAACCGACAAGGCGTAGAACAGACTGGCGCGCCGGATCGAGCCCCAACCCGAGTTCCTGCTACGCCCAGACCAGCACCAGGATGCCCTGGGCGAAGCGGCCGATCCGTCGCAGTTGCAACTCCTGACCCATGAGCTGCAGACCCGTCGATCGGGGCGCAACAGCACTCGATCGAAGGTGCCGGAACGGATCATGTCGTGCACGTGTTGAAAGCCACGGGAGGTGCCCTCCGCCAGGGCGAATCCCGAATTGACGAGACCATAGAAGATGGCGACCTCCGCCGGCGACCAGTTGCACACGGTGGCCCTCGACGCTGCCTCCAGAGGGCGACGAGTTGCTCTGCCTGAAGCGGATCGGTGAAGGTTTCGAGGTCATAATACCGAGTGACTTCGGCATCGCTGAACTGCTGAAACAGAGCGGCGCCATCTGCCTCCGTCAACTCGCGCAACAACAAGTCGTCCCCCTACAAAGCGGGGAAGGGACCGGCAAAGAAAGTCTCGGCGTCCACGGGCGATCCCCTTCAGCTTTCGCCGAGAAAGCGCAGAATCTGGCTCGACAACTCCTCCACCAGGCGGACGACGCCGGCTTCGCCACGATCGGCATTGGCCTGGCGCGCGTCCTCACCAAGCTGGCCGAACAATGGCTCTGCCGGGTCGTATTCGACACCAGGATGGCGCCCGGACTCGGCAGGCGCACCGGCGGTGGACCACGTGGAATCTGCTCCGCGTCCAGCAGTCAGCGCCGTCATGTCGATGTGCTCCGGGAACAGGGCAAGACCATACGAGGTCTCCTCGAGAGCGGCGTGGTCTCCCTGCAACCCGAGGTCGGCGATGGTGAGTTCAGTGCCGGCAAGCAGCAGACGATCGGCATGATCGGCAACCAGATCCGGCACCCGTTCGTTGAGCAAGGACTGCCAGGGATAGTGGCCGGCGAGCAGCACCACAACGCGGAAGCCGGATAGAAACAGCTGCCTCACGGTGCTGTCGAGAATGGCAGCCGTCGCTTTTTGTGACTGATAGTGGGTCCAGCGAAAGTCGCCGTGACCGCCGCCACCGCCCCACCACATGGTTGGCAGGATGACACCTCCCGTTTGCCGGGCGAGGCGCTGGCAGATGCGATCGGCTTTGAGGCCATCGTAGCCTATGGGCAGGGCCCAGCCGTGGTGCTCGAGAAGTCCTAGTGGCCAATAGGCGACGGGGTGGGCGTTGACAAGGTCATGCAAGTCGTCGGGGCGTAGTTCCTCATATCGTCGCCAGTTGCACTTCGCATCAGTCATGGGAGTCGGGCCGCCATCAGTCGGTGGGTGCGGACAAAAAGGATCTTTTCACCACCGTCGGCGGTGCGGCGCACGGGGCCGGCCGTACGGAAGCCAGCCTCGTCGTCGCACAGGATCTCTTCGAAGCCGAAGGGATCCAGCGTCAGGCGGTAGACCACGAAGGGTGAAAACGTACATCCCGTCGCCCTCCGGCGCCGCTTGCAGGCCCTCGTCGAGGGCCGCTTCGGGCAAGGGCAGGCAATCGGTGGAGGTGCGATGTTCCGGGTCGAAGCGGAACCACTCCAGCGGCTATAGTCCGGAATCGACGCCGTCCACACACGGCCGAGGCGGCCCGTCAAGGTCGATCTTGGGAGATACGACAGGTCATCGATACGGCAGAGACGGATCATAAACCGATAGAATCGCCTGCGTATAAGGAGGCGATATAGATTCGACCGTCGAGATTGGCCATCGAGTACGCCTCTCCCGTGGCCGACGAGCAGAGGCCAAGATCGACGAGATCGTCGGTGGCAGGGTCCCAGCGGAACAGATGCAGGGGCATCACCGAGGAGCCATAGATCAGACCATCCGGACCGGCGTGGATGGTGAAGATGCGACTGCCGTCGGCGCGATAATCGAGATCGAAGGTTCGGGTTGTGCCGTCCACTGCCCGGAGTCGCAGATGTCGAAAGCTCTGTCGGCTGGCGTCAGCAAAATCAAAGGTGGTGCCATCGGGTAAAGGGGGCGTCGGGGGCCAGGGACGCAGCCGGGCAGAAGTTGGCCTTGGTCAGTGGCGCGTCGAATTGCCGCAGACTGCCGTCACGGGGGTCGATCTGCAATACAAAGAAGGGTGCCGACTCCTGACCCATGGTCGCGTACAGACAATCCTGTCCGGTCTCCGTCTGACCGGCGAACAACTGCACCCAGTTGACACTGCGTACCGGAATCCCTATTTCGCGAACCTGTGGCATCGAAGCAGCCAAACGAATCTTCCCCTCGGGTTGGGAGGCCGGCATAGCATCGCGCCCACACCGGCAGGGGTCAAGCAGGAGAACGTTATGACCGATCTGATCGTCGACACACACGCACATATCTACGACGATGACGAGATACGATATCCAAAGATCGATGAACCGTATCGACCCGGGCCCGGCATCGGCGACGCCACACACCTGCTGCGCGTGCGTCATGCGCATGGGATCCACAAAGTGGTTCTGGTGCAGACCGGCTCGGCCTACAAATGGGACAATCGTCTGCTGGCGGATCGCGCACGTGGTTTGCAGGACTGGACCACCGGCGTGTGCAATCTGGACCCGGAGGGGCCAGAGAGTGTCGTGGCTTTCACGCGGTTGGTCGCAGAGGACAATGTCAGCGCTCTGCGCCTGGAGGCGACGGCGGACGGCCATTACGACCATGAGGGCTCAAGGCGGTTGCTGGCGACAGCGCGTGAAATCGGCGCCGTCATCTGCGCCCACCTGCAGGCTCGGTATCTCAACGAACTCGATCAGTTGTTGACGGCATTTCCAGAGCTCCCCGTCGTGCTCGATCACTGCGCCTATCCGGAGGGTGCCGCCGGCCCCGATTCAGACACGGTACGTGCCGTTACAGCTCTGGCCAAACACCCCTCGCTCTACGCGAAACTGACATTTCTGGTGACGAAATCGGAACAGCCCTGGCCATTTGCTGATACGCAGGCGATCGCCCGCCGAGTGCTGGATGCATTCGGCCCGGAGCGCTGCATGTGGGGGTCTGATTTTCCCTGCGAGTTGTGGCTCAAAGACAGGGCAACCTACGGCCAGCACCTGGCGGTGATACGCGAACAGATGGGACTCTCCCCGGCAGAACGAGAACAGGTGCTGGCGGGGACGGCGTTGCGGGTTTTTTTCTCCGCCTGACAGTGACGCAGGCGCGGAGGAGGACTCAGCCGGCAGAAAACAAGCGTCGCCACCAACTCGGCTGTATTGCTCGGAAGGCACACCGCAAGCGCTCCGGCAGATTCTCAGGTACGGACTCCAACTGGGGGCAAGCCAGGTCGAACTGTCCGAGGCGCTCCTGCACACGAACCGGTGTCATCTGTAGCCCAGGGGAGAGGGAACGCGATAGTGCCGCCTGGGTGTTGAGTTTGGTGGTGAGTTCGGCGGGCTATGGCGAGGCGCCGATTGCAGGTCGCTGTCGAGGCGGAGAGCTGCTCTGCGGTACTCTGCCAGTCGCCATCGGGATCATGCCCAGCCAACGACGGGGTCAGCCACGCCGGGACATCGTCATGGACAAACAGATCGCCAGTGATCACCGAAGGGGGCCAGCAACGTCGCAAGCGTTGCTGCAATTCTGTCACCAACTGGCGCCGGGGTCCCAGGTCCAGCACAGCCTTTTCGGCAAACTCTTCTGCCTGCTGTTCCAACACCCCGGCCGCACGTCGATCCTGCAACTGTGGGGAATGACGTCGTGGTCGGCGAGTAGCTTGTTCGCCATCCGCACGCCGTCGCAGTTTGCTCACGTCGAAATCCACTGGTCAGAAGTCGTCGTCATCTTCATCTCGAACTCATCCTTCAACACTCGGCGCCGCGGATCTCGCCTCCGTAGTGCTGCATGCGCTGTTCGGTCGTGGTCAGTTGCACCGAGTCTGGTCGGTAGTGGAACTGCAGCGCGCGTCGTTGTGCAGTGGAGTCGTTCTGTGGGCTCCCATGATGGGTGAGGCCGTGCCACAGGAGAGCACCTCCAGGGGGTAGAGGCACCACGACATCGTTGCCATTCGGCGCCTCCGAGTCACAGATCTGCCAGTCCCGCCGTTTGAAGTGCTCACGGGGACCATGGTGGTTGGAGCGGGGCAGGACATGGAGGGCACCATTTGCCGTCGTCGCCTCATCGAGGGCGATCCAGACACCGACGACGGTTGTGTCGATGGGCACGTTGAAATAGGCCATGTCCTGGTGCCACGGTTTTTCGCGGCCTCCGGGGCCTTTCAGCAAGGCCATATCCTGGAACAGTTCGGGTCTCTCGCCGTGCATGAGTCGGCTGATGATATCAAGGAGTGCGACATCGGCGCTCAGCGCCTGCAGGCACTCGTCGTAATCGACGAAACTCATCAGTTTGCGCACGCGCAGGCGACGCTGTGCCGGGGACAGGTCGTCGCTGGGGCCAGTCCCCGGTTCGAAGGAGACACCGCGAAACTCGGCATTCTCCCCATCGATCAGTCGATTGACGGCAGCAAGCGACTCACGGATGACATGGGTATCAAAGGCCTTGCGTATCGCCAGATACCCCTGCTCGTGAAACCAGGAGACCTCGGCGTCGCCCACCGCCGCTAGCGTTGGCACAGTGGGTGCCTCTTGGTCGTTACTGTAAAGATCGACCGGGAGTGCCGTTGTCACACCCCGTCCTCGTTGTCCTCTGTGGGGGACCTGAAAGGGAGGTTCGATTCCAATTCGGCCAACTGGGGCTCGACAATCGAGTCGTAGCAGTCGGGGCAGATGCCATGACTGAAGCTGACGTCGGCGTGCTCTTCGATGTAACCTTCAACCTGTTTCCAGTAATTCCCGTCGCCACGAATTTTCTTGCAATATGAGCAGATCGGCAGCAGGCCCTGCAGCGTCTTCACTTTGCTCAGTGCGTCTTCGAGTTCAACTACGCGCTGGGCGAGTTGGCTCTGCAGTTCCACGACCCGTTCGCCGACGCCGATACGGGCTGCGAACTCCCGTCGACGAGGGGGCTTTGTGATGTAGTCGTTGGCGCCGGTATCGAGGCCGGCGACAATGTCTTCTTCGGAGTCGCGGGAGGTGAGAAGAATGATGTAGAGGCTCTCAAGTCCGGCGGTCTGTCGCGCCTTGCGGCAGACTTCGATGCCGGCGAGTTCTGGCATCATCCAATCGAGGATGGCAAGTGATGGGGGAGAAGGCTGTTGCAGTGCCTCCCAGGCCTTGGGCACCGTCGGTGCAGATCACCAACTCGTGGCCCCAACCGGTGAGCTTTTTCCAGCACAAGCCGATTGGTAGGCTCGTCTTCAGCGATGAGGATACGCATGACGCGACCTCAGGCCCTGGGGTTGCCCGTATCGGCGTCGCTGCGATCGGCCTCGCGTACCAGGATGGCAGCAGGGACCAGGACACAATAGCCGACGACGAGCAAGACCGGCGCCGCCGTCAATGACAGGAAGCCGTCAACGGGTGGAATCCGCAGCAGTCCGTATCCGCTAACGATGACGAGGAGTCCGACGCCGAAGAGGAGCCAGTTCTTGCGCGTGAAGGGGAGTTCGGAGCCTGGCAAATCGGTCCTTCCTATGGGGTGCGTCGCGTCGTTGTAGCCACGCGGGGTCAGCGCTTCTCGCGGATTCGGGCAGAACGTCCCTTGCGAGTGCGCAGGTAAAATAGCCGGGCACGACGGACGCGACCACGGCGGGTGGGTTCAATCGAGATCCGAGGCGAGTGCAATGGGAAGATACGTTCGACAGCGATGCCCTGGGACACTTTGCGGACCGTGAAGGTTGCGTGGACACCTGAGCCTTTGCGCTGCAACACGTCTCCTTCAAAAATCTGAACACGCTCTTTGTCACCCTCGATGACGCGGACGTGGACACGAACCGTGTCTCCCGCCCTGAAATCCGGGATATCACTCCTGATCTGGTCCGCGGTGATCTCTCTGAGAATACTGGCATCCATGGTAACGACTCTCTCTTTCTTACTCACTCTTCGATACGCTCGAGAGTGGCTGTGGTTCAGTCTGTGTCGGACGCGCCGGAGCGCGTCCATCTGTCAACGAGGCGCCGCTCCTCGCCATCGAGGTCAGCGCCATCCAATAAATCGGGCCGGCGTTCATACGTGCGACGCAGGGCTTGGCGGCGTCGCCAGGCCTCGACGCGTCCGTGATCGCCGCCGAGCAGTTCCTCTGGTACACGCTCACCCTCAAACTCGGCGGGGCGTGTGAACCATGGACAGTCCAGCAGGCCGTCATCGTGAAATGAGTCAGCCATGGCGGAACTGAAGTCGCCCAACACGCCCGGTATGAGCCGCACGACGGCGTCGATCAATACCAGAGCCGCTGGTTCACCGCCGGTCAATACATAGTCGCCAACGGATACTTCCTGATCGATACAACGTCTTCGGGCGCGTTCATCGACGCCTTTGTAGTGGCCACACAACAGGACGATGTGCTGGCGCAATGAGAGCCGTATCGCCAGAGCTTGATCGAGGCGTTCGCCATCGGCACTCAAGTAGATACTGTGACCTCGGGACAACCCCAGATCGTCCCAACATGCAGCCACCGGCTCGGGCTTGAGCAGCATGCCACGACCACCGCCAAAAGGCGCGTCATCGACGGTACCATGTCGATCGACCGCATACTTCCGTAGATCGTGCACGACAACCTCGATGTGGTCGTCGCTGACGGCTCGACCGAGGATGCTCGTCTGCAAAGGCGCCGGAAAGAAACCGGGAAAGAGGGTGACGATATCGATCCTCACGACCCTTTGCCTTCTTTGAACAACTCCGCCACACCCTGAACCGTGATCCGCTGCGCTTCGGTGTCGATACTGACGACGAAATTTTTTACCGCGGGGATCAGCACTTCGCCACCCCCATCGGGTCGAACCGCATAGACGTCGGTGGAGGGCATTGCCAGGACCTCAAGCACAACACCCCGGCGTACATCCAGGTCCTGGTCCCAGACCTCGCATCCGATGACATCAAATACGTAAAACGCCCCTTCGGGCAATGGTGCTACATCCTCGCCAGCAACCGTCAGGTATCCACCTACAAGCTGCTGACGCGCGGCCTCGGGAGTGTCGATCCCGGTGAACTTGATCAGTGGTCCACGAGCGTCGCTGCGACAGTGCTGGATCTTCAACTCGCGATCCGGTTCGCCGGTTCGCTCTAACCGCACCCGACGCAGGCCATGGAAACGCTCCGGGTCCCAGGACAGCAACTGGATCCCTACCTCGCCACGAACGCCTTTGGCGCGGGCCACATACCCGACGGCGACCCGTCCGGGAGAATCCCGCTTGGGAGCAGCCGAGCCGGTCATCAGAGCCCTCGACAGTCCGCTCAGCTCTCGGAGCCGGCCTCTTTCTCGGCGGTCGGTTCGGCTTCGGCGACAACCTCAGGAGCCTCTGCAGCCACCTCGGTAGCCTCCACCGCTTCCGCAGCAGGCGTCTCTTTGGTGGCGGGCGTCTCTTGTGTCGTCTCCGTCTCCGTCGCTGGTGCTGCCACTGTGGCGCCCAGCTTCTTACGACGCTTCGGCTTGTCCTTCTTCAGGGCGGCTTCGTTGTCGCTGCCTTCGAAGCCGCGCCAACGGGCGAGCACGCCCTTGTTGTGGAACAGGTCGTGCACGGTCGGCGTCATCTGTGCGCCATCGTTCAGCCAGGTGATGGCCGCTTCCTCGTTGACGTCGAAACGTGCATGCACGGGATCATACGTGCCCAATTCCTGCAGGGCCCGGCCGTTGCGCGGCTGATTGTCCGTCATGGCGACAATGCGGTAGAAGGGACGGCGCTTCCGTCCCATTCTTTTCAGTCGAAGCTTAACCAATGAACATTTGCTCCTTGAGTAGTGTGTCGATTGTTGTCATTGCTTGGGAATTCTCAGGCACCCGGAAAACCTGCCGGCATCTGCGGCATGCCCCGGCCGCGACCCCGACGTCCTGGTCGGCTCATTTGCCGCATCATTTTCTGCATGGCGCCGAATTGTTTGACGAGACGGTTGACGTCCTGGATCGACGTGCCGCTGCCGCGGGCGATTCGGCGGCGGCGACTGCCGTTGAGGATCTGGGGTCGCTGGCGCTCAACGACGGTCATCGAGTTGATGATCGCTTCGGTCTGATTGAAGGCGCCGTCATCCACCTGCATCCCCTTCATCGCTTTGCTGGCGCCAGGGATCATGCCCATCAACTGATCGAGGGGCCCCATGCGCTTGACCGCCTGCAACTGTTCCTTGAAGTCCTCGAAGGTGAAAGCCTCCTTGCGCATCTTGGCTTCCAGGCGCTGCGCCTGCTCGCTGTCGAAGGCATTTTCGGCCTTTTCGACGAGGGACATGACGTCACCCATGCCGAGAATACGTGACGCCACCCGCTCGGGATGGAAGGGCTCAAGAGCCTCGAGTGTTTCACCAGTGCCGATGAATTTGACGGGCACACCGGTGACCTGTCGAATCGACAGGGCGGCGCCGCCGCGAGCATCGCCCTCCATCTTGCTGAGGATGACGCCATCGAAGGCCAGGGCCTCGTGGAAACGAGTGGCGGTTTCCACCGACTCCTGTCCGAGCATGGCATCGGCGACAAACAGGACTTCATCCGGCTCACAGACCTCGCGAATGCGGGTCACCTGGGCCATCATCTTCTCATCGATACTGTTTCGCCCAGCGGTGTCGAGGAAGACGATGCTACGGTTACGGCTGCGTGCCTGCAGCACACCGAGGCGGCAGATCTCCACCGGGTCCTGGGTCTGCGCCTGTTCAGGGCCAAAGACCTCGACGCCCAACGTCGCCCCATGGGTGCGCAACTGGTCGACGGCGGCGGGGCGTGTCGTGTCAGCAGCCACCAGGTAGGGGAGACGGTCACGCTTCTGAAAGTGGAGGGCCAACTTGCCGGCGATCGTTGTTTTTCCCGAGCCCTGCAACCCGGCGAGCAGGACAACTGTCGGTGGCTGTGGGGCGAGGTCGATGGTTGCCGTTGCAGTGCCCAACAAAGAGACCAACTCGTCGTGCACGATCTTGATGACCTGCTGGCCAGGTGTCAGGCTTTTCATGACCGCCTGGCCGAGGGCGCGTTCGCGAACCCTGCCGAGAAACTCCTTGGCCACCTTGAAGTTGACATCCGCCTCCAGCAGGGCGCGTCGGATTTCGCGGAGCGATTCATCCAGGAGACGCTCCGTAATGCGGCCCTGTCCGCGCAGTTGGCGAAATACGTCGTCGAGACGCTCTGTGAGTCGATCGAACAAGGGTGGATGCCTGCAATTGCCTGCGTTGTGCTCGTAGCGGAAGGAGACGGGAATTCAACAGGGGGTGAAGCACCTCTGGCGCAACTGACCAGGGAGCCGCAAACCGTTGTTGTAGAAGCCGCTGAATATAGTGACGGAAATGCGAGTACGCCACCCTGGCGGATCCAGCTACCAGCCAGTTGGCGCCTTGGCGGCAGCTCGGTTTTCCCAGAAAACGCGGTCTGTCATGCCGCCCTGACTTCGAGGTCTGTCAGATCCTGCCGCCTAGTCCTAGTCTCCCCGGATCAGCTTGATCGCCCGGGCGGGGTCCTCTGCCTTGAAGACGGCGGATCCAGCTACCAGCCAGTTGGCGCCGGCGGTGCGGCATTCTTTGGCATTGGCAGGGCCTACGCCGCCATCGATTTCGATGTCTACGCTCAGCCCGCGAGAGTCTATGGCCTGTCGCAGAACTCGCACTTTTTCAAGGACTTCGGGCATGAAGGACTGGCCGCCGAAACCGGGTTCCACGGACATGACGAGGGCGAGGTCGAGTTGCTCTAGCCAGGGCAACATGCCGTCGACTGGGGTCTTCGGGTTTACGGCGAGGCCCCGACGACAACCCAAGCTGCCAATCTCAGACAGCAATCGCTCCGGATCCGGTGCGATTTCAAGGTGTACGGTCATCGACCCGGCGCCGGCCTCGGCGAAGGGTGCCAGATAGGGGTCCGGGTCCGAGAGCATCAGATGTGTGTCGAGCAGCAGGTCGGTACAACGACTCACCGCCTCTACCACCGGGATGCCGTAGCTCAGGTTGGGGACAAAATGGCCGTCCATGATGTCGAGATGGAGCAGGTCGGCGCCAGCCTCTTCAATACGCTCGATCTCGGCCTGCACGCAGCCAAAGTCAGCGGCCAGAAGGGAGGGGGCGACACGCACGGTGGGCATTCTTTCATTCTCCGTTCGAGGTTGAGTCTCGTCTGACGCTGACCACCAGATCAATCGCCGTTTTTGGTGGCACGCCGGCACCGGCTTGCGGTGTTTGCGACAATACCTGGCCAGGCGGCAGCAGTTCAGCCACACGATCACTGACGATGCCGAGGGTCATCTCGTATTTCAGCAGGCTGTCCTCGACGACGCTGATCGACAATCCCGTCAGGTCAGGCACCACCTTGGGGGCGAAGGGCGAGCCACTGCTGGTCTGCAGGTCCACACGGGTACCACGTGGCACCCTCGCGTCGGCAGTGGGGTGCTGGCGGATGACGACATCTTCGGGGACGCTGGTATGGGCGACATATCGCACGCTGCCAACGACGAGTTGGTGACTCTCAATCCGTAGCCCTGCTTCGCGCTGACTGCCGCCGGTGATATCCGGCACGACATACAACCGTTGACCCAGGCTGACGTCGACGAAGACACGGCGGGCTCTCTTGATCCGTTGTCCCGGGGGAGGCTCCTGGTCGACGATCTCTCCGGCGACGACGAGCTCTGAGTAGACACTGTCCCGCAGCGACAGGCGCAGGCCTTTGGCCGAGACACGGCGACGGGCTGACTCGGTGGTCCGGCCGCGCACGTCCGGGATGGTCACCATCGAGACTTCGACGATGGCAGGCAGGATGAAGGAATCGAGGAGCACCATGAAGAGGATCGCCGAGGCCAGCGCGATTCCAGCAACAAAGCCGGCCTGTCTGAAGATTCGATTCAACTTCGTCATGTCATCGACCCTGAGAGGCGTCGAATTCGCGCTGCGTATGCCCCATCCCCCACGTCGCGACCGGGCAAAGTCTGGATCGTGCGTGCCGCCCAAGGGCGCTGTGGGAACTGCCGCGAAGCGACCTCGAGTCTGGCATTTTGATTGCGGGACAGAAAGTGGTCGACGACGGCGTCATTCTCCTCCTGTTCAAGAGAGCAGGTACTGTAGACGAGAACGCCTCCTGCGCGCAGACGCTGGTATGCCGCCTCGAGGATGCCGAGTTGGCGCACAGCGTGACGTGGAAGATCCGCGGCGGCCTTACGCCAGCGCGCCTCCGGGTGTCGACCGAGGACCCCAGTGCCGCTACACGGTACGTCTACCAGCACGCGATCGAATGGTCCCAGGGCGCTGGGATTCTGGCCGTCCTCGGCGACCAGCCGCACGCCCTGCTGGTGCAGGCGACGCATGTTTCCTCGCAACCGACGCAGGCGTGGTGGCGAAAGATCCGTCGCTATCACCATGCCATCGCCTACCGCGGCTGCCAGCTGTGCACTCTTGCCCCCCGGGGCGGCGCAGACGTCGAGTATGCGGTCTCCCGGTTCCGGCCCCAACAAGCGGGCTGCCAGTCCGGCGCTGATGTCCTGGGCGAACCAGCCGGCAATGAAGGTGGGGTCTTCGAACACACCTTCCGGGCGAGACAGCCGGTAGACGCCAGGGTGGTCGTCGACGGCTTCGGGACCAAAACTCGAGGGTGGCGGCGAGGGGTTCCCTGCGGTGCCAGCGGCACGGATAAAGAGGGGGGCTGCCTCGTTGTTGGCGCCTAGCAAAGCTTCAGTCTGTTCTGGTCCCCAGCTCTTGAGCCAGCGCGAGACCAGCCAGCGGGGATGGGAGTAGAACACGGA